>Ga0209377_1000628_pt1 | contig 23704 bp, 20 predicted proteins | sample GraSoiAngelo_141_FD_185898 | JGI IMG/M metagenome (GOLD analysis project Ga0209377, IMG submission 185898) | Grasslands soil microbial communities from the Angelo Coastal Reserve, California, USA - 14_0929_12_40cm (SPAdes) (version 2) | ecosystem: Environmental > Terrestrial > Soil > Grasslands ...
GGAACTCCTCAACAGCAAGGTGAATCACAAAGACTATATGTGCGACCGCACCGCATGGGGCGCCGAAGTGGTACAAGCCGTCAACTCGCCACGCGTCAAGCTGTTGTATGACATCTATCACATGCAGGTCATGGAAGGAGATCTGATCAGCACTATCCAGAAGAATATCGAGTGGATCGCGCACTTCCATACTGGGGGAGTTCCCGGGCGACACGAACTCGATGGCACCCAAGAGGTAGAGTGGGATGGCGTGATGCGCGGCATCGCCGCTACGAACTTTCGCGGGTATGTGGCCCACGAATTTGTGCCGTCGCGCGATCCGCTCTCTTCTCTTCGCCAAGCCGTGGATCTCTGCGACGTTTAGTAGCGTTTCTCGACTCCCATCACCCAATAGACGCTGGCGGCGTGGAAGCCGGTCCCCAAGGAAGTCCTGAAGTTGTTCGGAATTCTCTCCATCGATGCCGATACGATCTCCCTGCTGATCACAGCCTTACCGGTAATCTACTTGAGACATGCCCCCGTTTTTGTTAATACATGGCACCAAAGATGAAGATGTTCCCTACGAGCAATCTGTGGAGATGCGCGAAAAGGCGAGGACCGCGGGCGGCCACTGTGACGTGATCCCCGTCGATGGCGCGCCGCATGGCATGGACCATTGGGAATCGCGCGCGGAGCTTCTCTGGTACAAGAAAGCGCGAACCGATTGGCTGAAGAAAATGGTCAAGTGGGGCCTTTTACCTTTTACTGTGGAAGGCCGTTGCCGACCACATCGACCCGCAGGGTGACCGTTCCTATCTTCCGACCGTCCGTTGTGGCTTCCCAAGCAAGCGTCTGCCAACTGTTTTTGTGGGACTCCGATGGCGTAACGGCTAATTGAACCGGGTAGGAATCGTGCGGCGCAACGGAGTACACCTCGGTGCCGGGCTTCTCGCTCCAGCCCGCCGGCAGCACAGCGCGTACCGTAACCTTCTTTACCGCATCGGTGTCATTGCGGATAAGCAGGGGAACCCACAGCGAATCGCCAGGTGCAACTTGCGCCTCCGGCGCGTACAAATCAGCGAGATGCTCGATGTTGTGCGCTGGCCAAAAGGCCCGATAGAAGGCCCAGGGTCCACCCAGCTCAAGGGCCAACTGTGCCGATGGTGGCTCATAACCACGAGCCCGGACATACCCAATGGGAGCTGGCGCGATACGTTCGAAGATGTCACTCGTGGGTGCGCCGCCGACCAGCGACTTTCCGAAAATGAAACGGATGGGGGCCTCGGTGAATTCTTTGAGCTGTGCGTCGGTAAAATCGTTCTGCGTCTGGTAGTGACTCCAGGCTTCTGCGGCCACCTGCGAATAGGGAATCTTCCGAGAAGGCGAAATTTCGTTGGTGCGATATTCCGGACCTTTGCCCTTGAAGAAATCGAAGTGAATGGTGTCTGAAAAGTAGTAGATCTTCTTCGGTTGCCAGGGGCGAAGGCCCTCGCCATAGTTACTGATGTTGAGGCGGTTGCGCGGCGCAGTGACCTGCTCGGGAAAGGCAAGGGGATTGCCGGCAAGATCGAAAGCCTCAGTTGCGAGAACTCCCGCGCCCTGATGATCTTCGTGGTTTTCGCCAACGACGTAATTGGGAAGCCAGGTCAGAATGACTTCGGGGCACGTCAGCCGTACTAGACGAACGATTTCGTCCAAGGCTTGGCCGTGGCCCCAGGTTTCAAGGGAATGAAGCACGTCGGCGCCCGGCGTGTCCGAACCATGCAAGAACCAGGCGTCGTTGATTCCGTATGTGGCGAGCGAGTGCCGCGCCTCCATCTCGCGCACATCGGCCAGAGCCGTAGACTGTTCATAGCCGACGGCATTGCCGCCGGAATTCCCTCTTGTGGTGTAAACGACTGCGAAGCGTTTGCGTTGCTGCTCGATCATCTTTGCGAGGTAGGCGGCGACCTCGATGTCGTCATCCGGGTGTCCGACTATAACGAGCCCATCCACTTTATAGCGGGCATCTGGTCCGGGGTTTCGAGGGGCTTCTTGCTGCGCGCAGACTCTAGGGCCAAAGAACCAGAGCAGAATCCACCAGCCGAGCAGCTTTCGCGTTGTCATCGGGGGTGCGCCTCCGAAATCTAGGAGATCGAACCAGCAAGAATGTACACAAAAATTGGCGACAACTCAGATCTTTGTCGAGCGTCTCCCCTAACTCAAAAACGCAAATGCAAACCGAATCGCATTTGCCGCATGTCGGCGGCCGAGGTGATCTGCCTCGGAACTACCACATCAACTGTGCCGTTGGGATTTGCGAGATTGACGTGGTTTGTTGCGTTAAAGTTTTCCCATTTGAATTCGAGTGTCTTGCCTTCCGTGATTGTAAAGGTCTTGCCTAGGCCAAGATCGAATTCGTAGAAGCCCGGACCGCGGAGCGAATTGTGGCTCTCCAAACCATTTCGGCCGATACCTTGCGGCGCGACAAATGCTGCAGGGTTAAACCACAAGGTTGCGTTTGGATTTGCCACACTGGGGTTCCCGATTCTATCGGGACGCACGCTGTTGAGGTCCGCGAACACGTTTGGCGCGTTGGACACCGTTACCGTGAATGGGAGGCCAGATTCCACTGTGGTGATTCCAGTGAAGTTCCAGCCTCCGAGCACAAGATCCATCACTTTTCCGGAGCCGCTTCCCCAGTGGCGCCCTCGGCCGTAGGGTAATTCCCAAACATGGCTGATAGTGAGCGCCTGGGCCCTATCGAAGTTTGCCGGGCCGCGATCTTGCTTCCAATTCAGGTTATTGGAGAAAGCGCCGCCAGTCTCGGTGTCGGCCATGGCTTTGCCCCAGGTGTAGCTCACGAGAAAGTCGAGCCCGTGTGCGAGTCGCTGTTGAACCTTGGCTTGGAGGCCGTGGTAATCCGAGTTGTCGCAATTGCAGGTCTGATAGATCGCCTGATCTAAGCCGAAGCCATTGAACCTGCGCCGAGCGTTAAAATCGTTGCACGTGCCATCCGTCACGCAATTCGGATCCAGCGCTGCTTGATTGACGTTCGGATTCATGAACAAGTGCCGCCCGACATTTCCGACGTAGGCGATTTCCGCAGTCAGCGAGGAGGTAAAGCCGTGCTGCACGGCCAGGTTCCAGGAATCCGCCAAGGGAATACGATAGCTGGACGGAGGATCGAAGAAATAGAAGACGTTGAGCGTTGGCGGCAACGGGTAGCGCCCGTTGCTGCCAATGGTCGGATTGGGAGGGGAAGGCGGTCCGCTTAGGAGGCTAAAGACAGCAGCGTAGTTATTGTTTTGGTTTACTTGTTGAGGAATGGTAACGGGCGGGTCGTAATCGGGGGCTTGCCCGAACACCGCCCCAAGTCCTGCAGGCGAGAAGCTGCGGCCGTAGCCAGCCCGCACAACGGTGTGTTCCTGTAGCTGGTAAGCCACTCCAAGTCTTGGCGCAAACCCCAGGTTGTAGGCTTTCACGCCCATGCTGAGGGGGACGCTACCCACTCCGGCCACAAGAACTTCGCCGGTGTTGGGATCAAAGCTGCCTGCGCCGCCGGGCTTTGCTGCCGTTTGCGGCAAATAGTTCTCATAGCGTAGACCAAGGTTAACCGTGAGTTTCCGCGTCGCTCTCCATGAATCCTGTCCATACAAAAATAGGCGCGTTTGGCGAAGGCCGGGATAAAAGCCCAAGCCCGTAAAATAACGAGCAAAACCGCTAGGCTGCGCGAGCAAGAAAGAGGCTAACCCCGCCCCGCTGCTACCGCCCTCTCCATCAATGTCAGCGCTGCCGGTCACGCCATTGTTGAAGCTGATTTCGCCGGAACGATGAGAATCGCTGGGGACGCGTTGCTGTTGGGCACGACGAATGTCCACGCCCCAGCTAAAGGTGTGATCAGCGCGCGTTTTTGTCCAGTTGTTGACCCATTGCAAATGGTTTTCGGTCTCTTTCAGCGGACAGTTGCACTGATTGACCCCCAAAGCGTATCCAAAGTTGAATCCTCCGCTTCCGCTGATGTAGAACGCAGGCATGCCACTGGTTTCCACGGTTCCCAAATTGAGTCCAGGGAAGCCAGCATCGCTGGCGGGCGTGGTGCCTACGCCATTGGGCTGCACGCGAACACGGTAGCGATAGAATCCAAAGCGAAAATCGGTGATCAAAGTCGGGCTGAATGTGTAGGTAGCGCCGAGTGCCAGGCTTTGGTTGCGAGCCAACGAGGTTCCCGCAAAAAAGATTTGGTCCAGACCAGGACCACCAGCGATAGTCCCATAGGCTCCCGGCGCGAACTTATTAAAGTCGGCGATGGTGTAGCGGCCGAAGAAGTGCAGAGCATCCGAGAAATTGTAGTCAACGCGGCCGTCTCCTTGATCGCTGTCAAATCTTTCGCCGCCAGTGGCAAGGTAATTACCGGCGATCGCGCCGCCTGCAATGTTAGGCATGGGTAGGAATTTAAGGATGTTCGTTACTGCAGCGGGTACAGTTGGCAAGACGTTCACTTGCCCCCCGCTGGAGATCGCTTCGCGCCCTATGCCATTCGGCTGACCCGTCACTGGGTCCTGGTTACCGGTTGTCGGATCAAAAACCATGCCGTTCCGGGCGGGAACGCTCGTGCCTTCCGTAGTCGTCACTGCTGGAGCTGGATTAGCGCATGGAGTAGGTGAGGTCGTTCCGTCCGCGCAGATGTAGTCGCCAAGCAGAGCTCTCAGATCCCCGTTGCGTTCCGCTTGCGTGGGTACGGTCGTGATCGTCGATTCTGACCGGCGCCGGCGGAGTCCTTGATAGTCCGCAAAGAAAAACAGCTTGTTTTTCAGGATCGGCCCACCAAAGGATCCGCCAAACTGGTTCCAGCGCAAGGGCAAATCTTGCTGAGCAGCCCAGTTGGCGGCATTGAAGGCATCGTTGCGCAGGTACTCGAATAACGAGCCGCGAAAGCTGTTCGTGCCTGACTTTGTCGTGGCTTGCAGCAGCGCGCCAGCCACCGATCCAAAGGAGGCGTCGTAATTGCTGGTCGTTACCTTGAATTCTTGGAGCGAGTCAATGTTCGGATTGATGACTGCGATACCGAGTATGGCGCTATTATTTTCTGTTCCATCCAAAAGAAAACCATTCGAAGTGAACTGTTGGCCGTTAACGTCAATTTGATAGCCGCCCTGCGGATTTTCTGATGAGGCGTGCTGCCAGTCGTTGAGCTGCGTACCTGGGGTGACTAACAGCATTTGCGTTAAGTTGCGGTTGAGGATGGGGAGGCTGCTGAGTTCACCGGTACTCAGCGTGGTACTGACGTCCGCACGATCCACTTTCAGCAGCGGTGTTTCCGAGGTCACTTCTACTTTGGTAGACGCTTGTTCAAGTCCCAATTGCGCGTCCACGCGAGTCGAGGCGTCAATCTGGACGTCTGCGGCGGCTTCGAACGGACCGAAACCCGTCGCAGTGATTTTAATCTTATAGTGACCGGCCAAAAGGTGAGTCTGTTCGTAGTTGCCGCTTGCATTTGTGACCGTTTGGTAGGTAACCCCACGATCCGTATCGGTGAAAACTACCGCGGCATTCGGCACCACTCCTCCACTCGGGTCGGTAACCGTACCGATGATATTTCCATAAACGGCCTGGCCTTCTGAGACCCGACACGCGGCCACGAAAAACAATAGAAGTGCCAGCAGCTTGGGGAATCGAACGATGATCATGTCATCCTCCTGGTAGCTCGGCCGATGTGGCATTTTCCCTAGACGAAATCAAAACCGAATTTCTGGAATGGAGGTTGATCAGGTCAATATCGAAAACGCCCGAACAAAGGCCCGAGGTAGACTTGTGAAGTTCAACAACAGCGCGACAGGTGGAGTGCTGTGAACGCGAAAACTACGGAAGTTGCACAGACCGTTTGCGCAGCCATGTTGGTCGGAGGACCCCCATCCTCGAACTCACTAACTTCGCGAAACCCTCGACGGTTGGTGCATCTTCTCAGCCCGGTCTAAACACTGTCAAGAAGAAGTTGTTTTCCCATCACGCGCTTGATCGCGAATCGCTCGAGTGAAGTGGAGAAAAATCAGTTAGAATGCGCAGCCAAGCGCCTTGTCAAAAGGACGATTTCATGGAAAGAAATAGTTCCCGCCGCAGTTTCTTAAAGGGTTCGGCGCTAACCGGAGCAGCTTACGTTCTCGGGCGACGCGTGTTGGCTCGGCCGAACCCCCTTTCGGTTATTGTCGTCGGAGCCGGTGCCTTCGGCGGATGGACCGCGCTCGAGCTTTTGCGCAAAGGCGCGAAGGTGGTTCTCGTTGAGGCTTGGGGACCGGGAAACTCCCGCGCAAGCTCAGGCGGGGAAACACGCATCATCCGCGCGACCTACGGACCTTCCCGGATTTACACACAAATGGCCGCGCAGGCTTTGCGGCTCTGGCAGGAGAACGAGCAACGATGGGGCCTGAAATTGTTCTTCCCCACCGGGGTGCTTTGGATGACGGGCAAGGACGATTCTTACGAGCGCGCCGCACTGCCGTTGCTCCGTGACGCAGGAGTGCGCTTGGAGAAGCTGGCGGCCAGCGATTGCGCGAAACGCTGGCCGCAAATCAAATTCGACGAAATATCCTGGAGCATCTACGAACCGGATTTTGGCTTCTTAGCGGCGCGTCGTTGCTGCGAGGCGGTTTTCAATGCCTTTCTCAAAGAAGGGGGCGAGTACCGACAAGCGCAAGCGGCTCCAGGACGGATCACCGGTAATCGCATGGAGGGAATCATCCTGACACCTGGGGAAAGCCTGACCGCCGACGCATACGTGTTTGCGTGTGGTCCTTGGCTCGGGACGGTCTTTTCCTTCTTGGCGTCCTTGATTCGTGCCACTCGTCAAGAGGTTTTCTTCTTAGGAACCGCCGCGGGAGATGTGCGCTTCACGGATGCACAGCTGCCCGTGTGGATCGATAATAGCAGGCGCGGCGAGCACTTCTATTACGGTATCCCCGGAAATCACTGGCGTGGCTTCAAAATAGCCGACGATACGCGTGGACCGGTCGTCGACCCGACGACCATGGAGCGCCAGATCTCAGCAGCGGGATTAGCCGCCGCGCGAAGGTATGTCTCAATGCGTTTCCCCGGATTGGCTGACGCTCCGCTGCTCGAAAGCAGGGTCTGTCAGTACGAAAACTCCGCCGACCAAAATTTCATACTGGACCGCCATCCTGAAGCAGCGAATGTGTGGATCGTAGGCGGTGGGTCTGGCCACGGCTTCAAGCACGGTCCGGCGATAGGCAAGCTTGTTAGCGATGCCGTGTTAGGGATCAAGGCGCCACCGGCAGAGTTCCTTCTCGGGCGATTAGTCAAGTGACGTACTCCCCCGGCTTCAGCCCGGCGAGTACGTCACGAGCGTTTTGCGTCTGTCGCATTCGCGGACGCCAGCGACGGTACCCTTCCCGTAGGCAGTTGTGTAGGGAAAACTTCTAGCCGTGTGGTTACCGAAAACTCGATCCGCATTGAAAATCCAGGAGTTTCGGCCGCCACAGGTGGCTGCCCCTTGGGACACGGGACAGAGCTTTCGGTAGCCGAAAGGGATTCCGGACAATTGCGATTATGGGGAACGCTGGCACAGCGTGCAGTTCCAGGGGATTGTTCCGCATCTGTCAAGCAGCGACGTAGTTTCCCTTCAGGTTCTCGAGAAGCAATCGAAGAAACTTCTCTGCGCCCATGTCTTTGATCGCAGCTGCGGCGGCTCCTACCCACATTTCCTCGCTGATCAGGGGCTCGTGAACTTGTGCAAAGATCGGGTGCACAGCACTCAAACAGTAAAATGGGTTCGCAACGATCTTTAAGAGTTCCTGTTCGGTAAACGGTCTGCCCTCCATGTCCCTTTCTCCTCGGGTCCATTCTAACGAAATGCGCGAGGTTTTCGGAACACGTTCCCGTGGGAGCGGGCGCCAACATATCTGCTTGCACGGTCCTTATCTTAGGTCGGGTGTTCCCAACCGAGAACTCCGTCCAAGCTGAAAACACAGAGTTTACGACCATCCGTGAGACCATACTCATCTCTATGGGCAACTCGCTTTTCGTCGCACTTTTCGCTCTCATCGCCTCTAGTTTTCACACCCGTGCCGCCCTGCAGGCCGAAATTCTCGCCCTCCGTCACCAGCTAGCCGTTCTCCAAGCCAACGCGCCGCGTCACTTGCGCCTCAAACGCTCGGATCGGGTGTTGTGGCTTTTCTTGTCGCGTTTCTGGTCCCTGGCGAATTGGTACGGTGCCAAGATTCAGCGCAATGTCACATTGTTACAGCGAAGCAAAACAACAATTCGCCAACCACAGGTACCAAAAGTCAAACCGAAGCTTGACTTGTAACCCCCAGATAGCCCGTAGGGAGCGGCGCTCATCGTGGACTGGTCTGGAATCGCAGCAGTTACAGTAACCGAGTTGTTTGGGCAATTGGTCAAATCCGTACATTGCCCTCCAACCCTGTTAAAAGGTGCGTCATACGGCCTGTAGCTATAATATACACGATCCAATTATTCACCTCGTCAAAGCTGATAACTCTGGATAAGTCCATCATAGTGTTGTAACTTGCCCCCGTTAATGCTTCCGTCAAAAATTCCACTCCCACTTGTTCTTGAGGTTCCCATGTACGGTGCCCCAACAGCGTCCAGCGTCGCGTGATAACGGCGCAAGCCATGCCATGCGATTCGTGGCGCTTGCTTACGATGCTTCACGCAGCGCCAACATGCGCCTGCGTTGTAGGCTGTGAGTTTTTTTGGAGCACTCGCCATTGTCCTGGCGAGGTCCCCTCCCAGTGGTGGAAAGCCCGGAAAAAAGAGTTGGCGTCTTCGTAGCCCAAGAGATAGGCAGTTTCATTGAGCTCCAGAGACGCGTGAAGCAGATAGTGACGTGCTAGCTCCCGACGCGTTTCTTCCAGCAAACGCTGAAACGTAATCCCCTGCTCGGTGAGCCGCCGCTGCAACGTCCGAGTGCTCAGATGCAGCTCCCTTGCGAGATCCTGTATCCCTGGGCGCTGGCCCGCGAGTAGCCGCTTGAGAATGGCTTTTGCTTGTTCGCTGAACGTTTTCTGCGCGAGCTGCTGCGTCAGTTCGGCCTCAAGCTGCGGGGCCACAATCGCTAGCAACTCAGCGTTGTAGGTGACAAAGGGCAGGTCCATATCCGCCTTGCTGAATACCAATGCATTCTGGCCGACCTTGAACTTCACAGGACTGTGGAAATGCGCCTCATACATTTCTCGGTGCGCCGAGGCCCGTTCAAGCTCCACGCGCTTTGGATTCAGGGGCCGCCCGGTGCCTCGGCGCCCGATGCTGACAATCCATGCGAAACATACATCCACCAGCAACGGAGGCTCTTTCTCATGCGCCAGAAGCCAGACGAATTGAACCGCGCATTCATTTCCCCGCTCGACTAGACGGATCTCCTCAGGACAGGTGAGTTGTTTGTAGCGCGCCAGCCGCTCGACCGCATCCCGAAACGACCGGGCAGAGAGCGTGGCGATTTTAATCGGGTCGTAGCGCTCGACGCGCTCCTCGGTCCCGAGCTTCAGGCCAAAAGCTGGATCGTTGCTCGCATCCGCAATTCCTCGGTAAAGCGCGAAGAACTCCTCGGTGCTCACCTGAATCTTGTCCTGGTTGAACAACCCGATTGGGAGACCAGCTTGCCGCAGCACTGCTTCCTGCCGAAGGCCCAGTTCTTCAAGCCTTCGTGGGAGCGTGCTCGAAACTCGAAATCGGTTCGTCATCACTCACCCAAAAGCATAACCTGCATCTTTTTATTCTGCCCTAAATCCGGCCTGGTATTGTTCGTCGCTAACCTTTTCCATCCAATCGACCACTTTGCCATCCTTCTTTTCCTGGATAGCGATATGCGTCATCGCTGTCGTCGGCGTAGCGCCGTGCCAGTGCTTCTCGCCGGGCGAGAACCAGACCACATCACCAGGCCGGATCCGCTCGACAAGTCCGCCTTCACACTGAACCCGCCCGCAACCAGCCGTGACAATGAGCGTCTGACCGAGCGGATGCGTGTGCCAGGCAGTCCGGGCGCCCGGTTCAAACGTAACGCTCGCACCTGAGACAAGCGCCGGATCGGGCGCCTGGAAAAGCGGATCGACGCGCACCGTGCCAGTGAACCACTCCGACGGTCCTTTGGCCGAAGGTTGCGAGCCAACTCTTTTGACTTCCATTTCTTCGTTTCCTCTACAGCTCATTTACATCGTACCCCGGCTTCTTATAGAGCTTGTCCCACTTATTTTGAATGTCAGGTTTGTACACCTTCTCTAGCCAATCTTGAGATTTGACTTCTTCCATCGTCACCGAAACCGATTCTTCCCCATAGTGCAGAATCTCCATAACGTCTTTCGCTATGGCTTCCGCGAGACGAGCCTTCTGCTGTTCTGATTTGCCGGGCCACAACTTCACGGTCACATGAGGCATCGTTCTCTCCTTCCTCTCCGATTGTTTGGTCAGCCCTCGAAGAAAACTGCCACTCAGCGACCGCTCATCTGCTCGATGTGTTCGGGATAGCGAGCTCCTTGGACCGTAATCTGTGAGGCGGCATTCTCGATGCCCCGGAGATCGTCCGGCGTTAGTTCGATTGCCGCTGCTCCGATGTTCTCCTCCAAACGCGCGAGCTTTGTGGTGCCTGGAATGGGAACGATCCATGGCTTTTGGGCAAGCAGCCAAGCGAGTGCGACCTGAGCGGGTGTCGCCTTCTTCCGCTGCGCGATCTTGCCCAGCAGGTCAACCAAGGCCTGATTCGCTTTCCGAGCCTCTGGCGTAAATCGCGGGAGTTGATTGCGGAAATCGGAACTATCGAACGAAGTGTTTTCGTTGATTTTTCCCGTGAGGAAGCCCTTGCCCAGAGGGCTGTAAGGAACGAAGCCGATCCCAAGTTCTTCCAGCGTCGGCAAGACTTCCTTCTCAGGATTGCTATACCAAAGCGAGTATTCGCTCTGCACCGCTGCGACGGGCTGGACAGCATGTGCGCGACGAATCGTCTTTGCTCCTGCCTCCGAAAGGCCAAATTGCTTTACCTTGCCTTCCTGAATCAGGTCCTTCACTGCTCCCGCTACATCTTCGATTGGCACGTTGGTGTCCACGCGGTGTTGATAGAACAGGTCGATGCTATCGACCTTGAGTCGCTTGAGCGAGGCTTCGGCGACTTCCTTGATGTGCTCTGGCCGACTATCCAGACCAGCCAAACCTCGCTCCGCCTTGGGATCAATTTTCCACCCAAACTTGGTGGCTATCACCACTTGCCCACGGAACGGGGCGAGGGCTTCGCCCACGAGTTCCTCGTTTGTGTATGGACCATAGACCTCGGCCGTATCGAAGAATGTGACGCCGCGTTCGACGGCAGCCCGTATCAGCGAGATCATCTCCTTCTTGTCTTTGGGCGGGCCATAGGAAAAGCTCATTCCCATGCAGCCGAGCCCAAGGACCGAAACTTCCAGATTGCTTTTTCCAAGTTTGCGCTTTTGCATTATTTCTCCTTCGAGCCGCTCTCGGTGTTTATTTAAGTGAAGCCATGTCGATCGAGAAGCGGTACTTCACGTCCGACTTCAGTAATCTCTCGTAGGCTTCATTGACTTTCTGGATTGGGATAACTTCGACATCGGCGGTGAAGTTGTGCTGCCCGCAGAAGTCGAGCATCTCCTGTGTTTCGGGTATACCGCCAATAGGCGAACCGGAGAGGCTTCGGCGGCCCATGATCAACCCGAATGCTGAAACGGCGAACGGCTTTTCCGGCGCGCCGACGAGCGTGATGTTGCCATCGCGGCGCAGCAAATTGATGTAAGCGCCTATGTCGTGATTCGCGGAGACAGTGTCGAGAATGAAGTCGAAGCTGCCAGCATGTTTTTGCATTTCGTCCGCATTCCGCGAGATGACGACCTCGTCTGCTCCGAGGCGCAGCGCGTCTTCTTTCTTATTGGGCGACGTCGAGAAGACCACGACGTGGGCTCCAAGCGCGTGGGCAAACTTCACGCCCATGTGACCTAGCCCGCCAAGACCGACCACGCCAACTTTCTTGCCCTTGGTGACGCCCCAATGCCGCATGGGAGAGTAAGTAGTGATACCGGCGCAAAGCAGAGGAGCGGCTCCGGCAGGGTTCAAGTTCGCGGGAACCCGTAGGACAAACCTCTGGTCCACGACGATGCTGTCAGAATAGCCGCCGTAGGTCACACCACCCAGATGCTTGTCGGGAGAATTGTATGTGAGGGTCATGTTCGCGCAAAATTGTTCGAGCCCCGCTTGGCACTCCGGGCAGACACGGTCTGAGTCGACCATGCAGCCCACCGCCGCGAGGTCGCCAAGCTTGAACTTGGAGACTGCGGAGCCGACCTTAGTGACGCGGCCAACGATCTCGTGGCCTGGGACGCAGGGATAGACGGTCGGCATCACGCCGCTCCACTCGTTACGCACTTGGTGTAAGTCCGAGTGGCACACACCGCAGTAAAGAATCTCAATCTGCACGTCCTCCGGGCCGGGCTCGCGGCGCCGGATCGTGGCGGCCGCTAGGCCGGATGTTGGGCCCGCAGCCGCATACGCTCTCGCAACATAAGCTCGTTTCTCTTGTGTGTGGCTGCCTTCTTCGAGCGCGACTTTTTGAGTGGCTTCGTTCATTTCCTCAACCTCCTTGTCGTCACCAGCTTAGATGTCCGTGGCGCTAGAGGGCACTAGCTACACGCGCCAATCTTCTTGCAAAACGCGCCACTTTCGCTCCGGCTGTTGAAGCTTTATCTCGTTGAAAATAGGTGACCTACTAAACCGATCTCGTCTTGCGAGGCATCCGTAGGCGCACCTCCAGCCAAAAACCATCCCTGCAACCCGTGTTCTCGTTGAAGAACTGTAGCAAGGCACCGACATCGCGGACCGCTCGGAAGACGTTCAACGCGCCGATGAGTATACACTCGCAGGGGAGCGTTCCGAACGAATCGTGGGCCACCCTTCCCTTACTGGATTACGGAAGGTTTGCCCGTGATGCGGGCAGAATTAGCGAGGTTTCTCGGAGAGCCAATCCTCATCCTATCTGTACTGCAAGCATCGAAACCGACCCGCCGTCGACTCCTTCAACAGGAAATGCGAGAGACTCGGACGGTGTGCGCGTGCCGGCGATGTAGAGCAGCGGCAGGTAATGATCTGGCGTTGGAACAGCCAGCTCCGCTTCTGTGCCGAGTTGATTTTCAACCTGTATTCCTCCGCGTGCAGCAACTCAAGCACTCTTGTTTCGAATGAAACCGCCCAATTGCACCTGGTACAGTTCACGCGGGAACACGCCGAAGTCATGGATCGTTCTGGGCGCGGTGCTTACGGTTACGGCAGCGTCTTGAATGTACCAGTGGGCAGAAACCGATAGAATCGCTTTCGGGTTTGGCAGCGCATTTCCAAGTGCCGCCCACCTTTCCGTGTAGGAATTCACGCGCAATGCGTTCATTGGATTTCCGTGTCCAATGAACAGCGCTGGGATCCGTTGTGACATAGTTTCAAATCGCCCGAGCCTCTACCCGGTTTCTGTTCGCCGGGTAGCACACGGATTCGTCTCAACATGAAATCGTGAAACAAGTTTCTCCACTCTGATTTAGCGCCCGTTTCTTGCAATGCGCAGTTATTCCATCTTTCAACTTGCAGCGTCTATTTCCCCAACCCGATCTGGTTCATGAAATCCTGGTTGTCCCAGAACAGCCACTCGTGATCCATCGTGCTGCCTTTCCAATGTCCAATTGTCACCATGCTGAGCGCGAAGTGCTTACCGGTAGGAGGGATCGATTTGCCGTCAGGCGTAGCCATCGGCTTTATGAATGTCCCCGACATTACCCCTGATACGGCTGTCCATGTTCCGGAGCCAAAGCGAATAGGATGCACCTTGATTTCGAGGTCGGGCGCAAAAACAAACAGCGCCTTCAGGTCCTCAATGTGCCTTTCGATGCCTTTAGTCTCATGCCCATCGGGCCAGGTCACGACGATATCCAACGCGTGACTTTCCTTGAGGCGATCCCATTTCTGATTACTGAACACGTCAAAATCGAGCGTATCGAATACCTTGAGGTTTTTCTCCACGGCAGGAGCCTGCTTTTCATGTGGCGGGGGCGGCGTTGGAGGGTTCTCAATCAATGACTGGGCATTTACAGATGGCATCAGACCTGCCAGAAATGTGAGCGACCATAGAGCGAAGGCCATGCCATTTGTAGCCATCGTTATCCCATTTCGTCTGTCGAGGTGTGGGCATCACAAAGTTAGCGGATCTGGACTGTGTCAACCTATCTACCACGGTGGCGATGCCATAGAGATTGCCAGGTCTCTTGCATGGAGAGAACTTCCTCTCCTGATTGCCCGATGCCCCCGGGAGGTGGCTTACCACAGCTGCGCTCGAAGAATCAACCACTCCGAAGGCGCCGAGACAGTTCTCCGACGGTTGAAGTGCTCTCATTTAGCGGCGCGTGAGAATAGGACCGAGCAATGCCAGGAAGAGAACATAGGCAGCTGAAAGTGGGCCAAGTCGCGGTTCAAGGCCAGCACCCAAGCCCGCGATCACAATAAGAGAACTCGCCGCGCGCCACCAATGCCATCCCTGCTCGCAGGCGTCCTTGCCGGTCCCTATCCCTTACGCAAATTTCCGATGATATTCCTCGCGCCCGGGATGGAAAATCAAGGCCAGCAAACGGGCGGAGTCCTCCGCTGCGCCGGGCGCCAGTCAGGATCCCGATGAAGGCCGCGACACCACAAGCTGAATCATGAATTAGGCCTAAGGCTTTCAATCGGACGCATTTAACGATTGAGGAAAAGGGGCGGGCCCTTCACCTCGCGGATGGAAAACCCCTGTCCCGGACTGATTCCCGGCGCTTGTGGGTTCGTCACACAGTTCAGGCTTGGAACCGAGTTCGATACGCAAGTCTTCGAGGCCGTACCCCAGAATGCGCCGTCCACCAAGGATACCTGGATATCTAGAAAATCGAACATGTTCCCGCCGTTCTGCGATTCGCAACGTCCCGGGCCGCAGTCGCCCCGGTGAACGGGATCACTCGGATCGTTCGCGGTTGTCCAGGTAAAGGTCGGGTTGGCGTCGAGCCCATTCACCGAAGCGACGATGTAGATATTCCACGGCCTGGTCGGATCGCTGAAGTTCTGCGATTGGCTGCCGGGAAAAAGAAAGGCGACACGGCCGGGATCCCCGGCAGCGATGGTGGGGAAATTAACTTCATGCACGCCCGGCGGCGCCATCATGATAGCCTGCGACCAGCTAACGCCACGATTCGTAGAAACGGAGAAAAATGGAAGCCGGAACGTTCCGTCCTGCCACACCGCATAAATGTTGTCCGCGCTGTCCACCGCCAGTGAAACCTCATGGTCGGCCATGGGCGTGAGCGAACTGATGTTGACTCGCGTCCAGGAGTCTCCACCGTCGTCGCTGAACGCGACCCAGGGCAGACCGCAATTCCCTGTTGGCAAGTAGATGCGGCCTTTACTGTCGGCCGCGAGCTGGCCAGTAAGGCCGCCGCAGACGCTGCCCGTGGTGCCAGGATCGCTGCCCAGAAAAGCCGGAGTAGCGGTCTTGACGAACGTCGTGCCCCCGTCCGTGCTGCGCGCGCAGGCCGAGTCGCCGACCTGGTTAAAGCAGTAGTACACCATCCGCGGATAGCTGCCTGTAGGCTGCGCCAGTCCCTGTCCCGGCGGGGCCGTAATCAGGCTCTGATGGTCGTTGACAGGAACCGTACAAACCTGGCGGCTCTGCCAGCTCACACCTTCGTCATCGGAAAAAATTTCCTCGCCGCCGCACACCAGGTTGAGGTCGAAGGAGAACACCCGGCTGGTGACAGGATCAACATGGAGATACGGGTCGAGGGTGAAGTCCGGATCGGTTGTATTGACAACCCCGAGATTCAGCGGGGGCGAGACCGCCTGCCAGCTTTTGCCTTTGTCGCTGGACCGCATCACCACCGTGCGGGCGAGAGTCGTGACGCCGGGAACGCCAATGACGGAATCGAACGCGCCTGCAGTCATAAAGCCATTGTTGTTCTTGTCCACTCCGGTGCTGGGCTCCGCCGCTTGCCGTCCCACGGGGTTGAAGCTTACCTTGAGATTCGGTACCAGCGGAGGTGACTTGGCCGGCGTAGCGCTGGGAACGCCCGTGAAATTAGACGTGAATACGACTCCGTTGTAGGAGTTGGACATAATGTCCCGCGGCGGGCTGCCAATGCCGGCGAAACCGCTGTAGGTCGCGCCCGGAACGACCAGCGACGGTTGCACGACAACGGTGTAGGTTCCCGCAGCAGGATTACTGATCACAACCTCCTCCACGCCGCTGGAGGTGGTTGAGCTGGCAATCGTGTTGTTATTCGGGTCGCGGACGAACAGATCGATGTCATCGCCGATCGAGGATGCTGTCACGCGCACCGTCAGCACGAAACTCTTGTTCGGCGGCAATACGGTCAGCGCAAAGTGATCGCAAGTCAGTTCTGCGTCCCGGCAGCTTAGCGGATTGGAGGCAACGAATGGACCCCCCGTCCAGGTGAGGGTTGAAGAACTTGGCGAAACCGTGCCGCCGCTTGGAGTGGACGCAAAAATAGCGCCTGCGAGCAGCGCTGCGCTTGCCGTCGTGAGAGCAGTTCTTGCAACCCGCCGTAGGGCGGCCTTGGTCCGCATCATGGGCGTGCTCCTTTTAACGTGAAAATGCCCAGGCCCTGGCTTGCGAGAGAGAATTCCAGCGTTCGGGAGCAACGATCAGCAAAAGACAGTCCGGCGTCAATCCGACGATTACCTAATGCCTGGGTAGGGGCATGTCCCTAGCCAGGATGAATGATATTGCTGGTGATAACCTGGCGTTCCTTGAGTACGACCACGCAAGACGGACGCAACAATCTGTTGCTTGCGCTCCATCCAAGGGGTCGATTCCGCTGCTTTTCTTACGCCTGAGGAGAAGCGCGATATCTTTTACAACAATGCTGCAACCTTCCTCGGGCCGCGCGGTCCGCATTAAATCTTTACAACAGCGTTTCGAGTCTAACGAGCCCGCGTGAACACCGTTGCTCCGGATCTGTAACGGGCAATACTGAAGTTGGCTGCGAAATTGACGCCTGAATTCGGATCGCTGAAGGCAACGCTCGGCGGCTGAGGCCGCAGTCGTCCTGATCAAAATTGAAGGGCGCCTCACCTACGTTCTTACCGGGCACGCGCCCATCTCCATCCACCTGCCGTCACAGCGGCGGCTTCGGAGGATGTGGCCGCGTGTCGTAGCAACAGACGCCGTCGATCTCGAGTGGAACGTCGTCTGCCTCTGCTTGCGCGTTCGTTGTGGCGCCGGACTGGTGCGCCGACGCGAAGCTGTAGCTGCCCACTTCCTCAAGCAGGCTTGACGAGGTGGGGTTGCCGACGTTTGCCACGTTCACGTTGATCGTCAGCGTGCAGGGGTTGCTGGCCGAAGGCGCGCTGGGGCACTTGATGCTGCCGTTTTCAGCCGAGCCGCCTAGGCCAGGCTCAGGGTAGGTGATGACGTGTGGGAAACAAGCCGAGACAGAGCAAAGATCCACGCTCTGCGCGGCGCCCGCGTAGAATATCGGCCGGTTTAGCGGAGTGTTTTCCATGGCCCCGTAGTAGATCGTGTTGCCCATCTGCCAACGCGTGACGTACTGGAGAAACGCAGTGCCGGTTATCTTTGCCGCGGTCGCAGCCGGATTAGAAAGGTCAACGATTCTCGTTGTCACCGTTAGGGTGTTGCCCGACAGGCTGATGGAGCTGCTTAGGATGTCCATGCCGGGCACGTTCGTGCCGCCAATCACCGGAAAGAGCGCGTCGCCGGAATTGCCTGTGATGCCGGTGGTTGGCGCGTTGGACGGCCCGGAGACGTTGGTGCCAAACAAGCCCGGGCCCGAGGATTGCCGGGCGACGGTGATCACTCCCGCGCCAGCGTGGTCCACAGTTTGGTTGCCGGTCGGCGTGAATCCTGCCTGCGCCAGACCGTTGGAAGTGTCGTCGTAGACGATCTCTGCTGCGCCTGTATGGTCAATCGTGACGGCGAAGAAGTCGGCCAGGTTACGGTTCCCTTGCGAGGCGATGCAGCCCGATCCGGCCAGGCAGATGTCGTTGTAGTGCATGGGGTGCGGGCTAACTTTCACCAACGTAACGCTTGGAGCCCCACCACTGACCGCCCCCGTCGAATCTGTCGCATATACAACTTGAGACATATAAACGTTCCAAGCTTGCCCAGACTGGCTGCTGGGGTCTGCGCTCAGGTTCGAGCCATACCACACAGCGTCGGCGCGGCCGGCGCCGCCCGCCTTGATCCATGGAAAAACGTTGACGGCATCGCCGGTAACTGTCGATCCGTCGCTCATCTGGACCGGAGTACTCCAGTTTGTCCAGCCGCTGGCAGCCGAAGAGGCGCTTACGAACACCTGTCGCAGAGCGGGGCTGCCACTGTTCGGGCTGAGCGCCCATGTGATGAACAGGTTGCGGGCGCTATCCATGGACAGCACCGTGAAAAGCGTGCTGGGTGAGCCGGAGAGGTTGTCCGCTATGTGGATTAGCTTGCTGGAATCGCCGCACGGGTTGGCGACACTTGGGAAGTCAAGAAATGTCAGGTCGCCGCTAGCGTCCGGCGTCCCAATATTAAGCAGCAAGCTGAAGGTGCCATCTGAGTTCTGGCTGCCCGAAGCCTGCAACACTTTTCCGGTCACCTGATCGATAGCCGGGTAACCATCAGCACCGAATGGGGCGTAGAAGGATCCGTTCGCGACACATGGCGACGTGGTTCCGTTCGTCGCCGCCATGTAAGTCAGGCCGGGGCCACCGGGAACCAGGTCTACGGCACTGTTGCTCTTGTTCCATTGCGCCCCTGAAACCACGTTGTTGTACTCGAGGTAGATCAGAGGCTTTGGGCCGGTGTAGGCCGACTGGTTCGGCGTGCCGGGCGCTGGGTCGTACACCGCGAGCCATTGGCGGTCGGCGCCCGGTATACCAGAGCAGCCCGCCGGGTAAATCTCCTGGCTGACCGTAGCGCCACCGTCGGTGGTAGTGGCCGTGCGCAGGCACGCCAGCGCGTACAGGTCAGCAAAGTACTGCTTACCGCTGCGGTCGAAATTGATGTCGGTGTCACCTCCGCCCGGAGGATCGATAATGCCAGCAATCGCGCTCGGCGGTGGCCCAGGAGTGATGATTCGGAAGGTGTGGCCGCCGTCTACCGACCCAAGCCAGACGCTCCGCTGCGTTCCCGTTCCGGTGGGGCCGCTCACAAAGACTTTCCCGAAGGGATCAATCCCAATGTCTGGCTCGCCGTTCGCATGAATGGGATCGACAACAGCCGGAACCTCGAACCCAATATGCGGCGAACCTGCGCTGGAAGACTGCGCCAGCACCGGCGGGCTGCCCTCACGCAGCAAAAACGCAAAGACCAACCCTGCAAGCAGAGCATTGCGCAAACGTGCCATTTCGGACCTCCTGAAGATTGATTGCAATTAAGGTCCTGCCGGTCCCTTACAGCTCAGGCCTCGATCAGCGCCGACTATGGCCGACTGTCCGGCGCTTACACATCCATACGTGATGTGCGTGGGGCCGTGGAGAATAGAGCCCTGGTCAGTCCACACCAGGCTGGCGCTTCCGCCGCGGTCGATAGAGATGGAAATCGAGTCCGCCAAGTCGCGATTGCCCCCGGTGACGGAGCAAAAAATTCCGCTCGTGCAAATACCACCGACATGCATCACATTGCTTACCGTGGTCTGATTGAACTTCGGAGCGCTCGACGTCCCGCTGGTCGTCTGAGCGAAAGTCACCGTCCACGGCGAGAGCGCGGCATCGGAAGGGTTTAAGTCCGGCGTACCAAGCCAGATGAAGTCCACACGTCCCGTGCTGCCGGCGGCGATCCAGGGGAAGAAGTGCGTTCCCGCGTCGGTGTTGACCTTCACCGGAATTGCCCAGCTTGTGCCCTTGTCGCTCGAGTGCGTAAACCAAATATCGAAAACAGCTGTGCCTTTGATCGTGTTGAGGTTATCCGCAAAGACCGAGTACACGTTCCCATGCTGGCCGGGCGAATCGGAGTCGTCCACCGCCAGTGTCGCGAAAATGTCGTCGGTGTTGGTGTTCGAGGGCCCGTTGAAAATCAAATGCGCATCCCACACCGTAAGTCCTCCCAGGGTCGCCGGTGGCGAATGGGCCATCCACACCTGATGGAAATTCTCGATTTGGGTGATGTTACATCCCTGTGTGGTGTTGGCCACCGGATCGGCTGTAATCCATTGAACGTAAACTTCGCCCGTCTCCGGATCGACTTCAATTCCGCTGGGAACCGTATTACAGAAGGAGTTAAGAAAGGCCATGCCGTTAGTTGCAAGTACATCCACGGACGGCCCGAAGAGGTTCCCACCGTCATTGGAGGCCGCCACGTTGATTTGGCTGGCTGAGAAATCGTGGTACGCGATGTACACCTGGTCCTGATTCGCCGACACTTGGCTCGCGTACACAGCCAGCCATGGGCGGTCAATAAACGAGGGATTGAACGCGGCGAGCGAGTTCACCGTCCAGTGCGCGCCGCGGTCGTCGCTGAAGGCCAGTCGCGTCTGTAGGGCTAGGGGAGTGAGTTCGATGGAGGACACATATACGCGGTGCGTGCCTGGCGAGCAATTGGACGTGGCCGCAGTGCAAGGTGTTGGCCCTCCGACCCTTATCGCTACGTCGCCCACATCCCCGCTAGGAAACGCTGTTTGCAAGAAAGTCCGTCCCCCGTCATCCGAGCGGGCCACGTGACTTCCGCTGGCCTGCCATGCCACGTAGACCGTGCCGTCTGACCGATCTACCGCGACTGAGGGCTCCGTCGCATTGCTTTGACTACTCGGCGAAACCTGCTGCCGAAAGCCGGCCAAGTCCGACGCGAACGCTACCCTTGCACGAAGGAGCTGATCGCTAGAGTGGGCGAGAAGAAATACCGCCGGAAGGGTGATGGCCATGGAAACGAGGTACATAAGGTACATGAAGTTTTCGGACCGCGGAGCAATCTTAGGCATGACACCCTCCTGCCCATCAAAGGTTGGGCCGGGCCGAAGTCTCTGCTCGCGACTTTACTCCCTCCACTGGCAGCAGCTATTCGTCTGCGGAGTTACTTCATGCGCCAAGTTTCCGCAGTTCGATACCATCGATCTGATAAGCCGAGAATCGGCGAAAGACATTATTCTCCGCTCAGGGAATTACCCTAGCGCCCAGATTGCATGCCAACCGCCTGCACAGCGCCGGTAAGTGAGGCAGCCTCCTTGGTGTCATTGAATCAGCTCGTTGCTGAGTTCTTCCTCCTTTGACCTATCCGTTCAAAATTGCCGTCTATGGGAACGCGTATGGTCACTTCGGAGTCATGCGGCGAGAACCCATGCCATTTTGCCCCGTCTCGCATCCATCGCCACTCCATCTGTGACGTGCGCTCAGCGCCGGACGTTCAGAAAACCCTCAAGCGGGGCGGCTTGGAAGTGATTGATATTGGGGGTCGTGACAGAAGGCCTTTCAGCGTTCGAAATACATGTATTTTTCAAATGGCTTAACTTCCGAGTAGTCGTTATTCGGTCGGAACCCTGACGTCTGCGGCTGGTGCTGAGCGCAAAGACCGCGATTCCGCCTCTTCGGCGGACACGCGTTTACTGCGACTGGCGCGTCTGGAAGTGCGCCGAACAGCACGGTGCACGTTAACCGTGCGTCGTAGCTCCCTGTTTCTGAAGCGGAAAAAAAACGCTGAATTGGCCGCAGTCTGTGCCAGAGATTCTAACCCGGTGAGGCCGAGGTTCGAGGTGTGTTAGCGCTCATCCTCCACTGCGAAGCGCGACGCCCTGCGCGAAGAGGGCCTGACGGCTGATACATTCCTCTTTCCGAGCAGGACCCGAATCGATGGTCGGTTCCGCTAATCGAAGAGGCGGAGCGCCATCTCAGCGAAGCGTTCAAGCTCGGACGCTCCGGCAGATTTCAACTGGAAGCTGCAATTCAGTCCGTGCATGCCGAGCTTGCGCGTACTGGCCGGACTGACTGGACTGCGATAGCACTATTTTACGAACGTCTGACCCGCTTATCACCCGCCTCGGAACAGCCGCAGTTGCTGAAGCAAAGGGACCTGAAGCGGGGCTGGCCGTTCTCGAGTCGATTGACCGCGACGCCGTTGCGGACTATCAGCCGTATTGGGCCTTTCGCGCTCACCTCCTTCAGCGTCTTGGGAAAACGCGTCAGGCCACAGACGCCCACGGCCGAGCGATCGGTCTGGCGGTAGATACCGCAGTGGGAGAGTTCCTGCTCCAAAAGCGCGGCTAATTTTGAGCGTTTCAGAAATTTGTCGCCCGGTCTTTAGAACAGTCTCTAAATCGGTTTTATGAATCTGTTCAGTTCCGGACGGTTAGGACGGAGCAATGGGCTTCGCAGACAACTTTATAGGTGGTGGTCGTTGGCAGGTGCGCGGCGAGGCGCCCATGCTTTGAATGGTCCAAACCCAAGACAATCAAGTCCGCTTTAACCGAGCGCGCAACCCGCAAGATTTGTTCACCGTGCTTCCCAAACTCAACCATGAGTTCTGGCTTCACAGACAGAGGTGCGCTCTCCGAAACGAATTCGTTCAGCCTCTTGAGGGCTTTTTGGCGCGCTTCCTCTCGCATTCCGGTGATGTCGTCAGGGGCCGTCGACCAGCTGAAACTTTCGGAAATCGGCATAACTGGTGCAACATGCAACAAAACGAGCCTGGCCCCAAAATGATTCGAAAATGAAATCGCGTATGGCAATGCTCGAAAAGAAGCCGCGCTGAAATCTGTCGGAAACAAAAAGGAACGACCGCCACCCGTGCTTTCAAGAGGAGCGTCCGATTGAGAGTGCGGCCCTACTGTCAGGACAAGCCCATCTGCTTCGCGGAAGATCTTCTCTGCAACGGAACCCAGGACAAGCTTCCCGATGCCGTGCCGCCCGTGAGTTCCAATAACCACTAACTCGGCTTGCTTCTCACGGATGATTGCCTCTAACTCTTCCCGGACATCGCCTTGCCGCACGATGAACTCGTGCGATAAACCTGCAAGGTCGCCTCTCTCCGCTAGCTTCCTCTCTAGCTCGGTAACGTCCCTACGAGCCGCGTTCGATGCCAATTCGAGCGCGTCTGCTCCTGCAATTGTGAAACCGACGGAGGACACCACGTGCGCCAGATAGAATCTGGCATGGTAATGGCGCGCGATACTGATGGCGTGGCGCAGAGGTTTCGAAGACGCTTCCGTGAAATCACTTGCCACAAGGACGGACTTCAAACTCGTTTCTACGGGTGCAAAACGTGTGGACATAAACTTCTTCTTCCTAGGCAACGGAAACCCGTGCTGCGTTTTCCAAAATGATGCGGTTGCGACACGATCCCGGGCCACTCTTGCTGAACGGCGCCGATTCATCTCTCGCTCCCGCCGTTAATCCGTTGCCTTTTCAGACACGCGTTGGATGCAAGCAAAAGGATGCCAGTTACTGCCAGGCGATCGGCACTCTCCTCCAATGGAAAAGGCTGTCGGAAATTTAGAAGCGGATTAACTAATTCTCTTCCGTTGGCGTTCAGCTTCTTCTTCCCATCCCCTACCGCCTGATGTAAGAGAGTTCCTGCTCCAGAAGCGCGGTTGAGTCTTCCGGCTCACTCGCCGCAGCTGAAACTCAAATGTGAACATAAACCCTGTATTATCAGTAGCCTCCCACGCTTCGGATTCCTTCCGCCGCCTGATGTAGAAATCGCACCACCTTACCTGTGGCTGGCGAATTGTTGTTTTGCCCATATTTCCTTGGGATTTCCCTTCCTGCTACG
>Ga0209377_1000629_pt1 | contig 23692 bp, 28 predicted proteins | sample GraSoiAngelo_141_FD_185898 | JGI IMG/M metagenome (GOLD analysis project Ga0209377, IMG submission 185898) | Grasslands soil microbial communities from the Angelo Coastal Reserve, California, USA - 14_0929_12_40cm (SPAdes) (version 2) | ecosystem: Environmental > Terrestrial > Soil > Grasslands ...
GTTACGCTTGCCTATATTTATGAGACGCGAATTTCATGAATCCGCACCAATCGAAACACGAATTTCACTAATTTACACCAATGTCCGGCGGTTGACTCGGGGCCTCATGAATCTTCGTGATAATTCGTCTCTCTCTCTTAACAATTCGTGTCTACAAGATGACTCTTTTCCATTCCAAAGCATCGCCACCGAAATTGACCAGCAGGCCGATGCGAAGTTTCGAGGCAGCCAGATAGTTCAGTACTTGTTTGATGTGTGAATCGGTCAGTTTTTCGACGGCTTTCGCCTCAAAGGGAATTTTATCCCAGACAACGAAGTCGGCGTAGTAATAATGAGGCAGGATAACTCCTTTGTATGTGATTTCGTAATTTTTCTCGCGCGAAAACGGAATTCCAGCGCGACTCAGTTCAACGACTAGAGCATCCTTGTAGATGACTTCATCGTGGCCCTTTCCCAACTCACGATGAATCTCCATGCAGAGACCTACGAGTTGAAAGATCTCTTCCTTGTAAAGCAGCTCAGACACAAAATCACATTAACGACCAACGCCTGCTTTTAACTCAGACACTAATTTCACGAATCCACACGAAGTGATTCAACAGTCGACCGAAGCTTCTGAAATTCGTGATAATTCGTGCAATTCGTGTCGAGCTTTATGTATTTCGTGTCTACGCCCGGACCACAGTAATTAAATGGCGCAGCTCATCTTCGATATCCCCGGGCATCGCCACCGTGTGCGCAATCTCCTCGCGTAACAACGTTTGGTAACGCTGACGAAATCGGTAGAAGGCTTGCTTGACCGCGTTCTCGGTCATGTCGAATTCGCTGGCGATCTGGGCTTGTGAAGGTCGGTCGGGTTCGTCCATGAGCATTTTCTTCATCTGATCAAAGAACCGGAGATTGCCAGCACTGCGATACTCGTCCCGCAGCCGCGCCATCACCTGCTCCAGAACCGTAAAGGCCCAACGACGTTCATAAATTTGGTCGGCCGTTAACCTGTCGCTCCGCTCGACATCGATGTGCTCACGCTCACGAATCTCGTCCAACGGAATTAAGCGCTGTCCTTTGCCGCGCTTGACTGCCATCGCATGGCGCGACTCGTCGGCCAGAAAATTTTTGATGGACGTAAGCAGATAAGAACGAAGCCGCCCCTTTTCTTTGCGGACAGTATTCAGATCTTTTCGCTCTAGCAACAAGGCGAAGAAACCCTGGGTGAGATCCTCCGCGTCCTCGGTCCCAGCACCCTGTCGTCGCACGAAGCTATAAATAGGTCGCCAATACGTGCGACAAAGCTTTTCCAGTGCCTCTTGTGCCGCTGGCGATTCGCCTTGCGCCTCCAGCACTACGCTCCAGTGCGTGGTAGTAAACGCCGCCGCGCCGTGACAAGCATTTCCGCCAATCGCGCTCAGCGAAGTCACCTCATCTTCAGGGGGCACGCTGCGATCCAAACGAAAAACCGCGCCAAAATCAAGCCTCGAGATGGTTCACAAGGACGGACAGTCTGGTCAGCCGTCCTTGACTTTGCCCATAAATATGGGTCACAGTGCCTCGTGAAAACGACCCTCGAAATTCCGGGGCCACTCTTTCGCAGGGCAAAGGCCACAGCCGCGCGGCAGGGACGCACGCTCAAGCAGCTTGTTCAGGAGGCGTTGTCGGAGAAGATCGCACGCATCGATGGTTCCAGCAGGCGGCGAAAGCCATGGATGGTATTAGCTGGCGGGCTGAAGCATCTCCATAGTGAAAACCGCCGAATCGAGCGCGTCATCGACGCTGAATTTGAGAATATCGAACCGGAAGACCGGCAATGATTCTCGATACCAACGCGCTGTCGGCGTTTGCCGATGGCGTGTCCCCAGTTGTTCAACAGATAGCCGCTGCAGACGAACTTCACGTTCCGGTGATCGTGCTGGGAGAGTACCGGTTCGGCATCGCGACCTCCCGTCGCCGGCGCGATTATGAAGCATGGCTGGCGCGTGGCCGGGCATTCTGGAATGTGCTTCCCATATTGGAGGAGACTGCCACGCACTATGCATCGATCCGGCAGCAACTGAAGAAAGCCGGAGGGCCATTGCCCGCCAACGACGTTTGGATCGCCGCACTGGCGCGACAGCACGATCTGCCGGTTCTAAGCCGTGACGCTCACTTCGACGCGGTGCCTGGTCTTACTAGACTCTCATGGCCCTAACAAGTGTAAGTTTTCAGCGAGCCAAGTCCGTTTTCAGCCGGGTGCGCTCTCGATTTCGATCTTCACCTGCTGCAAGGTAACGCGCGCCGACTGGGAAGCCGTCGGCCTTGATGCTTCCAAACTTTCCCGTTTACGAATTACCTCTTGAGCGTTTCAATTAGTCCGTGATCGAGCAGAAGAAAATTTTTGGAACGGATGGCGTGCGCGGTGTCGCGAACGTGGAGCCGGTGACGGCCGAGACGGCGCTGAAACTTGGCCGCGCTGCGGCGTATGTGTTCGCGCAATTGAATCCGCGCAAGACGCCTCCCGAGGCGCGTCCGAAAATCGTTCTGGGCAAGGACACGCGTCTTTCCGGTTACATGCTCGAAAACGCGCTCGTGGCGGGAATCACTTCGCTGGGAGTGGATGTTCTCGTCATCGGGCCGTTGCCTACACCCGGTGTCGCTTACATCACACGATCGCTGCGCGCGGACGCCGGCATCGTTCTCTCCGCTTCGCATAATCCTTATCAGGACAACGGCATCAAATTTTTCCGGCACGACGGTTACAAACTGGATGATCAAATCGAGGAGAAAATCGAAAAGCTCGTTTTTACCGGTGAGATCGATTCCATGCGGCCGACTGCCAATAAAATCGGCCGCGCCACACGCATCGATGACGCGCTCGGGCGTTACGTCGAATTCGCCAAAGCGAGTTTTCCGAAGGGAATGTCGCTCGAGGAAATGCGCGTCGCAGTCGATGTGGCGAACGGCGCTGCTTACAAATCGACGCCTTGCGTCTTGCGCGAGTTGGGCGCGGATGTCGCCGTGGCACACAACCAGCCCAACGGCATGAATATCAACGATGGTTGCGGCAGCATTTATCCGGAAGAGATCCAGCGTATCGTGAAGATCAGCGGCGCGGACGTGGGCATTTCGCACGACGGCGACGCCGATCGCGTTCTTCTTTGTGACGAGGACGGCGAGATTGTGGATGGCGATGAGATTCTCGCCATCGCGGCCCTGGATCTTTTGGAGGCAGGCCGACTGGAGCAAAACACGATGGTAGCAACCGTCATGAGTAATTTTGGCCTCGATGAAACGCTCGGTGCGCACGGCGGCAAAGTCGTGCGGACGAAAGTCGGCGACCGCTATGTGCTTGAAGAAATGGTGCACCAAAAACTCAATCTCGGCGGCGAACAAAGCGGCCATGTCATTTTCCGTGATTTCACCACCACCGGTGACGGCATCATCACTGCCCTTCAGGTTTTGCGGATTATGCACAAGACCGGCCAGCCGCTGGGCAAATTGAAGGCGTGCCTGCAAAAATACCCGCAGGCCCAGCGCAATTTGCCGGTGAAAGAAAAGCGCCCGCTCGCCGAGTTGACTGCGGTGATGAAGCTGGTGAGCGACGCGGAGAAAGAACTTTCCGGCAAAGGCCGGGTGCTCCTGCGTTATTCCGGGACGGAGCCGAAGATTCGTCTGCTCATCGAAGGGCGCGAACTCGACATAATTGATAAGCAAGCGGACCGAATCGCGGACGCGATTCAAAGGGAGATTGGAGCATAAATGAACGCCGTCATTCCGAGCGAAGTCGAGGAATCCCGTTGCGTTACCTTAAAAGCAGCTCCACGGGGTCCCTCGACTCCGCTTCGCTTCGCTCGGGATGACAACTAGCATGACTCTCACACGCGTCATTGAAGCACTCCTTTTTAGCGCGCAAAAACCGCTTTCGATCCCTGAGATCGCCACGGCAATCAAGGGTGCAGAAGGCGATCCCGCAGGCGCGGGACCTAACGAGTTCTCGCGTGTGCGCGAAGCGGAAGTTGCCGCCGCGCTCGAACAATTGAAGATCGATTACGTCGAGCAGCAGCGCGCGTTTCAATTGATTGAAAAAGCGGAAGGCTGGCAGCTTGCAACCGATCCGCAATACGCACAGTGGGTGCGTCAGCTTTTTCCCGCGCCGAAGCCGGCGCGGTTGAGTGCGCCCGCGCTGGAAACGCTCGCGATCATCGCATACCGCCAGCCCATTACCCGCGCCGATGTGGAAGCGGTTCGCGGTGTGAATATCGATGGGGTGCTGCAAACATTGATGGAACGCGGGCTGGTCAAAATCGCTGGACGTGCCGAAGTCCCCGGCCGCCCGCTTCTTTATGAAACGACACAGTTTTTCCTCGACCATTTTGGGCTGCGCAATCTCGATGAATTGCCAAACGTTGAAGAACTGCGGAAACGGAATTTGCCGATCGCGCCTGCTCGAACGCAACCAGAAAGCGCGGCCACACCGCCTTCCGGGTAGCGCACGCGTCTCGCGTGTTGGTTTGGGCGTCTCGCCAAAACGGACCTTTCTTTGGAGTTGTTTTTTGCAATGCCTGACGCGAATCCGCTAGAAAAGTTCGTGATCGCGAGGACGCGCTCGCCAGCACGCGAGACGCGTGCGCTACCCGGGATTTCGGCGTCAGCGGCAGTCATCCTAATCGCGGTCGCAGCAACGAGCTTCGCCGAAATTCGACCATCAGATTGCGCGCGGGCGGCAATGTATTCCGAGAGCAGACGCGGAGTCTCTTTGCTGGTGATGCAGAACGGCCGGACGATTTTTGAACACTATGCCAATGGAGGATCGGCACGCGGAAGATGGCCGATCTTTAGTGGAACAAAAAGTTTTTGGGGAATCGCCGCGCTGGCAGCTGTGCATGATGGATTATTCAGGCTCGACGATCTTGTCTCGGACACGATCACTGAATGGAAGAGTGATCCACGCAAATCGCGGATCACCATTCGCCAGTTGCTTAATCAGACTGATGGCATTGAAGGCGCGTCGCGTCTTCAGCGCGCATCGATTCGAGACCGAAACACCATGGCAATTCGGTTGCCGACGGTTACTGAACCCGGCGCGGCTTTCATCTATGGTCCGAGTCATCTTCAGATTTTTTCCGAGCTCCTGCGCCGGAAATTAAAAGGTCGCGGCACAATCGCATACTTCGAAGGACACGTGGCGGATCGGCTCGGACTGCATCGCCTCAACTACAAAAAAGACAGCCGCGGCAATCCACTCCCAGCGACGGGATTTGAACTGACTGCGCGGGAATGGGCGCGATTAGGCGAGCTGGTCCTCGGGAACGGCAACTATCACGGGCGGCAAATTGTTCCGGCAGCTTTATTGCGCGAGGCGTTTGCCGGGTCGCAAGCAAATCCTTCCTATGGCGTCACATTTTGGTTAAATCAGCAGGCGCCTATCGGGCGCGAGGCAGACTTGGAGCGAATGCTCGATTGGCCGTGGCAAAACGCGCAATGGAGAGATGTTTGCATTTGCAAGGACGCGCCGCCCGACATGCTGGTGGCGCTTGGCTCGGGCTATCAGCGCTTGTTTGCAATTCCCTCGCTGAAAGCAATCATTGTGCGGCAAGGTTCAAACGCAAAATTTTCCGATGGGCATTTCCTGCGGCTGGTACTGGGGCTGTAGGCGGGACCGCTGCCATCCCAAGGGAAGCGAACCGCTTCCCCTACAGGTTTGACTTGCTCGCGCGTCTGACAAACGATCAGGGCATTATGAAAAATAACTCCGCGGACGAGCAGGCGCTCATTAAGATCCAGCACGAATGGGCAGAAGCGCGCATGAAAGGCGACAGCTCATACACGCGGCGCTTGGAGGCGGAAAATTGCACGATTGTCTGGCCTGACGGCAGCATCGTGAACAAACGGGAAGATTTGAAAAGCATGACCGGCGATATCGTTTTCGCCGAATTCAAAATCGATGATCTACAAGTGCGCTTATATGGAGACACCGCAATCGTCGTTGGCCAGGGCACGATCAGGGCGCACGAAGGAAACCAAAATCTTCTCGGCGGGAAATTTGTCTGGACGGATACATTTGTAAAACAGAATGGCGCATGGAAGGTGGTCGCATCACAGGTGACTCCAGTCTTAACAAAATAATCGCTAACGATTATCCATATTCTTTATGAACAAATTCGCACTTGGTTGCGGCGTCTTGCTCGCCATCCTCCTTTTCATCGTAGTTGCTGCGGCCCTTGCATTGGGCGGCAGTTATAATCGTCTCGTCCGCTTGCAACAAGCCGTCGATCAAAGCTGGGCGCAGGTGCAAAACGTCTATCAGCGGCGCGCAGATTTAATTCCGAACCTCGTGAACACAGTTTCGGGCGCGGCCAATTTTGAAAAATCCACGTTGGTGGAAGTTACGAATGCGCGCGCCAGTGTCGGTCGTGTGCAAACACAAATTGATCCGAACAAGGCGCCGACAGACGCAGCGCAGCTTCAGAAATTCCAGGCTGCCCAAGGTGAACTGAGTAACGCTCTCTCGCGTTTGCTGGTGGTGGTGGAGCGCTATCCGGAGTTAAAAGCCAATCAGAATTTTCTCAGTTTGCAGGCGCAACTTGAAGGTACGGAAAACCGAATCTCGGTCGAGCGCGGCAACTTCAACAGCGCTGTGCAAAACTACGATGTGGCAGTGCGCAGTGTCCCGACAAATTTGGTGGCAGGCATGCTTGGCTTTGCGCCGAGACCATTCTTTACTGCCCAGCCGGGCGCGGAACGGCCGCCGCCGGTACAATTCAATTTCGGCACGCCCGCTCCGGCGCCTGCAGCGACGGCGGCGCCCTAAGGTGATTCTCGGTCTTGGTGTAACGGCGGGCGGGCGTGCCACGCCGAAGCCCTGCGAAGGTGGGTCGCCCGCGATCAAGCAGCCGACAAGGCTGCCACTACAATATTTTTTCGGCAAACAACTCACACTTTGCGTTGCCGTTTTTCTCGCGCTCAATGCCATCAATTCGCATGCTGCAGAAGTCATTCCGCCGAAACCCGATCGCTACTTCAACGATTACGCCGGCGTAGTTTCAAATGAAGCCGCTTATCGCTTTAACGAGCAGCTCGCGCAATTCGAGCGCGAAACTTCTGACCAAGTGCTGGTCGCGGTTTGGCTAACGATGCCGTCGGAAAGTTCGATCGAAGATTTCACGCAGCGGACGTTTCAAGCTTGGACCGTCGGGCAGAAAGCCAAAAACAACGGCGTTGTTCTATTCGTTTTTGTAAAAGACCGGCGAATGCGTATTCAGCCGGGGTATGGATTGGAAGGCGCGTTGCCCGATATCACTTGCGATCAGATTATTCGCAACGGCATCGCGCCGCATTTTAAAAGCGGAGATTACGAAGGCGGCCTCGCGACTGGAATCGAACTAATCTTCAAAGCGATTCGTGGCGAGTACAAAGGATCAGACAAAACGGTCGCCGAACGACATCGTGGCAGCGGTGCTTTTGGTCTCTTGCCCTTTATCATTTTTGTCGTTGTCCTGATCATTATTTCGAGAGTGATGCGGCGACTTGGCGGTTACGGCTACTCATCGGGCCGGGGTGGTCCAGTATTTTTACCAATGGGCGGCGGTGGCGGAGGATGGTCGTCCGGAGGCGGTGGCGGTTTCAGTGGATTCAGCGGCGGCGGCGGTCTCAGCGGTGGTGGCGGTGCGAGCGGGAGTTGGTGACGAAATGCGAACGCGAGAATTTCTCAGCAAGCTGGAACATGATCGGATCGTGCACGCGATTCGTGAAACCGAATCAAAAACTTCCGGTGAGATCCGCGTTTATGTTCAGCGCGGCAAATTGAACGCCGATCCACTGATTGTTGCGCAAAGGAAATTTCAGCGGCTCCACATGCACAAGACCCGCAACCGTAATGCGGTGTTGATTTTCGTAGCGCCACGCGCCCACAAGTTTGCCGTGGTTGGCGATAAAGCGATTCACGCAAAGTGCGGCGACGAGTTCTGGCAGCGCATTATCGATGGAATGCGGACACATTTTCAAAACGAGAAATTCAGTCATGCCATCATCGAAGCCATCGAGGAGATCGGCAAAGTGGTAGCCGCGCATTTTCCGAAAAGGTCCACATCGGTGAACGAATTGCCTGACGATGTTGTGCAGGGGTAATTGCCGGCGCCTTTCCAAACCGCCACTTGCAAAAGTGCTGGTTTGGCGTTTATTGGACGCTCCGCAGCGAGTTTTTGAAATTACGCCGTTGGTCCCTGGGTCTCCGTCACTGGATGCGAGGCCGCACTCGCCAGGGGGAACCCGGCGAACGAAGGAATTTAGCGATTTAGCGATTTAAAGATCAGGAGATTTGTCTCCGGCAAAATCACTGAATCACTTACTCGTTTAATCGCTAACTAAGAAACATGCCAATCCGTTACGGTCGTTTTGAAATGCCGAAAACTCTCGTTAAAGACGAGGCCACGGCCACAGATACCTACGCAAAATTCAACGCCGAGCCTTTCGAAGCCGGTTACGGACACACCGTTGGGAACTCCCTCCGGCGTGTTCTGCTTTCCTCTTTGGAAGGCGGGGCCATCACCGCGGCAAAAATCACAGGCGCGCAACATGAGTTCGCCACGCTACCAGGCGTGGTCGAGGACGTGACCGACATCGTCCTTAACCTCAAGAAGGTGAAGTTCAAACTGGACGGCCAGGACCACGAGCCGAAGAAACTGTCGCTTACCGTGAACAAAGAAGGCGAAGTCACCGCCGGCGACATCCAGGCTATCCAGGGTTTTGAAGTGCTGAACCCGAAGCAGGTGATCTGCACTCTCGACCGGAAACATAAATTTGAAGCCGAGCTCGATGTGCGCGTTGGCCGCGGCTTTGCCACCGCCGAAGAGAACAAACGTCCGGATCAGCCTATCGGTCTTATCCCAATCGATTCCATCTTTTCGCCGGTCACGCGTGTGAAATACGCAGTCGAAAACACCCGTGTCGGACAGCGCACCGATTACGACAAGCTCATTCTCGAAGTCTGGACCGACGGTCGTTTGACCCCGGATGACGCCTTGCTCCAGGCATCCGCGATTCTGCGGCACCACCTCGACATCTTTGTGCACTACAACGAGGAAGTGATCGAATTCGATCAGACGCCGGCTGGAGTGAGCGAAGAAAATATCAAGCTCAAAAAGCTGCTCAACATGAGTGTGAACGAGATTGAGCTCAGCGTGCGCGCCGCGAATTGCCTGAACAACGCAAACATCACGACTGTGGGCCAACTTGCCCAAAAAACCGAGGCTGAAATGCTGAAGTATCGCAATTTCGGCAAAAAATCGTTAAACGAAATCAAAGATAAACTGCAACAGCTTGGTTTGAGCCTGGGCATGAAATTCGATCCCGGCTTGGTGGAGGTCCCAGTGAGCGGCGGCGACGGCGCTGGCCCAAGCGTAACGGCTGCCGCAGAGTAACCGTTGGATTAAGGATTACGTTCGCGCGTCATGCGACACCAAAAAAAGACTATTAAGCTTGGTCGCACTGCTGAGCACCGCAAAGCGCTGCTGTCGAATCAGGTTTGCTCGTTAATCGAACATCAACGTATCAAGACCACCCTGGCCAAGGCCAAGGCAGTTCGACCGCTGGCAGAACGAATGGTTACGCTCGGGAAAAACGGATCGATTCACGCCCGCCGCACTGCTCTGGCGACGCTGCGCCAAAAGAATGCGGTCAAGAAATTGTTTGATGACATCGCGCCAAGATCGGCGGAGCGCAACGGCGGCTACACGCGCATCGTAAAGCTTGGCCAGCGTAAGAGCGACTCCGCCCCGATGGCGTTCATCGAGTGGGTTGATATGGCGGAGGTCGTTGAGGAAAAGCCGGCAGAGGAAAAAAAGGCGAAAAGGAAAGAAGCCAAACCAAAGCCAGAGCGAACAGAACCAGAGCGCGCAGAGCCAAAGAAGGAGGAGCCGGCTGCGAAAGAAGAAAGACCGGGCGTCGCCCCGGCGCCGGCCGAGGAGGCCAAGCCGAAAAAGCGGCGCTGGTTTAGCAGAAAATCGAGCGACGAGAAATAATTTTCTACTCGGCTGCGGGTCAGCTTTGCAACGTATCCAGGTCAGCCAAGTGCTGCTGCCAACCGACTGAGCGCTAGTTTCGGATTAACGCCTCCTTAGCAAGGATGAAAACAGGGATGCCATCCAGCTCTGCCGGGATCCTCGTGTCAAAAGCCTCGTTGCTGGTTACGCCGCTGATGCTGGTTAGCAGATCAATTCGGTTCGGTGCGCGTCCGAGTTGAATAATCTGGGTGGGGTGTTGTGAAGTCCACTTCTCGCAAACCGGAATGGGCGGATCCAAATGTATTCAATAGATCGACAAGCTTCACCGCATTTTCTGGCGTCGGTCGAATCAGGATATCGAGATCGCCGGTGTAACGCGGACGCCCATGAAACGCCAGGCTGTGCGCTCCCACAATCACATAGTCACTGCCCCGTAAGTTTAGTAATTCGAGAAACTCCGGTCGTTGCTCAGGCGCATGATTTAGCAGTTCAAGCAAAAGTTGCAGCCGTTCGTTGCCGGACAGCTTTTTGTAAAACGTGCGATCAGCTTTTTCAGCCTCGGCGAAACTCCGAAATTTCCTTACCGCTTTGTTCACCTCCTTAAACTATAAACTTGGCAGCGACTCTTTCCGGGCGAATTTGATCGAGACTCGATGACCCCGAATCCCTATCTGTTTATCGTTGTTTTCATTGGTGTGGCGTTGGCCTTTCCGTTGATGCCGCTCTTCTTGGCGTGGGTGTGGCGGAGATTTTTCCAACCGCCAAAACCGGGGGCGGAAAAAAACGCCATCTACGAGTGCGGGGTCGAGTCCATTGGTGAAGCGCACATTCAGTTCCGGTCGCAGTACTATCTGTATGCCATCATCTTCTTGATCTTCGACGTGGAGGCGGTGTTTCTCGTGCCGTTTGCCGTCGCGTTTACCGGATTGCCGGTCGGCGCGTTCATCGCCATTCTGATTTTCTTGTTCCTGCTCATCGAGGGTCTTGTCTGGGCGTGGGGCAAGGGTTGTTTGCAATGGGGCGTTAGCGGCGGCGCTGGTTAAAAGAGTTAAAACAGTTACATTGTTACATTCGACATGCGCGATCACGCGTTGTGACGAGGTAACTTTGTAACTCTTGTAACTTGAAAGCATGAGCGAAGGGCAAATGGACGAAGCACTACGCAGGGAACTGCAACGGCAGGGAGTCTGGGTCACTTCCATGCAGGAGCTGTACAACTGGGGCCGCAAGAACTCCATCTGGCCGCTCCAATTCGGGCTGGCCTGTTGCGCCATTGAAATGATCGCCACGGCAGCGTCGCGCTATGACATCGCGCGCTTTGGCGGTGAAGTTTTCCGGCCGTCGCCGCGCCAGGCCGACCTGATGATCGTTGCCGGGACAGTGACGAAGAAAATGGCGCCGCAGATTGTGCGACTCTACAACCAGATGGCTGATCCGAAATACGTCATTGCCATGGGTGCGTGCGCGATCTCAGGAGGGCCGTTTAAACAAGGCTACAACGTCCTCAAAGGAATCGACCGATACATTCCGGTCGATGTTTACATTCCCGGCTGCCCGCCGCGGCCGGAAGCGCTGCTACATGCATTCATGGAACTACAACGCAAAATCGATGAACAAAAATTGACCGGCGTAGAGAAAGCCGCGCATCTTGATCCGGAACAGCCGAGCGAATTTCCGGTGCCGGCATTTGGCAGGCACGACCTCGAGCCGCCGGCCAATGCAGATGTCTTTCAACCGCCGAAACTCGAGCGAGTCTGATCGTGGAGTCGCTGGAGCAAATCAAAGACCGCGCAGAAACGGCGATTCCGGGAGCAAAGATCGACATTGTGCCGAATCCCGGTCCGGCGAATCAGCCGTCGCTCTTAATCGATAACGAGCACGCGCCTGCGATCGCGAAGTTTTTGCGCGACGACGCGGCGCTGCGCTTGGATTTTTGTTCCAACGTCACTGGCGTCGATTGGTTCGATCGTGTCGCGAAAAAAACAGTGAAGGTGAAGAAGGTCGTCGATGGCGAGGAGAAAGAAGTCAATCAAACCACCGAGGAAAAAATCCCAGGCTATCTGGAAGCGGTCTATCACCTTTATTCAATTACGCATAAACACGGGGCGGTGATCATTCGGATGCGCACCGAGGACCGCGCCGCAGGCGCGCGCTTGCCGTCGCTCACACCGATCTGGCGGAGCGCGGAATTTCAGGAGCGCGAAATTTATGATCTCTACGGGATCCGTTTCGATGGTCATCCCGATTTACGGCGGATTTTAATGTGGGACGAGTTCGAAGATCATCCGATGCGCAAAGACTATGTGCAGCCGGACGATTTTGAATGGGAACCGACGCCGCATGACGACGTGCTCGCGAGAGCGAAGCAGCACTACACGCCGCGCCCGGAGCTTGATGGGGCGGAGAAAATCACGGCAGGAAGCGGCGATACGTTGAAGCGTTAAAGCGGAGAGAATGAGCGCGACCGTTGAAACACTCGAAGCAATCGAGCGGCCACCGGTAACGATGGGTTCTCGATTGGAAGGCGAGTTACTCGAAGTGTCGATGGGGCCGCAGCACCCATCGACACACGGCGTGTTTCGCATGAACGTCGCCCTCGAGGGCGAGATCGTGCGCAAGCTGAAGCCGGTCTTTGGTTACTTGCATCGCAATCACGAAAAGATCGGCGAGAACACCAGCTACCTCGGGTCGATGCCCTATACCGATCGGCTCGATTATTTTTGCTCGATGACCAACAACTGGGCCTATGCGCTCAGTGTAGAGAAACTTGCCGGCATCGAAGTTCCTGAGCGCGCTCAGTATCTGCGCATCATTCTGGCTGAGCTGACACGGCTTCAAAATCACGCGTCGTTGTTGGGCTTTCTGCTCAACGATATGGGCGCGTGGGGCACACCGCTCATGTATGCGTTCCGTGAGCGCGAAAAGATTCTCGATCTGTTCGAATCGCTCTCCGGCTCCCGTATGATGTGCGACTACATGCGGTTTGGTGGCTGTCGAGTGGACGCTGACGATGCGTGGCTTGCGCGGGCAAGGCAGATTGTTGATCGATTCCCGAAGTTTCTCGACGAGTTCGAGGAGTTGATTCTTGGAAACGAGATCGTGATCGGGCGAACGCAGAACGTGGGCAAACTTTCGGCCGATCTCGCGATTAGCGCTGGAATTACCGGCCCAATGCTGCGCGCGTGTGGCGTGAACTACGACGTTCGAAAGGTGGACGGCTACGGGTTTTATCCGCGCTTCAAATTCCGGATTCCCTTAGGCGAACATGGGGATACCTATGATCGACTGATGATGCGCGCGTTGGAAATGCGCGAGAGTGTCGGGATTTTGAAACAGGCGCTGGCGCAAATTCAGCCGGGACCGATCGTGAATCCAAAGGTGAAGATCCGCGCGTTTCGACCGCCAGTAGGCGAAGCCTATGGACGAATTGAAGCGCCGAAGGGCGAGCTCGGATTTTACCTCATCAGTGACGGCGGACCGAACCCGTATCGCTACCGCGTGCGCCCGCCGAGCTTCATTAATCTCACTGTGCTCGAAGACCTATGCCTCGGCCACACCGTTGCCGACGTGATGGTAATTCTCGGTAGCGTGGATATCGTAATGGGAGAAGTGGATCGATGATTGGCACGGGCATACTTAAGGGCATGGCGGTTACCGCACGAAATTTCGTCGGAAGTTATTTCGACGAGGAGCGGCTGATCACGGTGCAATATCCCGAAGAGCGCAATCCGCTTCCGGAGAACTATCGCAATTTTCCGTTCCTGCTTTACGACGGCGACGACCCGCACGCGGGATTGCGCTGCGTGGCGTGCAAGATTTGCGAGAAGGAATGTCCGCCCCAATGCATCTACATCGTCAAAAGCGACGACAAAAAGCCCGATTACATGGGCAAACCGCAGTTTTACCCGAAGGTGTTCGACATCGATATTTCGGTCTGCATGAGCTGCCAGATTTGCGTCGAGGTCTGTCCATTTGAAGCAATCAAGATGGACAAGGATTTTGAGCTGAGTAAGCGCGAACGCTTTAACCATCTCCTCCAGCGCAAAGAGGAGTTGTCGAAGCCAAACGAATATTATCACAGCATCTGCCCAACCGAAGCGGCCGACGTCGACGCAAAACTCGCCGCCGCGGCTGAAGCCGCCGCAAAAAAGAAAGCGGCCGCAGCGCCGGCGCCCGCGACGCCGCCCGCTCCGAGCGGGTCATCGTCAGCTTCTTCTTCGTCCTAAACCGCGCATCGATTTGCTTTGACCCGAACGGCATCATCGCCGTTGCCGAAGCAGCTCAACGATTCGCGCCTGACGGGAACATTACCTTATCGGGAGCGACATTAAGCGCAGCGAGAAGTTTTTTGATCAAACGAGTTTTGACGCGACCAGCTTCACGCGGTGGAACCAGGTAGCGGACAATTGCCTCCAGCCACGTATTCTCGTTTACGCGAAAAATCACTCGTGGTCGCTCGTGAACTTCCAATTCATCGACGGGCGTACGGGCAAGCAAGTCACGAAATGTTTGCACGCGCGCTATCATTTCCTTGCCGAGCTCTTCCTCAGTAATCTTCTGCATCGTGCTGGCGATGAACTCGAGATCGGCATTGAAAGCGACATAGAATTTAATTTCGTTCCAAATGTAGGGAAAAAGCGGCCAAGAATAATTGTAAATGATTTCATCGAGCACTTTCTCATTGGGAAACTTGATCAACCGGCCGCTCGGATGATCGCCGGAAATGTATTTGCCGCCGAATTCCCACAGAGTGGTGTCGAGATACCCAACGTCGATTACGTCGCCCGTGGCTTCACCGATTTGTATGCGATCACCTACTCTGAAAGGCTGGCGAACCAGGATATAAATCCAGGCAATGAAGCTTTTCATAGGCGTTTGCACAGCAAGCCCGATGATAATTGAGCCAACGCCGAGCGCGGCAACCGCGGCATACCAATTGACGAAAATTATCGATATAGCAATGACCGCGATAGCAAGCGCGACTACCAGATGCATAATACGCTGAAGCGTAAAGCGAGTGGAAGGATCCTCGATGCGGCCCAGCGCGTAAACTGAAGTAGCCCGGGCAATGGCGAGAACGATCACGACCAGCGCTGTGCCGCGTAGAATTCGCTCAACAATACCGAGAGTTGATTGCGGCAGCAGAATCAGCTTCCAGCCGAGGATAACGTACGCCGCTACGCAACCAGCAAGGACAATTGCGTGTACGATGAACCAGAGTTTGTCCCGGCCCCCCGTCTTAACCTTTTCGGAACGCTTTTCACCGGTGGCCCGCTGCAGCTCTTTGCGAATTTCGGGTTTCCGTGAAATTTCCTCCGGTGTCTCAGCCATCATTATTAAATCGCATTGGGCGGGGAAATGGGGTGCAACCAGACTGCGATGTCAGCCGTTGGTTGTTTGGAAGCCCCTGAAGTTCCAATCGGAATCGATTCTCAAATGTGCTGTCGAATATTGAGGTTGCGGCCCCTATCTTTGGGTTGTGAATCAACAGGATTCCCCATATTCCTTTGCTATACCCACTCGTCTTCACAAACCTATTCGGCCAAAAGCAGTCTGATACGCGTTTCGTTAATGTGAAGATGCGAATCTTGGTCTCCAACGATGACGGTATTTACAGCCCGGGCATTGTGTCCCTGGCGAAGGTAGCATCGCATTTCGGTGACGTACGCATCGTTGCGCCTGATGTCGAGCAATCCTCAATGAGTCATGCTATCACGTCATCGCGGCCACTGCGGTTTAAACGCATTCATCTCGACGACTTCGACGCGTATCGCGTTAACGGCACGCCGGCCGATTGCGTTGCGCTCGGCATGCACCGCTGGGGACACGTAGACCTTGTTCTTTCCGGGATCAACCTCGGCCTAAACTTGGGCAACTCATGCTGGCATTCCGGCACACTGGCAGCAGCGAAACAGGCAGCGTTGCTCGGATCGCGCGGCATCGCTTTCAGTACAATCGTAAGCGACAGTCGCGAGCCGGATTTTTCAGCGCTCGAGCCTTACGTCGCCGAAGTGCTCGATCTGCTGATGCCAAACAAAACGCTATCTTTGGTGAATGTGAATCTCCCGCAGAAGCCGAAAGGCGTTCGCTGGACTCGCCAATCTGTACGCCACTACGATGGCAAAGTTGTTCCCGACAAGGACCCGATGGGGCGCTCGATTTTCTGGTTTACCGTCACACCTCTGCAAGGCGCCGCGGAAGGAACCGACCGCTGGGCAGTCGAGCACAACTGGGTGTCGATTACTCCGTTACGCCTCGATCTTACCGATGAAGCAGATCTTGCTCGAGCTTTGGCACTTTCGGATACACCTGCGATGAAGGTCGCGAAGAAACAGCCCGGTACCAGCCGCTCGCGCAAGAAACACTAAGAGGCGCCAGGGGCCCTAATCGTGTTGCACGTGCGCGCATATAAGAAGCGGCGGGAGTCGCCTCCCGCCGCCCGTTAATCCCAGACAACTAGGCCTGTCGTCCGCCTTGCTGACCGCCGCCTTGTTGGCCGCCACCGCCCGGTTGGCCACTGCCACCGCCCGGTTGGCCACCACCGCCTTGCTTTTCGCGCTCGCGCTGCTGGCGTTCACGTTCCTGTTTGTCGCGCTCTTCCTGTTGGCCGCCTTGCTGTTCGGGAGCGCCAGGTTTACCCGGTTCGTTCGGATTGCCTTGTTTTTCCATAGTGCCTTTCGTTTTATTACTAACTTCTGACCAGTCTCATCGCATTTTGCGATGAAACCTTCGTTTTTCTGTAAAATCGCCCCCGAAGGGCCGTTTGGACTGGACAATTTTGCAGGAAGCTTACGCCCGCCGCCAACCGAGGTTAGTGCTTATACGTTATCGAAAATCTTTCCGGCTGTTTCGGCAGATTTCGCCAGGAATTGTGTAGCGAGGGAACCAAACGAGACCGGCCCTCCGAATCCCATTCGAAATCGCGTTCGCAGCCAATGGGTGACAACGGATCCATTGCTTCAGCACTGTACCAGACAGCAGAGCAGTTCCACATTCTGGTGGATAGCGTCGAAGAATACGCCATCTACATACTCGATCCGAACGGAAACGTGGTGACGTGGAACACAGGCGCACAGAAAATCAAGGGCTACACGGCGGAAGAAATCATCGGGAAAAACTTTGCCTGCTTCTATACCGCCGAGGACGTTGCCGCTGACAAGCCGCAACGCAACCTGCGCGAAGCAGCCCGGCGAGGACACATTCGTGATCAGGGCCTGCGCGTCCGCAAAGATGGATCAACTTTTGAAGCCGAAGTTGTACTGACTGCGCTGCGCGACGACAAGGGAAACGTCCGCGGCTACTCCAAGGTCACACGCGACATCACCGATCAAATCCGCAGTCGAGAAATTGAAGCTGAGAAAATCGCAGCACAAAAAGCAAGCAAGGCTAAGGATGACTTTCTCGCGGCGCTCAGCCATGAACTGCGTACGCCGCTCACACCAGCCCTGGCGGCAGCGACCTACCTCGAAGACAATGCAGCAAAACTTCCGCCGGAGTTCGCAGAAGATGTGCAAATAATAAAGCGCAACGTGCGATTGCAGGCGCGGTTGATTGACGATCTGCTTGATCTCACTCGCATTACCCGCGGCAAACTTCGCCTCGATGTGGAAAGTTGCGACGCACACACCGTTATTCGCAACGCAATCGAAACCGCAAGCTCAGCGATCGCTGCGAAGAAATTAAAGCTCTCGAGCAAATTCAACGCGAAGGAACGTCACATCCTGGCTGATTGCATTCGGCTTCAGCAAGTATTTTGGAACTTGATCAACAATGCGGTGAAATTCACGCCACCAGACGGAGAGATCGCGATCCGCACGTTTAACGACGACTGCGGCCGTTTCCATTTCGAAATTACAGACAACGGGATTGGAATTGAATCTGAGCGGCTGGCCTCGCTGTTTACGCCATTCGAGCAGGCTGATCCTTCTGTGACCCGCCAGTTTGGTGGCCTTGGCCTAGGTCTCGCGATTTCCAAACATCTTGTCGATCTTCACCATGGCACAATTGAAGCGGAGAGCCGTGGTCGGAGTTTCGGCGCGACGTTTAAGGTAACGCTCGAAGCGATGCCAGAGGGAGTCGGAAAAACTGACCAGGAGTCCCGCGCTCCGAAACCTCGGCCAAAGCCATTGCGGATTCTGCTCGTAGAAGACCACCGCGACACGCGACACACGTTGTCGCGCCTGCTCACCCATTTCGGACATCAAGTTTTAACTGCGGATAACATCCGGAACGCACTAAACATCATGGCTTCGGAGAACGTCGAGGTGCTTTTGTGCGACATCGGCCTGCCGGATGGAACCGGTTACGAGGTGATTGCGGCGGCAAAGCGAAAGCGGCGAATCAAATCAGTCGCGATCACTGGCTTCGGCTCGGAGGAAGACATTCGGCGCTCCAAGGAAGCGGGATTCGATCTTCATCTCGTCAAACCAATAGACCTTCACGAGCTGCAAACTGTTCTCGACCAGATGGCGGCGTAGCCGACTCGCACGTTCAGCATCTTTCGACTTCCTCAATTTCGTTTTGAATTTTGGTGGTCCAGTGCGTACCAGAACACCGGCTCTAAGAAAAAAAGCGGCGAAATATGGAAATGCGCGTCTTTGATTCCAAAAAAAATTTCAGCGCGTGCCTTGGCCAGTGGAGCGCACCATCCGCTCGTACACGTTCATGTAATCATTTGCCATGCGAGTGGCAGTGAAGCGCTTCTCAAAGACTTCCCTGCAACGTGCCTGGCTAAGAGTGCGAACCCGGCGAATTGCTTCCACCGCGTCATCCAGTTCTCTTACAATGAAACCTGTGACTCCGTTTTCCATCACCTCAGGAACAGATCCACCGTCGTAAGCGATTACTGGATTACCGCACGCCATCGCCTCAATCATGACCAGCCCGAAAGGCTCGGGCCAACCAATTGGAAACAGTAAGGCGTAGGCATTTCCCAGAAACTCGTTTTTCTCCGAGTCGCTGATTTCGCCAACCCATTCCACGAGGGAGTCATTCAGCAGCGGCTCGATAACGCGTTTGAAATACCGTCTATCGACCCGATCAACTTTGGCGGCGATCTTGAGGGGCATCCGGACGCGCTTGGCAATTTCGATCGCCCGGTCCGCTCGTTTCTCTGGCGAGACCCGTCCCAGGAACGCAAGGTAATCTCCGCGCTCAGGGTGAAACCGGAATTGGTCTTTGGGCAATCCATGGTAAATTGTCGCCTGCCAGTTTGCCCAAGGCACAGGCGCCCGCTGAGCATTCGAGATTGAAATCACTGGTACGTCGCGAAACCGGTCGTGAACAGCCACAAGATCCGGCATATCGAGACGGCCGTGCAAAGTCGTGACATGCGGAACAGGCAGGTGGCGACAAATCGCAAAATGAAGATACCCGGTGTGGAAATGGATCACGTCGAATTCGTGAGCGCGCTCGACTACGTGATCTATTAAAATGAGTTCCCGTGCCATCGGATCCTTGCAGCGCTCGTTTTTACGAAGCGAGCGCTGGATCGGCGCAACGAGCCGACCGCTTGTAACCGAGTCGCCGCTGCCAAACAGGGTGACGTCGTGACCGGCGCGAACCAATTCTTCAGTGAGGTACGAAACGATCCGTTCCGTGCCTCCATAATGTTTTGGAGGCACGCTCTCGATTAGCGGCGCAACCTGAGCGATTCGCATATTCCCCTTTTCCGTCGCGAAATCCAAGCTCCACTGGCGCACTGCTCACAGCAGAGTGCACTTCAATCCGGAAAGCCCTAATCGCGATCGTGATTCCAATAAGTCTCTGTGCTTACACTTCGGACGCGGCCCGGGCTTTGGTTCTCACGTTCCGCGGAAAAATGAACAGTGTCTCAAGCGTCAGGCTTGCAACCGGAAATCGCCGTATGCAATGCAGCAACGAAATCGCATAAACGAACAAGCTAAACTACTAAGGAAACTTGGCTAATGACGCTGCTTCGAGTTACTGCGCTGTTGCAGTCGAATGGGAAGAAACCAAAAGGGTGGTAAGCCAAAACGCCTGAAGAGCTATTCGCTCGACCAACGTGCGAGGAAACGGCGATGATCGAACAGCGCTTCTCGCAAATGGGCGCTGCGGCTCAAACGTGTCCCGTTAAAGCGAGGATTATTAGAATTAGCAGAATCAATCCCAGTGTTCCGCTGGGCCAATAACCCCAGCCGGAACTATACGGCCACGCCGGTAGCGCTCCTATTAAGAGGAGGATTAGGATAATCAATAGTATCGTGCCCATGACTTCTCCTTTCTTAAACTGTGTTCGTCAGCGCGAAGGATTTTGGACGTTGTGACACGGTGGAAACGAAGCTTGAGTTATGAAGAGACGGAACTCAAGGGGACAGAAGCCGTTCTGCTAACGGCTCCCGATTTTCCTTGTTTCGGCACGGCAGCAATTTTTTACGTTGGCGTCCCGACAAAGACCCTCGCCGGTGCACGATGGATCAAGTGGAGACTTGCGAAGGGAAGTCGCTCGTGCTTTTGCAGCGGTAAAAGTTTCAATTACCCCGCCCGTTCGGAGGTCACAACAGAGCGATCGCGTCACGGTCCCTTTTCGAAAGAGCTTCATTAGTCCCGCGCTGTGAACTTTTAGACAACCAAATATTCTGCGGGACTCGAACTGAAACTGACAACCTATGAATAAATACGTATTGTGTTTGATCGCAGCCCTTATCGGCATGGCGTTTGTCGCTTCTTGCACACAACAACAGCAGGGAACGACTGCGACCACGACGGCACCGGCAGTAACGAAACCGTCACCCACTCCATCGCGGACCCGGCACAAGGCCGCAAAGAAAACTCCGCCGAAGACAGAGGGGGCAACTGAGTCGCCCTCGCCTGCGGAGTCACCTGCGCCGACGCCGTAAAAGGAAGGACACGCGTGAGTTGGAGGGAACGGAGGGAACCAACGTTTGCGATGAGCTAGCCACTCGGCTAGTGAAGCGCATGCGCCTTGTTCCGGCGATTTTTTAACCCGTGTCAGGCTCAGTTTGCCGTCGCCGTCGCTTCGAAACCGTTCATCGAGAAGAGTAGAAACACCGAGAACTTAGAATTGTTCAGGTGTCCCACCGTCGCGCGCGAAGAAACTTCAGAACTGCCGCCTCGACCGCACGCAGATTGATATTGTCAGGGGTTTTGATTACTTGGCCGAGTCCGGCAATTTGCCTACCGCTTAGGTAAGCTTCGACGATGGCCGGGTGCACATAACATTTGCGGCAAATGGCCGGTGTGTTGCCGAGAAGTTGTGCCACAGCGCAAACGGCTGTCTTCACATTCGCCTTGGCCTGTTTCTTCGTTTCGAACTCGCCTTGCGCGTTGAGTGCGATCGCTGCCAGGACTGTTCCAGCCCACGTCCGGAAATCTTTGGCCGTGAAATTTTCATTCGTGATTTCGCGTAAGTAGTCGTTCACGTCTTGCGATGCAACGTCGCGCACCTCGCCGTCATCGATGTACTGGAACAGATCCTGGCCCGGCAAGTCCTGGCACTTCGAAACGATCTTTGCGATGCGCCGGTCGGTCATATCCACTTCGTGTGCGCGTCCGCTCTTCCCGCGAAAACGAAAACGCAATCGGTCTCCCTTCACCGTGACATGCCGATCCTGCATGGTCGTTAGCCCAAATGATTTGTTCTCACGCGCGTATTCTTCGTTACCGATGCGAATGAAAGTTCGTTCGAGCAATCGCACGACTGTGGCGAGGACCTTTCGCCTCGGCAGACCGGGCAATTTGAGGTCCTTAGCAATTCGCCGCCGAATATTTGGCAGCGCCTTGGCGAATGCGGCAAGGCGATCGAATTTATTCTCATCGCGCAACTCGCGCCACCGGTCGTGATAACGGTATTGTTTCCGTCCTCGTGCATCACGACCCGTCGCCTGAATATGGCCACTTGGGGAGGGACAAATCCAAACATCCGTCCACGCTGGTGGAATTGCCAGACGTTTGATTCTGAGGAGACGTTGCTCGTCGCCGATTGTTTTGCCTTCTGTATCTAAATACTCGAACTCGCCATTGTTCGCTCTCCGCGTGTAGCCCGGACGATCATCGCTAACGTAGTGCAGACCGGCTTCCTCCGCCGCCTCCGCAGAATCAGTAGCGAATCCGGATTCGATTGGCTTCTGCTTTCGGTATTTCTTAACGCGTGCGGGCATCGAGGAGCTCAATTTTCAGCAGACCAGTTTGCAAACGCCTGCCGTGCCGCTCGGATTCGTTCGGCTTCCGTTCGTTCGATTTGTTGTTCGGCCCGACGCTCTAGCTCCTTGAAGTCATAGCCGCTCAGCTGCGGCAAATTCGCCGCGGCCAGCGCACGCCACAGCAGTTTCTTTCCAGTAATTCCCATAATTAACCCTTCCAACGTGAGCACCAATCCCAGGCTGCCCGGCTCATCGCCTGCAATCATCAATCGCGCGCGGCCAACCTTTTCCGCCGCCCATGCGCCGGCCTGGCGCACTTTGCTTTCTTCCACACCAAGCGAACGCATGACATCGTGCAATGTATCTTGATCTGCTTTGATCTCCGCTTCGGTTTCCGCAAGGAAGCCGCCGAGTGGCTCGCCTTTGTGGACATGCGTCCAGTGACCAATGAACTCCATGGCGCTAACAGAGCCTGCGAGATGATCATTCAGGTATGAGTCCAATTCTTTCACGGGACGAAAGATTGTTCGCTGCGCATGTGCACTTCAGCCGTGTCCAAAGGGCCGTTTCGCTCAGTGGGGCGTGATCTGCGCGATGCTGCCAAAAAGAGATGATTCGACCCAAATGGGTCCGAAGCAGTCGCGAGTTGGGGTCGTTAGATGCGCCCCAGCAGCCACAGAATCAGCACGATCAAAAGGATCAGCCCCAAGCCCCCAGTTGGATAATAGCCCCAGCCTGAGCTGTACGGCCACGTTGGCAGTGCGGCGAGTAAGAGGAGGAGCAAGACAATTATCAGGATTGTGCGCATGGGCTGAGACTAACTGGGCGCAACGCGAAGTGGCAATCATTTTGTCAGCTTGTGTCCGAAGCCGGCCTTGTGAGCGCAAAAGTCGCCGCGGCAAAAAGCGGTGTTGAGGTTCGACGCAATCTCCTACGTCCAAATCCGTCGCTGGAGGCGAAACAGTTCGTGATATGCCAGAAGAAGAAGCAATCGAACGGGCACGCGAAGACGAGCGCGAAGGCAAAACGCCTTCTACGCAGGCAGGCGAGTTCGTGCACGAAGAAATGGAACATATTCGGGAAGGCGAACACGGCGCCCGCTCGCCAGAGCAGGCGATCGCCATTGGTCTCTCCAAGGCGCGTCGGGCCGGAGTAAAATTGCCGCCGCCAAAGCGCGGCAAAAAGCGAACAAAACGTCAGGCGAAGCGTGATCTCGCAAAGGGCCGCGCCGTGCGCCGCAAACAGCCTTCGCGGAAACGCTCCCGCGCAACGAAACGTGCGCTCAAGCGCGAGAGTCGCCGGTCAGCGTCGAAGAAAGCATTGTCGAGACACGCCAAGCGGGCGGCGAGCCGACGCCCTGCACGGTCGCGCTCGGCTGCCGCGAAGAAAGCAGCGCGCACGCGAAAACGCCGGCGCTGAGATGGTAGGGTAACTCGCGCCGCGCGGAGGTTCCATGCCCAAGCAAAAGAAACTTCAGCCGCGTCAACACCAGCGAGAGCAACCCGGCCGCGAACACAAGATGAAGCCGCGGCCGCGTGCCGAGGACGAAAAATATCGCGGCAGTTTGCGGCGCTCCGGGTGTGGATCTTCAGAACT
>Ga0209377_1000638_pt1 | contig 23631 bp, 30 predicted proteins | sample GraSoiAngelo_141_FD_185898 | JGI IMG/M metagenome (GOLD analysis project Ga0209377, IMG submission 185898) | Grasslands soil microbial communities from the Angelo Coastal Reserve, California, USA - 14_0929_12_40cm (SPAdes) (version 2) | ecosystem: Environmental > Terrestrial > Soil > Grasslands ...
CTAGCAACACCCCGTGAAATTGAATGACGCGGCTAGACCCTCTTGACGCAGGGGGGATAGGAAGAGGACTGTATTAGCCTGCTCTAACCTATGTTTTCGAGCCGATTTAGTAGAACTGGATTTTTTCCGGGCATGAGGTTATTAGTTTCATTGGCTTACGATATTATGGAGACTAACCCGTCCGGGTGCGGCGAACATTGCCAAAGCTGGAGACAACGTGTTCACTTGAGGCATTCCGAAGATTCATGATCACTAGTACGTGTAGGTCATTCATTCCGAACGACTACCAGTTGGATGCGCAGGTTTTCCCGGAGAGGTCAAGGGATCTTGGTACCATGTATGTTGAGGCCGAGGACAAAGTTACTCTCGGTAGAGTGAACGACATTAGCTTTGTCAAGGTCAACTTTGTACTTGGAATAATCTACAATTCGAAGAGCGGCCATACTGAGATGAAATGGCGGCATATACGTGGAGACCAGGGGCGCCTTTCCGGCGAGGCGAGTACGAATACAATGGTGAATCTCTACGAGGCTGGCGCGCTAGACCGATCATTCATCCGGACGATTGCCGCAAGAATTCAGTAGTAATCACGGCAGTTTTGGAATCGGATTTCTTAGGCAGAATAGCTGTAGGATTTGTCGAGTCTGCCCAGACTTGGGCATTCTCGGAATATCATACGAGTCCTAAGGATGGTAAAACATTATTTATCTTCTATTGACGCGAGTCCGGCTTCGATCGGACCGGCCAGAATTTGACTGGATTGCTTGAAACCGGGATCGAAGCTCTCGACAGGGTTCTCCCTAAAGGAATTCCGAGGAACACCATGATGATCCTCGCTGGCGAATTAGGCACAGGCAAATCCGTGCTCATGGGAGAGCTATTTTTCAATATTTTAAAGAAACGAAAAGAGCCCTGTATCTACGTAAACTTCGAAGGACCGCCTATCGCCGTTGAACAGGACATGGAGGCCTTCGGCTGGGACATCACGCCCTTCCTAGAATCCGGACAGCTGAAGTTTCTGGATTGTTTCTCATTCCGAATGGAACCCACACAAGTTCCACCTTATGTTCACTACGTGAAGGATCCCCGAGATCTTCACTCGGTAACAAGCGCGCTCTTCAGCATGATGGAGGAGATGAAGATGTTCGGTCGGGGGGCGGTATTTGTTGACTCTCTGACTGAAATGTTCACTCTGGTCCAAGAGGATCGTCCGCTCATATTCAACATGCTGGATGGCGTGAAGTCTTGGAGAGCAAAGGGACCCAAAGAGAAGCTTGTTCCTTTCTTCTGTTCTCACCACACGCCTCTGCGCGCCTATGCGGACTTGGACGATCTTCTCTTCTACGTTGTTGATGGTATTCTCGACATTAGATTCAACCCTGGATTCGCTGATAGAGGATTGTTAGTCAAGCAGTTCCGGGTCCGGAAGATGAAAGGAGCTCCCCACGAAACGTACTGGGTAACCTTCTCTGTCACGTCAAAAGGAGTAACCGAAATCCCGCTACCCGTGCCAGTCCTTTCGACTGAAAGGCCGCGTACCAGCAGAAAGAAGTAGCCGATTTCAGATCGGCTTCACCGAAGAGCCATGGCCGCTCACGTTGCTCACCATACTGGCCATTCGGATATTCATACTGGGCAGCCCAGAATCAAAGTTCCATACTCGAAGAATCCGGTCTTCGTGGCAGAAGGTTACAAGCCTCCAGTGGTTGTTGGCCGAAGCTTCGAGTATGAAACAAGTCCTGAGAATGTGGATTACTGGCAGACCCTTGGCTTGGCATATCGGCAGTACTTGAAGAAGGAAGCCGACACTCGCGCGATTGATCTGCGACTCCTCCTCGACGAGAGACGAAGCGGAGCCTTTCGCTGTGTGGGGTGTAGCAAGCCAATGGTCATGCGAGAACTATTTGCCAACGGTGACCGAGTCTACCAATGCCTAAACGGTGATTGCGTTAAGAGGATCATACGATACCAGTACCAGTCGCAAACGGGCCGCATTGTCGAAGTAGCCTAGTCTTAGGCTGTTACCCGGAATAGGCTCGTCTAGACACGTTCAGCAGTGGTGCAGCTACAGACAATCTAGCCAACGCCCTTATCACCCGGGCTAGGAAATTGTCTGTTCTATTCAGTCAGCACTAATCCGAAGATGCGGATAAATAGGGACAGGCTGAGAATTACTAGTAGATGAAGACGAATGTCGGCTCAGAAGGCTCCGCAGTCCGACGACCCTATAGAATTGCTCGCGGATTCCATGAACGTGTGGGTCGGAAAGCTCAGCGACATCGTCCATAAAGTCATAGACACCGAACCCATAAGGAACGTGATCAACTGGGCCAGAATGTACTCTCTTTGGCCAGTCAACATTACGACCGCGTGTTGCAGTGCAGAGTTTGGCGCCGCAAGTGGCGCCCGACATGACCTCGAACGATTCGGTGTTCTACCATACGGATCGCTCCGACAATCCGATCTTATCGTCATAGAAGGGACCATCACCAAGAAGATGGCGAAGAGGTTGCGCATGATCTACGACCAGATGGCCATTCCCCGATACGTGATCGCGATGGGCGACTGCGCCATCTCAGGCGGACTCTTCCACGATTCATACAGTATCGTCAACGGTGCCCACGAGTTCTTACCTGTTGACGTCTTCGTCCCGGGATGCCCACCAAGACCAGAGGCCCTCGAACACGGAATCATCATGCTTCAAGAAAAAATCCGAGGCTCCAAGGTGTACCCTCAGAGTTGAGCCTCTCCCACGAGAGAGAAGACAATCTCATCAAGAGACTAAAGGAAAACTTCCCAGCTGACATCAAAGACGCAACGACAGTGCGTCGCTCACGAGTGAATGTCACAGTCGCTCCCGAGAAGATCGTCGACGTAGCGCTCTTCCTTCGAGACAAACTAGGCTTTGACCATCCAACGGGCGTTTCCGCGGTTGACTATAACAGGGAATCGCGTTTCGAAATAGTTTACCACCTAACCTCGGTCGCGAATCCTGCTCAGCGAGATATACTGATCAACCTGAAGGAATCTGTTCCTCGAAACACTCCGAAGGCAACGTCCCTTGTCAAAGTCTGGCCAGGGGTGGAGAACTTTGAACGCGAATCCATCGAAATGTTCGGACTCCAATTCGAAGGTCACCCGAGGCCCGAGAAGCTGTTTCTAAACGACAACTGGGACGGGCCGCCACCGATGCGCAAGGAAGTTAGATTCCCAACAGACTGAGAAACATTGACCACCACTGACAAGGTCCTTCAGGAAAGTGCTTTAGGATCGCCTAGCCCAGACGAGCCAGGAGCTCAGACGCTCACTCTTAGCGTCGGTCCCCAGCATTCGGGCTCGGGCCACATGAGACTCATCGTCGAGCTTGACGGAGACATCATCCTCAACGCTGAGCCGGACCCAGGCTACGTTCACCGTGGAATCGAGAAGATAATCGAGCTGCGAAACATAATCCGCAGCATACCCGTCATCGAGCGCCCCTCGATTATCGACGCGTCAAACCTGAATCATGCATGGGTGAAGGCCATTGAAGAGCTACAAGGCGTCGAGCCCCCGGCCCGCGGACAGTACCTTCGATGCCTGTTGAATGAGATGAACAGGATCATGAGCCACCTCTACTGGCTCTCCATCTACGGCGTATTCTTGGGCCATACGACGATGTTCATGTGGCCCCTGGGTGATCGCGAACTATTCATCGATCTTGCAGAGAGTCTTACAGGAGCCCGCATCACATACTCCTACCTCGTTCCAGGCGGAGTCAGAAGAGACCTACCTCAGGGCTTTGCCGAGGAAGCGATCAAAAGGACAGAATATTTCGAAAAGCGTCTCGACGAATACGAGAACATATTCTTCAAGAATCCACTGTTTACCTCTCGCGCCAAGGGTGTGGGTGTACTCTCCAGACAGAGAGCAATTGAACTAGGCGCAACAGGCCCGACTCTACGAGGGTCGGGTGTTGAATCTGATCTTCGCAAGGACGAGCCTTACGCTGCATACGGAGAGCTTGACTTCAAGGTTCATACTCGGCCTGATGGCGACTCATACTCTCGTGTAATGGTCCACGTCGACGAGATGCGAGAGAGCAGCCAACTAATCCGGCAGATCTTGAAGAAACTACCCTCGGGACCAGTCAGGCGGAAAGCTCCGATCGTTGTTCCCCGAGGCGAAGCCTACAGCAGAGTAGAATCGGCCCGCGGAGAGTGCAGCTTCTACATGATTGGCGAGGGAGGCGACAAACCCTACCGCGCCCGCTTCATCACCGGCTCATATCGAAACATGGCAGCAATATCCGCTGTACTACAGGGAGTTCGATTAGCGGACATGCCAACCTCATGGTGGAGCATAGACTATTGGCCAGTGGAGGCTGACAGGTAGACCCATGGCGCCGATCATAGGAAAGGTTCGCGGGGCCGCTAACAGCCTACTGGCCTACACGACAGGCTTGCGACACTTACTCCACAAACCCTACACGCTAAAGTTTCCCCAACAGCGATACGCAGTCGAGAAAGGGTACCGCGGAAGACACCTGTTGCACCTAGATAGATGCACAGGCTGCGGCATATGCGCCTGGATATGCCCCGAAAAATGCATCACGATCGTACAGCGCGGAGACCGCTGGTTTCCAGAATACTTCTACGGGCGCTGCTGTTTTTGTCATTTTTGCACAGATTATTGCCCGGAGTTTGCGTTGGAAGAAACGGTCGAGTATGATATTGCGGAGTATACTAGGGATCGGCTTGTATGGTCGCCCGAGAGGTTGGCTAAGCCGCCGTTGAAAAAGGATGACAAGTATGTCTTCAGTGTTGAGGGCCGGAGGGGAGCTTCGCAAGTCTCGGAGCAGGAGCACTAGACTGGTATGACGCAAGTTGCTACGCCTTCTCAGACGTTGAAGCCGAGTGCAGAGGGAGAAGGTTGGAAGGCTCGCCCGATCAGACTGAAGATCTTCGGCAATCTGATCGCAGAGGTTGTCCACAAGGGGATCTGCATGTACTGCGGCGCCTGTATCGCCTCCTGTCCCATCGACATTCTTTTCCACAGCGACAACGAGGAGCCGATAATGCGTGGGACCTGTGCCGCCTGCCAGGTCTGCTACTACAGCTGTCCCCGTATCGAACTTCCTGTCGCGGAGATCGAGCGGCGGATCTTTGGAAGGGAACGCACAGCTGACGAGGCGATTCTAGGAGTACACATTGGGTCTTACTCGGTCCGAGCGAAGGATCCGGAAATTGTTGCGAATGCGCAAGATGGTGGGGCCGTTAGCGCGTTGATGCTGTATGCGTTGGAGAAGAAGATCATCGACTATGCGTTGGTCTCGGGTTTCACGTCTCGCGAGCCATGGAAGCCTGCTCCGAAAGTAGCCCGGACCAGACAGGAGTTGATTGATAATGCTGGCTCCGAGTATACACCCGGTGGCCAGATTGGTGGAATGGCGGAGATCGCTGTGCCGAACAGGTCGGTGGTAAACTTCCAAGAGGAGAGGCTAGCCTTGGTGGGGCTGCCCTGCGAGTTGCAGGGTTTCTGGCGCATGAATACTCACTGGATCGCGGCGCCCAAGCTTGGCCGCAACCTCGTGTTTACTATTGGATTGTTCTGCTCGAAGGTATTCGATTATCAGAAGATGATGGTGGACTATGTTCAGGGGACAAGGGGGATTGATCTTGGGACGGTTACGAAGGTCAATATCAAGAAGAACCGGTTGCTCGTTTATGCTGGTGACAGGCTGGCAATTGATGAGCCGGTTGAGGTTCTTGCTCACGCGGCTCGTGAGGAATGCAATATCTGCGTTGACTATTCTGCCGAGCTGGCTGACATAGCCGTCGGGGCTATCGGGTCGGTCGCCGGCTGGAGCACGGTATTGACCCGTACTCCTAGGGGAGAAGATATTCTCAACGGCGCGGTGGAATCAGGATATCTAGAGATGAAGAAACTTGACCCTGCCGGAAAGGCCATAAAGTTCCTAGAGACCCTGTGTGAGAGGAAGAGGCTACGAGATCCATCCGCCTACATCAGACACTCCACTGCTTTCGGTCGGCCCGAGCCGAAGCTGATGGCTCTGGAAGTTCCGACCAAATAGGTACCTTCAGCTATTACAATGGATGGATTAGGCCGCTCCGCGACTCTTCAATCGTCCTAATCACATGGGAGAGTGGATTAGCAGTCCTATTTTGATGTCGACGGCCAAAAGCTCGAGGTGGGACGAGCATCTGCAAGAGATTCCTCATCGAGTTTCTTGAATCCTCCTCAGACGATACGAGAGTCGGCTCTGCTGAGACCGGGTCATCCGCTATGATCGGGAGCGACTGAGGTGTTCCCTGCTCATGAGAAGGGCTTGCCTGAAAATGTTCCATCAGAAGGGCTTCAGGAGCCTGAAGACCGCAGGTTGGACAAGAAGGAACGGCCTCATTAACGAAGGCAACCACCATCGGCGTGTCGCTTGTCGCTGTAATCGGCCGCAATATCGTGTCTCCCCGAGGCTTGGACCGTAATCTTCTTCGAGCCTTACTAGTTCTCGAAGGCTGCACCATCGTCCTTCTACGTGACTTGGATCGCGACCTGACCCGGATTCTTCTAGTCCTTACTGAGGTCCCAGATCTTCTGGGTTTTGCCGCTGAAAGTTTGAGAGAACTGGTTATCATGGAAGACAACGGCTTGACGCCCGCTTGGCGTACAATGGCTACGAAAGAGATAGTTACAGCAATCAGTCCATACAGGATTTGCACCGTTATGTTTTCCAAGATAATCATCTCTTAGCTCAACGGTATGTCTGTATAACTCTCCTCTGCGCAACCGTCACAGATCAATCTCCCGTGCGGCGTTCGTTGAATGCGGTCCACCTCGAGTATCTCTTGACCGCAGTCACGGCAGACAACGATACACTGACTCATTCGCTTTGACCGTCAATGGACACTCTGGACTCGGAAGGCGTATTCCTTGCTTGTTACCAATCCCGAAAGACCATCGTAACAGCCGCTTTAAGTACGGCCAGGAAGACCGGCTGCAAAATCCAACGTAAAGCACTCCGATTATTGACATTCTAAGAAATCAATTCATGTCCCGATCAGATCTCTCGGGACGAGAATGTCGTTTAGTTTTGGAGTCGTCTCCTGGTTATGAGCGGCCGAGTGCCTCTCCAGGTCAGGGGAGATCGCTCTGGAGAAGGTTCCTAACTACCCATGTCCCAGATGCGGTCAGCCCCAACTAAACGTGTACTATTCTGACAAAGCTGACAGCCGCGTCGGCGGATGGTGCGAGTACTGCAATCTGAAGGCATACTACGACGGCGAACAGCTTATTCCAATCGGATAGTAAGAATCGGATTCGAACTGATACAGTCTATTCGGGAGGAGTTGCTCCTTCTGGAATGTTGACAGTTAGCTCGCCCTCCACAAGTTTCCGTTGTAGCCGAGCGGTGAAGAGTTCCATATCCACATGGAGGCTCTCAAGTCTCTGGACAGCGTCAGGCGTTAGTGTAGGCATCACGTTCTGGCCGCCGATGCGTCCGTAGGCCACGGCCTCGAATGGAAATTTTTCGCCTTTGTAGACCGTGTAGCCTGTTAGGAAGTTTGCGACACCACCTCCAACACCGCTGGCCTCGTCCATCTGATCGATGAACACATCCATCTCGTACTCAAGGGTGGGATCCTCTTCTCTCCGGAACGGGTTTGTCGTCTTGCTCAAAGTCTCACCCGTAAGCGGGCATGTCGAGCGGGTGCCACTGCTTCTCGATCAATCCCTTAATCCTTTCCCGGGCCAACCATCCCGCGGCGATGTCAGCTAGGAGTAGTAGCGAGAGGGAATAGTCTGCAAAGCTGAACCCAGATCCGATCTTTGCGTAGGCGTAGACGATTAGGCCGATTACTGCGACTCCAAGTCCCAACAGCGGACTCCAGAGTCTTCTCTTGGATAGCATCCAAGTGCTACCCAAGGCTCCGGCGGCCACAAGTGCGAATAGAATTCTAAGTTCGGTCGCGAGTGACTGGGGCAATCCAGCGGATGATACGGCGAGAACAATGCTCCAAACGGTTGTTGCGAGAAAGAGAAGTGATGTGAGGTTCAGAATGTTGTACTTTGAGGGCGCGATGGTCGTCGCTGAAAGCGGAGGTGTGAAACTGAAGGGCTTCCCCAGTGCTTGGTAGGCGTTGGTGGTGGTTGTATGCTTCTGGCCGGTCTGGACATCGACAGCTAGGTTTACGAATTTCTCAATGACTATGATCCGGTGCTTGCCTATTCCACTGGCCGGCCCCTGTTCCAGATCGTAACTGGGCCCGACAGTTAGTTCGACCTTCGTATCAGGCGTACAAGAATGAGCGATTGTCATTCCAGGCTTCACCTGGGTTAGGGTCCAGTTGGATCCCTTGTCCCGGGTGCAGATGAGCGCGGCCCACTGAGTATTCGGCTCGATCTTCGGCAAACCCACCTCGGGCGCGAGATCCGTCATTCCATACCTCTTGTCCTCGCAAAAGAGCTGGTTGCATCCCCGGCAACGCCAGACATCGACGGCGCCCATGACGTAATTGTTGTCGATGAGGTTGACGACGCCGTAGTAAACGACATCGTGCTGGTGAGTCTGCAAGACGGAGGTGCCGTCGCCTCTGACGTAGAAAAGTCTTGGCTTAAAACGAACATCCTCTTCCGGGAAAATCTCTTTTTCTACCCATACCTAAACGCACATGGTTCGGAGAGATAGGCATGCTAGACATTCGTCTGGTGAGAGAATCATCGGAGAAAGTTCGAGAGAATCTCCGCCATAGAGGCATGCCCGAAAAGATTAGCGAGCTTGACAGGCTTCTACAACTGGACGCAGACTGGCGCAGAGAACAAGCCGAGGCCGACCGTCTCAGAAAAAGAAGAAACGAGATCACGCAAAGCATTGCGGCCGCGAGGAAGAAAGGCCAAGATGTCTCACTACTCCTCAAAGAGGCTGAAGCGATTCCGGATCAGATCAAAGCGATTGAAGCAAGAGTTGACAACTACAAACAGCAGGCCGACCAGATTCTGCTCAACCTTCCAAACCTGGTACATGAATCAGTGCCCGTTGGCAAGGACGAAGACGATAACGTTGAAGTGAAAAAATGGGGAACGATTCCAAACTTTTACTTCAAACCGCTCGACCATATCGATCTCGGCCTGAGACATGGTTTGATCGATGTGGAGAAGGCGGGACAAGTCGCAGGCGCACGATTCTACTATCTGCGAGATGATCTCGTCCGGCTGAATATTGCACTCATGCATTACGGGCTAGACTTTATCGCTGGCAAAGGATTCCAGCTCTTCCAGCCACCCAACCTTCTACATGGAAACGTCGTCGCGGGCGCAGTTGCTTTGGCTGATTTTGAAGATGTGATTTACAAAGTGGAAGGTGAAGATCTCTACCTCTTAGCGACTGCGGAGCACGCTCTTTTGGCATTTCACATGGACGAGATTATAGATGGCGGAAAGCTTCCGCTCCATTACGCCGGTGTGAGTCCCTGCTTCAGGAAAGAGGCAGGAGCCCACGGACGGGACACTAAGGGAATATTCCGGGTCCATCAGTTCGAGAAGGTGGAACAATTCATCTACTCACGACCAGAAGATTCTTGGAATCTGCATGAAGAATTGCTCAGGAACTTGGAAGAGTTCTGGCAGACCCTAAAGATGCCGTATAGGATCGTAAACGTTTGTACCGGCGACCTCGGAACGGTTGCCGCAAAAAAATACGACCTTGAAGCATGGCTACCCGGACAGGGAAAATACAGAGAAATGGCGTCCTGCAGCAACTGCACAAGCTATCAAGCAATAAGGTCCAAAGTCCGCTACAGGGAGAAGCCTAACGAGCCGACCAAGTACCTACACACGCTGAACAGTACTCTGGTTGCGACTGAACGTGCGATCGTCGCGATCCTCGAGAATTATCAGAAACCGGACGGGACCATTCAGATACCTGAAGTTCTGAGAAAGTACATGGGTGGACAGGAAATGATTCCCGGATCGAGAGTCGTGACACTATCTCAAAAGTGACGGCTCAGAAGAAGCGCTTGACGCGCAGGGCTCTTGGTCTAGAAAAAGCCGATCACTCCGCCAATTAGGTATAGGATTCCCGCAGCGGCTACTCCTATGAATAGGGTCTCTAGCCCACTCTTCCATAGTTTCCTCCTAACGACACGCCCTTTCCAGGCGCCGACGGCGAACAGGAACAATGGGGAGATCAAAGCTGAGACGGCCAATGCTGCTGTAGATTCTTGGATAAAGAGGAAAGGGACTAGAGGGATTAGTGCGCCGACTAGGAACGAGAGTCCTATAACTCCACCCATCTTGATCGGATTAGGCAATCTTGTTTGATGAACGTGAAGCTCGTGCATCAGAATGTCCTCGAGGAACTTTTCCTTGTTTGAGGCTATTCGTCCGACGATCTTCTCGGCCTCTTCCGAAGTCAAGCCCTTTGCGATGTAGAAGCCTCGAAGCTCTCCCTTCTCTTCCTCAGGTTCCTCCTCAATCTCGCTCGCTTCGCGCTTCTTGTCAGCTTGGAACAGCTCGTACTCGGAGCGTCCAGCAAGGATCCCGCTGAATAACATGCTGATCGCTCCCGCTAACATGGAGGCTGCTCCAGCAATACGTACGAGATGAATATTGGACTCGACGGCCGCGAACCCGCTTAGAAAGGCAAGATTGGTCACGAGGCCATCAGAGACTCCTAGCGCGGACCCTCCGATGTAGCTTCGAGCGCGGATGTGCTTGTGAATCTCTCGCGGGACTTGTCTCAGTTGAGCCATGGGTTTTCGCCGATAAGAGACGGGAACGGGGCCGCGATTGCTTATTTCAGCTCTAGCCCGAGAGTAGTGCTTTGACAATTGGTTCGAAGTCTATGCGGGGTCACTGTCGTTTAGCGCGTTGACAAGGAACCTCGAACCAAAGGTAAATATTGAATCCAGACCCCCAAGCGTGCAGAGTCCTAGCAATGGGGAGAAGAAGACGACGAGTAATCCGCATTGTCAAGAAGAAACTCCCCACCGTGTTTGTTTGCCCTCGATGTGGAGAGGAAGCCGTTAGGGTAACTATCGCTAAGGATACTGGGCACGCAACCGTCCTGTGTGCCTTGTGCAATCTCAAGGACGATTTTCCTGCCCATCCCGCGGCTCAAGCAATTGACATTTACTCATACTTCACGGACAGGTTCTACGGGGTCAAGGATGCCCGTCCAATCATTCCACACGAGCGGGAATTCTCCAACGTCCCCACCGAAGAAACGCCCAGCGAGGAAGTGCTAACTACACCAGAGTCACCCAAGGTCGAGGCACCAACAGAAACCTCTCAGCCACCGATGGTGGTCGAAAAGTCTGTCCCACTGGAACAAGTCAGCGTGGCGGACCAGTCACAAGTCTCAGCCCAAGAACCCGCGGTGAAACAGGAGACTCCAATGGAAGTTGTCGACTCTCAAACGGCGGAAGAAGAGAAGGAGAAGGAAGACGATAGTGAACCCTTCGCGGACATTCTTGAGAATAGTAAGGACAAGAAACGTTACAGTTCTAACCCGTTGCCCCAGCAACCGTCGGAACAGACCAGCTAAGCTTTCGTTCTTGTGTTGTTCGGTTTCCGTTCCTCGTATACTGGTATCAGGAGATTGACTACCCGATCAACTGTAGCTCTCCGGTCCCGGAGCGACTGGACCAGTTCTTTCTCATAGATCTTGAAGAGGTTCGTAACGGCCATTCGGGGATGCAATGGAGCGTACCTCTTAGGGGTGCCAGTTGCTTCGATTATCAGCCCTCTCTCAATCATGCTGGCGACGAGCGCTCTAGTTCCCTCTTCGGTGAGGTTGAGTTCCTTCGCTATTTGTTCGAGAGTGAGGTCCGAGGTATCAAGGAGCTTAAGGTACGCCTGAGTCTCTTCCCTTGGTAGGTTGAATTGGCGTGAGAGGAGTTCAGCGATTTGACCCTCGTCAACGGGCATCTTCCTTAGGGACCCTGGTACGGGCATATGTCAACCCCCTTCGCTGTTACCCTATTTCACCTTCGGATTAGTGCCAGAAGGCTTAATATCCATGCGACCTTGCGTATTCACTACTCAGAGTGGTATGAATGGCACTGCTTGAAATCGAATTACCAGAAGCATTACTTTCTCAGCCCAAACAGATAGGACAATTCATCCGCCGAACACAGAGCGTCTGTCCAGAATGCAACCGAATCCTACCAGCCACCGTCTTCGAACGAGTAGGCAAGGTCTTCATGACCAAAACCTGCCCAGAACACGGTGAGACAGAGGAACTTTACTTTGGATCATACGACATGTATCAGAAATTCGCAACCTACTGGAGCGATGGAAAAGGAACGCATGCTCCAAACGTCCCAATCGAGAGCTGCGCATGCCCAGCCAACTGTGGTCTATGCTCAAACCACCTCAGCCATACTGGATTAGCAAACATCATAGTTACCAACCGGTGTGACCTTACCTGCTGGTACTGCTTCTTCTACGTGAAGAAGGGTCTAGAAGGAGCCTACGTATACGAGCCCAGCATGGACCAGGTCCGCGAAATGGTCCGTGCGCTGAAGGCCGAGAGGCCTGTTCCAGGAAACAGTCTCCAGATAACCGGTGGAGAGCCCACCCTGCGCCCCGAACTTCCCGAGATCGTCAAGGTCATCAAAGAGGAAGGAGTAGACCACATCCAGCTCAACACCAACGGCATCAACCTAGCACTCAACCCGAACCTCGCAATGGAGCTCAGGGACGCGGGTCTAAGCAACCTCTACATGAGCTTCGACGGAGTCAGCCCGAAGACCAATCCGAAGAATCACTGGGAAGCACCTTACACGATCGAGAGCTGCCGTAAAGCCAACCTCGGAGTCGTACTCGTCCCAACAGTCATCAAATCGATAAACGATCACGAACTGGGCGGAATACTCCGCTTCGCGCAGCGCAACATCGACATTGTCAGAGCCATCAGCTACCAGCCGGTCTCCCTCACGGGAAGAATGAAGAAACAAGAGCGTGAAAAGTACCGAATCACTATACCTGACTGCATCGAGAGGATTGAGGAGCAGACTAACGGCGAAATCCCGAGAGACGCATGGTTCCCGGTCCCCAGCTGCTCACCAGTAACCCATTTCGTTGAGGCATTCACCAAGAGACCACAATACGAGCTATCCATCCACTTCGCCTGCGGCGCGGGAACCTACGTGTTCGAGGATAAGAACACAAAGTCGCTTGTACCCATCACTAGCTTCGTCGACCTCAAAGGCCTCTTCGAATACCTCGACGAGAAGACCGACGAGCTCAACTCAGGCTCGAACAAGTATCTGGTTGCAGCAAAGTTCATCAGCAAACTCAACAGCTTCATCGAGAAGGACAAACAACCCGCAGGACTCAACTTGGCAAAATTGCTGGTCGGAGCCTTGCTCAAACACGACTACAGTGCAGTCGGACAGTTCCACATCAAGAGCATGTTCCTCGGAATGATGCACTTCCAAGATAAGTACAACCAGGACGAAGAGAGACTACAACGCTGCGACATTCACTACTTGACACCGGACATGAGGATCATTCCATTCTGCTCGTTCAACGTCATACCCGAGTGGTACCGAGACAGGATACAGAAGAAGTACGGTATCACCGTAGACGAGTGGGAGAAGAAGAACGGCGAGAAACTCGAAGCCCGACTCTACCGGGGATCACTCCGCAGAGGAAAGCACGCTGACGGCTGCGGATGCAGCAGCGTCCACATCGAGCCCATAACGGGCACCTAAACTCCCCTTTCAACCAAAGACCTTTTTCTATCCTCGATAACTACCGGACGGACTAGACCGGGAAGCGTGAACTGGGTTTGCAGTCATCTCTTGAGAGAGTGAAAGGCGAGCAGTGGGCAAGTATTCAGGACTTGAACATAGCAGCTTCGCCTCAACTCGCGAAAATAGACGATAATCTCGCGCTCACTGTTGGCTTCAAGCTCAAAGGTGGGATCAGGCGCAATTTTGTCCGACCCCTCTGGGAGAAGGCCTACGACGAGCACGACCTCGGACTCCGAATGGCCTACAGAGTCGACCTCTCTAGACGACGAGCCAAGGTCTTGCCTGGAGCCGAACTCAAACGCGAGAAGTTTGTCAGGCGGGGAGTGTTCTTCTGGACCCGGAACCCCGAACTGCCCTACAGGGTCTGGGCAACGGTCGCTACTGAATTCGAAACTATTCTTTACCCGAAGACGGAGGAGGAAGCTCAGACAATGCTGTTTGATGTTACCCGAAGCTTCGAACTACCCGCCTCAAGACTAGGGAAGGGACACCACACTCTGGAAGCCAAGGTTCACGCAAAATGGGGAAAACACGTTTTCACGGAACGAGGAGAAACAACAGCCAAGACACCCGCTCTCAAGATCGACGTGCGATAAATCATCAAAGATTTAAGAAAGAAATCCTGGCCAAGGAAATCAGGGAAGGCGATCTGAATTGGCAAAGTATGATGGGATAATCGGACAAGATGTCTTGACGGTAACTGAAGGGGAGAATGAACTTACGATCATATTCCGGGATAATCGATACTTATTCGTTAAAGTGGTCAACGGGAAGCTAGTGGCTGACTCAGTCCCAGAATAAGGCCCCAGCTGGCGCGAGCATTCTAGGTCTAGCGGGAACCCGACTCCGTCTCAAGAATCTAGAGGGGATGCTCTGAGAGAACATCCTGAAGCCAATGAGGTTTCACGTAGAGCACTCTCGTGTCGCGAGGATCATATTTCGGCCCCCCTTTTTTCAGAGAGCTCTCGCCAGTTGAAACCGTTCTAGGCGAGCTTTGCGTTTCAGGGTGCAGAATGGAACGATCAACTGTTTTTCCAGGGTGGAAATTAAGGGTATAGCTCGTCGTGAAAATCTCGCAATCTGAGGACGCCTGCTCCGATTGGTAATCAGGGCTTGTTCTGTGCTCTTCCTGTCTGACAGAACGCGGTCTCCGGTTTTTCTATCTTGAATGGAGCAACGCAGGGGGTGAGACTGACTCCGAATTAGGATCCGCTCCAAGGGATTTCGAGGGCTAGATCTTCAGAACAATCTTGCCAAAATGTTCGCTCTTCTCCATCCTAGTTTGGGCTTTCGCCGCGTCAGCTAGGGGAAATACGGAATCGACAACGGGCTTGAGTCGGCCGTCTTCAAAGAACGTCAAGACCTTGAGCAGCTCTCCCCGCCCACCCATGAAAGACCCCATCAGGGAAAACTGTCTGACGAAAATGTAGCGGATATCGATCTCAGCCTTCCCACCGCTGGTTACTCCACAATTTACCAGTCGACCCGCAGGAGCCATCGACCGCATGCTCTTCTCCCAAGTAGCCTGACCGACGTGGTCAAAGACTACGTTCGCCTTTCGGCCATTCGTGACTCGTTTCACTTCAGTTGGGACGTCTTGGGTGTGATGGTTTACGACCCAATCGGCTCCAATTTGCTTAGCCTTGTCGAGCTTCTCGTCATTTCCCGCGGTGGCTATGACCTTGGCGCCTAGGACCTTCGCGACTTGGATCGCGGCGCTTCCCACTCCACTCCCGGCCGCCCAGACCAGAACGGTCTCCCCAGCAGTGAGATGTGCTCTGGTGGTTAACATGTGCCAGGCTGTCAGAAAGACTAGAGGGACGGAGGCGGCCTCCTCAAAGCCGAGATGATCAGGAATCGGTAGAACGTTCTGCGAAGGGACAGCCGCATACTCTGCATATCCTCCTGGCGTTTCATAGCCTATGATCTTGTAGGATTCGCAGAGACTATCCCAGCCTGTTGCACAGTACTCGCAAGTCCCATCACTGATTCCGGGCGCGATCAAAACCTTGTCACCGGGATTGTGGTTCTTGACGAAACTCCCGACTCTAGCTACTTCGCCAGAAATGTCGCTTCCAGAAATGTGAGGCAGTGGGATCCGTTCTGATCGTGTCCCTCCTCTCGCCCAGATGTCGAGGTGGTTTAACGCGCAGGCTCTTACACGGATCAGAACTTCAGTCTCATTGATCTTCGGGTCTGCAACGTCCTCATAGCTGAGTTTTTCTGGGCCGCCGAATTCCCGAAACAAGACAGCTTTCAATTTCCGTCAAGGCTGCTCTCTAGGAAGCCTTGGTTTAAGCTCCACACTAAGCTCCACTTGAGCTGCCTACACTTATTTAGAACAGACTCGCACCGGACACTCGTTCTAGAGGAACCGGTTTCTTTGAACTCGCAGGAGCAGGCAGAAGCAGAGAAAGTTGCCAGCGAGCTCAAGGGGAACACGCTCAGAGTATACTGGTATGTGATGAACGCGAAGGAGCAGACAGTAGGGGTTAGAGAGGTTCAGAGAGCCCTCAACTTTTCGAGTCCCACTCTCGCCCTATACCATCTTGACAAGCTCAAAGATCTGGGGCTTGTCTCAAAGGATACCGGAGAATATCGTCTGATCAAGGAGGTAAAGGTAGATGTTCTCAAACAGTTTCTGCGATTAGGGAGAGTTTTCGTACCAAGATTCGCTCTGTACGCTGCCCTCTTTACAGTACTTTTCGTCTATTATGTGCTAATCATCCCAGATCTGAACCTCTTCACCTTTTTCGGCATAATCTTCGGAGGCCTGGGGTCGGCTATCTTCTGGTTCGAGACGTGGAAGGCATGGAAACAACAACCGTGAGCGTACAACGATTGAACAGACCGATCAAAATTGTAGGTCTATGAGTCAGATAGCCCCCTATAGAGGCGAAGAACCACGAATAACCCGGTTACGAAGAAACTCCTTGGATACGGAATTGTAGGGCTTGTGATTGCAATCGCCCTCATCGCGGGATTGCAAATGAGGCCGCAAAACCTTCTCCCATCATCGGGGACGCTTCAGGTCTTGATAACGGGCGATCCACTGACCAGTGATCCACTAAGTGTGACATGCCATGGCGGGCAGGACAGCCAGGTTCAGCTCTCAAGTCTGATGATGAACATTTCCTCAGTCGAAGCCCATAGGACGGGGGAGTTGAATCTCACCGGCGACTGGATACCAATTCCAGGTGCCCCGAAGACACTTGATCTTCTAGATCTCAAGAGCTTCACCCAGCTGCTAGGTTCGACAAGTGCGCCAGACGGTGTGATAAATCTCGTGAGAATAACCGTGGGTCCTACAGCGACCGCTAGCATCGGCACAGGTTCAGCGACAGTAATTGTTTCCAGCGGTCATCTTGATGCTCGGACAAGCGCGCAAGTTACAAGCGGGAAGGTAACCAGCATCACTCTAGAAGTCATTCAGCCCCACGTAGTATGTGAGGGCAATGGCACTTTCAGGCTTACTCCGGAGCTGACGGCGATCTCCGAGACTACAGGGTAGTTTATCCCGGAACCAAGTTGGATTGGTAGCGGGGGGTGGAGTTTCGGGTCCCACTCGGGCCCTTCGAACCACCGCTTGAGGATCGAGAGCTTCGACCAATCTCAGGGTTATGAGCCCTGCGGGTTAAACCTGGATAGGCTTCTCCGAAGAGAATCTACCCCACCCCGCTACACGCGACGAACCGGCTTCGACTGGTTTTAAAGTCTTTAATTGTAATCCTCGACGCGCAACTGAAATTCCTCTACCCGCCCCATGCGTTGGAAAATGTTTCTAGGTCTCGAATCAGGCATGGTAAGATGGCGACGAGCCCTCGGCGGAGGAACGTAGACAGCTGGTTGAAGATGTCGATCTTGTCTCGCGTGGATCTTTAGAGCCTTTTCATTTCGTTGGCCACATCTCTTACATCTGAGCCCTTGTCCGACGCCCATTGATTCGCATCGACCTCCACACTCGCTACAAGTCGGATTCGAATGCTCAATCTTCTCCACCAAATGAAGCACCTCAAGCTTTTCCACATTCAGTGTAGGCCTTCCATATCGACGACCCCGAATCCCTCCACTAGCCCTGACTCGGTCGCCAGGCAATAGATCCCGTGCCGCCATCGCGAGGGACCCAGTTGGCTTATAGACCGCGCAATCAACCAACCCTGAGTCATCGCTTAATCTGAAGATTACGTGGCCGCCTCGTAACACGCTGGGCAACTCGTCCACTCTCCCTGAAACTACTGCCGATTGATGAGGCTTAAGATCGACGGCCGCTCTTGTCTTTCCAAGATGAGCATCTGTACCTTGGTTTGTCCTGAAGATCATGACTCTTTCAATTTCTTCTTGAAGCCTGACCTCATTGAATGCAGCTAGAACATCGTGGGGATTGTAGCCTCGAATTCCGAGAAGGACAGGGTCCAAACCGTGCGGGCTGACTAGGACCCTTCCAGATTCAGGGTCCAGATTGTTGAAAGTCCTGTCCCCAGATTTTGAATTCATCAGTTTTACCGATTCACGATCGATCCTTCTGGGGCTTCCGAGGTTTTCTCTGACTCTATAGGCGATGATTTCGAACGTATGCTCTACAGAGTCTATAGCAGCTCCAATCGCTGCAAGCGATCCGATCACTCCCCGGACCCCCATCAACGAATGAACTTCTGCGCAAGCTCTCCTAGCGGCCGCCCTCGCCTCACGGACAGACAAAACATCGTAAAGAGCGCGCGTCGAATATTCACGTAGAGTTGCCGGGACATGCCCCTTCAGAAACGCCACGGCGGGGTCGGTTCCACGAGCCGACGCAAAAGTAGTCTTCTCAACAATCTCTAGTGAAATGTTCTGGACATCTTCGATCTCCTTTTCATCCACAAAGAAATGAATCGCAAGGGCTCCGTTGCCGCGTGTCTTCCACGGAATATTAGGATTCAGTCTTACGAGCCAAGGAAAATCGGAGGGTTTGAAACCTCTACCGAGCAGTTCTTGAAAGAGGACGGTCGCTGTGTAAGTGGTGCACCCGCCCTTCTCGGAATCCGTATCATCAATTCCGATGTGGAACTCCGTTAACATGACAGCCGATGTCTCGGAGAATTTATGGGATGAGATCTGGTCTAAGTCGCCTAGTTCTCGATTACTATCATCGTCAGAGTTGACTTGACCTTGTTGAGCCTTCTAACCTTCCAAGTTATGATCTCTTTGAGTTTGTCCATACTGTCCGCAGCAACCTTAGCAACGATGTCGTAGACCCCGTAGACCATGTACGCCTCCTTCACGTTACTTACTGCTTTGAGTTCCTTGACTACCGCATCTTCAGAGCCGATTTCTGCATTTATCAGGACAAACGCCATTGGCATTCTAATTTTGCCTCAGTGGTCAGAGAGTTTGTCCTTTGCATTAAAAGCTTTGAGCTAAGCAGTAGGGCATTACTGCTGACTAGTACCGGGCGTCACTAGCGCTGGTTCCAGAAGTGATATGCTCATTTTCCCAGCGGAAGGGAGGTTCCGAGATCGAATGAATCCGCCAGTGCCTTCATCATTGGACTTGGCAGCGTTGTTATTGACCGTCGGCGTCTTCATAGCTGCCTCCCTAAGCGATCTCAAGACTAGAGAGATCTCGAACAAGTTCTGGTTAGTATACGGGCCGGCGGCCACGTTGGTCTTCGCCCTCAGGATAATCGTCGCCCCTGATGCGTTGCCGATCCTGGCGGTTTCAGCTGGTGCGACAATCGTCGTAGCCTTCCTATTATTCCAGTTCAGCGTAATGGGCGGTGCCGACAGCAAGGCGCTGATGTGCCTTGGCTTAGCATTGCCTGTAGCGCCTAGTTTCTTGGCGCCGTTTTGGCAGCCTCCCTTCATATTCTATCCCTTCCCGATTGCTATCCTAGTAAACTCGTTCCTCCTATCGATTTGCTCAGCAGTTTTCCTTCTAGCAAGAAATCTGTTTCAACGAGCTTCTGCAGGTCGAGGATTGTTTCAGGGATTCGAGCGCGAATCTATTCTGAGGAAAGTTCTGGTCATGCTGACATCATACAAGACTAGTTTCAATTCGCTTCAGTCGAAAGTCTACTTGTATCCCGCTGAGGAAGTCTCAGTCGTAGATTCCAAGCCTGTGAGACAGTTTCACTTGGTCGCGTCGGCGGCGGAGGAGCGGGACAAGCTTGTGTCAGGACTCGAGAGCTACAAGGAACAGGGAATGTTTTCCGATGGCGTGTGGGTGACCCCCGGTCTTTCTCACTTGGTGTTTCTGACTGCGAGCCTGATAGTTACTTTCATTGTTGGAGATCTGATGATGTGGTTGTTTTTCCGAGCGGTGGGTTATTGACAATGACAGCCGAGACTAGTTTAAAAACGGTCGTCAGTGACTACGGCAGAAATCTAGGCGTAAAAGTATTGGCAGCGGACGAGTTCAGCGTACAGTCACTGATGAAACTCGGCCTCACCGAGTACGAGGCCAGAATCTACGTCGTCCTGACAAAAATGGGTCCACGAAACGCGAGCGAGATCAGCTTCCTCGGCAAAGTCCCGAGGCCCAAAACATACGGAGCCATACGAGGCCTAGAAAGCAAAGGACTACTACGGATCGTCCCAGGCAAACCAGAACGATACATGGCAGTCTCACCCAACGATGTGCTGGTCCCACTTGTTGACAAGTTGAACAAAGAGACAACCGAATGTGTGAACGTCGTAGAGAACCTGGCAATGGCCTTTGAATCCTCAAAGTACGTGTACACAGAGAAGCCCTACGAACGATACGATCTCTGGAGCGTCAGGGGCCGCGACAAAGTCTACAAACGAGTACAAGACATGATCAGCGAAGCCAAGGTCAACGTCTTCTTCACCACCACTGCAAACGGACTCGTAAGAGTCTACAAAGCACAATCAGAGGTCTTAGAGAAAGCAGCTCAAAGAGGAGCGAAAGTAAAGGTCGTCGCACCGGTAAACCAAGGCAACGCAAGTGTCGCAAGAGAACTGGCCGAGGTAATCGAAGTCCGAAACGTCACAGTTCCAATCATGCACTTCGCTAGCGCAGACTCAGCCGAAATAATCTTCTTGGAAGACATCCCAGACGATACTAATGTAAATGCTGGTCAAGACGTTGCAACATGGACCAACGATCCCTTGCTGGTAAAGTCGCACGAAAAAATATTCGAGACGATCTGGGCAACGCTGCAACCGAAGGAAGCTATCAAGGCCAAAGCTCGCTAAAGATCATCATTCGCTAGTCTAAACGGATCAAATCTAGCCATCGCTTCGAGGTATTCTGGGAATATCCCAGAGGCTTGGCAGATATCCATCTAAAGCCGTAGGTTGACGACTGCGGTTCATGTAACTGTTCGAGAATTTTCGAGGTTACATGATGCATATGTTCGGTGCGGCTTTGGCTATAGTCGTGGCTTGTGGGTAAAGTCCAGGCCATAGCCCCAGAGCGAGAAACATGTTGAGTCGGCCAAACAGATCTAAGGATACGTTGCGTGACAGAATACTACACGTTCTCTCCGGCGCGCCCATTCCAATGGATGTCGAGAATGTACGGATCAAGTCTGGGCTGAAGAACTGGGAGAGCACCAAAGCGCTACTTCTCGAGCTCGTGGTGGAAGGAATCATCAGCGGACAAAAGACGACAAAGTCATGGGTCTTCTGGATAGACCACACCGACACTAGAATGAGTATTGCAGGGAGAAACCACGCATGACCTTCAACTCTAGAAACCTCCACCGCGGATCAACGGTATCAGCGGACAAATCAACGCGTCCTTCTCGATATGCTCCGGCTTGCACCCAATCTGGGGAACTAGCCAAGACAAGCCCACGGGAAACACGAAAGGAGTGAAAAAAATGAGAAAAATCAGAAAAATAACACGGGACAAGAAAGGCATCGACACCATTCTCGCAGCTCTACTCATGGTCGTCATCGTCGTCGTCGCCGCAGTAATGGTCTACGCGTGGTCAACAGGACTACTCAGCGCCCTACTCGTACAAAACCCAGTACCAAAGGAATCATTGAACATTGAAGCGTTTAGTTATGTCAGTGGCACGAATCTGACACTGAATGTGCGGAACACCGGAAGCGTGGCCATAGCCTTCTCAAGCTACTACGTCAAGAATGCGACTGGCGCTCAGTACGCCCGACTTAGCTGGCCCAACGATGCCGCAGGAATGTATCCTGCGACGATCGCCCCTAACGGATTGGGCACCATCAACATTGCTATCGGTGCAAAATGCACCAGCCCGAGCTGCACCGGAGCAACATTCACGTTCACATCAGGTCTTCAGTACTCAGTGACTCTCGTGACAACTCGCAACAATCAGTTCTCTTGGAGCGGCTCGAGGTAGGAACTTGAAATGACAAGCCTCCGCCAGATTCGAAGAGACAGGAAGGGCATCAATACCATACTCGCATCTCTACTCATGGTCGTCATTGTCGTCGTCGCCGCAGTAATGGTCTACGCGTGGTCAACAGGACTACTTAGCAGTCTACTCGTACAGAATCCAGTGCCCAAGGAGAGTCTCAACTACGACAGTGTCGCCTTCACCAACAACACTGCGCTGACCGTCTACATCAGAAACTCTGGTTCAGCAAGTGTCAGTCTTCAAACCTACTATGTCAAGAACTCCACCGGCGCCCAGTACACCCAATCAAATGCAGGACCGTGGAATTCCGCAGGAGGCATAGCCCTAATCATACAGCCGAACGCTGTACAGGCCACAGTAATCTCTATTGCGGGCTCCTGCAATCCTGCTTGCACTCCCTCCACGATAGGAGGGTTTACAACATTCATTGGCGGTAACGCGTACACAATCACGGTCGTCACCACTAGGAACAACCAATTCACCTGGCAATTCACGAAGTGAGCACACAATGCTTGCGAGTCTTGATGCCTTGTTTGAACTTCCCGGTTTTTTCAAAAACCGAACCTGATTAGAAAATAGAAGCATTGGAAAGAGGAAAAAAAGAGAAATGAGCCTAGTAAAATGGGCAAGAAAAACGGTCGATAGAAACCGTAGGTCACGGAAAGCCATTAGCACCATAATGGCGAACCTGACCATGCTAATCATAGTCGTATCCCTAAGTTCACTATTATTCATCTGGGCAGTCTCCAGCTTCGGCGCCTACCAGGGCGGAGCAGGATACTGGTTCTCTAGCCGCAGCGTAGCCAACCAAGAGAGAATGTCAGTAGAAGGCGTCTACTTCTACTCATCCGGCGGCCTCAACTACGGCCTGATCTACGTCCGAAACGTAGGGACAATCCCATTCACAATCGTCTCAGCATACATCAACTCAACACTATACAATTCACCGGCCACGTTCCCCGCGCTACAAGTCAACGTCAGCCAAGTCGCTCCCATATGCCCATCTACTAACGGCATCTGCGGGCCAAGCGGGGGAGGAATCAACATGCACTTCTTCCAACCAATCGTCGGACCCGGCAACACTCAGACAGTAACAATCGCCACACAACGAGGAACCGTCATAACGACTACGTGGGTGTCATAGGTGACAGTCTACAGACGACTCGCCCGATCCAAGAAGGGCATGAGCACAATCTTCGGAGGACTATTCTTCGTCATCATAATACTCATGGGATTCAACGTCATGCTCTGGGGCTTCATACAATACGACGCCTACAACCACGTCATAACCAGCATGAGCCAGCGAGACCAGCAAGCAACCTCGGAAAACCTAGTTCCTGTAAATGTTACCTGTAGCTCTACTTGCCCCACAGGTTCAGGGTCTCTCACCGTCATCGTGAACAATCTCGGAGGCTCCTCCATCACCATCGCTAACGTTTACATTTCTAACACGAACACAACCGGCTCCTGCCGGCCTACTCCATGCATCACGAATCCTTCTGGGACGTCCGGAAATATTCCAGCAGGCGCAACTAA
>Ga0209377_1000639_pt1 | contig 23623 bp, 20 predicted proteins | sample GraSoiAngelo_141_FD_185898 | JGI IMG/M metagenome (GOLD analysis project Ga0209377, IMG submission 185898) | Grasslands soil microbial communities from the Angelo Coastal Reserve, California, USA - 14_0929_12_40cm (SPAdes) (version 2) | ecosystem: Environmental > Terrestrial > Soil > Grasslands ...
TCGGCTGGATTTTCTGCGCACTGGTCTGCGTGTATTTGGTGGGCAAGGGAATCTGGTGGCTGATCGGACGGGTGCGTGGTGCGTGGTACGTGGTCCGAGGGAAGCAGTCCGACGCGCCACGCACCACGGAGCAGGCACGTCTTTCCAGACGGCAGTTCCTTGCTCGTGCCACCTACGCTTACGCAGCCGCAGGTCTCGGCCTTTCAGCGTACGGCATCTGGAGCGCCGAGCAATTGCCCACCGTCACGCGTCACACGCTGGTGTTCGACAATCTGCCCGCGGGACTCGACGGCCTGCGCGTCGCGCACCTCTCCGACGTGCATGCCGGGATTCATATGTCGGGTGAAAAGATGGCGGGGATCGTCGCGCGAACGAACGCGTTGCAGGCCGATCTGATCCTGCAGACGGGAGACATGATCGATATCTCCCAGTCGTTCATTCCCGACTACGTGCGGGCGTTTCGTGATCTACACGCGCCACTGGGCGTCGTGACCGTGCTGGGCAATCACGACCGGTATACCGGCGAGAACGCGGTGATCAAAGGTGTGCGCGACGCCGGCCAGGCATTCGTAAAAAACGGCGTGCACGTCATCGAGCATCGGGGCGCTGCGCTCGCGCTCATCGGCATCGACGATCCGCGCAGCTGGCGCGCCGACGATCCGCAGGAGGACGATCTCGAGGCCGCGCTGCGGGTTACACCACCGCAATCCGAGGCATTCCGGATCCTGCTAGCGCATAGGCCCGGTGCCTTCGACGGCGCCGCGCCGCGCGGTATCCCGCTCACGCTGGCCGGTCACATCCACGGCGGGCAATTCTACCTGCCTGTCCTCGGCTGGTCACCGGGGCGACTCATCACCAAGTATGTCATGGGCCATTTCACGCAGGGCGCGAGCCAGCTCTACGTAAGCCGAGGCATTGGCGTGGTCGGCGTGCCGTTGCGCGTATTTGTGCCTCCGGAGATCGCGCTGTTTGAGCTAAGGCGGGCATGACGGGGAGTTGTGCGCCCCCGTCGGTTGCTATCACGGACGCCACGAGACTAGCTTACCGGCCGCGTAAAACTCCCACACATCATTTTGGAGGCGGTCGCGACATGCGCATGCTGGTGCTGGGCGCAGGGCTGCAGGGCTCTGCCTGCGCGTATGATTTGCTACAGCGGCCGGAGGTCGAGCGCGTGACGTTGGCGGATCTGAATCCGCGCCGCGTGCCGCCATTCCTGCTGCGCAAGAAGGACAGGCGCTTGGTTGTCGCCCGGCTCGACGCCCGACGCGCAGCCGATCTCCGCCGGCGCATGCAGCGCCATGATGCCGTGCTGAACGCGCTCCCCTACTACTTCAATTATCCTGTCGCCAAGGCGGCGGTCGGCGCCGGTCTGCATTACGCCGACCTCGGCGGAAACACGGAGATCGTCCAGAAGCAGCGCACGCTGCACGCGCGAGCGCGGAAGAAGGGCGTATCCGTCATTCCCGACTGCGGGCTCGCTCCCGGCATGGTCAACATCATCGCTGCCGAGGGCATTCGGTGCGTGGGAGAGGCACAGGCGGTCAAGATTTTCGTCGGGGGACTCCCGCAGCAGCCCGAGCCACCGCTGAACTATCAGATCGTCTATTCCCTCGAGGGCGCGCTCGACTACTACACGACGCCCTCGTGGGTGCTGCGCGGCGGCCGGCCGGAGCGCGTCGACGCGCTGTCCGAGCTCGAAGTGGTCGAGTTCCCGAGTCCGGTGGGGACGCTCGAGGCGTTTCATACGGGCGGCGGCATCTCCACGATGCCGTGGGCGTACAAGGGCAAGATCCAGACGATGGAATACAAGACGCTGCGCTACCCGGGCCACGTGGCGATCATGCGTCCGATTCGCGAGCTCGGACTTCTATCCATGGACCCCGTCAATGTGAGAGGCACGAGAATCGTGCCGCGCGACGCATTCATTGCGGCGGTGTCACCGCAGCTCTCCAAACCCAACGGCCGAGACCTCGTCGCGCTTCGCGTGGAAGTCACGGGCCGGGATGGCCGTCGCGTCGCGTGGCAGCTGCTCGACTACTACGACGAGGCGACCGGCATCAGCGCGATGATGCGCACCACGGGATACTCATTGGCGATCACCGGTGCCATGCAGGTGGACGGCCGGATTACCCAGGCCGGCGTGCACACGCCCGATGAAGCAGTGCCGTTCCGGGCGTACGTCGACGAGCTGAAACGCCGCGGAGTGGAGATCCGCGAGCTTCGTGAATAACTCGACCAGGTGCTCGAGAGAATGAAGGAGCGCGGGCGGAAGCCTCAGTAGCTCCACGAGCCTGCGAACGTCACCTCGGTACCTTCCGCCCCTTTCCCCACGGCGAACGTGAATACGGTGTTGCGCAGCATCGCCAGGCCAACACCGCCGCCCCACGCGGAGTGGAGTCCCTCGGTTGTCAGTCTGACGGACTCGCCGGGCGCGAATACCCTGCCCACGTCGTAGAACGCGAGCAGCTTGACCTCGAGTACGCGCGGCGACCAGAGCACACCGTACCGCGCCTCCACTCCTCCCAGCAGCTTCCCAGGCCCGAGGTAGCGACCGTCGTGATAGCCGCGCAGTGAGCGGTACCCACCCATGGCATTGAACGGCCGGTCGCTCGATTCGAAGGTGAACTGCGCCGAGATGGGCGGTGAGCCAGACATGCTCTCGCCGGCGACGCGCCCCGCAAGAACCAGCCGACGGAGCGGATGGACGTAGCCCCGGAGCGACGCGGTCGTCCGCGTGTAGCCGTTTCCGCTGGCGTACAGCGCCTCCGCCAAAATGCCCCGGTGCGGGTCCAGCTCGAGATCGCGCCGGTCGAGTACCACGCCGGCGCGGAAGACGGCGTCGTTGAAGGGAACCTCGTCCGGTGTAATGGTGCCGTCCGCGACGTCGTGCTGAAAGACGCTGCCGCCCGGCAGCTCTCGAAAGTCGGTATGGTCCAGCGACCCGCCGACCAGCACGCGTAATGGTCCGGTGATGCGCCGTTGGATGGTTGCTCGCACCCCGCGGGTCTTCCGGCTCACCTGGTAGAAGTACGAACGCCCGACCGTGCTGTCGGTATCGAAGGTTGTGCTGTTGCCCAGCCCGTAGTAGCCGAGACGATTGGCGCGGATTCCATAGAGCGCCAGCCCGAATCGCCAGCCTTCCCAGTAGGCCGGCGCCTGTGCATCCAGGATCACGGAGTAGCTGCCCGCGGTGCTGGCGCCGGCGTCCAGCGCGATCCGAGCGTATGTCGGTTCGGGGCGTTCGGCAAAGCCGATCGCGCTCGACCAGTCGTAGTGACCCCCGACCCAGAATCCGTCGATCGAGCTGTACCACAAGGCCGGATAGCGATGATCTGTCCAGGTGTTGCGTGGATTCTCCGCTACCTGCGCTGCTCCGAGGCGAGGCGCGACCAAGACCGCGAGCAGGAAAAGGCTTCTCAAGTCTGTTCGAAGAGGTGGGCCGTGTCGCGGATCTTGGCCTCGGCGCCGTCGTGCACGGCGTACTGGCCGGGGTAGAGCGAGGCGGCGCCGAACTCGCCGCGCTTGTTTACCGCATAGTAGGTGAGATTGAACTTGGGGCGGCCCCGCGCGCCGAGCAGCCTCGACTCGGTGGCGCTGACCACGCGCTTCAGCGTCGCCAGGCAGGCATCGGTCGGTGCCACGCCCCGGCGCATGCCTTCGACCGTCAAAAAACCGCCACACACCTTGATGTTGGACTCGCCCCGGCCCGTCGACCCGGCCGCGCCGACGTCGTTGTCGCAATACTGCCCGGCTCCGATGATGGCCGAGTCACCGACACGTCCCGGAATCTTCCAGGCGAGCCCGCTCGTCGTCGTGACGGATGAGATATCGCCGCCCGGCGTGACGGCATCACAATTGATCGTCCCCGTCGGCCGGACTACCATCGTTTCCTTCTCGGGTACGTCGAGGTAATCGTCATCGGGATTGAGATTGGCGCGCCACTTCAGCCATTCCTCGCGCGAGTGCTCGGTCAGCAGATCTTCTTCCTTGAAGCCGTAGGACAGCGCAAACTTTTTGGCGCCCTCGCCGACCAGGAAGATGTGATTGGTGTACTTGAGGACGAGCTTTGCGACTTCGGATGGCGTCTTGATGTTTTCGAGACAACCGACCGCACCGGCGCGCTTGGTGGGCCCGTGCATGCACGACGCGTCGAGCTGCACGACGCCGTCGCGATTCGGCAGGCCGCCATAGCCCACCGAGTCGTCGCTCGGATCGAGCTCCTGGATTTTCACACCTTCGATGACGGCGTCGAGCGTGTCCGCGCCTTGCAGCAACAGGTCGAACGCTTTCTGCACACCGCGCAGCCCATTCGCGCTCGCGATGACCACCGGCTTCGCGGCCCAGCGTGACTCGGGAGGGAGCGGCCGCGGCGGCCGCATCGGGTGGGGGATGCCCATCACGACACTGCTGGCCATGCCGGCGGCGCTTGACCGCACGAACTCCCGGCGCGAGAGAAGGTCGGACATGGACGGGTTTTAGCCACTCGTCTATCGGCTGTCAACTTGCTACGTTGAGACCCCGTGGAGCTTTCGCTCATTGTCCCCGCCTATAACGAACGGGAGAACCTCGCTCCGCTGCTGGACGAGATCACGTCCGCTCTCGCGGGCAGGACCTATGAGGTGATCGTCGTCGATGACGGCTCGACCGATGGCACGCTGCAAGAGCTCAAGGCGCTGCGCGCCCGGCATCCGCAGCTCCGTGTCCTGGCGTTGGAGCGCAACTCAGGTCAAACCGCCGCCTTCGCGGCGGGCTTTCGCGCCGCCCGCGCCCCGATCGTGATCACGCTCGACGCCGATCTGCAGAACGATCCCACAGACATCCCGCGACTCGTCGATACGCTGGAGCAGAGCGGCGCCACCGCGGTCGCGGGCTTCAGGGCCACGCGACGCGATACGCCCTGGAAACGGCTGCAGAGCCGCATCGCCAACGGCGTGCGCAATCGGCTCAACGGTGAAGTGATCCGCGATACCGGCTGCTCGCTCAAGGCGTTTCGTACCGAAGCGGTCCGTGAGCTGCCGCTGTTCGCGGGCATGCATCGTTTTCTGCCCACGCTCATCAAGATGCAGGGTGGCACCGTCACCGAGGTTCCCGTCGGCCACCGGCCGCGGCGCCACGGGCAAACGAAGTACGGCATGTGGAATCGTGTCTGGCGGTCGCTCGCGGATGCGTTCGCGGTGCGCTGGATGCAACGTCGGGCGTTGCACTACCACGTGCGGGAGGAGTCCTGATGACCGAACCCCGCGACGGCAGCGTAGGCAGTAAGCACGAGCAGTGGCTCGCGCAGATCGACGCCGAGCTCGACGGCGAGTTGTCGCTGGTGGAACGCGCGGCGCTGGCGAAGCACCTCGCGACGTGCGGGCATTGCGCGGGTGCCCGTGCCAGCCAGCTCGAGGTGCGCGTCGCGTTGGCGCGGGCGGCCGGGAATCCGCACGCCTTCGTCGTGCCGCGCCCCGCTATCCGGGCCGGCACGCTCTTCCTCTGGATGGTGATCGCGCTCGGAGCCGGCCTGCTCGCGGGGTGGGTCGCGCAGCAGCGGTGGGGTGGACCGGGGGGCGGCGGTTCCCTCGAGGAAACGCGTGGCACCATCGTCGTTCACTAGCATCCTCCTCACGTTGGCGGCATTTCAGGGCCCGGGTACGCGGCTCACGTACCGCATTCGGGTCATCGAACCGGCCAGCGTCGCGCCGCGCGTGGTCGCGAGCGGCGCGGTCAGCGGTCCCGTCGATACCGACATGCGCCTTACGCTGCGCAGCGATAGCGCCGAGGTGGAAGCGCTCTTCCAGGTCACGCCGATCGGGGACACTGTCAATCTCGGCGCCGAGTTCTTCACGCGGCGCCGTGTGGGCCGCTCGCGCCGCGGGTTGCCGCTGTGGGAGGAGGACAGCTATCGTCGCGTGGTGCGCGTGGCCTGGAACGACACGGCGCGGATCTACCCCTTCGGCCACCGCCGCAACGGAAAGGATGTCCGCTCCACATGGGTGGAGCTGATCCTGGAGCGCGCATTCGCGGGGGGTGAGGCGCGGCCCGCGGAGGAATTCGACCTGGTCGATACGACTCGGAACCTCCGGCTGGAAGCCGTCGTGCGGCCGCGGCGGGCGCGCGTCGTGCTCAACCTCGTGCGGGGGGATACCGTGAGTGCGCCCCGCGGCGTCGATCTGATTCCCGACGAGCCGCCACGCATCGTGCAGCTCGTGCTGGGCGGCCGCGCCACGACGCTGGTCGTGAGTCTCGCCCGACCTGACCCGCCGCGCACCGACCGGGAGCGCGCGCTCGCGCTCGACGTCGACGTCGTTTGCCTGCGCGTCGCGCCTCCGACCGCACCGGAGCCACTCGGCCAGCTGTGCGGCCGGCTCAACAACGTCGCCCGGCAGCTCCCGCTGCCGACGGGCGACACCCTCGCGGCGACATTCGCATGGCCGGGTCCACGGTAATGGCCCCGCCCGGCAAGAAGCGTCTCGATCCGGCGATTTTTCATCTCCCGGTCGAGAAGATGCGGGAGGGCTATTACTCGGACAAATACTTCGTGCGCGCGCGCGATCTGCTGCGCCGGGACAAGCATCGGCCACGCGTCACGATGCAGATCTTCGGCAAGTCGCACGCCCACCTCGGCGGCATCGATGAAGCAATCGCGATCCTCAAGTTGTGCGCCGAGAGTTGGGACGAGCTGATCGTTCACGCGTTGTACGACGGCGACGAGATCAAACCGTGGGAGACGGTGCTGCTCATCGACGGCCCGTACGACGCGTTCGCCGTGCTCGAGACGCTCTACCTCGGCGTGCTCGCGCGCCGCACGCGGGTCGGCACCAACACCCGGCTCGTCGTCGAGGCCGCGAAACCGAAGGAAGTCATGTTCTTCCCGGCGCGCCACGATCACTGGCTCGTCCAGACCGGCGACGGCTATGCGGCCCACATCGCCGGCGCCATCGGTGTGTCGACCGACGCGCAGGCCTCGTGGTGGGGCTCGGAAGGCGTAGGCACGGTTCCCCACGCGCTGATCGCGGCGTATGGTGGAGACACCGTGCTCGCGTCTCGGAAGTTCGCCGAACTGTCCGATCCGGCGATCCGCTTGATTACGCTCGTCGATTTCGACAACGATTGCGTCGGTACGTCGCTCGCGGTGGCGCGGGTGCTCGGTGACCGGCTCTACGGCGTGCGGCTCGACACGTCCGAGACACTGGTGGACAAGTCCGTCATTCCGCAGATGGGCACCTTCAAGCCGACCGGCGTCAATCCGGAGCTGGTTCGCAACGTCCGCCGCGCGCTCGATGCGGAGGGCTACAGCCACGTCAAGATCGTGGTGTCGGGCGGGTTCAACATCGAGAAGATCCGTGACTTCGAGGAGCAGCGCGTGCCCGTGGACGCCTACGGCGTCGGATCGAGCCTGTTCCAGGGCCGCTTCGATTTCACCGCCGATGTCGTGATGCTCGAAGGGAAGTCCTGCGCGAAAGTGGGGCGGGGCTACAGGCCTAATCCAAGATTGGAACGGGTGGTGTAGGTCAGGTCCTTGCGAGGCGTTCGCCGTCTGCATAATTTTCCGCTGAAATGAATAATCATGCATCCGTCCCGGTCGGTGTGTTGGGGGCCTCCGGCTATGTCGGCCAGGAGCTCCTGCGCCTCTTGCGTGGACACCCTGGCGCCAGCGTCGCCTTCGCCACCGCCGAATCGGCGGCAGGCGAGTGGGTCGAGGGTCACGAGCTGATCAAGGCGGACGATGCCCCATGGCAGGAGGCGGAGATCGTGCTGTCCGCGCTGCCGCACGGCGTCTCCGGCCGCTACGTGCACGAAGCCCGGGCCGGCGGCAAGCGCGCCGTCGATCTCTCGGCCGACTTTCGGCTGTCGCCGGAGGCCGTCTATGGCCTGACGGAATTCACCCGGCCGCGCCTCGCCGACGCCGATCTGGTCGCGAACCCCGGCTGCTATCCGACTGCCGCGCTGCTGGCGCTGATTCCCCTCGCGCAGCTTGGGCTGATCGATGTGTCGCGCGAGATCATCATCGACGCCGCCTCGGGCGTGACCGGGGCGGGCCGCAATCCCAAGCGCGAGCTGCTGTTCGGCGAGGTGGCGGAAGACTACCGCGCCTACTCGATCGGAAATACCCACCGCCATCTCGCCGAGCTGAAGCAGTCGCTGTCACGTGAGGGCGGGTTCACCGGTGACGTCGTCTTCACGCCGCATCTCTTGCCCGTGAAGCGCGGGATTCTCGAGACGATCCACGTGCCGCTGACCCGCGTCCTCGACCAGGCAACCGCGGAAGGGCTCTACAGCGCGACATATGATGGAGAGCCCTGCATTCAAATCATGCACGGGACGCTGCCTTCGCTCAAAGACGTCGTCTACCGCAACCGCGTCGCCATCGGAGTGACCGAGGTGATCGATGTCAGGCGGCCGCGCCTCACGGTGATTGCCGCAATCGATAATCTGGTGAAGGGAGCGGCGGGGCAGGCCATTCAGAACATGAACGTGATGCTGGGGCTCCCGGAAACGGCAGGACTCGCATGCTGACGGTGCGCGTCGTCAAAATCGGCGGCAACGAGCTCGATCGTCCGGAATGGGTCGCTGAATGCGCGCGGGCACTCCGGCGGGCGGGTCCGGTCGTCGTGGTGCACGGTGGGGGTCATGCCGTCAGCACGTGGTCGCGGCGCCTCGGATTGCCCGTCGAGAAACGCGACGGCATGCGCGTGACGACGCCCGAAATAGCCGAGATTGTCGAAATGGTGCTGGGTGGCCCGATCAATCGCCTGCTCGTCAGCGCCCTGCGCGCGGCGGGTCTCGACGCCATCGGTCTCTCCGGCGTCGATGGCGGCCTCCTCACCGCCCAACCACTCGCCAGCCCCGAGCTGGGTGAGGTCGGCGAGATCGTCGGGGTGCGGGGCTCGCTTCTCCAGAGTCTCTTGCTCGCGGGCCTGACGCCGGTGATCGCGCCGGTGGCGCCGTCGCTGACCATCCCGATCCGGCCGTTGAACGTCAATGCCGATCAGGCGGCTGCGGCGATTGCCGCCGCCCTCGGCGCGGAGGAGCTGTTGTTCGTTTCCGATGTCCCCGGCTTCACGGTGGATGGCGTCGCACAGCCGACGCTCGCGTCGGCCGAGATCGAGCCGATGATCGAAACCGGCGTCGCGACCGGCGGCATGGCCGCGAAGTTGCGCGCCGCGGGCCATGCGCTCCAGGCGGGTGCTCGGGCCGTTCGGATTGGCGATCTCGACATGTTCGAGCACGCCACCGCCGGCACCCGCCTCCTCACCGCGCCGCCGGCCGTTCAACCCGCGTGACTACGCCGTCCGTCGCAAGCGACGCCGGCGCATTGCTCGGCGTCTACGCGCGCGTTGGCCCGGTCTTCGTGGCGGGCGAAGGGTCGGAGCTCATCGCCGAGGACGGAGCGCGCTATCTCGACTTCGTCGCCGGCATCGCGGTCAACGCGCTCGGCTACAACAATCCCATCTTCCGCGACGCGGTGATGCGCGCGCTCGATACCGGGCTCGTGCACGTCTCGAACCTGTACCGCACCGAGCCCGGCGAGCGCCTCGCGACGGAACTGACGGGTCGCGCGTTCCCGTCCGGAGGCCAGGCATTCTTCTGTAACTCCGGCGCCGAAGCGAACGAAGGGGCCTTCAAGTTCGCCCGCAAATGGTCGGGCAAAACGGACATCGTCGCGTTCACCGGATCGTTCCACGGCCGGCTGTTCGCGTCGCTCGCCGCGACGGACCGGCCCGACTATCGCCGCCCGTTCGAGCCGTTGTTGGCGGATGTACAGATCATCCCGCTCGGCGACAAGGACGCAGCCCGGAGCGTTATCACGGCCGAGCGCACTGCCGCCGTGATCATCGAGCCGGTGCAGGGTGAGGGCGGAGTGCGGCCGGTTCCTGCCGCGTTTCTGGCGTTCCTGCGCGAGCTGTGTGACAGCCGCAAAGTGGCCCTGATCTTCGACGAAGTGCAATGCGGTCTGGGGCGCACCGGCACGTGGTTCGCCGCCGAGCAATCGGGTGTGGTCCCGGACATGTACACGTTGGCGAAGCCGCTGGGCGGCGGCCTTCCCATGGGTGCCATCCTCCTGAACGACCGCATTGCCGCCCCGCTCGCGCCCGGCGATCACGCGACGACATTCGGCGGCGGGCCGTTCGTCGCGACGGTTGCGCTCGATGTGGTCCGCGCGATCGGCGACCACGATTTTCTCGCCGATGTGCGCGCCAAGGGCAAGTGGCTCGGCGCGGCACTCGCAGCGCTGGTGCCGCGCCGCCCGCGCGTGCGCGAGGCTCGCGGCCGCGGCCTGATGTGGGGGCTCGAGCTCAACGAGGCCGCCGCTCCGGTGGTCGCGGCGGCGCGAGACCGCCATCTGCTCGTGCTGACGGCCGGAGCGACGGTGATTCGCATTGTCCCGCCGTTGACGGTGAGTCGCGATGAGCTCGAACGCGGCGTCGCCATCCTGGATGAGGTGCTCGCGTGACCAGCCTCTCGATCAAGCCACGGCCCGCGCCCCTGCCCGAGGCGAGCTTGCGGCAGGCGACACTCGCCGACGTCGCTGGCATGGAGCAGTTGATGGCGCCGTTCGTCGCGACCGGAGACCTGCTGCCTCGGTCCAACTACGACTTGTGCCGCCACATCAAGGAATACGTGGTCGCTGTGGCACCGGACGGCGCAATCGTCGGAACGGGCAGCCTCAAGGTGTACAGCACCACGCTTGCCGAGGTCGCCGGTCTGGCCGTCCGTGACGATCAGCAGGGCCGTGGTGTCGGGAAGTCGTTGGTCGAAGCGTTGCTCGTCGATGCCCACGCGTTGGGACTTCATGAAGTTTTCGGGCTAACGCGCAAGCCCTTGTTCTTCCTGCGGCTGGGATTCAGAGTGGTCGAGAAAGAGCAATTCCCTCTGAAAGTCTGGGCCGATTGCGCGCGCTGCCCGCGCCAACACGCCTGCGATGAGGTCGCGGTCGCGCTGACGTTGTAGTCTGCGTAGTTGACACCCTCCGCACCGCCCGGAGAGATTCCCCCCGTTGCCGACCTTTTTGTGAGGAGTGGTGTGATGGCTTCTGCCAGGGCCCAAGTCATTTTCTGGGACGTCGACACCCAATACGACTTCATGAAGGCGGACGGCAAGCTATACGTGCCGGACGCCGAGCAGCTCATTCCCAATCTTCGCAAGCTGACGGACTACGCACACGGCCACGGCATTCGCATCGTCGCGAGCGCAGACGATCACGTGGTCGACCACAGCGAGATCTCCGACACGCCGGACTGGAAAGAGACGTTTCCGCCGCACTGCCTGCGGGGCACGCCGGGGCAGAAGAAGATCGCGGAGACGACGCTCCGCGACCCCATGGTGATCGAGCCTGACCCCCAGGATCCGAAGACCCTCGCGCACCGGGTGAAGAGCCACAGCGGCGACATCCTCTTTCTCAAGCACCGGTTCGACGTCCTTTCCAATCCCAATGTCCTTCCCGTCTTCGATGCCCTGAACCCACACGAGATCGTGCTCTACGGCGTCGCCCTGGATGTGTGCGACAAGTACGCCATCGAGGGGTTCCTTCAGCACCGTCCCCACGTCCGGCTGTTCGCCGTCGTGGACGCTATGAAGCCGATAGATCGCGACGTGGCCCAGCACCTGCTTAAGGAGTGGGGCGAAGAGGGGGTAAGACTCGTGAAAACCAGTGAAGTCGTCATGGGCGGGTTGGTCGATGAACTCGCGCAGGCCAGCGCATGACATCGACCGCATCGGTGCCGCCGCAAATCGAAAAGCCTGCGTTCGGCAAGTTCTTCTTGCCGGGGCCGACTGACGTTCATCCCGATGTGCTCGAAGCCATGATTCATCCGATGATCGGCCATCGGTCGTCGGCGATGGAGAAGCTGCTGCAGGGCATGGCGCCCAGACTCAGCGCCCTGGCCCGGACCGCTCGTCCCGTCTTCGTGGGAACCACGTCCGCGACCGGCTTCATGGAGATGGCGGTCCGCAACGGCGTGCGTCGCCGCGCGCTGTCGCTCGTCAACGGAGCGTTCAGCGAGCGGTTCGCCGGCATCGTCGGCGCGTGTGGCAAGGAATGCATTCGCCTCGATGTGCCGCTCGGCGCGGCGGTCGAGCCCGACATGCTGCGGGATTCGTTGAAGCGCACACCCGTCGACGCGGTCACCTGCGTGCACTCGGAGACGTCCACCGGAGTCCTGCAGGACGTCGCCGGCTACGCCGAGGTTGTCCAGGAGTTCGACGACGTGCTGCTGCTGGTGGACGCAGTGACGTCCATGGCAGGCTCGCCGGTAGAAACCGACGCGTGGAAGCTCGACTTCGTCTTCACGGGCTCTCAGAAAGCACTGGCGCTGCCGCCCGGTCTCGCGCTGGGCGTTGCATCCGAGCGGTTGATCCAACGCGCGAAGACGCTCGAGGAGCGCGGCGCGTACTTCGACGTGATCGGCTTTCTCACCGCGACAACCAAGTTCCAGCCGACCAACACGCCGGCCATCTCACTGCTGTACGCGCTCGACGTGCAGCTCGGGCGGATCGAGCGCGCGGGCGGTATCGAGGCACGCTGGAAACGGCACGATGCCATGCGCCGGCGTGTCGAAGCGTGGGCGAGCGAGCACGGCGTGCCGTTCCTGCCGCGCGAAGGCCGGCACAGTTGGACGGTGTCGTGCCTGCGCTTGCCTGAAGGCAAGCACTCCAAAGACGTCGTGGGAGCGCTGAAGCAGCAGGGGTGGACGATCGGCGCCGGCTACGGCGCCCTCAAGGATTCGACCATTCGCATCGGACACATGGGCGATCACACCGTCGAGGCGCTGGACGAGTTGCTCCCGCTGATCGGCCGGGCGCTGGAATGACGTGGCGCGTCGTCGTGGCCGACCGGGTGGCGAAAAGCGGCCTCGACCTGCTCTCCCAAACACCCGACATCGAACTCGTTGACGTCGCCGGCAAGGCCGCGGAGCTCGACAAGGCCATCGCCGGCGCGCACGCGCTGATCGTCCGCAGTGAAACGCGCGTAACGGCCAGCTTGATGGCGCGCGCACCGCACCTGCGCGTGGTGGCGCGGGCCGGCACCGGCGTCGATACGATCGACGTGCCGGCCGCCACCCGGCGCGGCATCGCCGTGATGAATACGCCGGGTGCCAACACGGTCAGCGCGGGTGAGCATGCGATGGGCCTGCTGCTGGCGCTCGTGAGAAAGATTCCCGACGCCGCCGCGGCCATGAAGCGCGGCGAATGGGACCGCAAGCGCTTCGAGGGCACGGAGCTCCGCGGCAAGACGATGGGCGTCGTCGGGCTCGGCCGAATCGGCGGTCACGTCGCACAGCTCGCGCGTGCGTTCGGCATGCAGGTCGTGGGTCACGATCCCTACCTTCTGCCGGAGCGGGCCGGCGAGCTCCACGTTCGCTTGCTGCCGCTCGATCAACTGCTGCGTGCCGCCGACGTGGTCACCTTGCACGTCGCACTGACCGACCAGACGCATCATCTGATCGACGAGAATCGGCTGAAGCTCATGAAGCCGACTGCCGTGCTGATCAACACGGCGCGCGGCGAGCTGGTGGACGAAGCGGCACTCGCCGATGCCATCAAAGGGAAGCGGATCGGCGGCGCGGCCATCGACGTGTTCGCGGTCGAGCCGCTCCCCGCGGAGTCGCCGCTGCGGTCGCTGGATCGCGTGATCCTCACGCCGCACCTCGCGGCTTCGACCGCCGAGGCTCAGGAACGGGTCGCGACGGAGATCTGCAGCGGTGTGCGGGAGGCGCTGGTGGCCGGGGATCTCTCGTTAGCGATCAACGTCCCGGGCATGGGCGGCGACCTGCTGCGCCGGCTGGCCCCGCTGCTCGATCTGGCGCGTCGGCTCGGCCGGCTCGCGCTGGCGCTCGCCGATGGACCGGTGAAAGCGGTCGAAATCGCCTATGGCGGCAAGGAAGAGGGTGCGCAACGGCCGGTTTTGGTGTCCGCGCTGGAGGGTCTCCTCGCGGCCATGAACGCTGGTCCCGTCAGTTTGGTCAACGCTCAAGTCTTGGCCGAAGAAAAGGGGATCCAGCTCGGCACGAAGACCGGGGCGCCGGAGACAGGGTTCGAGACGTCGATCGGCGTGAAAGTCGACACTGCGCGCGGCCGCTTGCGTGTCACGGGCGCGCTCATCGGAGACAACCACGGCCGCGTGATTCGCATCGATGATTACCACGTCGACATCACACCCGATGGCTGGATGCTGGTGATTCGCAACCGCGACGTGCCCGGAGTGATCGGGAACGTCGGCTCGGCGCTGGGCAGCGCCGGTATCAACATCGCGAGCTATCACCAGGCGCGCCGCGCGCACCAGGCCGGCGCTGGGGCGGGCGCGGGCGATGCGCTTGCAGCGATCAACGTCGATCAAGCGCTGACCAACGGCGTGCTGGACAAGCTGCAGGCGCTGCCGGACGTGCTCGACGTGCGCCTCGCGAACTTCGGAGACTAATCCGCCGCCTGTTGCTCGGGCGGTTGCTCGTCCGCCAACAACCGAAATGATTTCACGGCACCCGTAAGGCGATCAGCTGCTTCTGCAAGCTGGTTCGCGGAAGACGCGATCTCCTGCGTAGAGGCGCTCTGCTCTTCGCCTGAGGCTGCCAGCTCCTCGGCCGACGCCAGCAAGCTGTCGGTCTGGCCCGCGACCGTTTCCAGCCGGTTCGCGATTTCCTCCACGAGAGCACGTAACTCGGCAGCGGATTGGGCGGTTTCGCGGCTCCACGCGTCGTTGGCGTCGGCTTGGCCCGCCACCGTCGCCAATCCCTGCGCGGCCGTCTGCGATGCCTCGCGCGCAGCCGCGCCGGCTTCGGCGAGGCGTACGAGCCGGTCGCGGGTCGCCTGCACGCGGGCGAGCACACCACGGACCGTGTCGGCTGTTTCCCCCGCCGCAGCGGCTGCCACCGACGCGAGCTTTCGCACCTCATCTGCTACGACCGCGAACCCGCGACCCTGCGGTCCGGCGCGCGCCGCTTCGATCGCGGCGTTCAAGGCCAGCATGTTCGTCTGCGTTGCGACGGCCTTCGTCTGTGCCACGAAGGTCTGAATCTTCGCGGACGCCTGGGCGAGGGCTTCCGCCTCCTCCGCGCCTTTCGCGACTTCGTCGGCGAGCTTTGCCAGCCGCACGGTGCTCTGATCGAGACCGTCCTTGTGGCGACGGGCGAGCGCCGAGACGTCGGCGTTGCGGCGCGCCGACTCCTCGGCTCCCTGCGCCAGTTTCGCGGCGATCTGGAGAATCCGCGCTGCATCGTCGGCGGCAGCGCGCACGAGCTGCGCCTGCTCGCCGGCGCGCTTCGAGAGATCCTGCGACGTCGCTGCCATCTCTTCCGTCGACGCGCTCATTTCTTCAGTGGATGCCGAGATCTCCGTCGCCATCGCGGCCGCTTCATCGGCGGCGGTGCGGATCGCGCCTACGAGCCGTCGTAACGCAACCACCATCGAGTGGACCGACGACAGGAGCTCGGCAACCTCCGTGGCATCGGCACGATGGGTAACGACCGTAACCGACAGATCGCCGCCCGCTACCCGGCTGGCGATCGCTCCGGCGGCACGCACCGGCTCTGTGACGAGACTCCCCAGGCGCTGAGACAACCAGAACAGGGTCGCGACCGCCACGGCCGCCACGAGCAGCGCTCCGAGCCACACGGCTCGTTGTGTACTGCGTGCCACGGCGAACGCCGTGGCGGCGGGCTCGCGGTAGAGCACCCACCATTCTCCCTGGTTGGCGGGCACCGACACGACCAGCTGCTCCTCACCCCGGTTGGTGGTGATATGCGCCGCTGTCGCATCGGCCGCGAGCGGTATCCGGTCCTTATCGGGCAGCGGCAGCAGCAGGAGATTGGGGTCCTTCGAAACGATCACGTCGCCGTGGTTGTCGACCACCTCGAGGTACGCGCGGCCGGCCAGCTCTTCAGTGCCGAGCAACGCCGCCAGCCGATTGAGGCCGAAGACCGCCTTGACTACACCGATCGGTTGTCGCCTGCCGGGGGTGTGGATCGGCACGTCGATCTCGAGCGACGCCGCGCCCGTGGACGAGTCGAACTCTGCTTCGCCTTCGTACAATCCCTCCTGCGTGCGCTGCCACCACGCTTCGTCGCGCTGCACGAAGTCCGAGGGACGATCCGATACCACGACGTTCAGCCCGTGGCTCTCTGTGACGATGATTTCGGAGAGATCGGAGATCGTGGTGGTCGTATAGGCACGCAGGTAATCGCGCAATGCGGCGTCGCCACCCAGCTGGCGAGTCGCATTGAACATCCGTTCCAGGTCCGGAATCGCCATGCGGTCGAGCCCGCGCGACACGGCGTCCTGATCGGCCTGGCGAACCAGGGTCACGAGTTGAGGCAGGCTGGCCAGCGCCACGACCTCACGGCGGCGCTCCTTCAGATACTGCGTTACGATCGCCGCGACGCGGGTCGCAACGTCGCGGCCGCGGACGTCCGCTTGGTCTGTGAGGACGCTGCCGACGCGGCTACTGGTTAGCCAGGCGACGAAGACGATGAGCAGAACGGCGGCGCCGGTACCAGAAATCAGAAAGCTTTGCCGCAGTTGTTGAGACTTTATGGCCATTCCCGGAAGGTTTAGTTTTGGTCACGTATGCGCAACATCCCAAGCTACGATCCGCAGTCGCTCGAGGCAAAGTGGCAAGCCCACTGGGCGGCACGTCACACGAACGAACCCGACCTCGATCGGGCGGCGCGGCCGTTCTACAACCTGATGATGTTTCCCTATCCGTCCGCGGAGGGATTGCACGTCGGCAACATGTTCGCGTTCACCGGCGCGGACATCTACGGTCGCTTCAAGCGCCTCCAGGGCTTCGACGTGTTCGAGCCGATCGGGTTCGACGCGTTCGGGATCCACTCCGAGAACTACGCGCTGCAGGTCGGTACGAATCCCGCGACGCTGATTCCGCAGAACATCGCCACGTTCCGGCGCCAGCTACGGCAGTTCGGCGCGATGTACGACTGGCGCCACGAGCTCTCGACGACCGATCCGGCGTACTACAAGTGGACGCAGTGGATCTTCGTTCAGCTCTTCAAGGCCGGCCTCGCGTACAAGAAGCGCGCGGCGGTGAACTGGTGTCCGAAGGACAAGACAGTCCTCGCGAATGAGCAGGTGATCGACGGCCGCTGCGAGCGTTGCGGGACAGCGGTCGAGCAGCGCTTCCTCGACCAGTGGTTCTTCCGGATCACCGATTTCGCCGAGCGCCTGCTGGCGAATCTCGATCATATCGACTGGTCGTCCTCGACCAAGCTGCTCCAGCGCAACTGGATCGGCCGCAGTGAGGGCGCCGAGCTCATGTTCGAGACGCCGAGCGGCAAGAAGATCACGGTGTTTACGACGCGGCCGGACACCGTGTTCGGCGCCACCTACCTCGTGCTCGCCCCCGAGCATCCGCTAGTCGACGAGCTGACTGCCGTCGAGCATCGCTCGGCTGTGAAAGCGTATCAGCGCGAGGTGCAATCGAAGGACGTGGTGTCCCGCCGCGTTGGTGACAAGACGAAGAGCGGCGTATTCATCGGCTCCTACGCGCGGAATCCCGCGACCGGGGAAGCGATTCCCATCTGGATCGCGGACTACGTGCTCATGGAATACGGCACGGGCGCCATCATGGCGGTGCCGGCGCACGACAAGCGCGACTTCGAGTTCGCGACGCAGTTCAAGCTTCCGATCCGGCAAGTGGTCGCGACCGAGGGCGAGGGGGAGGGGGAGCCGTTGCCGAGCGTGTCGGAAGGCGGAAAGCTGATGAACTCGGGAGCATTCGACGGCATGCCCTGCCGCGACGCGGCCCGCAAGATCGTCGCCTGGCTCGCGGAGCGGGGACTCGCCACGCCGCGCGTGCAGTACCGGCTCCACGACTGGTGCATCTCACGGCAGCGCTACTGGGGACCGCCGATTCCCATCATCTATTGCGAGCAGTGCGGCCCCGTGCCGGTGCCCGAAAAGGATCTTCCCGTCGAGCTCCCGCTCATCGAGGACTTTCGGCCCGACGACACGGGAGTGAGCCCGCTCGCGCGGCACGAAGAGTGGTACTTCGTGAAGTGTCCGAAGTGCGGCGGGCAGGGAAGGCGCGAGACCGACGTCTCCGACACGTTCCTCGATTCGGCCTGGTACCACCTGCGCTATCCGTCGACCGAGTTCCACGACCGGCCGTTCGACCCGGCTCGCACCACGAAGTGGCTTCCGGTGAGCAGCTACATCGGTGGAAACGAGCACGCCGTGCTGCATCTGCTGTACGCGCGCTTCATCTGTATGGTGCTGAACGATCTCGGCCATCTGCAGTTCGACACGCCCTACCCAAAGTTCCGGGCGCATGGCCTGATCGTTAAGGACGGTGCCAAGATGTCGAAATCACGCGGCAACGTCGTCGTTCCTGACACGTACATCAAGGAGTGGGGAGCCGACACTTTCCGCATGTATCTCATGTTCCTCGGCCCCTTCCAGGAAGGCGGTGATTTCCGGGACGAGGGGATCGTCGGCATTCGCCGCTTCCTCGAGAAGGTCTGGACTCTGGTCCACGAGTCTCCAGCGGGCGGCGGAGCGACCCATCCGGCAGTGGAGCAGAAGCTGCACCGCACGATCCGCAAAGTGACCGCTGATACCGAAGCGCTGCAGTACAACACCGCCATCGCGGCGATGATGGAATACGTGAACGAGATGCGGGAGCGGGGCGCGGGGAGCCGGGAGCTGCTGAAGCCCCTCGTGATCATGATCGCGCCGTACGCGCCGCACGTTGCGGAGGAGTTGTGGGCAGTCCTGGGAGAAAGGGAATCCGTGTTGCAGGCGCGCTGGCCCTCATTCGATGAGCAGCTCGCCAGCACCGGTGACGTGGAGATCGCCGTTCAAGTCAACGGCAAGCTTCGCTCACGGCTCGTCGTGCCGCGCGGCATGCCGCAGGAGGCGGTCGTGAAGATCGTGTTGTCGGACCCCGTCGTGAAGAAGTTTGTGGACAGCCAGAAGGTCAGGAAGGTGATTTATGTGCAGGACCGCCTGGTCAACCTGGTCGTCTAAAGGACCCGCGCAACCAGATCGCCGACGAAGTAGCCGACTGCCGCGACGCCGACTCCGATCACAAACATGTCGACGCCGCTGCGAATGACGCCGCGGCCCGTGAAAAAGCTGCGCGCCCCGCCGACCGCGAAGTGTGACAGCATCGCAATGGAGAACGCCGTCCAGATCGCGGTGCGCCCTTCGAACACGAGGAAGGGCGCGACCGGAATCAACGCCCCGATTGCGGTGGCGACACCGGTGATCCAGCCTTCGCGAAACGGCGTGGCGTGTGCTTTCCCGATCTTCAGCTCCTCGCGCACCGATTCGCCCAGTGCGCGCTCCGGATCGCGCATGACCTCTTCCGCCATGCGCCGGGCGGTGCCCGGCTCGAGGCCTTTGGCTTCATACAGCAACGCCAGCTCCTCCTCCTCCACCTCCGGCATCAGGCGGATCTCTTCCTTCTCCATCGCGATCTCGTGGTCGTAGACCTCTTGCTCGCTCTTTGCCGCGAGATAGCCCGATGAGCCCATCGAGAGCGCGTCCGCGATCATTCCGGCGACGCCGGAGATCATGATGACGTGTGGCGGAACCGCGGCGCCGATGACACCGGCGACGAGACCAAAATTCGCCGTCAACCCGTCATTGAAACCGTAGACGACATTGCGGAGAAACCCGCCCGACCCGCTCTTGTGCCACGGCTCGCTTCCCTTGCCGGAAAGCCCCGCGAGCGTTTCCGCATGCGCGGCCGACTCCTTGGCGAGCTGCAGCGAGACTTCCTGGGCGTCGGGGAGGGTCGATGATTTGTGAAGGTCGAGATACCCCTTCACTTCCTGCCCTTCTTCACGCAGCAACAGCGGTAGCAAGAATCGTGTCCCGAAGCGGCGGCCGACCCAGGCCCGGATCTTCGCGTTCAGCGACGGGCGCGCGTGTTCGACCTTGTGGCCGTGCGCGGCGAGCAGCTTGCCCCACATCTGGACGTGCCGCTCCTCGACACCGGCCAGCTTGATGTAGACGTCTTTCCTGTGGGGATCAGTCTCCTGGCCGGCCAAGGCCAGGTACAGGTAGGCCGCGTCGGCCTCGTCTTGCCAGTGATGTAACCAGTCCTGTAGGTCGGGATCGGGCATGACCGAAGATATCCCTGGAAAGCTCAAGTTCCTACCGGCTAACTACTTAGGTGCGTGGTGTGTAGTACGTGGTGCGTGGCATCGCAGTCCCACGCACCACGCACCACGAACTACGCACCGTCGCACGCGACGGTATAAGTCCTTATCGCATCTTATAGATCGGACATGACCGTGTCTCTGGCCGTCCCGGACATCCTTGTCGCCCGCGCCCAAGCTGGTGATGAAGAGGCCCTCGAAGCCCTGTACCGGGCCTTCGAAACGCCGGTCTACAACCTGGCGCGGCGGATGCTCAAGCGGCCCGAGGACGCCGAGGACGTGTTGCAAGAGACGTTTCTCGAGGTGGTGCGGAGCATCACGCAGTATCGCGGCGAGGGGCATCTGTGGGGCTGGGTTCGGCGCATCGCGTCGACCAAGGCGCTCATGCGGATTCGTCGCGATCAGATTCGCGCAACCGAGCCGCTGGACGAGGAGCCGGGCAAGCACGGCATGCACATTGGGGCAAACATCGATCTCGAGCGCGCGTTCGAGCAATTGTCGGAGACTTCGCGCGCGGTGGTGTGGCTGCACGACGTCGAGGGATACACCCACGAGGAGATCGCCGAGCAGATGGGCAAGTCGGTCAGTTTTTCCAAGTCGCAGCTCGCGCGGGCCCACGCGCGGTTGCGGCGCATGCTGGACGTAGATGCCGGAGAGGCTGGAGGAACACACGCATGATGCATTGTACGATGGAAGATCTAGGAGCGCTGCGGGCTGGTGAGGGTTCGGTGTGGGCGCGCCGGCACATCACCACCTGCGCCAGCTGTCAAAAGGAATTGGAAGCGCTCTATCAGCGAGTCGCGCAGCTCAAGGCGCTGCCGGCCCTGCGACCGCCGCGCGATCGGTGGCCCGCCGTGAAAGCGGTGATCCGGGCAGAGCGCTCCCGGAAGCGCCGCACCTGGAGGGCGTGGACGGGAAGCCTCGCCGCCGCCGCCGTTCTCGCGGGAATTCTGTTGATGCAGCCGGGCCAAAGCGGCCAGCTCTATGCCGAGCTCAGTACAGCCAAACAGCAATCCGCGACACTCGAAGACTCACTGCAGCAATACGACATCGACGGCCGTGTGTTGAGCGGACACGCGGCGGCCGTCGTCGCCGATCTGGAAGACCGCATTTCCGCAATCGATGGCAGCCTCGCACAGCAACGGCAAGACGTGCAGGACGCCCAGCTCGTGAGACTCTGGCAGCAGCGGGTCGGCTTGATGCGGCAGCTGGTCAACGCCCGCGCCACGCGCGCCCGCTACGTTGGGCTTTAGGGCCCTGGAGGAATGATGCTTCGCAACATGACGATGGCAGCGCTTGCCGTCAGTTTGATCGTACCGGCCGCGTCCGGTGCACAGGAAGCCCCGCGCGCGCGGACCCCGAGCCGGCCGCGCGTACGCGTCCAATCGGGTCCGTATAGTGTGTTCGCGCTCGGCGCTAGTCGTGGGCGGATCGGTGTGATCGTCGACACGCACGCCGACGCGACCGGGGACAAGGTCGGAGCGCGGATCGAGGGTATTACGCCGGGCGGGCCGGCCGAGAAGGCGGGCCTCAAGGCAGGTGACATCATCACCCGATTCCGCGGCACGGCGCTGGCCGGCGCGAAGGCGCAGGACGAAGAGGATTCCGGCCCGGGAATGAAGTTGATCGATCTCGCTCGCGCGCTCGATCCCGGCGATACGGTCCAGGTCGAGTACCGCCGCGGCAATGAGCCGAAGAAGGCGGCGATCGTAGCCGAGGACCTGGGTGGCGGCGGGTGGGCCGGGCCGGGCCCCGGTATGATGGAAGACATGATGCCCAGGATGCGGTTTGGCCCCGGAGACGACTTCGAATTTGCATTCGGCCGTCCGTGGGGAGGCATTGAGCTCGTGAAGTTGAACCCCGATCTCGGTGACTATTTCGGCGCGCGGGAAGGTGTCCTGGTCGTGAGCGCGCCTCGTGACTCCACGCTTGGGCTCAAAGGCGGGGACGTCATCACGGCGATTGGCGGCCGCAAGCCCGCATCGCCGGAGCAGGCGATGCGCATCCTCCGCTCCTACGATCCCGGTGACACGGTGTCGGTCAACGTACTCCGGAAGAAGAAAGCAATCACCGTAACGTGGGTCGTGCCGGAGCGGGAAGATCACTTCTACAAGATGGCGCCACACATGCGTGAGGAGCCCAGCTGGTTCGAGCTCGCGCCCAAGGTGCGGCGACACATTGAGATTCCGGAGTTGAAGATTCGCGAGGTGATTCGGACCAGCCGGGCGATCTAGTCCAAGGGCTTGGTAGGGGCGCAGCATGCTGCGCCCCTACACAGCCCGTTGTTTTATCGATTCGGTCCTATCAAGATCGCATTCGTTAACAGCTTCGCCGGTCCCCGCCAAAAAGCCCGAAACAGCGGATCGCTCAAGAACACCACCACCCGGCCGCTGCCCTGATTCTCCACCGCAGCCCACGTCGATCCCTTGAGCAGCCGCGCGGTGTTGTCGGGCCACGTGAATCCTGAGAGCACCAGCGAATCTACCGGATCGCTGAAGGCGGCCGCGTTGGCGCCGCTCTTGGACGGCTTCCAGAACGTATCGCCGTCGATGAATACGGGCAGGCGGCTCCGGTCGTAGCCGAGCGTGAGCCAGTGTGTGGTATCGAGCGTCGCCCGGAAGATCGCGCCCGGAATCCATTCCAGGCGATCACGCGGAGGAGCTGTCGGAGAAAGGAGCGACGGCTCTGTGCCTGGTGCCGTCGTATCCGCCTTCGCGCCGCTATCGGGTCCAACAGCAGCGATCGTGGACAGGCCCACGTCTTTGTTGGCGGCCAGCAGACCGGCGCCACCATAGCCGATCAGGACACCACCGGATCGCACCCAGGCCTTGAGCTTCTCCACGCCATCGTCGCCCAGCTCACGGCGCATGCGGCCGCTGTTACCGTCCGGGATGATCAGCACATTGAAGCTCTGCAGGTCGTCCATCCGGCCAATCGCCCGTAGCGGGACCGGTGTAAACGGCGTGTTCAGCTCGCGCGCTAGGAAATACCACAGCCAGCCATAGCTCGTTTCGTAGACACCGTCGCCGGCGCCGACCAGGATGGTCGGCGCATGGAGGGCAACCACCTCACCCGAACCGATTCCCACGTCGGCGCTGTCTGGAAATGCCGTCTGCACGGGCGAGACCATGAGGCCGAGTGACGGGCCGAGGGCGGCAATGCGGTCGTGGAGCGCGGCACCGTTGCGCTGCGGCCGGGCTACGAACGTCCCGCGTGGGTAGGTACGGCCGGCAGCCTGAATGGGCCGGGTCGCGATGGCCAGCTTGAAGCCCTCGGCCTCGAGCGCGATTGCAAGCCGAGCGGCACCGGGCTGCTCGTTGGAGAAGACGTATGCGGTCGCGGCCCGCGCCGGCGCCGGCGGCGCCGGCGGCACCGTGTCGGTCACCGCGTCGCCGCCTGCGCCGGCGTCTTCGGTCCAGTACGCGTCGAGATTGAACGACAACGGCAACGACCACGCCGTAATGTCGTAGAAGCCGTAGTCCTCTTTGTCGGCATCTTCGCCGCGGCGCCGGTTGCGCTGAAAT
>Ga0209377_1000641_pt1 | contig 23579 bp, 22 predicted proteins | sample GraSoiAngelo_141_FD_185898 | JGI IMG/M metagenome (GOLD analysis project Ga0209377, IMG submission 185898) | Grasslands soil microbial communities from the Angelo Coastal Reserve, California, USA - 14_0929_12_40cm (SPAdes) (version 2) | ecosystem: Environmental > Terrestrial > Soil > Grasslands ...
GCCTGGGGGCTCGCGCTCGCGCCCCTGCGCTCCCGCGGTCGGCTCGTCGGCCTGCTCGTCGCGACGGTGGCGGGGGAGCTCTCCTCCGACGCGCGCGTCGCGCTCGAGCACGCGGCGCCGAACCTGGCCATTGCCTGCGAGCGCGACTCCGCGCACCAGCACACCCGCCGCCTAGCGGTGGAGGTGCGCCACGCCGCGCAGCGTCTCGAGTCACAGAACGCCGTGCTCGAAGCACAGCACCGGGAGCTGTCCCGCCTCAACGCCGAGCTCGACCAGGCGGGCAAACTCAAGGACCAGTTCCTCGCGAACGTGTCGCACGAACTCCGCACGCCGCTCAACAGTGTGATCGGATTCAGCGATTTGCTCTTGACAATGGCGACGCCCGAGAGCCCCCTCACCGAGACGCAGCGCGACTACGTGGAGACTATCGCGCGTAACGGCCGCCACCTGCTCGAGCTCATCAACGAGCTGCTCGACCTGTCGAAGATCGCGGCTGGCCGGATGGAGCTGCGCCTCGAGCCGCTGGAGCTGGAAGCGCTGCTCCAGGAGGCCGCCGACACCGTCCGCGCTCAGCTCGAGGCCCGGCGGCACACGCTCGTGATCGAGCCGCTGCCCGACCACCTGGTGGTCACAGCCGACCGCGGGCGCCTCCGCCAGGTGCTTCTCAACCTCCTCTCCAACGCCATCAAGTTCTCGACCGACGGCGGGCGCGTCACGCTCAGCGCGCGGCTCGAGGACTCTGGCGCCGTCCGCGTCGCCGTGAGCGACACCGGCATCGGCATCGCCCCGGCGGACCAGCGCAAGCTGTTTCAGGAGTTCGTGCAGCTCGACGCGAGCGAGAGCCGCCGGTACGAAGGGACGGGCCTGGGCCTGGCGCTCTCCAAGCGCCTGGTGGAGCTGCATGGCGGCACCATCGGCGTGGACTCGGAGCTCGGCCAGGGCAGCACGTTCTGGTTCACCCTGCGACGGGCCGAGAGCCGGCCGGAGCATCCGTGATGGCGACGATCGTGGTGGTGGAGGATCAGCCCGACAACCTGAAGCTCATCACCGCCCTGCTCACCATGAAGGGCCATCGCGTCGTCGGACTGACGTCGGGCGAGCCCCTGGTTACCACGCTTCTGGCGGAGCAGCCGCCCCCCGCGCTCGTGCTGCTCGACATCCAGCTGCCCGGGCGCGACGGCTACAGCGTGTTGGGGGACGTCAAACGGATCGAGGGCGACCACCCCTGGAAGGTCGTCGCCCTCACGGCTCACGCGATGCCGGGCGACCGGGAGAAGACGCTGGCCGCCGGGTTCGACGGCTACCTCTCCAAGCCCATCGACGTCCGCACCTTCCCGGACGAAGTGGCTAGACTGCTTTCTTCAGCTTGATGGAGCCGTTCACGGTCTCGAGGTGAACCTCGCGCCCGCCCCGGCCGAGCGTGCCCTTCACATTGCGACCCGTGAACTTGCCGGTCACCGTGAGCGGATAGTCGGTGGTGATCGAGCCGTTCACCGTCTTCGCCTCCACTTGGGCGTCGAGCTGGGCCGGAAGCTCGGCGGTCAGCGAGCCGTTGATCGTGGTGGCGGAAACCCCGCCGGTGTCACCGAACGCCTCCACACGGACCCGCACGTCGCCGTTCATCGACTCGACCTTCACGGGGCCCCTCGCCGTCGCGACATCCACGTCGCCGCTCATCGTGTGGATCACCAGGGGGCCCCGCGCCCCCGTCACGTGCACGTCCCCTACCATGGTCGTGGCGCCCAGGCTCGCACTGCGCGGCAGCCGCACGGTGAAGTCTACGGCCACGTCGTTGTGGCGTCTGGCTCGCATCTCGATGTCGCCATGTCCCGGACCGCACCCGCTGTCGCTACCCCACACGGCGCAGACGGCAATGCCGCCGTCGTACGGCACGGCGACGAGGCGCACGCTCGCCGTGTCCGACGACCGGTACGTCTTGACGGCGGAGACCTGCAGCGAGTCGCCCTTGGCCGGCTCGACGGTCACGGAGCCCCGGGTGTTCCGGATCCACACCCACTGCTTCGCACCGAGCTTGGAGCGATAGGTCCACGTCGGCGCGGTCGAGCGACCTGGCCCACCGTCGTCCCGGGAGAATTCGCTCCGCAGGTCGCGCAGAGCGACGGGGAGATTCATCACCTTTTCGTGCACCATGCGGTGGGCTGCGTGCGCCACGAAACCGATCGCGAGCACGGCGCAGAACAACGCCGCCCCGCGAATGATCTCTTTACGCCACGTGTCCCAGAATGCGCTCACGGCCCCTCCCTCCAGCGGATAGGCTCCATACTGGCAGGTCCTACGCCAATTGGCGAGGTGGGGTTTCGAGCGCGCGCGACCGCGACGGACGGAGTGGCGTGATGCGGGTGAAGGGGGCCGCAGCCCCCCTCGAAACGTTCAGGAAACGGCGTGGAATCGGGACGGACGCGCCTCGGTACACCGCACAGTCGGCCGGCTCAAGACCCGACCCTGGGTTGCCGCGGCACGCGTGCCACCGCCCCGGGACTCGACCGTTACTGGATCGAGTACCCCGCCGTACCACACGCCGTCGAGCGCAGCGCTGGCAGGGATCGCGGCCGCGGGCTCGGTCGCCGGCTGACGACCGGCGCCCAACGATGACACCGCGATCTGAGCAGCGTAGCCGTAACCGGTGGTGAAGAGAATGCCGAGCAGCAAAGCGTAAACGCGCATTGAGTGCCTCCAGGACTGCAGGTCTTACCGCACGCTTCGACCTGTAAGACGTGCGAAGGCCCCAATTGGTTGCACCGGGAGATGTCAGAGGGGTGTCAGCCAGCGGTAGATCGCTCGCCCGGCTAGGCTTCCGACCACGCGACTTCGAAATCCTCGCCGCACCGCCGGCAGCTCATGCGGCGCGGCCGCCCCGCGAGCGACTGTCGCTCACGGCAGCTCGGGCAGACGGCGTAGCGAACGTCGCAGCCGTCGGGGAGACGCACGGCGTCGCTCGGCCGAGGGACTACGGTCCACCTGCGGGGTGGGCGCTGGATGACCTGCAGGAACGCGGACGGGATCTCGAGCAGGCGGCCACCGACCTCAAGAACCGCCTGAAGCGGATCGAGCCGCGTGATGCGATACCACGCCCCGCGGCGGAGCTTCACGTTCAAGTCGGCCCGCAAGCGAGCCCACATCCCAGCCATCGCCTCACCCCGGTGCGTCTCGCACCTCATTGTTTCGCGCAAGCGACGCTCTCCGTCAAGCCCCCCCCGGGGTGTCGAAGGTCGCCCCAGGCTGACAGACCCCTGACGCGGGCGGTGCAACCTTCGGCGGCGTCGTGACGTCTTACCTGTCGACGACCGGGGGACGCCGTCCCACGACTTCTCCGCCCCGGATGTGGCCGCACGATGGCTGGCAACCCACGCACGGAGGTGGATCAGTGGTTCTCACGCTCATCGAATCCGCACGAAAGACCGGCACCAAGCGACTGTTCCGCGTCGGTTTCGGGTCGCTCGCGATCCATAGCGCGATTGTCGCGGGAGTGGTGTACGCGACGCTCCACGCCGCCCCGACCGACGACCGCGTCAGAATGGACACGACGGTGGTGCTCCTCGCGCCTCAGGAGCAGCAGAAGCCGGCTGAGCCACCGCCGGTGCAGCTCGTCGACGCGCTTAAGGGGTTTCAGACCGTCGCCGTACCGGCGGAGATCCCCACCGATATTCCCGCGGTGGACTTGCAGCAGCGCTTCGATCCCAAGGATTACTCCGGTAGTGGCGTCGAGGGCGGCCGCGCGAACGGCCTCGTGGTCGGTGGGAGTGACGTGTATGCGGAAGCGCTCGTGGAGGAGAGGCCGGCACTGCTGTCTGCCCCACCCCCGGTCTACCCTGCGCTCTTGAAACAGGCGGGGATTCAGGGCCGCGTGATCCTGCGGGCCATTATCGACACGACGGGGCGGGTCGAGCCCGCCTCGGTCAGGATCCTCAAGAGCCCCAGCCCTGCGTTCGACCAACCGACCAAGGACTGGGTCCTGAAGGCCCTGTTCCGTCCGGCCCGGTTGCATGGTCGGGGCGTACGCGTGTTCATCAACCTGCCGGTCGATTACTCGCTCACAGGCTCGTCCGGGTCGCCGTAGTGCCGAGGGCAGGACTCGAACCTGCACGGGGGTTGCCCCCCAAGGGATTTTAAGTCCCTTGCGTCTACCGATTTCGCCACCCCGGCTGGACTAAAATACTCGCTCGCGCCGCACGCCGCCGGACGGATGCACTACGTCGATCGCCGGCTCGCGTCCGTACGCGGCCGCGAACGCGCGCCGGATCTCTCGAACGACCTTCGCCTCGCCCCTCCCGCGTCCCCCGTCACCCGTCCCGAGCAGCACCACCACCGCGCCGCCCCATCCGGCACCGGTGAGTCGGGCGCCGAGCGCGCCCGACCGCCGCGCCGCCGCCACGATCGTATCCAGCTCCGAGGTACTGCAGTCGTACAGCCGCCGGCAGGATTCGTGGGACTCGTAGAGGAGCTCACCGAAGCGCTTCAGGTGCCCGCGGGCGAGCAGCTGCGCGCCGAATCGAGCGCGTGCGGTTTCCCCGATCACGTGGAGCGCCCGGGAGCGGAGCGGCTCGGGCAACGCTCGCTTGAGGCGCGGCAGCCAGGCCGCCGGCCAGCTTGCGAGCCAGCGCAGCTCCGGCAATTCGAGCTTGAGCCGGGCTACGGCCGCTTCACACTCCGCCCGCCGCTCGTTGAGGGCGCCGGCGGCGAGCTCACGCCGCAACCCCGAGTCCACGAGCAGGAGGCGCCCAGTGATCGGGATGTGGCGTGACGCGAGCGACGCGCACTCGAGCAGCAGCGCCCGACCCGGCCGCGCGAGCGCGGCGCTCATCTGATCCATCATGCCGCAGCGCACGCCGACGTGATCGTGCTCGGCTCGAAACGCCACGCCCGCCAGCTGGCGGGGCTCGAGGCGGGATCCCGCGAGCAAGCTGAGCGCCTTGGCCGCGGCCACCGAGAGTGCGGCGGACGACGCAAGGCCTGCGGCGACCGGTACGTCGCTCGTCACTGCGACGCGAGCCCCGCCCTCTTGGGGCGCCGCGCCCAAAGCCACGAGCTCGTGCATCACCCCCGCGATGTACGCGCTCCAGCCCGCCGGACGCCCTTCTCGGTAGTCGGTCAGCGCGACACGTCGGTCGCACGTCGAGACCATCTCCAGGACGCCCCGTGCCGCCGGGCCGACGGCGACGAACGTGCGTGCCCTGCTCGCCACCGGGAGCACGGGGCCGCCGTTGTAGTCGGTGTGCTCACCGATCAGGTTGACGCGACCGGGCGCCGAGGCCGCAGCGTGAGGCGCGTCACCAAAGGTTGTGCGGAACAGCGCTGACGCGTTGCCACGCATGGGTTTGACAAGGGTTAGGGCAAATGCTACCCTTTGCCAGCCCGTTTCACCATCTCTCGTAAAGCCTTCCGGAGACAAACGTATGCGGCGATCCGTACGGTACGCGCTGTGCCTGTTCGCCGGGTTGCCGGCCCTGCTCGGAGCTCAAGGGTTCGGGATCTACGAGCAAGGCGCCTGCTCCATGGGGCGCGCGGGCACCGGGGTGGCGGCGCCGTGCACCGACGGATCTGCTATCTTCTTCAACCCGGCGGGCTTGGCGGGACTGAAGGGCGGGCGCGCCACGGTCGGCCTCACCCTCCTCGACGTCGAGGGCGGTTTCACCGACGACATCTTCCAGCACACGACAAAGCTCAACGACCCCTTCCTCGCGATCCCGCAGGTCTACGTGGCCTACGGAGTTACGCCCAAGCTGGGGGTCGGAATCGGGCTGTTCGCCCCGTACGGTCTCCAGACGCGCTGGCCACTCTCATTCGACGGACGGTTCGCCGGATACGACAACATCCTCCGTTCGGTCTACCTGCAGCCCACTGTGGCGTACCAGGTGACGCCGTGGCTGTCGCTCGGCGGCGGCTTCGACGTGGTGTTCGGCAAGGTGGAGCTGAACCAGCGCCTCGATCTGGCGATGGCACCGGTGCCAACGACCCTCATCCCCGTCCCCCCGGGCAGTCCTCCAGTGCTGTTCGGCCAGTTCGGGATCGCCCCCGGGACGGACTTCGCCGACGCGCACCTCGAGGCGAGCAAGACCACGGTCACGGCGCATTGGGGCTGGATCATCAAGGTGAACGACAAGCTATCGATTGGCGGTCGCTACCTGATGCACGCGAAGTTCAACTACGAGGGTACGGCACAGTTCTCCCAGGTGTTGACCGGCCTCCGTCTCCCGGCCGACATTCCCGTGACCCCGACACTCACACTGCCGGCCGGCCTGTTGATCGACAACTTTCTCGCGGCGCCCATCACGAGCGGCGGCCTCGATCTGTTCAACACGCTGCTCGTGACCCAGGCGGTGAGCACGACGATCACGAACCCGGAGCAAGTGCTCCTCGGGGTCGCGTACAAGCCGCGGAAGGACTGGACGCTGTTCGGCGACTACCAGTTCACCCGTTGGGGCAAGCGGTTCTACACGCTCCAAATCGACTTCGCGAACTCGCTGCTGAACCGGGTACTGCACGAGCGCTACCACAACACGAACGGGTTCCGGGTCGCTGCCGAGTGGGAGAAGGACGCGAAGTGGACGTTGCGCGGCGGCTACCTGTACCACCAGGGCGCGGCGCCTGCCGAGACGGTGACGCCGCTCCTGCCCGAGGGACAGCGCAGCGAGTTCACGGGCGGTTTCACGATGAAGCTCCGTCCCGACCTCACGGCAGACGTCGCATACCAGTACATCCGGCAGAACGACCGACGCGGCCGCACGCGGGAGCCACTGTTCAATCAGGCGGCGACGACCGGCATGAACAACGGCGTTTACGACTTCTTCGCGCACCTCTTCGGGGTGTCGCTCGGCTACGCGTTCTAGGGGAGCCCTGACGATGACGCACCGCCGTATTCTCGTCGCCGGCAGCTTGAGCCTCGCGCTCCTGGCCGCGGCCTGCCATGAGGATGAGCTCTTTAGCTCGCTCCCGCCCCTCTATACGGGCGGGGCGATGTTCCAGCGGTACGTCGCCATGGGGAACAGCATCACTGCCGGGGTGCAATCGGGCGGAATCAACGATTCGACCCAGCGGCAGTCGTACGCCGTGCTGGTGGCGGCGGTGATGGGTGGAGACCCGTTCTATTATCCGAGCCTCAACGCCCCCGGATGCCCGCCGCCGTTCACGAACATCTTCACTCAGGCGCGGGTGGGTGGCGCTGGAAGCACCGGGGCCACGTGCCTATTGCGGAGCCCCAACATCCCGCCCTACGTGAGCAATGTGGCGGTGCCGAGCGCTGAAACGGTCGACATGCTCGTCAACGGGCCGCCCCCGGCTGCCAACTCGAATCCGCTCACGCTACTGTTCCTCGGCGGTCGCACGCAGGTCCAGGCGATGATGGCTGCCCGTCCGACGTTCGTGAGCGTCTGGATCGGCAACAACGACCTCCTGGGCGCTGCCCAGGTGGGCGACACGACGGCGGCGACCGACACGGCCGCGTTCCGCGTGAACTACGCCAAAGCGCTGGATTCGATCCAGGCAACCGGCGCGAGCGCGGTCCTGATCGCGGTGGGGCTGGGCCACTTGGTCAATAACGTGGCGTTGCCGTTCTTCTCTCGGGGCACAACGTGGTACGGCCTATGGGCGGGCGGCGCGTTCGCGCCCGCCCCCTTTACCGTGGCCGCGAACTGCGCCCCCCCCCGCGGTGACACGGTCCTCGTCAGCTTCCCGTACGGCTTCGGGCTGCTGGCGGCGGCGCAGGCGGGGACACCGACGACGCTGGATTGCACCGCCCCGCCGGTGATCGAGCCCGCCGAGACGAGGTTCTTCGCGGTGCTGCAGCTCCGATACAACGCGATCATCCAGGCGCAAGCGACGGCGCGTGGATGGGCGTTCACCGATAGCGTGAATTTCACGCTCGACTCGCTGGCGGGAGTGGCCAACCAGTTCGCACCATTCCCGAATACGGCTGCGACATGCAGCGGCTCACCCTTCGGGCTCGCGTTCAGCTGCGACGGCATTCACCCGAACCAGGCGACACAGCAAAAGATTGCCCGGAAAATCGTACGGGCCATCAACGCCAAGTACGCCTCGGCCATTCCGACGCCCTGAACGCGAACCCGACGCGTGCCACGGGGTAGCGATCACGGCATCCGCCATCCGGCGGGTGCCGTTTTGCTAATGCGAACACTCCTCCGAATCGCCCTCCTCGTCGGCCCCGCCTTGACGGGCGGAGCCGGCCTGGCCGCCCAGGCCGTCGAGCGGACGGACGTCCCGGCCCGTGGCGTGCTGCGCGTGACCTTCGACCCGCGCGTCATGACCTGGAACGATCAGTTCACCGACGCGGGACGCATGAAGCTCGGGGCCCCGCTCACGGGAGATACGGTGGGCGGCCGCTACATCCCCGTGGTGGCACGGCTCGAGCAGAACGTGCGCGTCGCGAGCGGGCTCTCAGGCTTCGTGGCGAGCCTCGGCGCCGGACTCCTGAGCGTGCGGCAGGAGCGGCGGACCTACCCCATGATGGCCGAGCTTGGTCTCACTAATCGCCTCTCCGTGAGCCTCATGGTACCGATGGTCCGCGTGGCGACGCGGGCCTCGCTGCAGCGTTCGAACGGGGGCGCCAACCTCGGCGTGAATCCGCTGGTGCTGAACACTCTGGGGGCGAGAGGAACCGACTCGGTCTTCTTCGCGCAGTTCGACACGGCACTGGCTCGCCTCGACCAGCAGGCCGCGGGATGCGCGGCCCCTCCGTCCCCGTGCGCGGCGAGGGACAGCTCGGCGCGCTGGCATGCCGTGCGCGATGCGCTCCATGGCTCGGTGTACGGTGTGGGGCAGACCGGCTCGCCGTTCCTGCCGCTCGACACCTCGACCGCCGGCCAGGCCATCGACACCGCCATCGCACGAATCCAGCAGGGCCTCACCGTTACGTTCGGGATCGGCGGGTTCGATACCGCGGTCGCGCTCGCGTCGGACACTCTCACCGGCGCCGCGTTCGAGCAGATACTCCTCAGCCCCGATCCAAACGGGTTCGGGTACGCCACCGTGCCGTTCATCCGGAACTTCCGCTACCGCCTGGGCGACGTGGAGCTCGCCGCGAAGTGCCGGCTCCTGGCCGGTACGCATTACTCGGCCGCCGTACAAGCGCTGGTCCGCCTGCCGACGGGAGCGAAGGATTCGGCCAACGACCTGCTCATCCAGTCGGTCGGCGATCACCAGTTGGACCTCGAAGGGCGGCTGATGCAGGAGCTGACGGTGGGGCCGCTCTGGCTCAACGTGGCCGTCCGCGCTGGGATGCAGCGGCCGGGGACGCGGGTGCGCCGCGTCGCGCCGTGGGACGCGTTTCTGGTCCCCGCTGCGGCCACGGCGGACCTGCGCTGGGATCCCGGCGACTACGTTGGCGTGGACGTCGCGCCGCTGGTGCGCCTCGCGCCCGAATTCGCGGCCGGGGTCACGGCGGGCTACTTCTCCAAGGAGCGCGACCACTACGCGTTTCAATCGTCGCAGGACTCGGTCGCGCTCGCCACCCGAATGGGATTCGCCACGCCAGCCAGCGTGCTGGACCAGGGTACGGCACAACGCTGGGTCCGCCTCGGGTTCGCGGTGACGTACCACGTCCCGGGCGTCGAGGGGGGGTTCTCGATCGAGCAGACCGTCAGCGGTGCTGGGCTCGTCCCCGGGGCGACGGTGTATCGGCTGGTGCTCCGGGCGACCCGGAAGCTTTTCTGAGCAGCTCGGCAGCATGACGGAGCGCGGTCCGCATGTCGGGGTCGCCCAGCATGCGGGCCAGCTCCCGCGTGCGCCCCTCGCCGGTAGCGACCTGCACGTCGCTCGTCGCGATCCCGCCTCGCGCCCCCTTCGCCACCACCAGGTGGTGATTCGCGTAGGCCCCGATCTGCGGGAGATGCGTGATCACGAGCGCCTGCCGCGCCCCCGGCGTGGCCTGCGCCACCGTCGCGAGCGCCTCCCCTACCCGGCCACCCACCTCGCCCCCGATGCCCTGGTCCACCTCGTCGAATACCAGCGTCGGGACTGCGTCGTGCTGCGCCAGAACGACTTTCAGCGCCAGCATCAGCCGTGACAACTCGCCTCCTGAGGCGACCTTGGCGAGCGGACGGGCGTCCATTCCGACGTTCAACGTCACCTCGAACGTCACGTCCTCGGCGCCAGTTGCGTGGTGCGTGGTGCGTGGTTGCAGGCGCGCGAAAAATCGGCCGCCCGGCATGCCGAGCGCCGGCAGGAGCGCGTTGACGGCGTCAGCGAGCCGTTCGGCGCCGCCGCTCCGCTTCGCCGTCAGCGCCGCGCAGGCGCGAGTGAAATCGGCCGCCCGAGTCCCGCGCTCTGCCGCGATGTGGCGCAAGTCCAGGTCCGCGGTGTCCAGCAGCTCGAGCTCGCGCGCGGCCCGATCCCGTGTGGCGAGCACGTCCGGAAGTGTCGGACCGTACTTCTGGGTGAGGCGGAACAGCACGTCGCGCCGCTGCTCGACGGCTCCGAGCCGGTGGGGGTCGCTCTCGATGGCGGCGGCGTAGTCTCGCGCCGCCTGGGCGAACTCTTCGAGGTGCGCGAATGCGCCGTCCAGGAGCTCCTGCCACTTGGCCACGGACGGATCGAGTCGCATGAGGCCGCCGAACAGTTTGGCCGCGCCGGAGAGGCTGGCGGTGTCGAGCGCCTGCTCGAGCTCGCGCGACAAGCGGCCCAGCTCGTCGGCATGGGCGAGGCGTTTCGCCTCGACCTCCAGGGTCTCCGCCTCGCCGTTCTGGGGCGCCGCGCGCTCGATTTCTTCGACGACATGCCGGAGGTAATCCGCCTTGCGGCGCACCTCCTCGCGTCGGGCCGTGAGCTCGGCCTCCCGCCGCTCGAGCTCGCGGAGCCGCTCATGCGCATCGCGCACCGCCGTCCGCTCCACCGCGGCGTCGGCGTAGGCATCGAGCATATCGCGCTGGGCGTCAGCCCGCAGCAGGGACTGGGTCTCGTGCTGGCCGTGCAGGTCCACGAGGAGCGCGCCGAGCTGCGCCAGCACGCCTATGGTGGCGGGACTGCCGTTCACCCATCCCCGGGAACGCCCTTCCCCCGTGATTTCGCGCTTCAGCACCAGACGGCCGTCGTCCACCTCTACACCAAGGGCGGTGAAGGACGGTGCAAGGCGGTGGAGGGCGGTGGAGGTCAACTCAAACGCGCCTTCGATAACCGTTTTCGGCGCGCCGGGCCGCACCACGTCCGCCGACGCCCGTTCGCCGAGCAGGAGGGCGAGGGCGTCGACGAGCATGGACTTGCCGGCGCCCGTCTCCCCCGTCAGGACGTTCAGGCCGGGAGCGAGCGGGAGCGTGACGTCGGCGATGACGGCGAGGTCGCGGACGCGCAGCTCCGTGAGCACTACTTACGCTCCCGGTCGGAGAGGTCGCCCCACTGCAGCTTCTTGCGCATGCGCGCGAAGAAGCCTTCGGGGCCCAGCCGGACCAGCAGTACCGAGTGGGCGGCACGTTTCACGATCAGGCGCTCGCCGGAGCCCATGGTAGTGCCGACCTGACCGTCGAAGGAGACGAGCACATCCTCGGTCCAGGGAGGAATCGGCTCGACGGCGATGGCGGCGTTCGAGGGCACGACGAGGGGCCGGACGGCCAGGGTATGCGGGCAGATGGCGGCCACGACGATGGCGTCGACGCTCGGCACGACGATCGGTCCGCCCGCCGACAGCGCGTACGCGGTGGAGCCGGTGGGCGTGGCCACCACGATGCCGTCCGCCGAGTACTGCCCGACTTCGTCGCCGTCCACCGACACGCGGAGCCGGATGACGCGCGCCACGCCGCCCTTGTGCACGACGGCGTCGTTCAACACGATCGGCTCGGCGCGGCTCCTGCCCTGCTTGTCCTCGATGAAGGGAGCCAGGGCGAGACGCGACTCGGTGGCGTAGGCCCGGCGCACCAGCGCGTCCAACGCCCAGTCGAGGGTCTGCGAGGTGGCGGTGGTCAGGAAGCCGACCCGACCGAGATTCACGCCGAGGATCGGCGTTGCCGCACCGTTGAGGGTGCGGGCGCCGCGCAACAGGGTGCCGTCGCCGCCGAGGGTGATCAGGCAGTCGAGCTGGGGTGCACGGTGGAGCGACGGGGGCGCGGGCTCGGGCCAGAGCGGCGCGATCTCCTCCTCGGTGTACAGCGTGACCCCGGCCCGGGGCGCGACCTGCGCGAGACGCGCGAGGATGTTCTTGAGATCGCGGTAGCTGGGGTTGCCGACGACCCCGACGTTCATGAGTGGGTGAGCGATTCCTCCGCGGCCAGCGCGCGCACCCGCGCCGCGATCCCGGCGCCGGTGAGACCGACCTCGGCGAGCTGCTGCGCGCGGGGCGCGTGCTCGTAGGTGCGGTCAGGAGCGCCCAGCGGGACGACGCGGGTCTCCGGGGCGACGGTCTGCACCAGCCCGGCGAGGCAGGCGCCGAACCCGTTGGTCACTGTGCCGTCCTCCACGGTGACGAGCACGCGATGGTCGTGCAGCAATGCGTCGAGCAGGTCGCGGTCCACCGGCTTCAGGAACCGGCAGTTCACCACCGTGACGTCAAACCCCTCTGCCGCGAGCTCCTGCCCGGCCGCGAGCGCCGGCTGGCACATCGCACCCACCGCGAGCAGAGCGCACTCCCGCCCTTTGCGCAGCACGTCCCAGGTGCCGTAACGGATGGGCGCCACCTCGGCGGCGGGCGGCGTCTCCCCCGGCGCCTTGTCGCGCGGATAGCGGAGCGAGAACGGCCCGCCGGTGTGCTCGAGGGCGCAGCGCAGCAATCCGATCAGCTCGGCGCCGTCCTTCGGCGCCGTGACCGTCAGGTTTGGCACCGCGAGCAGGTAGGCGATGTCGTACAGGCCCATGTGCGTCTGCCCGTCCTCACCCACCATGCCCGCGCGGTCGAGGCAGAAGATCACGGGCAGCTGCTGGATCGCGATGTCGTGGATGATGCTGTCGTAGGCGCGTTGCAGGAACGTCGAATAAATCGCGAGGACGGGGCGGATGCCCTGCGTCGCGAGCCCCGCAGCGAACGTGGTCGCGTGCGCTTCCGCGATGCCGACGTCGAAGAAGCGGTCGGGCCACTTCTTCTGGAAGATGCCCGTGCCGGTCCCCGACGGCATGGCCGCGGTGATCGCCACGAGCTTGGGGTATTCGCCGGCGAGCTGCGTCAGCGCCTCGCCAAACACTGCGGTCCACTGCGGCGGGCCCGCCTTCACCGGCCGCAGCTCGCCCGTAACCGGGTCGTACGGCGCGCGCGCGTGGTACTTCTCCGTATCGGGCTGCGGCAGCGGGAAGCCCTTCCCCTTCTCCGTGATCACGTGCACCACCCGTGGCCCCTTGAGTGTCTTCACGATCTCGAAGGTCTGCACCATCTGGGCGATGTTGTGCCCGTCGATCGGCCCGAAATAGCGGAAGCCGAGCTCCTCGAACAGCATCCCCGGGGACCAGAAGTTCTTGATGCTCTCCTCCATCGTCTTCGCGAAATCGACGAGCTTCTGGCCGCCGACGATGTGGGAGACGGATTCGATCAGCCCCTTCACCCGCTCGCGGATGCGCACGGTGACCGGGCTCGCGATGATGGAGCCGAGGTACTTGTTGATGGCGCCGACGTTGGGAGCGATCGACATGCCGTTGTCGTTCAGCACCATGATGATGTCGCGGCCTGAATGGCCCGCATTGTTCATCGCCTCGTAGGGGAGCCCGCACGTGAGGGCGCCGTCTCCCACTACCGCGACCACTTTGAACTGCTCGCCGACCAGATCGCGCGCCGCGGCGATGCCGTATGCGGCCGAGAGGCCGGTCCCCGCGTGCCCGGCCCCGAACTGATCGTGCGGACTCTCGCTGCGCCGCAGGAACCCGGACAGGCCGCCCGGCTGGCGCAGCGTCGGCAGGCGATCGTTGCGACCGGTGAGGATCTTCCAGGGGTAGCCCTGATGGCCCACATCCCACACGATCTTGTCGCGGGGCGAGTCGAAGCAGTAGCCGAGCGCCACGGTCAGCTCGACCACGCCCAGGCCGGCGCCGATGTGACCGCCGGTCTGGGAGACGACGTCGATCAGCCGGCGGCGCACCTCGTCCGCGAGGGGCTGGAGCTGGTCGCGCCCCAGGCGCCTGATGTCTGCGGGACCTACGATCGACTCAAGGAGAGACACGGTGCCCTTTCCGGTGCGGAATGCGGAATGCGGAGTGCGGAATGTCCGGACGAGTGTCGACCGGCGATCGACCTTCCACTGCAATTCCGCATTCCGCACTCCGCATTCCGCATTCTCCTCCGCACATTCAGTTTGGTCGCGTTACTATGTAATGCGCCAGCTCCGCCAGCGTAGGAGAAACTAACCCCGCTTGCCGCAAACGGTCTACCGCCCGCGCCGCCAGTCGCTCTGCTTCGGCGCGGGCGGCGCCGACGCCGAGCAGGGTGACGAAGGTCGACTTGGCGAACGCCGCGTCCTTGCCCGCCGTCTTGCCGAGCTGAGCCGAGGTGGCCGTGGCGTCGAGCACGTCGTCGTAGATCTGGAACGCGAGCCCCACGTCCGCGCCGTAGCCGCGGAGCGCTGCGCACGCCCCGGTCGGCGCCCCGGCGGCGAGTCCCCCGATCACGCAGGCGGCGGCGATCAAGGCCCCCGTCTTACGCCGGTGCACGTCCTCGAGGTTCGCCGCCGGCAACCGCTGCCCCTCCGCCTCGAGATCCAGCGCCTGGCCCCCGATCATGCCCCCCGCGCCGGCGGCGCGAAACAGCTCGAGGGCAATCGCGCGGCGGCGCACCGGCTCGAGGGCGAGCGCGGCCATCCCTGCGTCCAGCACGCGGGCGCCGAGCGCCACCATGTGATAGCCGGCCACGGTGGCGGTCGCGACGTCGAACGCGCGGTGGGTGGTCGGCCGGCCGCGGCGCAGGTCGTCGTTGTCCATGCAGGGAAGGTCGTCATGCACCAACGAGTAGGCATGCACGACCTCGACGGCGGCTGCGAGCTCCGCCACTCCCGCCTCCCCCCCACCCCCGCCGGCTTCAGCCCCGGCGAACACCAGGGTGGGGCGCAGCCGCTTGCCGGTCGACAGCAGGCTGTAGCGGATCGCCGCCGGGAGCGGGTGGCGCCACCAGGCGTCGGCCCGGGCGCCCCACGCTTCGAGGGTCGCATCCACGCGCGCGCGGGCGTCCACGAGGTAGGCCTCGAGGGCGCGGTTAGCCGTCGAAATCGTCGACCTTGAGATTGCCGGCCTTGTCCGAGAGCACCTGCTTCACCTGCGCTTCGGCAGCGGTGAGCCGCTCGCGCGCCTCCCGGAGCCGCTCGATGCCCTCTTCGAACAGCTTCAGCGCCTCGTCGAGGTCGAGCTCCTGCGCTTCCAGCCGGCGCACGATCTCCTCGAGGCGGTCGAGCTGCTGCGCAAAGCTCAGGGGCTCGCGAGTACGCGCCATCACGACTGTCCGGCCCGCGCCGCGACTTCACCGTCGGTGACGCGGAGCTGGAAGCGCAGTCCCGACGGAAACTGCACGACGCGCTTCAGCACCCGGCCCTGTTCGTCGCGCGCCAGCGCGTAGCCGCGCTCGAGGATCTTCAGGGGCGACAAGGCATCGAGCCGGCCGGCCAGCCCCGAGAGCTCGTGGCGGTGCCGTTCGAGTCGGCGCTCGAGCGTGCCGGTCAGGCGGTCGAAGGTACGGTCCAGACGCTCGGCCACGCGCCCCGAGCGCGCCGAGAGGCCGCGCGCCAGCCGGGCCCCCAGGTGCGCCAGTTCGACCAGGACGTCGGCCCGGTCAGGGGTGGCGGCCTCGGCCGCGGCGGAAGGGGTGGGAGCGCGCATGTCGGCCACCAGGTCGCACAACGTCACGTCGGTCTCGTGGCCCACCGCAGAGATGACCGGGACCGGGAGCGCTGCCACCGCGCGCGCCACGCGCTCGTGGTTGAAGGTCCAGAGGTCCTCCCGGGAGCCGCCGCCCCGGCCGATGATGGCGAGGTCGAGGCCCTCGAGCCGGCACAGCAGCGCGAGAGCGGCGCAAATCTCCTGCTCCGCGCCCTCTCCCTGCACGCGGGTGGGCAGCACCAGCAGCTCGGCCACGGGCCAGCGGCGCGCCATCACGGCGATGATGTCCTGCAGCGCCGCGCCGTCGGGACTCGTGACGACGGCGATGCGTCGCGGATATCGCGGCAGCGGCCGTTTGCGCGCCGGGTCGAGCAGCCCGTCCTTGGTGAGCGCGGCCTTGGTCTTCTCGAAGGCGAGCTGCCACAGCCCGCCCGCCTCGGTGGAGAGCAGATCGACCACCGTGAGCCGGAACTCCCCCTTGTCCTCCCACACGGTGGGTCGGGCGAAGAGGAACACCTGCATGCCGTCCTGCGGAGGCGCGGGCAGGCGGCGGTTTTCCTTCTGGAACATGACGCAGCGGATCTGCGCGCTGCGGTCGCGCAGCGCGAAATACCAATGGCCGCTCTGCCATGCCTTGAAGCCGGAGATCTCACCGCGCACCCACAGGGGCAGGAGCCCCGCCTCCACCACCGCGCGGGCCCGTCGCGTCACCTGGGTGACGGTCCACGCACCCTCGGGCGACACGGCCGCGAAGAGGTCTAGGCTTTGGCCCACTGGCGCGCCGCCTGGACGGTGTTGTACAGCAACATGGTGATGGTCATCGGCCCGACCCCTCCCGGCACGGGCGTGATCGCCCCCGCCACCTGTTTCGCTTCCGCGAACTGCACGTCGCCCACCAAGCGGTAACCCTGCTTCGTGGACGGATCCTCCACGCGGTTCACGCCCACGTCGATCACCACCGCTCCGGGCTTGATCATATCGCCGGTCACGAACTCGGGTTTCCCGATGGCCACGATCAGGATGTCGGCAAGCCGCGTGACCGACTTGATGTCCCGCGTGCGGGAGTGACACACGGTGACCGTCGCGTTGCCGCCCGGGCCATCCTGGAGCAAGAGCGCCGCCATGGGCCGGCCGACGATGTTGGAGCGACCCACGATCACGGCGTGGTGCCCCTTGGTCTCGATCTCGCTCTTGACGAGGAGCTGCTGGACGCCGTACGGCGTCGCGGGGCGAAAGCCGGTCGGGTCACCGATCGAGACCTTCCCCACGTTCTCCGGGTGAAAGCCGTCCACATCCTTTCCCGGTGACACCCGGTGCAGCACCCGCGGCGCGTCGATGTGCTTCGGCAGCGGCAGCTGGACCAGAATCCCGTGGATCTTGTGATCCGAGTTCAACCGTTCGACCAGCTCCAGCAGCTCGGCCTCGGTCGTCTCGCGAGAGAGTCGGAGCGTCTCGTGATACACGCCGGCCTCATCACACGCCTTCCCCTTCATGCGGACATAGGTGGTCGACGCGGGGTTGTCTCCCACCTGGACCGCGGCGAGCCCCGGGGTGATCCCGCGCGAGCGGAGCCTGCGGATCTCGCCCTGGAGCTCGGCGCGCATCGCCTCGCCCACCGCGGCGCCGTCGATGAGCCTAGCGGGCAAAATCCACCGCGCGGGTCTCGCGGATCACCACCACCTTGATCTGGCCGGGGTACTGGAGCTCGCGCTCGATCTTGCGGGCGATCTGGTCCGAGAGCTCGCTCGCCTTGCCGTCGTCGATCGCGTTCGGGGTCACCACCACGCGCACTTCCCGGCCCGCCTGGATCGCGAACACTTTTTCCACGCCCGCAAACTCGCTCGCGAGCTGCTCCAGCTGGGTGAGGCGTTTGACATACGTCTCGAACGCTTCGCGGCGCGCTCCGGGCCGCGAGCCGGATACGGCGTCGGCCGCCTGCACGATCACGCTGATCGGCGACTCGTGGGCGACGTCGTCGTGATGCGCGGCAATGCAGTTGATGACGATCGGGTGCTCGCCGTGCTTCGTGGCCACCTCCACGCCCAGCTGGACGTGCGTGCCGTCGTGCTCGTGCGTGAGCACCTTGCCGACGTCGTGCAGCAGCGCGCCGCGCTTCGCGAGCTGCACGTCGAGCTTCAGCTCGGCCGCGATGATCCCCGCCAGCCAGGCGACTTCCTTCGAGTGCTCGAGAATGTTCTGCCCGTACGAGGTGCGGTAGCGCATCCGGCCCACGAGCTTCACCAGCTCCGGGTGCATGCCCTTGATGCCGGTCTCGTACACCGCCTGCTCGCCCGCCTCGATGACCGAGGCGTCCACCTCGGCGCGCGCCTTGTCCACTACTTCCTCGATCCGGCCCGGGTGGATGCGCCCGTCGGTGATCAGCCGCTCGAGGGCCAGCCGACCCACCTCGCGCCGGACGGGATCGAAGCACGACACCACGACGGTGTCCGGGGTGTCGTCGATGATGACGTCCACACCGGTCGCCGCCTCGAACGCGCGGATGTTCCGACCCTCGCGCCCGATGATCCGACCCTTCATCTCATCGGAAGGGAGGGCGACGGCGGACACCGTGGTCTCGGCGGTAGACTCGGGCGCGAGCCGTTGGATCGCGAGGGCGAGGATCTTCTTTGCCTCTTTGTCCGCGCTCCGACGCGCCTGCTCCTTCAGGTCCCGGGCGAGGGCGGCGGCATCGTTGCGGGCCTCATCCTCGAGCCGGCGCAGCAGCTCCTGCTTCGCCTCCTGGGCGGTCAGGCCGGCGATTTGCTCGAGCCGGGCGCGCGCCTCCAGCTCCTTGGCGGCGAGCGCCTGATCCCGATCCTCCAGGGCCCGGCCGCGCTGCTCGAGGCCCCGGGCACGCTCTTCCAGGCCGCCGATGCGCTGCTCGACCACCTGCTCGTGCCGCTCGATGTCCCGGCGGCGGCGTGCGGACTCCTCCTCGAAGGCCTCGCGCGCCTGCATCAGTTCCTCCTTCGCGGCGAGGACGACGCGCTGTCGGGCTTCCCCCAGGAGCCGCTCGGTCTCCGCTGCGGCCGCACGCGCCGCCGCCTCCGCCGTTCGGCGCTGCACCCGGCGCCCGACCACGTAGAACAGCACTCCCGCCGCGACGCCTCCGCCGAGGAGGGCTGAGAGTACCACCAGCCAGTCCGCCATAGGATCTATCTCCAGCATCACCCCGCCGGAGGCGGAGCGAGTGTCGTCTACGTCATCCGTTGTCCGTCATCCGTCATCCGCAGAACACCGTCATCAACTGACGACGGATGACGGATGACTCATGACGGTTTTTCTCTTCCCCGGCGGCAGCAGCTTGGTCAGGTCGTCCGCCAACGCGGCGAGCCGTGCCGCGACCTCGCGCTCGCCCTTCTTCGCCTGGAATAATTCGTTCGTGATGTCCAGCGCCGCCAGGATCGCTGCCTTGTGCGTTTCGACGATCGGGCCCTGCGACAAGACCTTCTTCAGCGCCTGGTCCACGTATGCGGCGACTTCCCGCGTATACTCGGGCGGCAGGTCGGACCGCACCGTGTACTCCTCGCCGCCGATCATCACCTTGACCGCGTGCTTCTTGGTGCTCACTGAGCCCCCCCCCCGCTGGCACCCGGGGCGCTCCCACCCGCCGCCGCTCCGCCGCCCGCCGAGCGCACGCCTCCATTGCCGCCGGCGTCGCGCGCTTGCTCTTCGAGAAACGTGAGGCGGGACAGGAGGTCCTGGACCCGCACCCGCGCCGCCTCGACCCGCTGGCGCAACGTCTTGTTCTCCTGCTCCAGGTCCGCGACCCGGTTCCGCGTCTCGGCGTCGGGTTTGGCGGCGGACCCGCCGCCCCGCCCGCCACTCTCCTTCAGCTCCCCTTCGGCCTTGACGGCGCGCGCGCGCCACCCGGCCAGCTCGTCCGCCACGTGGCGAAGGATGGTCTCGAGCTGGTCGAGCACCTGCGCATCAGCTCTCTCTCCGTCGTACGCCAAGCTCACCCTCCAGAGCCTCGAGACCCCGCGCCAGCAGCGCATCCACGTCCCGCTCGCGCAGCGTCCGCTCGGGATCGCGGAACGTGCAGTGCCAGGCCACGCCGCGGTGCCCTGCCGGGATGCCGGTCCCCCGATACTCATCGAACACCTCGAGCCGCTCGAGCAGCGGCCCCACGGTCCGCCGCAGGACGTCGGACACCTGGGCGGCGGTGACGCCCGGCGGAAGCACCAGCGCCAAGTCCCGCTCGACCGGCGGCTGCAGCGGCAGCGGCCGGTATACGACCAGATCGCGTTGGGCGGCGGCGACCCGCACCTCGAAGCCGAACAGCGGCGCCGCCCACACCGGCGCGTCGGCCTCGAGGGGGCCTGCCCACCCCACCGGCTCCCCGCCCCGTTGCACCGCCACCCAGCCCACCTCCCCACCCGTTGCAGGTTCCACGTTGCAGTCAGGGGCAGCGGCACTCACGGCTAACTCAAAGTGGTACTTCAGGTCCCATATGTCCATATCAGGTACTTTCGCACCCTCCGACCAATGGGGCGGTCGGCGGGCTCCCGTGAGGACTCCGGCGACGGACGTCCATTCTTCGGGCCCCCCGCCCCCCGCCCCAGGCCCCTTCCGGAAGACGGTTCCCACTTCGAAGAGCCGGATATCACGGTTCCGATTCGCCCAGTTGTACTCGATCCGCCGCACCAGACCGGGGACAAGCCGACGTCGCAGATGGGCCTCCTCGGCGGACAGGGGATTGAGGATCGGCACGGCGTCGGGGCCGTCCGGAGGCCCAAGCGGCAGGGTGCGGGCCTCGAGCAGGCCGGCGCGCACCAGCTGTTCTCGTATCCGGGCCCGGGCACGCTCGTCCGGGGCGTCCGGCACGGTGCCCGGCCGGTAGGGGCGCAGCTCGTCCGGGAAGGCGTCGTACCCCTTCGAGCGGGCGACTTCCTCGATCAGATCCACCTCGCGCGTCACGTCAGGGCGCCAGCCCGGGACCTGCACCGCGAGCCGCGCGTCTTTGGGCGCCACGAAGAACCCCACCGCGGTGAGCAAACGCTCCACCTCAGGGCGCTCTATGGCCACGCCGAGGAGCCGGCTGACGCGCTCGGGGCGGAGGAAGATCGTCCTCTCCTGCTGGGGCTGCGGCCACAGGTCGAGCGCCGGCGCGCGTACCTCCCCTCCCGCCACGGCGATGATCAGCTCGATCGCCCGCCGCAACGCGTCCGGCATCCCGAGCATGTCGATCCCGCGCTCGAAGCGGTAACTGGACTCGCTCGACAGCTCCAGCGCCCGGCGGGTACGGCGGATGCGGGTCGGCTGAAAGTAGGCGCACTCGAGCACGAGATCTCTCGTGTCGGCGCTCACCTCCGACTCGGCGCTCCCCATCACGCCCGCGACAATGGTGGGGTGCTCGGCGTCGCAGATGGCGGTCATATCCGCGGTGAGGGTGCGCGTCACGCCGTCGAGCGTCACGATCTTTTCGCCCGGGCGCGCGCGCCGCGCCACGACCGCAGGCCCACGCAGCTTCGCGAGGTCGAAGGCGTGGAGCGGCTGGTTCAGCTCGAATAGGATGTGGTTCGTCGCGTCGACGACGTTGTTGATCGGCCGCTGACCGACCGCGGTGAGCCGGTCGGCGAGCCAGGCGGGGCTCGGCCCCACGCGGACGCCCCGAATTACCGCAATCATGTACCGTGGTGCGCCTTCGGGATCCTCCAGGCGCACCCCGACGCCATCAACTACACCGGCGGCGGTCTGGCGGACTGGCGGACGGTCGATCAGTCCGCCTGACCGCCTGACCGCCTGACCGCCCGGTATTTCCGGCAGCTTGACCGGCGCAGCGAGGGACGCGCCCAGCTCGCGAGCGACTCCCTTGTGACACAGCAGATCGGGGCGATTCGCGGGCACGTCGATCACGATCTGGTGATCGCCGATTCCCATGGCGTCGATGAAGCGGGTTCCCGGTGCGGCCGTGGTGTCGAGCTCGAGGATCCCCGTATGATCAGCCCCGAGACCGAGCTCCTTCGCGGAGCAGAGCATGCCGTTCGACTCGACGCCGCGGATTTTCTTCCGCTCGAGCTTCACCCCTCCGGGCAGCACCGCGCCCACCGGAGCGTAGGGGTAGATCTTGCCGGCCTGCACGTTAGGCGCGCCGCACACGACTTCGACGGCCCCCCCCCCGCCCCCGCCCGCGCTCCCGCCCCCCCCACGGTCCACGAGGCAGAGCGACAGGCGATCGGCGTCGGGGTGCTTCTTCACCTCCAACACGCGGGCGATCAGGACGTCGCCCAGGTCCTGATGCAGCGGGACGACCGCGTCGACGGCGGCGACGTGGAGCGTCAGGCGGTCCGCGACGTCGCGCGCGTCGAGCGGTCGGTCCAGCAGCGCCTCGAGCCAGCGACGCGAGACGATCAACGCGCTCCTCCCGCGAACTGCGCGAGGAATCGCACGTCGCTCTCCATCAGCACTCGGATGTCCGGAATCCCGTGGCGGCTCATCGCAATGCGCTCGGGGCCCATGCCCCACGCGAAGCCGGTGTAGCGCTCGCTGTCCACGCCGCAATTCTCGAGCACCGCGGGGTGCACGAGCCCCGAGCCGAGGATTTCCATCCAGCCGGTCTGCTTGCACGTGGGGCACCCCACACCCTTGCAGATCTGGCACTGCACGTCCATCTCGGCCGACGGCTCGGTGAACGGGAAGAACGAGGGCCGGAACCGCACCCGCGTGTCCGGGGCGAAGAACTTGCGCGCGAAGGTCGCCAGGGTCGCCTTGAAATCCACGAACGTGATCCCCTCGTCGACGGCGAGTCCTTCGATCTGCTGGAACACCGGGGCGTGCGAGGCATCGAACGGGTCGCGACGGTACACCTGCCCCGGGATCACGACCCGGATTGGCGGTGGGTAGCGCTCGAGGGTGCGGATCTGCACGGGCGAGGTATGGGTGCGCAGCAGTATGTCCCCGCCCAAATAGAACGAGTCCTGGGCGTCGAGCGCCGGGTGATCCTTGGGGAAGTTGAGGGCGAAGAAGTTGTACCGTTCGGTCTCGGCCTCGGGACCCACGGCGCGCGTGAACCCGAGCTCGCGGAAGATCTCACAGATCTCGTCCACGACCTGGGTGACGAGGTGGAGCCCGCCCCGCCAGCCGGTGCGACCGGGCAGGGTGAGATCCACGCCCGTGACCGTGCCGGCGGCGCGCTTGAGCTCGCTCTCACGGGCCGCGAAGGCGGCCTCGAACTCGCGCTTCAGCGCGTTCGCAGTCGCGCCGACCTCCTTCTTGGAGGCCGGGTCGAGCTTGGGTATGCGCCCGAGAATCTGGGTGAGCGCGCCGGCTTTGCGTCCGAGGATCTCGGTCTTCAAGTCCGAGAGCCGGCGCTCGTCCCCCTGCGGAATTTCCTTCAGACGCTCCCGCAGCTCGGCGAGGGCTGCCAGGAGGTCGCGCATGGTCAGAGCGCCTGCTTGGCGACCTCCGCGAGCTGCTCAAACGCCACGGGATCGCGGACGGCGAGATCGGCGAGGACCTTGCGGTTGATCTCGACGCCCGCCTTGCGGAGCCCGTTCATGAGCCGGCTGTAGGACAACTGGTGCAGCCGGGCGGCCGCGTTGATGCGCGTGATCCAGAGCCGGCGAAAGTCGGCCTTCTTGCGGCGCCGGTCCCGGTACGCGTATTTCTGGGCGCGCTCGACGGACTCCTTCGCCGCCTTCCACAGTTTGGACCGCCCGCCGAAGTAGCCCTTGGCGAGCTTCATGATCTTGTTCTTGCGCTTCAGGCGCGCGACGTTGCTCTTGACGCGGGGCATGGGGGGGATCGCTCCTTACGCCATCAGCAGGCGTTTGAGGCGTCGTTCGTCGGCGTGCGACACGAGCGCCGGCTTGCGCAGGTGGCGCTTCCGCTTG
>Ga0209377_1000644_pt1 | contig 23540 bp, 22 predicted proteins | sample GraSoiAngelo_141_FD_185898 | JGI IMG/M metagenome (GOLD analysis project Ga0209377, IMG submission 185898) | Grasslands soil microbial communities from the Angelo Coastal Reserve, California, USA - 14_0929_12_40cm (SPAdes) (version 2) | ecosystem: Environmental > Terrestrial > Soil > Grasslands ...
ACAAAGTGAGCGGCTCGGACCTCGCTGCGAATGCGGCGACCGAGCGGCTCGCGGGCCTCGGGGCAAAGGTCGTGCTCGGCCACAAGGCGGACAACATCGCATCGGCGGACGCCGTGGTCGTGTCCTCAGCGGTGACCCCGGACAACGTCGAGATCCTAGCCGCGAAGGCGAAGCGCGTTCCGGTCGTGCCACGCGCCCTGATGCTCGCCGAGCTCATGCGCTTGAAGCAAGGCATCGCGGTCGCCGGGACACACGGCAAGACCACGACGACCAGCCTCGTCGCGAGCGTGCTCGCCGAAGGCGGGCTCGATCCAACGTTCGTGATCGGCGGGCGGCTGGTGAGCGCCGCCACGAACGCGCGGCTCGGGACCGGCGAGTTCATCGTCGTCGAAGCCGACGAGTCCGATGCCTCCTTTCTCCACCTGCAACCCGTAGCCGCGGTGGTGACCAATATCGACGCCGATCACATGGAGACCTATCAGCACGATTTTTCGCGGCTGAAGCAGGCCTTCGTCGGTTTCCTGCAGAACCTCCCCTTCTACGGCAGCGCCATCGTCTGCATCGACGACGCCAACGTGCGCGAGATCCTGCCCTCGGTCTCGAAGCCGATCGTGACCTATGGAATGCGCGAGGATGCGATGGTTCGGGGAACCGAGATCGTTCCCGGGGACCGCATGCGCTTCAGGGCTTTGCGGGAAGGTGCCGCGACCCTGGACATCACGCTCAATCTTCCGGGACGGCACAACGTACAGAACGCGCTCGCCGCGATTGCCGTGGCCACCGAGCTCGGCGTTCCCGATGTGGCGATCCGAAAGGCGCTCGCCGAGTTCCGCGGCGTCGGCAGGCGTTTCCAGCGCTACGGTGAAGTTCCGCTTTTTCCAAACGGCAAGTCGGCGGGGAGCTTCACCTTGGTCGACGACTATGGGCATCACCCGGTCGAGATGCAGGCGACGCTCGACGCGGCGCGCGGCGCCTTTCCGGGTCGGCGCATCGTGCTCGCCTTTCAGCCCCACCGTTATACGCGCACGCGCGACCTGTTCGAGGACTTCGTGAAGGCCCTTTCCGGCGTGGACGCGCTGCTGCTCGCGGAAGTCTATCCAGCGGGCGAGACGCCGATCGTTGCCGCCGACGGGCGCTCGCTCGCCCGCGCGATCCGCATTGCGGGCAAGACCGAGCCCGTATTTGTCGAGAGGATCGCCGACATGCCCGATGCCATCCGCAAGATCGTGCGCCCGGGTGACGTCGTGCTGACCATGGGGGCGGGTTCGATCGGCGGCGTGCCTGCAGCGCTCGCCAGGACCGGAAGATGAAGATGACTGAGCCGATCGACCGATCCGGCGTCGCGCTGCGCGGTTCCTTGCGGCTGAACGAACCGATGGCGAAGCACGTCAGCTGGCGCGCGGGCGGCATCGCCACGCGGGCGTACGTCCCGGCCGACGGCGCCGACCTCGCCGCATTCATCACGACTCTTCCCCAGGGCGAACGAGTCTGCTTCGTGGGACTCGGAAGCAATCTGCTGGTACGTGACGGCGGATTTCACGGGACGGTCGTCCTCATGCACAGCCCGCACGGCGCGATTCGCGTCGAGGGCGGATTGATTTACGCGGAAGCGAGCGTCGCCTGTCCCAAGGTAGCCCGGCTCGCGGCGACACGCGGCTTCGAGGGCGCGGAGTTCCTCGCCGGAGTTCCCGGAACAGTGGGCGGGGCGCTCGCGATGAACGCCGGCTGCTACGGGTCGGAAACCTGGGACGTCGTCGCGAAGGTGACGACCATATCGCGCGCCGGGAAATTGAGCGAGCGCAAGCCCGCTGATTTCGAAGTCGGATATCGGCGCGTCACACTGCGCGGATCGAAACTGGGCGAGAACGAGTGGTTTCTCGCAGCTTGGTTCCGTTTCCACGCGGGTGACGAGAAGCGCGCCCGAGCCCGCATCAAGGAACTGCTCGCGAAGCGTATCGCGGAGCAGCCTCTCGAACTTCCGAATGCCGGCTCGGTATTCCGCAACCCGCCCGGCAAGTACGCCGCGCGCCTGATCGAGGCCTGCGGGCTCAAGGGCCATGAGATCGGCGGCGCCCGAATCTCTGAGAAACACGCGAATTTCGTCGTCAATCCGAAGGGGAAGGCGCGAGCTTCGGACATCGAGGCGCTGATCGAGCACGCGCGCAAAGCCGTGAAGGAACGGTTCGGCATCGAGCTGGTCCCCGAAGTGAGAATCATCGGGGAGGCCGCGTGAGGTCGAGCGACCTTGGAAAGGTCGCCGTGATGATGGGCGGGCGTTCCGCGGAGCGAGCCGTTTCGCTCAAGAGCGGCGCAATGATCTTGGCCGCTCTGAAGAAAAAAGGTGTCGATGCGCACGCATTCGATCCCAAGGAGCGGGGACTCGAGGCACTTATCAAAGAGCGGTTCGACCGCGTCTTTATCGCGCTGCACGGCCGCTACGGCGAGGACGGCACGGTCCAGGGCGCGCTCGAGCTCCTCGGAATCCCCTACACCGGATCGGGCGTGCTCGGGAGCGCGCTCGCGATGGACAAATGGCGCGCGAAGATCGTCTGGCAGGGGAGCGGGATTCCGACGCCCCACTACGAGCTTCTCACTCGCGAAACCGATCTCCATGGCGTCGCGACGCGGCTAGGGCTGCCCCTGATGATCAAGCCCGCCAACGAAGGCTCCTCGATCGGAATGACCAAGGTAAAGAGCGTCCGCGATCTCCCGGAGGCCTACGCGCTTGCCGCCAACTACGACCGCGTCGTGATCGCCGAAACGTTCGTGGACGGCGTCGAGCTGACGGCCGGGGTGCTGGGAGACACGGCCCTTCCTCTGATCAAGCTCGAGACGCCACGCGAGTTCTACGACTACGCCGCGAAGTACAGCGCCGAGGACACCCGCTACATCATTCCCTGCGGCTTGCCCCCGGACGCCGAGCGCATCATCCAGGACGAGGCACTGCGGGCTTTCAGAATCCTGGGTTGCAGTGGATGGGGCCGCGTGGACCTCATGCTCGACCGCAAGGGCAAGCCCTACTTTCTCGAGATCAACACCTCTCCGGGGATGACCGACCACTCGCTTGTGCCAATGGCGGCGCGTCACGCGGGATTGTCCTTCGAAGACCTGTGCCTGCGGATTCTCGAGCTGGCGCAGCTCGCAGAGCCGGGAGACGATCGTGTGGGATAACCCGCGCCTCGCCAACGTCACCGCAAACGCGCTCTACGCGCTCGCGCTCGGGCTCGTCGTCTACGCCGGCGCGCGTGTCCTGTTCGAGTCCCCGGTGTTTTCGCTCAAGACCATCGTCGTGGGAGGCGAGCTCCAGCACGTTGCCCGCGATGAGGTCGTCCGCGCCCTCCAGGGGCGCGTGAAGGGCACCTTTTTTACCGTGGACCTGGAGGCGGTGCGCGCGCTGTTCGAGGGGATTCCCTGGGTGCGTCGAGCCGAACTGCGGCGCGGCTGGCCCGATCGCCTGGAAGTGCGCATCGAGGAGCACGTAGCGCTTGCGCTCTGGGGCCAAAGGCGGGGGCCGCAGCTCGTGAATACTCATGGAGAGCTTTTCCGCGGGCAGAGTGACGCTGCCCTGCCGGTCTTCTCGGGGCCCGCCGGGAGCGAAGGCGAAGTCACGCAACGCTACCTTGCCTTCCGGGATCTGCTGGCCCCGCTCGCCCTCGAACCCCGGCAGGTCCTGCTGAGTTCCAGGCTGTCATGGCAGGTGAAGCTCTCCAACGGGCTCACGGTGCAGCTCGGGCACGACTCGGACAAGGACCGCGTCGAGGGACGTCTTGCAAGGCTCGTCTCCGTATACCCGCAGACCATTGGGGAGTCCCGCCAGCGTCTTGACTACGTCGACCTGCGCTATCCCAACGGCTTTGCCCTACGCGTTCCCGATATCGCCGGGCCTGAGCCCCGCGCGCGCAAGCGAGTCTGACATGGCGAGGGAAAGCAAGAACCTCATCGTTGCTTTGGACATCGGCACCTCCAAGGTGGCGGCGCTGGTGGCGGAACTCTTCCCTGACGGACGCATGGACATCATCGGGACTGGCGGTCACGAGTCCAAAGGCCTGAAGAAGGGCGTGGTCGTAAACATCGAGGCGACCGTGAACGCAATCCAGCGCACGCTCGAAGAAGCGGAATTGATGGCCGACTGCAAGATCGAGCGCGTTTTCACGGGAATCGCCGGGAGCCACATCAAGAGCTTCAACTCCACGGGGATGGTGGCGATCAAGGACAAGGAGGTGACGCCGGTCGACGTCGAGCGCGCGATCGAAACCGCGCGCGCCATGCCCATTCCGACCGATCAGCAGGTGCTGCACATCCTCACCCAGGAATTCATCATCGACGGGCAGGACGGGGTGCGCGAGCCGCTCGGCATGAGCGGCGTGCGGCTTGAGGTCAAAGTGCACATCGTCACCGGAGCCGTCTCGGCGGCGCAGAACATCGTCAAGTGCGTGCGCCGCTGTGGCCTGGAGGTGAACGACCTGATTTTGCAGCCGCTCGCGTCTTCGCTCGCCGTGCTCACCGAGGACGAAAAGGAGCTTGGCGTGTGCCTCGTCGACATCGGCGGCGGCACGAGCGACATCGCCGTGTTCCGCGAAGGCGCGATCCGCCACACAGCCGTGGTCCCGATCGCCGGAGACCAAATCACCAACGACATTGCGATGGCCCTGCGCACGCCCACCGCGGAGGCCGAAGAGCTCAAGGTGCGCCACGGCTGCGCGCTCAGGCAGCTTGCCGAAGCCGGCCAGATGATCGAGGTCGCGGGCGTGGGCGACCGCCCGCCGCGAATGCTTTCGCGCCAGACGCTCGCAGAGGTCGTCGAGCCCCGCGTCGAAGAACTTTACTCCCTCATTCAGCAGGTGCTGCGCGACTCCGGTTACGAGGAACTGCTTTCCTCCGGGGTCGTGCTCACGGGAGGTTCCGCGGTGATGCAGGGCATGGTGGAGCTGGGAGAGGAGATTTTTCACATGCCGGTGCGGCTGGGCATTCCCCGCTACACGGGCTCCCTCTCGGATGTGGTCCGCAGCCCGCGGTACGCCACCGGCGTCGGCTTGTTGCTCGAGGGCGTGGTCCAGACGCAGCGCGGCCTCATCGCGCGCCAGGGGGGGTCTGTGAAGCAGGTCGCAAAGAGGATGCGTCAATGGTTTCAACGAAATTTTTAGCCTGGCAAGCGTTTTTTTTCTTCCCGGAAGGAGATCAGCATGTTTGAAGTCGTCGAAAACGCAGCGAGCGGCACCGTGATCAAGGTGATCGGTGTCGGCGGCGCGGGCGGTAATGCCGTCGATCACATGATCCGAAACGGCGTGGCCGGCGTCGAGTTCATCACCGCCAATACCGACGGGCAAGCGCTGTCGCGCACCCAGGCAAAGAGCCAGATCCAACTCGGGTCGACAGGGCTCGGCGCAGGGGCCAAACCCGAAGCAGGGCGCGCCGCGGCGCTGGAGGCTCGCGACCAAATAGCCGATGCCCTGCGCGGCTCGCACATGGCCTTCATCACCGCTGGAATGGGCGGTGGCACCGGCACGGGCGCGGCACCCGTGGTTGCGGAGGTCGCCAAGGAGATGGGAATCCTCACCGTCGCGGTCGTCACCAAGCCATTCTCGTTCGAAGGCGTGCGCAGGATGCAGGCCGCGGAGACCGGCATCGAGGAGCTGTCCCAGCATGTCGATTCCGTCATCGTGATTCTCAACGAGAAACTCGAGGAGGTGCTCGGCGACGACGTGTCGATGGAGGAGGCATTTTCGGCAGCCGACAGCGTGCTAAAAAACGCCGTCGCGGGCATTTCCGAAATCATCAACGTTCCCGGCCTTATCAACGTCGACTTCCAGGACGTTCGGACCGTGATGGCCGAGCAGGGAATGGCGATGATGGGTTCTGCAGCCGCTTCCGGCGTCGATCGAGCGCGTATCGCTGCCGAGCAGGCGGTGGCCTGCCCCTTGCTCGAAGGCGTCAATCTGTCCGGCGCACGCGGTGTTGTGGTGAACATCACAGCCAACAAATCGAGCCTGAAGCTGCGCGAGACCAAGGAGGTGATGAACACCATCCGCGGCTTCGCTGCAGACGACGCGACTATCATCTTCGGCGCCGTCTATGACGATCCCATGGGCGAGGAGCTGCGCGTCACCGTGATTGCGACGGGTCTAGGCCAGCCGCAGGTCGCGCGTCAATCCAGGCCGAAGCTGGTGCAGAAGACCGGGACCGACAACCGGCCTGTTGCAGGTGTGGATTATCGCGTGCTCGACGAGATGCCGGCGGTCATCCGCAAAAACCGCGCCTCGACGATAGAAGCGCTGCAGAACAGCGGGGTCGACAAGTACGACATCCCTGCATTCCTGCGCAAGCAAGCCGACTAGGGAGAAATCACATGAGCACAGCCAAGAGACCGGGCATGCCTCGCTATCTGCGCAAGCCCCTGATCGCCAGAACGAACGTGCGGCTGCCCATTCGGTCGGCGCCGGTGCTGATCCGCACCGTCGCTTTCGTTCCCGCGTACCTGCGCAAGCGGCCGCATTGAGCGCGCAAACGGCGCGGGCTCACCGGAATTCCGGGCCGGTGAGCCCGCGCGCTATGCTAAAATTCCATGCTTTCAAGTGGCTACGGCAATTCCTGCAGCGACGCAAATGTTCAAGCAGCGCACTCTCAAATCCGTAATTCGCGCCACCGGCGTCGGCCTGCATACCGGCGAGAAGGTCGCCGTGACGCTGCGACCGGCTTCGCCCGACGTGGGCATCGTGTTTCGACGTATCGATTTGCCCGTCCCGATCGACATCGCAGCCGACGCTTTCAAGGTCACCGACACTCGGCTTTGCAGCGCGCTGGAGGCAAGCGGGGCGAGAGTGGCCACCGTCGAGCATCTCATGTCGGCCTTCGCCGGGCTCGGGATCGACAACGCCTACGTCGATCTCACCGGGTCGGAAGTTCCGATCATGGACGGCAGCGCCGCGCCTTTCGTGTTTCTCATCCAGTCCGCGGGCATCGAGCAGCAGCCCGCGCCCAAGCGCTTTTTCAGAATCAAGAGCACAGTCGAAGTGACAGACGGCGACAAGTGGGCGCGCTTCGAGCCGTTCGAGGGTTTCAAACTTTCGTTTTCGATCGAGTTCGACCACCCCGCTTTCGAGCGCTCGGCGCAGGCGGCTCACGTCGACTTTGCCGATACCTCCTACGTCAAGGAAGTCGCCCGGGCGCGCACCTTCGGTTTTATCCAGGACGTGGAGGCGTTGCGCGATTCCGGCCTCGCTCTGGGCGGGAGCCTCGAAAACGCAGTCGTGGTGGACGAGTACCGCGTGCTGAACGCCGAGGGACTGCGCTACAGCGACGAGTTCGTCAAGCACAAGCTGCTCGATGCAATCGGCGATCTATACTTGATCGGGCATCCGCTGATTGGTTATTTTTCCGCACATAAATCCGGCCACGCCCTGAACAACCGTTTGCTGCGGGAGACCCTCGCTTCCAACGGGGCGCTGGAATGCGTGACTTTCGAGCGCGAAGAGGACGCGCCAGCTGCCCTGTCCCGGTTGTTCGCCCTGCCTGCCGGTTGAGCGGAGTGTTGCGGGTCAGATGCTTGCATTGCGCATCGTTGCAATTCTCGCAGTGCTCGCAACGGCGGCTGGGATAATCCTGTACCTGCTGACCCGCGACCAGAAGTATCTGCGCTTCGGGTTTCAAGTATTCAAGTACGCGCTGATCTTCGCCCTGCTGGTCTTCGGCCTTCTGATGCTCGAACGTGTAATTGTGCTCGTCTAGGCAGGTACTTACTTGAGGTGCCGCGCAGCGATCTTCACGAGCGCAATTTTCAATTCTGAATCAGGGAGTTGCTCGCTGAGTTGTGACAGCCCCGCGGCGGCCTCCACGCTCATTTTCGCAGATTTTTCAACAACTTGAGGGTCGGAAGCCAGGGGTTGCACGCACACCTCCAATCCGGTAACCTCCATCGCTCGCTTCGAAAGCTGCTCCGATAATGTCGGGAGCATCAGTTTCAGCTTGGCAGCGATCGCGCCGTTGGCAGCAAAAATAACGACTTTTCCCTGCTTGAAGTTTGCGATCGAGCAGCATCGTGCGAGGGATTCGGGGAGGATGGCTGCGAGAATCTCCCGCAACTCGATTAAGCGCCTGGCCTGCGGCATAAGCGGCGCGATGCCGTCGGGCTGATTCAAAAAGGCGCAAGGGTTCTTCATAGGGGCAGCGTGCATATTATTCTTGTTTCGAGCAGGCTGGCCAAGTCGAGGTCCTGGACCCTGACCCACCGGCACTTGCTTGCCGGCACCGTGTTCATGGCGCTACTCGTAATCAGCCTTACGCTCGGGCTCTTCTGGATCACGGTACGCCATGCCGCCGAAGTCAAGCTTCCGCTGCTCGACTCGCTGGTCTCGTCGGCGCAGGAAGCGCAACGGCGCAAGACGGAAGATTTCCTGCGGGAAAACTTGAACGCTATGGCGGTGAAGCTCGGCCAGATGCAGGCCCAGCTCATGCGCCTCGACGCGCTCGGCGAGCGCTTGTCGACCCTTGCCGGGCTCAAGCCCGGGGAATTCCGCTTCACCGAGGCGCCGGGTCGAGGCGGCGCGCTGTCGAGCATCCCTCCCAAGGATCTCTCGATGGCGGAGTTCAACCGGCAGCTCGATCAGCTGTCCAGGCAGATGGAGAACCGGAGCGACTCCCTCGGGATCCTCGAGTCGCAGCTGTTCGACGCCAAGGTGAAGAAGAAGCTCATGCCGACGATCCCGCCGGTGGACGCGGCCTACAGCGCTTCCAGCTACGGCTGGCGCATTGATCCGTTCAACGGCATGCTCGCAATGCACGAAGGCGTGGATTTCCCCGTGGATATCGGGACTCCCGTTTTCGCGGCGGCGGGGGGCGTAGTGATCTACTCGGGACCGCATCCACAGTACGGCTTCCTGGTGGAGATCGACCACGGCAACGATTTTACGACCCGCTACGCTCATTGCTCGAGAGTTCTGGTCAGGGAAGGCGAGGTGGTTCAGCGCGGGAGCAAGATCGCCGAATCCGGATCCACCGGCCGCGCCACCGGCCCGCACCTGCACTTCGAAGTGCGCTACCGCACGGTGGCGCAGAACCCGATCCGATTCCTCCAAGCCACGGCGCGCTAGCCGGCATTTCCGAGGCGCCCAAGCACAGGAAGTTCCCGTCGCGCGGATTCCCGCGCGTTTCCATCTCCCTCGAGTCGCGAGGAGCAGCCGCTCCAGCGTGATAAACTTCGAACCCTTGCACTCCACGGCAGTTATTCCTCGATGATTTCCCGCGTACTGAAGGCGGTGTTCGGCAGCCGCAATGATCGGCTGCTCAAGCACTACAGCAGGTCGGTGCGGGCGATCAACGCTCTCGAGCCGTCGATGGCTACGCTCCCGGATCACGGCTTGGGAGCCAAAACGCTCGAACTGAGAGAGCGCTTCGCAAAGCGGGTCCAGGGCGTTCCCGAAGAGGAACGCGACGCGGTGGAAAAGGCGGCGCTCGCCGAGCTCCTGCCGGAGTCCTTCGCCGTGGTGCGCGAGGCGGCGAAGCGCGTGCTCAACATGCGCCACTTCGACGTACAACTGATCGGCGGCATGGTCCTGCACGACGGCAAGATCTCGGAGATGCGCACTGGCGAAGGCAAGACGCTGGTCGCGACCTTGCCCGCGTACCTCAACGCGCTCTCCGGCCGCGGCGTGCACATCGTCACGGTCAACGACTACCTCGCTAGCAGGGACGCGGAGTGGATGGGGAAGGTCTACAAATTCCTTGGGCTGTCGGTGGGCGTGATCCTGACCCAGATGCCGCACGCCGAAAAACAATCAGCCTACGCCGCCGATATCACCTACGGCACCAACAACGAATTCGGCTTCGACTACCTGCGCGACAACATGGCGATGCAGGTGGGCGACCGCTTCCAGCGCAAGCTGAACTACGCGATCGTGGACGAAGTCGACTCGATCCTGATCGACGAGGCCCGCACGCCTCTCATCATCTCGGGGCGGGCCGAGGACCGCACCGAGATCTACCAGCGCATGGACAAGGTGGCGCCGATGCTCAAGCGCCAGGAAAAGGAAAGCGCGCCGGGCGATTTCTACGTCGACGAGAAAAACCACACGGTGCTGCTCTCCGAAGACGGGCACGAGCACGCCGAGAAGCTCCTCGGCCGCGCGGGGCTGCTGCCCGAAGGGCGCAGTCTGTACGAGCCGGCGTACGTTAACCTCATGCATCACTTGAACGCGGCGCTCAGGGCGCACAATCTTTTCTTTCGCGACCGGCACTACGTGGTCCAGGACGGCGAGGTGATCATCGTCGACGAATTCACCGGGCGGCTCATGCCGGGTCGTCGCTGGTCCGATGGCCTGCACCAGGCGATCGAGGCGAAGGAGAACGTGTCGATCCAGAGTGAGAACCAGACGCTCGCCTCGATCACGTTCCAGAATTACTTCCGCATGTACCGCAAGCTCGCGGGGATGACCGGAACGGCCGATACCGAGGCCTACGAATTCCAGGAGATCTACGGGCTGGAGGTCGTCGTCGTCCCGACGCACATGCCGATGGTCCGCGCCGACCGTAACGACCAGGTCTTTCGCACCGCAGCGGAAAAGTACAAAGCGATCATCGGCGATATCAAGGACTGCCACGAGCGCGCTCAGCCGGTGCTGGTCGGCACGACCTCGATCGAGAATTCGGAGCTCATCTCGGGAATGCTGGAAAAGGACAAGTTGGCGCACCAGGTCCTGAACGCGAAGCAACACGCGCGCGAGGCGGAGATCGTTGCCCAGGCCGGGCGTCCGAAGATGATCACCATCGCGACCAACATGGCGGGCCGGGGCACGGACATCGTGCTGGGCGGCAACGTCGAGAAGCAGATCGACCTCGTGCGGGACAAGGACGACCTCGACGCCCCCGAGAAGGAGCGTCGCATCAGCGAGCTGCGTCATGAGTGGCAGGACCTGCATAACCGTGTCATCGCCGCGGGCGGCCTGCACATCATCGGAACCGAGAGGCACGAGGCTAGGCGCATCGACAACCAGTTGCGCGGTCGCTCGGGCCGGCAGGGCGATCCGGGCTCCTCGCGCTTTTACCTTTCGCTCGAAGATCCGCTGCTGCGGATCTTCGCCGGAGAGCGGGTCAACGCCATCATGCAGCGCCTGGGGATGCCCGAGGGCGAGCCGATCGAGCATAGCCTCGTCACTCGATCGATCGAGAGCGCGCAGCGCAAAGTCGAGGCGCACAACTTCGACATCCGCAAGCAACTGCTTGAATACGACAACGTCGCGAACGACCAGCGTCGCGAAATCTATCAGTTGAGGAATTCCATCCTCGAATCGCAGGACGTTTCGGACCAGATCGCGGCGCTGCGCGAGGGTGTGGTGACCGATTTCTTCCGCGCCCATGTCCCCGAAGAGAGCATGGAAGAGCAATGGGACATCCCGGGCCTTGAAAAAGCGTACGCCGCCGAGCTCCGGCTCGAACTGCCTCTGTCGAAGTGGCTGGAGAGCGACCCGGGTCTGGACGACGCCGCGCTGCTCAAGCACGCGATCGGCGAGGCCCACGCAGCCTATGCCCGTAAGATGGCAGCCAATCCCCCGGAGGCCGTACATCAGTTCGAACGGCTTATACTGCTCTCGACGTTGGACAATCACTGGCTCGAGCACCTCGCCGCGCTCGACCATCTGCGCCAGGGAATCCATCTGCGCGGTTACGCGCAGAAAAACCCGAAGCAGGAATACAAGCGTGAGGCTTTCGAGCTGTTCGGCAACCTCGTGGAATCTGTCAAACTGGAAGTGACGCGCACGCTGATGACGGTCGAGCTGCAGTTGCGCGAGCAGGTCGAGCAGGTAGAGAAGCTGCAGGCGCCGGCGCTCGAGAACGTGCAATACCAGCACGCCGGGTACGAAGAAGCCCTCGCCGGAGCGGGTGCAGATGCGGCTCCGGTGTCGAAGCCGGCTCCTTTCGTCAGGCAGATGGGGAAAATCGGACGCAACGATCCTTGTCCCTGCGGGTCGGGGAAGAAATACAAGCACTGCCACGGGAAGCTGAGCTAGCAGGGGAGCGGCGCCCAACCTAATGGCTGTCAATTTGAGCCCTCCGCGGCCGGAGGACTTGTTGCTCGTGAGGGGCGTCAAGCTCGGCGTCGCCGAGGCCGGAATCCGCAAGGCCGGGCGCAAGGACCTGCTTCTCATGACGCTTGCGGAGGGCGCGTCCGTCTCGGGCGTGTTCACGCAGAATCGCTTTTGCGCGGCACCAGTCCAAGTGGCGAAGGAGCACCTGGCCTCCGGGTTTCCGCGGGCGCTGCTCGTCAACACGGGCAACGCCAACGCCGGTACCGGGGAGGCCGGAATTGCCGGCGCAAGGGAGTGCTGCGACGCGGCCGCCCGGCTCGTCGGCTGCGAATCCCGCCGGGTTTTGCCGTTTTCGACTGGCGTGATCATGGAACTCCTGCCCGTGGAGCGCATCGTCGCGGGCCTGCCGGCGTGCGTCGCCGACCTGCGCGAGGACAACTGGACGCGGGCAGCCGAGGCGATCATGACCACCGATTCGGTGCCGAAAGCCCGGTCGCAGCGCGCGCGGCTTGCGGGGGGCGTGGCGACCGTCACCGGGATCGCGAAAGGCGCGGGCATGATCCGCCCCGACATGGCGACGTTGCTCGCGTTCGTGGCGACGGACGCCCCGGTCGCTCAAGGTGCCCTGCGCCAGCTCCTCGCCGACGCCGCGGGACGCTCGTTCAACCGCATCAGCGTGGACGGCGATACGTCCACCAACGATTCCTTCGTCCTCATTGCAACCGGCGCGAGCGGCGGAACGATGATCGACAGCCCTGGCCATCCCGGATTCGCGGCGTTACGGGAAGCGGTGCTCGAGGTATCGCAGGGGCTCGCGCAGGCGATTGTGCGCGACGGCGAGGGCGCGACCAAGTTCATCACGGTCTGCGTGGAAAAGGGCCGGACTGACACCGAATGCGCGAACGTCGCCTATTCGATCGCGCACTCGCCGCTCGTGAAGACCGCGTTTTCCGCATCCGACCCGAATCTGGGGCGGCTGCTTGCCGCGATCGGCAACGCCGGCGTGCGCGATCTCGAAGTCGGTCGCGTCGAGCTTTACCTCGACGAGGTGCTGGTGTCGAAAGATGGAGGCCGCGCTCCGGCTTACCGCGAGGAGGACGGGAAGCGCGTCATGGCAAAAAGCGAGATCACGGTTCGCGTCGTACTCAACCGCGGGCTTGCGGCCACCACGGTGTGGACCTGCGACCTTTCGCACGACTACGTTACCATCAACGCCCAGTACAGGACCTAGGACGGGCCATGTCCGAGCTCGAACGTCTGATCAAGCGCGGCGAAGCGTTGCTCGAGCGCGTGGAAACGCTGCTCCCGCCGGCATTGCGCCCCGTGGACTGGCACCAGAGCGTCGCTTTCCGCTGGCGCAAGACGTCGCGCCGTGGCTTTATCCAGCCCGTCGCAAACCTGCACCGTATCCGACTTTCGGACCTTCACGGCGTCGATAGCCAGAAGGCGCTGATCGAACAGAACACGCGCCAGTTCGTCGAAGGCCGAACCGCCAACAACGCGCTCCTGACCGGCGCGCGCGGCACGGGAAAGTCCTCGCTCGTCAAGGCCGTGCTCGACAAATTCCACCCCAAGGGCCTGCGCCTCATCGAAGTGGAAAAGCACGATCTCATCGATCTCCCCGATATCGTCGATCAGGTGGCGGGGCGGCCCGAGCGGTTTATCCTGTTTTGCGACGACTTGTCGTTCGAACTCTCGGAGGCCGCGGGCTACAAGGCGCTCAAGGTCGTGCTCGACGGCTCGATCGCAGCGACTTCCGAGAATCTTCTCATCTACGCGACGTCGAACCGGCGGCATCTTATGCCCGAGTACATGCAGGAAAATCTCGAGACCAAGCATCTCGGCGAGGAGATTCATCCCGCCGAAACGGTGGAGGAGAAAATCTCGCTTTCCGAGCGCTTCGGGTTATGGATCTCCTTCTACCCGTTCGACCAGGACGCCTACTTGGACATCGCGGGACATTGGCTGCGCGAGCTCGGCTGCAGAGAAGCGGAGATCCCCAAGGCGCGGGCAGAAGCGCTGCAGTGGGCGCTGCTGCGCGGATCGCGCAGCGGCCGCGTGGCGTGGCAGTTCGCGCGCGACTACGCCGGGCGCAACGCCGGCGACGCGAAGGCAAGACGCTAGCAGGTGTCCATGATGTCGGCCCCGGTGGACGTCGCCGTGGCGGTGCTGATCCGTTCCGACGGCGCCGCGCTTCTCGCTCAGCGTCCCCAAACCAAGGTCTACTCGGGCTACTGGGAATTTCCCGGAGGCAAAATCGAGCCAGGCGAACCGGTCCCCGAGGCACTCAAGCGCGAGGTCCGCGAGGAGCTCGGCATCGAGGTCGAGCGCGCCTATCCTTGGATCACCCGGGTCTTCGTCTATCCGCACGCCAAAGTGCGCCTGCATTTCTATAGGGTGTACGCGTGGCGCGGCGAGCCGCGCGCAGTCGAACACCAAGCCATCGCCTGGCAGCACCCCGATGCGATCGAACTCGATCCGCTCCTGCCGGCCAACGGCCCTGTGATACGCAGCCTGATGCTGCCCTCCGAGTACGCCATCACGCACGCCGGCGCCCTGGGTTTCGAGCTATTTCTTTCGAAGCTCGAGGCAAGGCTGCGGGGCGGCCTCAAGCTCATCCAGATACGGGAAAAAACCCTCGCGCCTCAAGCGGTGGCGGAGTTCGCGCGACGCGTGACTGCGCTGGCCCGCGCTCACGGTGCGAAAGTCCTCGTCAACTCGGATGCCGCGCTTGCGCGCGAAATCGGCGCCGACGGCGTGCATCTCACCGCCGAGCAATTGCGCGGTGCCCTAAGTCGCCCGGACCTCCCTTGGTGCGGCGCCTCGTGCCATTCGAGCGAGGAGCTGCGCAGTGCCGAAGCGCTCGGCGTGGATTTTGTCGTGCTCGGCCCGGTGCGCGCGACGCCTTCGCACCCGAGCGCGGTCCCGCTCGGCTGGGAACGATTCCAGGAGATCGCCGCGGGCGCAGCGGTGCCCGTCTACGCGCTCGGCGGGATCTTTCCTTCCGATCTCGAACAAGGCATGAGCTGTGGCGCGCACGGCATTGCCATGGTGCGGGGCAGTTGGCGAAACGGCGAAAAACCCCAGGACTCTTCCGTCTGATCCTGATCGGGCGTCCTTGTCTTCCTTCAAACGTAAAGATACTCTACCGAGTTGCCGCGCTTTGTTTCGGGTATCCGTCATGCGCGGAGCACCTTCCGGAACGGAAAGGCCGCGATGACCAAAATTCTCTGTGTTGAGGACAGCGAGGACAGCCTGTTCGCGCTGCACAAGCGCTTGGCCCTCGCCGGATTCGAGGTCAAAGTCGCAATGAATGGCGCGGAGGGTGTCGATTGGGCGAAAACGCTCCTGCCCGATCTGATCGTGATGGACCTGAGACTTCCGGGGCTCGACGGCTGGGAGGCGACGCGCCGTCTGAAAGGCCACCCGGAAACGAAACACATCCCGATCGTCGTCGTCACCTCGGATATATCAGAGAAAAGCCGCGAGAAGGCGTTCGCCGCTGGCTGTGATGAATACGAAACGAAACCAGTCAATTTTGAGAAACTGGTCGGGAAAATCCACTCGCTTCTCAGCCGGGGCGCAAGAGCATGACCGAGCGGCGTAGGAAGCAAGGCAGGATCAATCCCTGATCCCCGATCCTTCGTCCTGCTCTTCCGCATCCGGCGCATCCTTGCCCCCCTCCACAGGAACCCGGTACCTTTCCATCGCCCAGTCGCCGAGATCGATCAACTTACAGCGCTCCGAGCAAAACGGCCGGTAAGGATTTTCCGTGGACCACGCCACCTGTGCGCCGCAGCGCGGGCAGCTCACGAAGCGCGCCTTGGCCACGGTCTCACAGATTGCAGAAAGTCAGCTCGAACTCGACGTCCGCCTCGCATACCCGTGTGCCGAAAGTGCTGAAGCGGACATTCAGCGCGTAGCGGTTTGCGCTGATCTCGGGGATGAACTGCGATTCGCGTGGCAGCCGGATGCGCACCATCTGCGACATCTTGCCGCCGAGCATTTGCGAGAAAGCAGCGCGGTGGGCGACGTGTTTCACGGGCTTTCCGCCTTCGCGCAGAAGTTTCAGCACGATAGACGACGCATCTCGGATCGGAAGCAAAGGGGAGATCCAGGTGCCGAGATCGGTTCCGCGCCTGGCGCCTTCGCGGTGCAACCAGAAATGGTAGGAGGGAAGGTCGAATTCGCAAACCCCGCCAGGGATCCCGCTGCGCTGCTTGATCGACATCAGCCAATCGTTCTCGCGAAGGTACTGGCCGATCTTGCCGGTCATTGCGAAAAGCGCCGCGCTCGAGCGCTCGATATCGGAGATGACCTGCTGGAGCACACCTTCCGCGATTTGGGGGTTGTTGCGAAACCCGAGCAGGATCTGCTTCTGTCGTTCGAGCTCCTGCAGCAGGTCCGACTTGAGTTCCGCGCGACCGGCGACTTCCAGGATTTCGAACAGGGTCATCAGGGCGGCGTGATGCGCGCGCGAATCTTCCTCCGCCACAAAGTGATTGGCGCGCTCGAAGAGGTTTTCCAGACGCAGCAGGGTCCGGACTCGTTCGTTGAGCGGATACTCGTAGGTGATCACCTTGACACCCGCGGCTGGGAGGGTAGGCGATTGATCCCGGGGGAGCCTCGCCGGATTCTCCCCGATCCGCCGCGAATTGACAACGGGCGTGCGCTATGACGTTGTCTTGGAGCGTGCGGCAAGCGTGAGATATTTCTCATTCAGATTCGACACCTGGTCCTCGAGCGCCTCGGGCGTTCCGCTGTTGTCGATCACGTCGTCGGCTTGGGCGAGGCGCTGTTCGCGCGTGGCCTGCGCGGCAAGGATGGCGCGCACTTCGGTCTCCGACAGGCCGCTTCGCCGCATGGCTCGCTCGACCTGCTGCCCCTCGGGACAATCGACGACGAGCACCCGGGCATAGCGCGATCGCTCGACGCCGCTCTCCACCAGGAGCGGGACCACCAGGATGGCGTACGGGCCCGGCGCGCGATCGCACCGGCGGGCGCTTTCCATGCGTATGAGCGGATGCAGGATCGCCTCCAGCCGTTTTCTCGCCGCCGCGTCGCCGAACACGAGCCTGCGCATCCCGTCACGATCGAGGGCGCCGTCTGCGTCGATCACGCTTGCGCCGAACGCGGAACGTATCGCGCCGATTGCCTCGCCCCCCGGGCGCGTGAGCTCGTGGGCAATCTCGTCAGTATCGATCACGGTGACCCCCCGCTTGGCGAACAGCCCGGCGACCACGCTCTTGCCGCTGGCGATGCCGCCCGTGAGTCCGACCGTATACGGCTTCACATGAACTGGTTGAAGTATTGGCGGGTGATCTGCGGTCCCCAGAACAGTGCGACGATCCCGGCGGCGCCCAAATACGGCCCGAAGGGAATCGGAACGCTGCGGCCGTGCCGGAGAAAAACCATGAGGGCTATTCCAACGGCCGCCCCGATGAAGGACGACAGCAGGATCGTGAGCGGCAAAGCCTGCCACCCGCACCACGCGCCAATTGCGGCGAGCAGCTTGAAATCGCCGAATCCCATCCCCTCCCTGCCTGTTACGAGCTTGAACACCCAGTACACAGTCCAAAGGGCGAGATATCCAGCAGCCGCGCCGATCACCGCAGAACGCAGGTCGGCGAAGATGCCGCCTGCATTGACGAGCAATCCCAGCCACAAGAGCGGCAGCGTGATCGAATCGGGCAGCAGCTGGGTATCGAAATCGATGAAGCTCGCGGCGACGATGCACCACAGGAACACCATCGCGGCGAACGCCGCGATGCTGAAGCCGAAGTGCGCCGCCGCCCAGGCCGCGCCGGCGCCTCCGAGGAGCTCGACCAGCGGGTAGCGCGAACTGATGCGCGCTTTGCACGCCGAGCAGCGCCCACGCAGCATCACCCAGGAGACGAGCGGGATGTTTTCCGCCGCGGCGACGGTGTGGCCGCACGCCGGGCAGCGCGAGCGCGGAACGAAAAGGTTGAACCTTTCCGCCGGCGCGATGGCCTCGCCGCGCAGGTCCGCGCATTCCTCTTGCCAACCGCGCTCCATCATCTTCGGCAAGCGATGAATGACCACGTTCAGAAACGAGCCGACCATGAGCCCCAACACCAGGCACAGCCACGGGAACACCATCGGATGGGCGCCCGCTTTGAGAATGTCGCTCATCGGATCAAACAAAAAGGGTTACGGCCGGGCCGTAACCCTTTCGAGAAGGTGCGCGATGGAAATAATGCTAGACCGCTTGGCCGATCTTGAAGATCGGCAGGTACATCGCGATCACCATGCCGCCGATCAGCACGCCGAGCACCACCATGATCATCGGTTCCATCAGACTGGTGAGCGCGTCGACCGCATCGTCGACCTCGGCCTCGAAAAAGTCGGCGACCTTGCTGAGCATGGAATCGAGCGCGCCGGATTCCTCCCCGATCGACACCATCTGCACGACCATGTTGGGAAAGACGTTGGATTCCTGCATCGCGGCGGTCAGGCTCGTCCCGGTGCTTACCTTCCTCTGGATTTCCTTGGTGGCTACCGCGTAGACGTAATTCCCCGAAGCACCGCCGACCGATTCGAGCGCCTCGACCAGGGGCACGCCCGCCGCGAACATAATGGAGAGCGTCCGGGTCCAGCGCGCAATGGTGGATTTCTTGATGAGGTCGCCGAAGACCGGCACCTTGAGCATCAGCCGGTCCATGTACACCTGGACCGGTATGGAGCGCTTCCACAGCTCGAGAAAACCCCATACGCCTCCGATGACGGCTGGGAAGATGACGTACCAGAAATTGACGAAAAAGTTCGAGACCCCCATGACGAACAAGGTTGGGGCGGGGAGGTCGGCGCCGAAGCTCGTGAACACCTCCTTGAACGCCGGGATCACGAAAATCATGATGACCGCGGTGATGATGAACGCAACGACGACGATCGCGATCGGGTAGAAGAGCGCCGATTTGATCTTCGATTTGATGCCGAGGATCTTTTCTTTGTAGGTAGCCAGGCGCTCCAGGAGGTTTTCGAGAATCCCGGCCTGCTCGCCGGCCGCAACGAGGTTGCAGTACAGGGCGTCGAAGTGAAGCGGGTACTTCCGGAACGCCGAGGCGAGCGAGGAGCCCGTCTCCACGTCGGTCTTGATCCCCATCAGCAACCTCGCTACCGCCGGGTTGGCGTGGCCTTTGCCGACGATGTCGAAAGACTGAAGGAGCGGCACGCCGGCTTTCATCATCGTCGCCATCTGGCGGGTAAAGAGGCTTACGTCCTTCTCGCTGACCTTGCCGCCCCTCCCGAGGCGCTGCTTGTGGACCTTGGTGACGACGATGCCCTGGCGGCGCAGCGTGACGTTGACCAGGGCTTCGCCGCCCGCGCGCATCTGGCCTTTGATGATCTTGCCGGACTTGTCCTTGCCTTCCCAAAGGTAGGTGACTTCCTTGACTTTGGCGACTGCTGCTGCGGTTGCCATAGCGGTTTCTCCTGCTTCATTCGCCGGTCCAGCGCCTGCGACTTCCTCCGGCGAAGCCGGGACGCTCGCGGACGGTCCAGCGATGATGCATGGGCAGAGGCGCTTTGTAAAGTCTCAAGTACTTCCCGCAATGCATTGAAGACAAGACGTAAACAGGCGGTGCGCAAACCGTGAAATACTGCCTGCGCGGCGCGGCCCGCGGAGCTCTTCAGGCGGCTTGCGCGAGGTCGGATACGTGCGGGCGGAAAAGCCGCACGGTCTTGATCACCCGGTCCTGGGTCTGCACGATCTCCATCGGCACGTCGGCGATCTTGAGCGCAACCCCTGCCGCGGGAATGTCCCGCAGGTGTTCCAGGATGAGACCGTTCAGGGTCTTCGGCCCGTCCAGGGGCAGCGCGAGCCCGAGCTTGCGGTTCAGCTCGCGCAGCACGCTCGAGCCCTCTACGAGGGCGCTGCCGTCCTTGTCCCAGAAATAAGTCCCCGATTTCACCGGCGCGGTGGTAGTGAATTCGCCGATGATCTCCTCGATGATGTCCTCGAGGGTCACCAGCCCCTGCAGCTCGCCGTACTCGTCCACGACCATCGCGATGCGCTGGTGGTTTTCCTGGAAATACTGGAGCTGCGCGAACGCCGGCGTGCCGGCCGGCACGAAATAGGGCTCGGCCAGCAGTCCGGCGAGGGCCTTCCGGTCGAACTCTTCCGCGCGCACCAGATGCATCACCTTGCGCAGATGCAGGATGCCCGCGAGGTTGCCGAGCTCGCCCCGGTAAGCGGGGAGCCGCGTGTGGTACGCGGTGGTGAGCTGCGCGAGGATTGTCTCGGTCGACGCCTCGAGGTCGATCGCCTCGATCTGTGCGCGCGGCGTCATCACGTCCTCGACGGTGATCGCTTCGAGGTCGAACAGGTTGACGAGGATGCTCTGGTGCTTCTTCGGCATGAACTGGCCGGATTCCAGGACGAGGAATCGCAGCTCCTCCATCGACAGGCGCTGCGGTCCCGGGTCGATCGGCACGCGCAGCAGCCACAGCAGGCAGCGGACGAACAGGTTCACGATCCACAGCGACCATGCCGAGGCCTTGACGAGCGGCTTGAGCACGTAGCTCGCCGCGAGAGCGGTCCGCTCCGGATAGCGTGCGCCGATCACCTTCGGCGTGATCTCGGCGAATACGAGGATGAACAAAGTCACCACGACGGTGGCGATTCCGAGAACGATCCTGTCGTGGCCGAACAAGTCGATGGTCATGACGCTGACGATCATCGTTATCGCCGCATTCACCAGCGTGTTGCCGGCAAGCAGCACCGAAAGCAGCCGGTCGGTCCGGCGCAACAGCTCGGAGGCGAGCCGCGCGCCGCGGTGGCCGGTGCGCTCGAGCGCGCGCAGTCGGTAGCGGTTGATCGCCATCATGCCGGTTTCGGCCATGGCGAAGAACCCGGAGAGGACCAGCAGGAAAGCGAGCGCGACGAACTGTATTGCTAAGGGGATGTCGTCCAAGGCGAGTGCCTAGATGACGGGAAATTCAGTATAGCTTAGACGAGACCGCGCCGCAGGATCACCTCGAGCACGAAGCGGCTGCCGACATAGGCGAGCAGCAGGGCGACAAAGCCGACGAGCGTCCAGCGCAGTGCGACCCGTCCCCGCCACCCGTAGAGATAGCGCCCGGCGAGGAGCGCCGCGAAAATGAGCCAGGAAGCTACGGCGAACACCGTCTTGTGGTCGAATTTCATCGCCCGGCCGAAGAGCGTTTCCGAAAACGCGATTCCGGTGGCGAGCGTCAGCGTGAGGAACACGAATCCCGCAAGGATGATCTGGAACAGCAGCCTTTCCATCGTCAGCAGGGGCGGCAGCGCCGCGAGCGGCCCGGCCGGCGCTCCGCCGTGCAGCTGCCGCTCCATCAGGGTCATCAGGAGCGCGTGCAGCGCCGCGATCGTGAACATGCCGTACGCGACCATAGCGAGCGCGAGGTGCAGCCGGAATTCGGTCGAATGCGTGTATGGCGCACCCGCAAGCCCCGGGAAGAGCGCCGGCAGCGGCGCGCACAAGGCGGCGAGCGCGAGGATCGGCGCCTGCATGCCTTCGAGCTCGAGGAACCGGCTCTCGATCCAGTAGATCAGCACCGCGAGCCAGAGCATCACCGAGAGCGCCTGCCCGAAACCGAACTGCATCTCGGGCCGCGCCCACAGCATGTCGTAGACGAGCCAGGTATGCAGCGCGAACGGCGCGAGGATCGCCGCCCGCTCCAGGCGCGCGAGCCGCGGCGCGCTCGCGCCGCGCCAGCGCGTGCGCCAGAAGTGAAAGGCGAGGATCGCGTAGAGGAGAAACGCGGCAGCGTAGAGTAGAATCGCTGGCATCCGCGCAGTTTACACCGACGCCCCGCCCTCCCGTGCTTGAGAACCTGACCGAGCGCCTGTCCCGGATTGCGAAGACGATGCGCGGCGAGGCGCGCCTCACCGAGGCGAACGTCCAGGGCGCTCTGCGCGAAGTGCGCATGGCGCTCCTCGAGGCGGACGTGGCGCTTGCCGTGGTGAAAACCTTCATCGAGCGCGTGCGCGAGGCGGCGCTGGGAACGGAAGTCGTCGGCAGCCTCGCCCCCGGCCAGGCGCTGGTCGGCGTGGTGCACCGCGAGCTGACCGCGCTCATGGGAGGAGAGCACGCTGCGCTCGATCTCGCGGTCGCCCCACCCGCGGTCGTGCTGTTGGCCGGCTTGCAGGGCTCGGGCAAGACGACCACCGCAGCGAAGCTCGCAAAAAAGCTTGCGACCGAACAGAAGAAAAAGCCGCTGCTCGTTTCCTGCGACGTCTACCGGCCCGCGGCGATCGAGCAGTTGAGGACGCTCGCGGCCCAGGTCGGTGTCGATTTCTTTCCTTCCGAAACCGGGCAGAAGCCGATGGCCATCGCGCTCGCCGCTCTCGATCACGCGAGGAAGCACTACCACGATGTACTGCTCGTCGACACGGCGGGCCGCCTGGCGATCGACGCGGGCATGATGCGGGAGATCGCCGATCTGCACGCCGCTTTGAAGCCCGTCGAGACGCTTTTCGTCGTCGATTCGATGCAAGGCCAGGACTCGGTCAAGGTCGCGAAAGCCTTCGGCGATGCGCTGCCGCTCACCGGGATCGTCCTCACCAAGCTCGACGGCGACGCGCGCGGCGGCGTGGCGCTGTCGGTGCCGCAGGTGACTGGAAAGCCGATCAAGTTCGCGGGCGTGAGCGAAAAGCCGGACGGCCTGGAGCAGTTTCATCCCGAGCGCATGGCTTCACGCATCCTCGGCATGGGAGACGTGCTCTCGCTCGTCGAGGAGGCGCGAAAGACGGTCGATGCCGGGGAGGCGAAAAGATTCGCCGAGAAGGTAAAAAAGGGCGAGGGGTTCGACCTCGAGGATTTCAAGCAGCAGATCGGCCAGATGCGCAAGATGGGCGGGGTGTCGGCCTTGGTCGACAAGCTCCCTGCGCAATTCGCACAAGCTGCGCAGTCCTCGCACATGGACGAAAAGCAACTGCGCCGCGTCGAAGGCATCATCAACTCGATGACGCCTGCTGAGCGGGTGCGGCCGGAGATCATCAAGGCCTCGCGCAAGCGGCGCATCGCCGCGGGGGCGGGCGTGCCGGTGCAGGAGGTCAATCGGTTATTGAATCAGTTCGAGCAGATGCGCGAGATGATGAAGCGGATGCAGAAGGGTGGCCTTGCGAAGATGATGCGCGGGATGAAGGGATTCATGCCGGGGATGAGGTAGCAGCAGGGCATGATCGGTTGCCCTTCCGCTTCGACGAGTTAGAGAACTCGTAGCTTCTTGCACTGCACCAAAAGTTTCCTTACATTTATTTCAGGAACTGTCAAAGGATTGTCAGCAAACGCTGTCTAGAGTAGAGTGACCGTTCGCTGCGCCAATCGCGATTGGGGACCAGCGGGCATTTACGCTTGGAGGTTGGCGAGCCCAAATGTACTACATCACTTAGGTCTGCCATCTATCCCATTAGCTTGGCGAACAAAACTTGCAGAAAAAATGGAGGAGCAAATGCAACGAAGGCAAATACGTGATCTAGTTTGCGGTACGGCAGTGTCGGGATTGGTCCTGCTCTCGGGC
>Ga0209377_1000647_pt1 | contig 23454 bp, 20 predicted proteins | sample GraSoiAngelo_141_FD_185898 | JGI IMG/M metagenome (GOLD analysis project Ga0209377, IMG submission 185898) | Grasslands soil microbial communities from the Angelo Coastal Reserve, California, USA - 14_0929_12_40cm (SPAdes) (version 2) | ecosystem: Environmental > Terrestrial > Soil > Grasslands ...
CACCTGCCCAGATGTCGCCGAAACGGTCGTATGGCCACGGGGTCCCATCGCGGCTCTTGCCCATGAGGAGGAAGTACAGCCCGGGAATCATTGCGGGACGAAACGCGAGGTTCATTCCGCACATCGGAAAGAACCGCCCGTGCGGCACGCGCTGAACGGTGGTCGCCGGCTCGAGCCTGTGATCGGGCAGAAGCAGTTGTGTCCTCGCGTCGAAATCGGGGACGTTTGACCACAAGCCGTGGTGGATCATCGTCGGCATCGTCGCGTGGCGGATCTCGTATGGAAACCCACGTGCCGGCATCGGCCCGTCCAGCGTGCTCCACCAGCGATCGTCATCCCAGCGCCGGTCGAGAGCATCACGGACCAGGGATAGGAATGACGGCGCGTAACCCTCCTCCGGGTAACAGTCGTCGTCAAGCGTGACCACGAAATCGCAGGGGTCCTGCGCCGCGAGGTAATACCCGAACGAGCGCACGCAGTCAGAGCGCCGAGGGATGATCCAGGCCCGATCTCCAAGCTGCTCGTCGATGTCCTTCCAGCTGTAGTGCTCCACCCACCCGGGGAGCGCGAACGTCTTCTCGGGGTTGTCCTCGACCACGATCACCCGGTGACCGCTGAATTCCGCCGCCCATTGCTCCAGGAACCGCAGAATGCTGTGCTCGCGGATGGTCGGCACGACGATCGTGGCTCTGATCATCCGTATGCGACCAGCTTTCCTTTCAAGGCGCGTCGAGCCCCGCGAAGGACTGTGAGCACGTACAGCGGCGAGAGGGACGGGAGCTCCGACAGCATCCTCAGCGAGATATAGGCGGGGTACCACGGCCTGAGCAAGGCCGGCAGCTGAATTCGCCCATACCGCCAGTGGATGTACATGGTGTTGCGATACAGGTAGTAGAACTTCCACCGGCTGGAATGCCGCGGCCGGACATACGGGTGGTAGTGAACCGCGTGGACGCAGACACCAACCCGAAAGCAGGCTGCCTTGCACCGCATCATGTATTCGTTCTCGTCGCCCCAGATGAAGAGGTCGGCCAGCACGAACCCGATCGCCTCTGGAACCGTCCTCCTGATCAGGACCCCGTTGAAAAGGGCGGCGACGCCTTCATAGACTCCATCGGGCGCGAGGCGGCTCAGCTCCTGCAAGCTCGCGATCGAGGTCCAGGTCCGGAACCTTCCGCCGCGGTGGACGCTCCGCAGCTTCCAGGTGAGCCGGGCAGGATCGTCCGGCCTGACCACGGCAGGTCCGATGACGTCCAGCTCGTTTTGGCGGGAGAGAAGGTTCTCCAGGCAGTCGGGGGCGGGACAGCCATCGTCGTCCATGAGCCACAACCACTCGTAGCCCGCTTCATAAGCTCGCCGCATTCCCTCGTGAAAGCCGCCCGCGCTGCCGCTGTTGGCCGGCAGACGGATGTATTCGATTGAGTCATCGAGCAGTCCAGCCGCGGCCAGGTGCTCGGCTGTGCCGTCGGAGGAGGCGTTGTCAACAATGAACACCCGATCACTCGGCCGCGACTGGGCCCGGATCGCCTCCAGGCATCTGGCCAGCAGCTGCTTCCGGTTGTAAGTGACGACGACGGCGGCGACGCTGCCCATCCGCCTCCCAAGCTAGGGCACCTCGGTGGAACCCGTAATGGCCGATTGCGGCGGCCGCCGGCGCCGCTGTCCCAGGTCTGGTCCGAATCGACCCATTGCCCGTACACGAATCCTCTGGTCTCCTCAATCCTGGAGGGAGCGAAAGCTGATCACCGCTCGGCGCCACGCAATCAGGCCTTTTCACGAGGGTCTGATCCCGATCGCGCGCCCGCAGCTCGGCGTGGAGGAAGAGAGCGCCGTCCTCGAGGTGATGCGTTCTGGCGTGCTGACGCAGGGCGAGAGGACGCGAGCCTTCGAGGAGGCCTTCGCCGCGGCGATGGGGGCGAGGTACGGCGTGACCACCAGCAACGGATCGACCGCCCTCTACCTGGCGCTGCTGGCTCACGGGATCGGCCCGGGCGACGAGGTCATCACCAGCCCGCTCACGTTCATCGCCACCGCCAACGCGATCAAGCACACCGGCGCGGTGCCTGTCTTCGCGGACGTCGATGACAGCCTGAACCTGGACTGCGCCGCGGTCGCACGCCTCATCGGCCCGCGCACCAAGGCCATCGTCATGGTCCACCTGCACGGCAATCCGGGCGATATGGACTCTTTCGTGCGCCTCGCCGAGAAGCACGGGCTCCACCTGATTCAAGACGCCTGCCAGGCGGTCGGCGCGACCATCGACGGCCGGCCTCTGGGCGCTTTCGGCACCGCCGTTTACTCTTTCTATGCGACCAAGAACATCACCACCGGTGAGGGTGGGATGGTGATCACCAACGACCCTCGCGTGGCCCGCACCTGCGCGCGGCTTCGCCACCAGGCCTACTCCGACCGGCCGTACGAACATGACGAGGCCGGGTACAACTTCCGGATGACGGAGATCCAGGCCGCCATCGGGCTCGTGCAGCTCGGCCGCCTAGAAAGCATCACTGAACACAGGCGGCGGCACGCGGCTTTTTACGACCGCTGGGTGTCGAGGTGGTATGGGCGCCCCCGGGTGGCCCCGGGCCGCGGGCACGTATATCACCAGTACACGCTGCGAGTCCCCACCGGCTGGTCCCGGGAGGAGGTTCGCTTACAGCTGCACCAGATGGGAGTCGGGACCGGCGTCTACTACCCGCTGCCGGTGCACCTGCAGCCGCCTTACTTGAGCCTTCACAACCCTGCCTGTCCGGTGGCCGAGGCGGCCGCCAAAGACATGGCGTCGGTGCCGGTCCATCCTGGCCTCAGGGAGGAGGACCGCGTCGCCGTGGCGGCGGCGCTGAACAGCATCGCGGCCTCGACGCTGGCCGACTAAATCCTCAGCTGCGCGCGGCCGGCGCGAGCCCGGCAAGGCTGGACACGATCGCGTCGACGTCCAAATCGTCGATCAATGCATGGGTGGGCAGGTTGACCAGGTGCTCGGCCGCGGCTTCGGCTCGCGGACACGAGCCGGTCTCGTAGGCGCCGTGTTCGGGTGACGCAGCCTCCTCGAGCACCGACGTGAACCAGTTGCCCAGCAGCACGCGCGGCCGGGCCGCACGAATCGCCGCCGGCCGGTCCTCCACCCAGATCGGGTAGCGCACGAAGGCCGGTTCGGCGCCGTCGGGGGTTCGCGGCACTCGGTAGCCGATCTCCGCCATCCGCCCGGCATAAGCGGCGGCCACACGGCGGCGGTGTTCGATGTTGCTTTGCAGGCGCCGCAGCTGTCTGAGGGCGAGCGCGGCCTGTGCGTTGCTGAGCCGCTGCTCGTAGTTCGCGGGCCGCTCGCCGCGCAGCTCGTCGTGGCTCGTCGCTCGAGGCAGCGGATGGCGCTTGCCCACCAGCTCGTAAATGGCGCGCGTGAATCGGTGTAGAGACGGCTTGGTGAGGATGTGATACGCGATGAACTTCAACAGGTATCGGATCGTCTGGTATGCGGCGGGCGCAGCGCACGAGCTCTGAAACGCGACCAGCCGGGCGGCGAGCTCGGGGTCGTCGGTCGTGACGATGCCGCCCATCGTGCTCGAGATCGTCTTCGTCTCCTCGGTGCTGAAGAAGGCGGCGCGCCCGAAGCTTCCCACAGGGCGGCCCCGATACGTGGCCCCCAACGCATGCACGCAGTCCTCGATCACGACGAGGTTGTGACGCGCTGCCAGCTCGAGGGCCGCGTCGAGGTCCACGGGATTGCCGAACGTGTGCTGCAGCAGCAGGACCTTCGTCTTTGGGGTGATGCGGCGCTCGGCCTCTTCCAGGTCGATGTTGTAGCTCTCGAGCGTGCAGTCGACATAGACGGGCCGTGCCCCCGTGTACCTGATCGCATTCGCCACGACGACGTGCGTGGGCACCTGTAAAAGCACTTCGTCGTCGCGTCCGATCCCGAGGCCGAGCAGAAGTGCATAGAGACCAACGCGCCCGGCCCAGAAGCTGCACGCAAACCGGGCTCCGGCGACGCGAGCGAATTCCGCTTCGTATTCCGCGATCACCGGCCCGTCGACGAGCTTCCGTCGAGACAGTAGGTATCGCAACGCGACGATGCAGTCGGCAAGCGTGGTCGTGCCTCCGATCGGGCCGACGCACCGTGGAGTGAGGTGGCCGCGCACGCGGCCCGTCCGCGTCACGCGGCCCTCAGCCCTGCGCGCGAGAGCCACTTACAGAAACCTGTAGACCGCGTCGCCAACGGCGGCGGTGACGCCGAGCGGCACACAGCGCCAGCCCGCCTCGAGGATTTTTTGCGGGCCGAGCGAATCCGTCGACGGGTCTTCCAACCGTTCGACGCGCGGCTGCGGGAAGTAGAAGCGATACAGCTGCCGCTCGTCCGCGCCCCACTTGGCCTTGAACTCCGCCAGCCCGCCATTGCCGCTGCTGACCTCGCCGAGGTCGTACTCGCGGAAACCTGCGCGCCGGAACGTTTCGATGGCATGCCACTGGATGAAGTCGTTCGGGCGCAGGCGGAGCTCGCTCCGGCGGCAACCGTTGAACGCGTAGAAGACCGTGCTCCCGAACGTCAGGTACAGCGAACCGGCGATGAGCCGCCGCTCTCGCTCGGCGATCAGAAGGCGCATCAGACCGCGGGGCCTCAGCACCTCCCACATCGCGTCGAACAGACGAAACGGGCGTGGTGGCGTCATGTGAGTGCGCATGGTTTCCAGGTACAGCTCGTACCAGCTGCGAAGGTCCTCACGCGTTTCTGCCAGGCGGACGGCGACGCCGAGGCGGATCGCCTTGCGAACCGCCCACTTGAGCCGAGCCCGGTTGCGCGAGTTCCCGAATCGGAGCTCGCCGGACGGACCGGGGAGCGTGAGCACATAAGCCGTGCGCCAGGGCATGCAATTCAGTCCGCGGGCCGAGTCCATCGAGAAAGTCGCACTCGGCTTCATCTCGAGCCGCGTACCAGGCCGGTCGCGGACCAGGTCGATCGCGGCGCCGACCAGGGCGGTGGTCGCATGCTCATCGGTGGAAAGGGGGCCGGCGACCGGGGTGCGAGGCAGCGACGAGAGCCGGCGGCCGGTGCGCACGGTCGGTCCGAGAGGCAGTCCCTTGGTCCAGGCGAGCGGCAGGATCCCATGGATCGCGCCGGCGGCGTCTTCGCAGGCGAGGCAAATCGAGTCCTGCCCGTACTCCCTTTCGAGGACGTGCAGCCAAGCGGGATGGTGGTAGATCAGAGCGGCAGGGTGGTTGTTCACGAAGGCGTCCCAGCGCGGGTCCTGCGCATCGATGTCGATGACGCGCATCCCGGCTGGTGCATCGGACTCTTTGGGCGACCCAGGGCTGACCGCGATCTGAGCGCCCACCTCTCTGCCCAGACTAAGTGCTGTTTGGGCTCGGGCTAAATGGGAGGTTGCGGCGGTGGGGTGGGCTGTTGTCCCGTCCCGGTTGAACACCAGCCTCCGTAGCTCTCCATACCACCCATTGTTGCGCCAGGATCCCTGTGGTTTCCTCGAACCGTCGCTGTGAAGGTCGAAGGAAAGCGCGTGCTGGTCACGGGTGGCGCCGGCTTTGTCGGCAGCCACCTCGTCGACCTCCTGGCGCCCTCGAACGATGTGACGGTGATCGACGACTTCTCGGTGGGCACCCGCGCCAACCTCAGCTCGTCGCCCCAGGTCAACGTGCTCCACGCCGACATCCGCGACCGCGCCGCCATCGACGCCGCGGTCAAGCGGGCCGAGGTGATCTTCCATCTGGCCGTCGTTTGTCTTCGCGTGTCGATTCCGGACCCGATGACGAGCCACGACGTCAACGCACTGGGGACCCTCAACGTCTTGCTCGCCGCCCGTGAGAGCTCCTCGCTCGATCGATTCGTCTATGTCTCGTCTTCAGAGGTCTACGGCACGGCGCGCCGGGTCCCGATGGACGAACGGCATCCGCTCAATCCGATGACTCCATACGCGGCCGCGAAGCTGGCCGGCGAGGCGTATGCGTTGAGCTTCCATCGCACATACGGCCTGCCCGCCACCGTGATCAGGCCTTTCAACGTGTACGGCCCGCGGGCGCACGCCGAGGGCGCGAGTGGTGAAGTCATCCCCAGGTTCGTGGCGCGCGCTATCGCCGGCAAACCGCTCGTCGTATTTGGAGACGGACTGCAGACGCGGGACTTCACCTGGGTTGGCGACAGTGTGCGGGGCATCTTGGTGGCCGCCGAATGCGACGAGCTGGTAGGCGACTGCGTCAACATCGCGCGCGGCCAGGAGGTGAGGGTCCTCGACATCGCCCGGCTCGTGCAGGAGCTGCTTGGCACGCGATCGCAGATCCAACACCAGGACGATCGCCCGGGCGATGTGCGGCGGCACTTCGCCGGAGTCGAGCGGGCCAGGTCGTTGCTGGGGTTCACCGCCGACGTCGGCATCGAGGAAGGCCTTGCACGCTACGTCGAATGGGTGAGCTCGCAGCCCCGACAGCTCGACTCGGCTCTTGAATCAGAGGAGGCCAGAAATTGGCAGCTCGCGGCGGCGGTCGGCGCCTAGCCACCCACCGGGTCGCGGTCACCGGGGCCGGAGGCTTCATTGGCGCCCACCTGGTGGCGCACTTGCTCGCGACCGGTGCCCAGGTCGACGTGCTCGGGCCGACGCCGCTCAAGCGCCGGACGCTGCGATCGCTCATCGAGCGCGGCGAAGTGGTCTACAAGCCCTTCGCGCTCGAGACCGACGGTACTGGGCTGGCCGAAGCCCTCGAGGGCTGCAATGCGCTTGTGCACTTGCGATACCGACCGCCGGCGTCCGCTGGATTCTGGGACCAGCTTCTCGAAGGGGTGAATGAAAACCTGGTCGAGACGATCCACCTGCTGGATGCCGCGGCGGAGGCCGGGGTTGCGCATGTGAGCCTCGCCAGCTCGGTGAGCGTTTACACGCCGCCCGCGGTCGGGGTTGACGAGGATGCGCCGGTCGGCGAGCCGCTGAATGCCTACGCGATGGTGAAGGTCGCGCAAGAGGACTGCGTGCGGCACTGGACGAACCAAACCGGCAGGCCCGCCGCGATCCTTCGTCTGGCCACCGTCTACGGACCCGGCGAGACAGTCGGTCGCGCGATCCCGAACTTCATCCGCGCCGCGCTGTCTGGCGCGCAGCCGGTGGTCGCTGGGCGCGGTGCAGCGCAGTTCGATCCCATCTACGTCGGCGATGTAGCGGGGGCGTTCCTGTGCGCCATCGAAAAGAGCGCTGAGGGAACGTTCAACATCGCCACCGGTCAAGGCTGGCCGACGAGGCACGTGGCGCGGCTTGTGATGAGGCTCTGCGCGGCGGATGGCGACGTCCAGCTCAATCACGCAGCGCCGGATCGCGACCGTCCTGTCTGCAATGTCACCCGCGCCGAGCAAGTCCTCGGGTTCAAGGCGACGACGCCGCTCGAGGCCGGTCTCCAGGCCGAGATCGACTGGCTGCGCAACGTGCAGCTCAGCAGGACCGCATGAGCGCGCTGCCCGAAAGCCTGCTGGATGACGTCGACCTGCGGCCGGTTTGGCTGCCCAGGCGGGCTCGGTTCAAGCGAGTCGTGGACGTCGTCCTCGGATCGATCGTGCTGATATTCGCCGCCCCGGTCATCGCTTGCCTGGTGGTGATCATCCGTCTCGACAGCCGCGGCCCCGCCCTGTACGGCCACCGGCGCATCGGTCATCTCGGCCGGCCCTTCACGTTGTGGAAGCTTCGGTCGATGTATCACCACAGCAGTCAGACGTACCACCTCCAGGCGGCGCAGGACTGGTTCAAGGAGCAGCGGTCGGGCGAGCGTTACAAAACGGAGTCCGACCCGCGGATCACCCGGGTTGGCAAGTACTTGAGGCGGTCGAGCCTCGACGAGCTGCCCCAGCTCTTCAACGTGCTCCGAGGCGAGATGAGCCTGGTGGGGCCGCGACCGCTCATGCCCTACGACCGGCCGTCGTACAAGACGTGGTACTTCGAGCGCGAAGTCATGAAACCGGGGATCACGGGCCTGTGGCAGGTCTCGGGCCGGGACCGCCTCTCGGCTCCCGAGATGATGGTCCTCGACGTTCGCTATGTGCGCAGGTGGTCGCTCTGGTTCGACATCCAGATCCTGGCGCGCACCCTGACGACAGTCATTCGCGACCTGCGACCGAAGACCAAATCGGTCTCGAGAATCAAAAAACCACTCCGCGTCGAGGAGGCTTGATACCCCGGTGGAACAGATGATCCGACGCCAACCGATTCGATCCAGTCGACTGGGAGCGATCTTGCTCGCCTCCCTCTTGCTGGTCGTCGCCGCCCTGTCCGTTTCGCCGCGGGCGGGGCATGCCGCGACGCTGCCGTGCACGGTGCAGTGGGGGATGTATGACACCAACACGCCCTGGGACCCCAGCGAGACCGCCATCAAGAACCTGGATGCGGCTGTGAACCGCCATTCCAGCATCGTCCACTGGTTCGCCCAGTGGGGTGATGGCGGAGCGGGGAACTTCTCGGCCAACCAGCCGTGGATGCTCAGCAATGTCCGCGCCTATTCGTCCGTGGGCGTCATGGGCTCCACGCCGTTCATCACTTGGGAGCCGTGGGGGCCGGCGCCGTACACGGCTGCGAACAACACCTTCCCCCTGCAGCAGATCGCTGCCGGAACCTTCGACTCCTACATCGACTCGTGGGCCAACGGCCTGCACGCGTATGGAGGTCCGGTCTTACTCGACTTCGGGCACGAGATGGACGGCAACTGGTATCCGTGGGGCTACGGCGTCAACGGCAACACGGCCGCCGACTTCATCGCTGCCTATCGCCATACCCACGACCGCTTCGCCCTGGCCGGCGCCACCAACGTGCAGTTCGTGTGGACGGCCGACATCTGGAACCCCGCCGGCATCGACCCGACCACCTTCTATCCCGGTGATGCCTATGTGGATCGGATGGCGATCGACGTCTTCAACTGGGGCGCTGCCGGCGGGGGGTGGGCCTCTTTGAGCCAGGGTCTGGAAGCCACGCATGTCTATTCGCGCCTCGCCGCTCTCTCCTCGAAGCCTCTGATGCTTGGCGAATGGGCAAGCGCCGAAGCCACTCCTGCCGACCCGGCGGGCGCATCGAAGTCGCAGTGGATTCTCGACGCCGCCCAGGCGATCGGCACCACCTACACGCGGATCACGGCGGTCTTCTGGTTCAACTGGGCGGGAAGCCCGTTTGCGCTGGACTCCTCTTCTTCGTCACTCGCGGCCGCAAACACTGCGTTCGGCGGGTGCTGAAGACGCCTCTGGACGCAGGTTTTCGGCCCCTCAGACGTTGAGTGCGTTGATCCCATAAACCGCGCGGCCTCCGTACGCACGTGGTGCAGGCCGGTGCGTAGGAGGGCTGATGAGGAAGGTCGGTTTGCGGCATCGGGCTGCTTCGGCGGTCGCTGCGATATGGCTGTCGCTGTCGGCGGTTGCCACCGGCGGGATTTCGCATCCCGCCATCGCTGCCGTCGCGCCTTGCACGGTCCAGTTCGGCATGTACGACACCAACACGCCGTGGGACCCGACCATGACCTCGATCAGAAATCTCGACACGGCCATCGGCCGCCACTCCAGCATCGTGCACTGGTACGCGCAGTGGGGCGACGCCGGCTCGGGTAACTTCGCGGCCAACCAGCCGTGGATGCTGAAAGCCGTACGCAACTACAGCTCGGTGGGTGTGACCGGGTCCACGCCGCTCATCACCTGGGAAGCGTGGGGTCCGTCGCCCATGACGGTCGCCAACAACACGTTTCCGCTGACGAAGATCGCGGCGGGCGCTTTCGACCCGTACATCGATTCGTGGGCGGTTGGGCTGCGAACCTACGGCGCTCCGGTGCTGCTCGATTTTGGGCACGAGATGGACGGCAACTGGTACCCGTGGGGCAACGCAGTCAACGGGAACACCCCGGCCCAGTACGTCGCGGCCTTCCGGCATGTTCATGACCGTTTCGTCGCGGCCGGCGCGACCAACGTGCAGTTCGTCTGGAACCCGAATGTTTGGAACCCGGCCGGGGTCGACCAGCGCGTCTTCTACCCCGGTGACGCTTATGTCGACTGGATGGCCATCGACGTCTACAACTGGGGGGCGAACGGCGGCGGCTGGGCCTCGCTTGCGCAAGGTCTCACCGTCGTCCAGACATACGCTCGCGTCGCCGGGCTCAACGCCAAGCCCATGATGCTCGCGGAGTACGCCAGCGCGGAGCCGGTGGCGGGCGATCCCGCGGGCGTCACCAAAGGTCAGTGGATCATCGACGCGGCGGGCGCGATGGGGGCTCAGTTCCCGCGGCTGAAGGCCGCCATCTGGTTCAACCAGGAGGGCGGCACGTTCGCTCTCAACTCATCCGGCGGCTCGATGGCGGGAGCCGCGAGCGCTTTCGGTGGATGTGGTTCGACGCAACCGCCGCCACCCCCGCCACCGCCTCCTTCTCCGGTTCCAACCCCGGTCAGCACCCCGCCGCCTTCGCCGGTGCCAAGCCACGCTCCCAGCCCGGTGCCAAGCCACGCTCCCAGCCCGGTCGCGGGCCACTCCCCCAGCCCGGTCGCGGGCCACTCCCCCAGCCCCGCAGCGGCCCCGCCGACGAGCGCCGGCAGGAGCCCGGCGCCCAGCGCCGCGCCGCCGGCGGGCCGCAAGAGCCCGAGCGCGACCGGTTCGCCGAAATCCGCCGCTGCCGCTACCAAGGCTTCGCCGCAGGCGACCCGTTTGGCCGCTTACAACTCCATCGATCCCGGGACCACGGCCGTGATGATCGGCGGTGCGCTCGTGGTGCTCGCGTTCCTCAGCTGGGCGATCCAACGGGCGCTCGGCGCCGTCTTCGGCAAGCGCCTGAAAAAGCGCTGAAGATCTGACGACGGCGTCCGGGACCCTGGCCCAGCCCGGGCGCCGGGCGCCCATACCCGATCTCGCGAGTGGCAACTACGCTCGGTTTCAGAGGTGGCTCTTCACTGAGCGCTGATCGGCGCCCGGCACGGTTCTGCCTCATCCGGCAGGGCTACTACCCGCTCGACCCTCGAGTCCGGCGCGAAGTCGAGGCGCTCGAGCTCGCGGGTCACGAGGTGGACGTCATCTGCCTGCGCCGTCCAGGCGAACCGCGCCTCGAAAGCAAGGGCTCCGTCACCGCCCATCGGGTTCCCATCACCACTCGTCGCGGCGGCCAGGCCAACTACGTCCTCCAGTACGGCGCCTTCTTCGCCGTCGCGACGGTGCTCGCCGCGGCGCTCCACGCGAGGCATCGCTTCGATGCCGTCCAGGTCAATTCGATGCCCGACTCGCTCGTGTTCTCGGCGATCGTTCCACGGCTGCTTGGAGCGCGAGTTCTGCTCGACCTGCACGAATGCATGCCCGAGTTCTACGCAGTGAAGTTTGGCGTTGGGTTGCGTCATCCAGCTGTGCGCCTGGTGGCGTGGCTGGAGCAGGCGGCCATCCGCTTCGCCGATCGCGTCATCACGTGCACCGAACAGATGCGCGAGGCGTTCATCTCTCGCGGCGCATCGCCGGACAAGATCGACGTGGTCCTGAACTCGGCCAATGAAGACGAGTTCGACCCGGCTCGTGTACGGCCGACCCAGAGGTCGCCGGGCGAGTTTCGGCTCATCTGCCATGGAACCGTCGAGCGGATCTTCGGCATCGACGTCATCGTCCGCGCGGTCGCGCTGCTGAAGGACGAGATCCCAGAGTTGCGTCTCGACGTCTTTGGCGAAGGCTCGGCGCTGCCCGAGATCGAGTCGCTGGCCGCCGAGCTCGGCGTCTCAGACCGAGTGCGATTCTCCGCGCGATTCGTCCCGCTCGACGAGCTGGTCCAGGCGATCGCGAGCGCGGACGCCGGCGTCGTCGCCCTCCGCCGGGACATATTCCGAGACCTGACCCACTCCAACAAGATGTTCGACTACATCACCATGCGCAAACCCGCGATCGTTTCGCGGACGCGCTCGGTGGAGGCTTACTTCGACGAGTCGTGCTTTCAGATGTTCGTCCCGGGCGATGAGCGCGACCTTGCGCGAGCGATTCGTGACTTGCATGCAGAGCCGGCGCTGCGTGACCGGCTCGTGAGCAGGGCCGCTGATGTGAACGAGCCGTATCGGTGGCCGTTCCAGCGGCGGCGCTACCAGGAGATCGTGAGGACGCTGGTTCTCGGTCGCGCAAGTGAGCCGGTCGGCACGACTCAGCCGGCCGGCGTGGAGCCGCATGCAGAGGCGTGATGATCGAGGATTCGCCGGCCGCGAACGCCCACCGCCTGTACGGATACGCAACCTGTTCGACGGCCGCTCACTGAAGCGTGGGCGATCGCCGAGCCTGTTGGCGGTCCGTTCGGACAAGGTCGGAAGTGGATAGGGACAAAGGACGCCGCGCTCATAGGTGGCCTGCCCATTGCGTTCGGGAACGCCCATTTTTCGCCGCTCGCCTGGGACCTAGCCTGAACGTTGTCTGAATATGGTTGACTCGACGCCGATCCCGGTCGCTGCAGTGGCGTGGGACAAGTACCAGGGACGCACCGAGGCCCTGGCCGAGGCGCTGGGTGGGCGGGCCTGGTACATCCGCAGCCGGCCCAAACAGAAGGCATTGCTGCCCGTCCGCTACGTGGTCGACTCGATCCGGATGTGGCGCCTGCTCCGGCGCCACCGGCCAGGCGTCCTCATCGTCATCACGCCGCCGGTTGTCGCGCCGGTGGTCGCGTGGCTGTGGTGCGCCACGCATCAGTGCCGCCTGGTCGTCGACTGCCACACCGGCGCGTTCCACTCCTGGAAGTGGCGCTGGTCCGGCCGGCTCCTCGAGCCCGTCTGTCGTACGGCCGCGGCCGCACTCGTCCACACGCAGGAAGACGAAGCGTTGGTCGAGGCATGGGGGGCGAGAGCGCTCCTGGTCCCGGATGACCTGCCCGACGACCGCCAAGCGTCGCACCCACCCGGAGCTTCCGGACTACGAGTAGTCGTGGCCGGAAGCCTGGACGGCAACGAACCAGTGGCTGAAGTCGTCGAGGCGGCCCGGCTTGCTCCGCAGGTTGAGTTTCGCCTGACGGGCGATGAACAGCGCGTTCCGCTGGCGGTCAGGCGCGGCGCGCCCTGCAACGCCATCTTCACCGGCTGGCTCGACTATCCGACGTTCCTCGGGGAGCTCCTGGTTGCCGATGTCGTCGCTGTGTTCAGCACCGACCCGCACATCATGAACCGGGCCGCATTCGAGGCGGTTGGACTCGGGCGGCCGCTGGTCCTGTCCGACCTGCCTGGTCTGCGTTCGCGATTCGGAGACGCAGCATTGTTTGCGCCCAACGATCCGAGATCTATGGCAGACGCGATGCTGCAGGCTTTGGCCCGCCAGGAGGAGCTGGCCGCGAAGAGTAGAGCGCTCCAGGCGCAGCTCAGCGCCCAGCATCAGCAGGGCCTGGCTCGGTTGCGGGCGATGGTGCAGGTGGCATGACCGATTCGGCGGAGTCGCTCCTCCAGCGTGAGCAGCGAGCCAGGTTCGGCCGGCTGCGATGGGCGCGCCTGCTTGCACGCGAGAATGGCTACCGCTGGACAGCGTATGCGGCGGTCGTCGCGGGTCTCAACCATGCCAGCCGGTTCGCGCAGAAGCGAATGGCGCGGCTCGAACAGCGATATGGGTTGAACGCCCGCACCGGACGGGCCGTCAACTATGAGTACTGGCAAGGGTGGGATTGGTCGCTGCAAGGGGAGGAGTGGACGCCTTCCGAGGAATGGAAGAGCGCCCTCATCGAAGAGGTGATGCTGCCGAACCTCGAGCCTGAGACCACGATCCTGGAGATTGGTCCCGGAGCGGGTCGCTGGACCGAAGCCCTTCAGCGCATCGCCCGGCACCTCATCCTGGTCGACCTCTCAGATCGGTGCATCGAGCTGTGCCGGCTCCGCTTCGAGGAGGCCCGCAACATGGAATTCCATGTCAACGATGGGAGGAGCCTGACCGCCATCGCGAGCAGGAGCGTCGACGGCGTGTGGTCGTTCGACGTGTTCGTGCACATCGCCCCTCCCGACGTCGACGCATACGTGGGCGAGATAAGCAGGGTGATGAAGCCGGGCGGCCGTGCTGTCATCCACCATGCCAGGGCGGGTCGAGAGGACGGCGCGGCCGACATCGGCCAGCGAAGCAACATGACTGGCGAGCAATTCGCGGACATGGTCGCGAAACACGACCTCAAGCTCATCGCCCAGCTCGGCTCTTGGGGACCTGGAGGCAAGTTCAGGCTGACCACCAAGTGGGACATCATCAGCATCCTCGAGAAGTAGCTGTCGCATGAGCGTCAAGAGCCTGGGCCGCCTCGCACGCATCGCGCTTGAACCGAACCGAATTCCCCGGGAGCTCCTGCTCCGGTGGCCGGGGGCGTCGTTCGAGGCGAGGCTCAAGTGGGATGCCATGGACCGCCCCGACTACGCCTATGGGACCTACCAGGCGGCCCGTCAGGCTCGCGCACTCGGGCTGGGCGGCATCACGGTCATCGAGATGGGGGTTGCGGGAGGCCGCGGCCTGCTTGCCCTCGAGCGCCACGCGCGCGCCGTCCAGGAACAGATCGGAATCGAGATCGCGGTCTTCGGATTCGACCTCGGCTCCGGCCTGCCCCAGCCGCGCGATTACCGCGACATGCCCTACGTCTGGAGATCGGGCTATTTCGCCATGGATGGCGAGCAGCTGCGGGACCGATTGCAAACGGCCGAGATCGTCGTCGGCGACGTGGCCGAAACGGTCCCGCAGTTCCTGACGCGACGCGAGCTGCTGCCGATAGGCTTCGTTGCGTTCGACCTCGACTACTACTCGTCGACCGCGGCGGCTCTCGCTCTCCTCTCGGCTGACGCGCCCTCGCTACTCCCGCGAGTGTTCTGCCATTTCGACGATGTGGTTGGCGACGACTGGGAGCTGCATTCCGAGTACACGGGCGAGCTGCTCGCCATCTCCGAGTTCAACGCCAGCCACTCAGACCGGAAGGTCGCGCCCATCCACGGACTGGCCTACAAGCGCGCGATTTCAGCTGAGTGGCATGCTAAGCAATACGTCCTGCACTACTTCTCGCACCCTCTGTACGAGAAGCACATCGGTCGCTCTGACTGGCAGGTTCCGGTCGGCTGATCCCGCCGGCCGCGTCGATGGTCGCGACCTCCGCACCGGGCAGATCTTCAACACGCGTCGTCGCGCTTCGTGCGCGCCACCATCGCGCGATGTCGCGAGGAAGAGCGTGGTGGAAGTCGGCTCGGTCGCGCATGGCGGCGAGGAACTCGGTGTAGATGCGCTGCGCGCCTGCTTGTCTCAGATAGTCCGGATGCGTGTTCAAAAGGGCCATGCCGTAATTGGCGCTTATGAACTCGACCTTCTCCAGCCAGAGGCGGGGAGTCGTTTCGCCAAGGACCTCGGTCACCGTGTAGTCCTGCGTGAGCGTGTAGGGCAGCTCGACGAAACGTCCGAGCTGGTACGGCCAGATGCACATGGTGCCGCCACCGATCGGCTCATACGGATCGGTGTCGAAGAACGAGCCGTCGTACTGGATCTCGAGGGCCTGCATCCACTCCGGATTCCTGTGCGTCAATGGAGACCGAAAGCCTGCCGCGCCGAACTCACCGACGAAGGCGTTCATCCGGGCCGCCCGGCTCAAGAATTCGCGCTGCGATGCGAAGTCTCTGCCGTCGTGCTTGAGACCGTGGACCCCGATCTCGAACCCGCGAGCCCGAAGGTCCTCCATCAGGTCCCGGTCAACGCGGTATCGATCGGGGACGAAGTTGAAGGATGAACGGAACCCGAAGAACTCATCGATGTCGGCGACGCTGCGCGCGAAAGACTGCCCCACGCCGGTCTCTATGTCGTGGGTGAGCACGAACGCATACCTGCTGCCCCCGGGCCAGAAGCCGATGAACGGCAGGCTCGATCGACCGAGGCTCTCAAGTAGGTGGCGCGCCAACCCAAACTGGAAATCGACGTACCTGGATTCGATCGGCCAGCCCAGGCGCAGTCCGGCGGCTCGATGATTCCCGTACACCCGTTTCATCCGGCGCGTCCACGACCGCGGCAGGAGAGGTTTGAGTGCGTAGTAAACACGCTGCGCGCGTCCCAGCTGCCAATGGTCCGCGCCGAACTGGCCTTCCCCAAGCGTCTGCGCGAGGATGGCCTCGATCCGATCCCCGCCCGAGCGCGTCTCCGGCGGCAGGACCGAAGCCGCCCTTCTCACCGCCTCCGACCAGGCCTCGGGTGACGGCTCGGACTCCACCAGCAACCGCCAGAAGCGTTGAGGCGAGTTGCCGGCGTACAGCTCCGCGCTCACGCCGCGTACCTGTAGAACAGCTCGCCGACGGTCCGGCAGACCAGAGCGGGCGAATGGCGAATGATGCCACTCAGGATTCCGGCGGCTTTGCCGCGGCCGGCCGACTCGGAGCGGGCACCGGGAAATGTGTACACGAGCGGGACCTCGGTCGAGCCCCAAGCGGCCTTGAACTCCCTCAGGCTGTCGTGGCCCGCATCGGTCCGTCCGAAGTCGTACGTCTGATAGCCGTTGACGCAGCCCCACTCCATCGCCGTCCAGTGGACGAGGAAGTTGGCGCCCAGGCGCCAATACCGCCGGTCTGAGGCACCGTATTTGTAGATGAGGTGGCGGTTCCAGCTCAGGAACAGCGCTGTTGCGATCGGCACGTTCTGGGCCCTGGCCAGGATCACGAAACCATGGCCGGCCTCGATCACCTTCTCCCAAATGCTGCCGATGAAGCGTCGCGGCTGGACCGGCACTCCCTGACGCTGGCGAGTTTGGCAGTGGAGCCTGTAGAAGGTCTCGAAATCGGCGACAGACCGGCTCAAGCTCACCTCCACGCCGAGCTCGCGCGACCTGCGAATGCGCTTCTGGATCCGGTTTCGGTGCAGGCGGCGGAACAGGACGTCGGGGTCGGGCTCGAGGTCCACCAGGTGCCTCGTGCCGACACGCTCAGCCAGCGCGCCGCTCACGGCAGGCAGCTCGGCCCGGACCTCGATTCCTGCCTGAACGAGCGAGCGGGCGAACTCGCCGGCATTCCCACCCTCCTCAACCAGAGGAGGGCAATGGTCGGTAAATGGAAGCGAGACCAGGCGGCGCCGGCCGATCAGGTCGCGAACCTCCATGACCGGCTGGCCGGCCACCGCCCATCTGCCCACGCCCTCCATCACGTACACGAAGGGGCGAAAGCCATACGTCTCGGCCACCGCTTGCGACCAGGCGGGGAGGTGGAAGGCGGTCGCGTCCGGGCGGCCATGGAAGAGCCGCAGCCAATCCGGATCGTCCAGGCTGCGCACGCTGCCCATCCACTCACAACTTAGGCCGGACCGGCCCCGAGGTTGATGGCCGAAAGCGGAACGATGCGGGCTGATGTCCCACGGCCCGCGGGACCGGTCTCGTGACCGGCACCAACCAACCCATTGCCGCCCCATCAACACTCTGGTCTTCTGGCTGCAAAGGAGTTTGATGAAGCTGACTTCGCGCGTCCTGGCGGCGTTCGTTCTCGTGCTCGCATCGCTGGGCTTGGGCGGGGCCTGGCCGGCCGCCGCGGCCGCCGGCAACCAGGTCGCCGATGTGGCCACGCCGGAGGGCGCGGTCCCGGAGATCGGCGTCACATTCGACGGCCAGTACCTCTACTACGCCGAGCGAAACGGCGCGGTCCTGCATCGGATCGATGTGCCGCCCGCATGCGGATCTCCGTGCGTGACCAGCACCGCGACAGGACACGTCGACATCCCGGTCAGCGCTCCACTGAATCCGCTCGGAATCGGCGGGATCAATGCCATGTCTTACGACGCCGGCCGCGGCCTCTTCTGGGCCGTGGGCGGCGACGGCCTGTCTATCTACCAGGTGACCAAGGCCGGCATCGCCACGCTTGCGTTCTCGATCGACCCGGTGCTCGGCCGGCCGGGCGCCTGCAAGACGACGGTCTGCTGGTCGACGCTGGTCGACGGGCTGGCCTACGACCGCGCCGACGACACGATCTGGTACAAGCCCGACGCCTCCAACCGTATCTACCACTACCTGTTACAGGGCGACGTGCTCGGCAAAGCCGTCCTCGCCCCGACCCCGTATGTCGACACCGACATCGCGCCCAACGACCTGGCTTCGCAGTGCGGCTTCAACTACCCGAGCTGGGTCGTGGTCGGTGGAGCTGACCTCTTCGTCGGCGCCGACAAATGCCAGTACTACTTCGAGTTCACCAAGGCCGGGACCAAGGTGGGGTGGGCCGCGTACAACACGCGCGGGACACCCGACGGGGACGCCGAGTGCGACAACCTGAGCTACACGGTGTCCGTGTTCTGGGCGCGCGACGTCAACGACGGGCACATTCGAGCCTTCGAGCAGTCCGCGGCGGCGGCCTGTGTCTACGGCGGGGGATGAGCTGACCTAGCACATATATAAAGGACGGGCGGCCCGTGCCCGGCCTGTCCTTTACGAGAACTTACATCCCTTAACCACTTAAGCTCAGGGATCGGGCCGATTCCCCGTTACCTCTTACGGAGTTGCGCTCAATCGTCGAATTCAAAGGGGTAACTCGAGCGTACGGCTCAAGGCTGGCGCTCGATGACGTCCACCTGGCGTTGGAGCCAGGTGAGCTGTCGTTTCTCGTCGGGCCGAGCGGCGCGGGCAAGACCACTCTGCTGAAGCTGATCAATCGCGAGATTCGTCCGACATCGGGCGAGGTCTGGGTCGACGGCATCGCCGCTCACTCTCTGAAGGCGTCACACGTTGCCGACGTGCGCAAGCGCGTTGGAGTCGTCTTCCAGGACTACAAGCTGCTGCCGCGGCTAACCGCGATGGAGAACGTGGCCCTCGCCCTCCAGGTGAGCGACCTGCGGGTCTCCGACGAGGAGGCCTCGGATCGGGCGCTCGATGCGCTGGAGGCTGTGGGCCTCGGCGATCGCGGGAAGGCATTCCCCCATCAGCTTTCAGGCGGGCAGCAGCAGCGCGTCGCCGTGGCTCGTGCGGTGGTTGCGCAGCCGCCGCTCCTGATCGCGGACGAGCCCACGGGCAACCTCGACATCGATACGTCGTGGGAGATGATGGACCTCTTCGGGGACATCGCCGCTTTCGGCACGGCAGTGCTTATCGCCACCCACAACGTCGAGATCGTGAGGCGCCTTCAGCGCCGAGTCCTGACGCTCGTTCAGGGCCGCCTGGTGCGCGACCAGCCGGCAGGCCGTACCGGGAGGCTGGCATGGCTGGCGTCGTCTTGAGAGGAAGGTTCCCGCGGCGGCGGATGGTGCAGGTCGTCGCCACCAACGTCTTCCGCTACATATTCCGCGGCGCTGCGCGCAACTGGGTCCGGAACATGGGTAGCACGGCGCCCGCGCTCGGGTCGATGACCCTTCTTCTGTTTCTGTCGGGAGTCATCGGCCTGAGCGGACTCGCTCTCTACAACCTGGAACAGGTTGAAGCCGGCCAGGCGTCGGTGCTGCATGTGTACGTCCGCGACAACGCCGCCTCAGCTGACGTCGACGCGCTGTGGGACCGGCTTGCGCAGGACCCGCGAGTCGCAAGCGTCGCCTTTACGACAAGGGCGGAGGCTCTGAAGCGAGCTCAGCGCATCCCGGGCCTTCCGCAGCTCGCCGACGCCAGTGAGAGCAACCCGTTCCCGGCCAGCCTCGATGTGCAGGTGAAGAAGATCGACGACGTGGCGGCGATCGACGTCCTCGTCCGCAATGACATCGCCGTCGATACCTCGTATCCCACGTCCTACGACCAGGGCGCGTACCAACGCATCCAGGCGGTGCTCTTCGGCGTCGCCGTGGCGGGTCTCGCGTTTCTCGCCCTGCTCGCGTTCGTGGCTGTCACCGTGACCGTCAACAGCATCCGCGCGGCGATTCACTCGCGGCGGGACGAGGTCGCGATCATGCAGCTGGTGGGCGCGCCGCGATGGATGGTCCGCGGTCCGTTCGTCGTTGAAGGCGCCATCACGGGCGGCCTCGCCGGCGTCGTCGGCGGCGCCGTCACTTTCGGGCTGGCCATGACGGGGATGGCGGCGGGATCGTCCTCGTTCGCGCAGTTCGCGCCGGGGATCACGGTCACCGTCGCGGCGCTGGCGGCCGGGATCGTGTTCGCCGCCGGCCTCGGCCTTGGCTCGGGGTCGTCGCTGGTCAGCCTGCGGAGGCACCTCGAATCGTGAGAGGACTCATCCTATCGCTCGCGCTGGCCCTCGCGTTCGTCGCGCTCGCTGCCGGGCCGTTCGGGGCCACCGCCGATACGTCGCCGACGGATCCCCAGCAGCAGCAGGCGCTCATCGACCAGATCCGCGCCCAGCTCGGGAGCAACCTCGCCGACGCGCTGGCCGCCCAGCAGCAGCTGAAGACCTCGCTCCAGGACAACGCGGCGCAGCAGCAGGCGGTGCAGGCGAAGATCGCCGAGGTTCAGAAGAAGATCGCCGACCTCGACGTTCAGATCGCGGATGCTCAGCGCCGCGAGGCGATCCTCGCGCACCGGATCGACGCCGAGCGCAAGCAGCTCCGCCAGCTGGCGCGCGCCATCTACACCGCGCCAACATCGGTCCTGGTCGTGCTCGGAGAAGCGCAGAGCCTGAGCGACCTGCTCACCCGGATTGCCGACCTCAACGTCGCGGGCGCGCGCGCGACTGAGTTGAAGGGCACGCTTGTGCTCGACCTCAACCAGCTCCAGGCAGAGCGCGAGAAAGAGCAGGCCGCTCGCGACGAGCAGATCAAGCAGCGCGAACAGCTCGATTCGCAGCTGTCGCAGCTGAAGGCCCTGCAGGCGCAGCAGGAGCAGTCGATGGCCGACCTGCAGGTGAAGATCAATCAGACCCAGACCGAGCTCTACCTGCTGAGCCGCCAGTCGGCGCAGCTGGCGCAGCAGGTCACGGACATGCTCCAGCAGCAGCAGGACGTGATCATCGCCGCGGCAATGCAGGCGGTGTGGACGCAGGTGCAGCTGTGGTCGCAATCGAACAGCGTCGGCCAGATCCCAACCAGCGCCGGACACTCCACCCAGTACCGCTTCATCTGGCCGGAGCCGCAGGCGCACATCTCGCAGCCCTTCGGGCCGAGCTCATTCTGGTTCGAGCCGCCATACGGCGGCTACCCGCACTTCCACACCGGCATCGACATGGTCGAACCTTTCGGCTCGCCTGTTTACGCAGCCGATGACGGCGTCGTGGCGCTGGTCGGGAGCTCGAGCAGCGGTTACGGCAACTACGTCGTCATCGCCCACTCAGGTGGTCTGGACACTCTCTACGGCCACCTTTCGACGGCGCTAGTCAAGCTGGGAGACAGGGTGGCGCAGGGACAGCCGGTCGGGCTCGAGGGATCGTCAGGAAACTCGACCGGCGCGCACCTGCACTTCGAGCTGCGCATCAACCAGAGGCCGGTGGACCCGACGCCCTACCTGCCGCCCGGCGCTCCTTCGAGCTTCAAGGGCTAGATCATCCGAACCCTTCGCCGCGGTTGTGGGCGTCGAACGGGCGCATAAATACGGAGGGCTGGAACTGAATGAACGCGGGACCAACCACAGTCCCGCCTCCCAACGTATTGAAGGCTGGACCCAGAGCCGAAGCCGTCGCGTTCATCGTCGATGACTGAGTTGTATCGCTCCAGCTGCCGGTGTTCAGCCGGTGGATCAGTGTCGTGAACGCAGCTACGGTTTCGGCGGGAGTGAAGGCGCAGTGCCCGGCCCGGTGCACGAAGGTCTGTCGCAACAGGTCGGAGTTGCCCCGCGAGGCGACCACGCTGCTGTACGCCTGCTCGTCCTGGGGCAGCACCAGGCCGTCGCCGGTCGTGTGCATCGTCAGCACGGGCGATTCGATCACGCCGTTGTAGGTGATGTACCGGCTCAGGTACTGGAGCGCGTTTGGTTGGGCGGATATACGGGGCGCTGCAGCCAGCTTGTCGAGGTCGGCCTGCAGGTCGAGTCCCGCTGCGCTGTAAAGGGCCACGACCTCGTCCTTGTTGATCGATTCGTTGAACTGCATCCGGTAGTCCACACCTGCGTTCCACGACGGGTTGCCGCCGGCGTGCATCTCGAGGTCGGCCCGCAGCGCGAAGAGGAACGGGAAGTCGACGTTCGCGTCCCACTTGAACTGGTTCAGTTCCCTGGCAGCGAAGTCGGTTGGCGCTGGTTCGGCAGACCCGGTGGTGAACCAACCCGGTGTATCGCCTATGGCCGCCACGAGCGCGAGCCGGGCGCGGCCCTGCGGAGTGGCTTGCTCCTGAGCCGCAACGAATTCAGCGAGTTGAAAGTTGCTGCCCGCCCCGAAGCCTGTGTTGGTGATGTTCACCAGCTGTAGGCTCGCTGCTGCCGGCTCGGGCGCCAGCGTCTTGAACGCGAACTCGGCGTCCAACCCCTGGTTCCACACGCCGACTCCGCCGGCCACCACGCCGCACATCGGGATGGCTCCGGCGAACCTTTCTGGATTGCGCTGGATGAGGCCGGCGGTGATCATGCCGCCGAGCGAGTGTCCCCACGCGATGGTGCGAACCGGCTTGCCGTGCTCGGCCGTGAAGTGATCGAGCAGTGCGATCTGGTCGTGGAGGGCCGCCTGCACCGCCCAGCCGTTGACGCTGTAAGACGACCCAGCGATCGCGTAGCCGTTGCCGAGCAACCAGGCGCCGGTCGCCGGATCGCCGACGTCAACGGCCGTAAGAGGATGGCCCGGCGTCACATAACCATGGCTGTAGAGGACGAGGGTTCCGTTCCATGTCGCCGGCATCTGGATCAGGAAGTTCGCGCCATCGATGGTTCCCGTTTCAGGTGGAGGATTCGCCGCACCAGCTGTTACGGAGCTGGCCACCACTGCCACGGCCGTGGCCAGCATCACGAGAAACGCTTTATGGGACCGTCTCATCTCAACCCCCAGTACTCAGCCGGCGGACGCGCTTCTCCCGCATGCTAACTCTTGCCGAAATGAATGCAAGTTCCGACTTGAGCGGCATCAGGGCCCTCACGTTCGACGTCTTCGGCACGGCGGTCGACTGGCGAACCGGGGTGGCCGCCGAGGCGCGCCGCGTCGGCGATTCGCGAGGCGTCACTGGCGACTGGGAGCGCCTGGCGGATGAATGGCGCGGGCTGTATGGGCCATCGATGGATCGGGTGCGACGCGGCGAGCTGCCGTGGACGAACTTCGATCGGCTGCACCGGATGTCGCTCGATCAAGTTCTACAAAACCTCGATGTCGAAGGCTTCGACGATGCCGCTCGAGAGGAGCTCACGCTGGCCTGGGAGCGGCTGCCCGCCTGGCCCGACGCCGCGCCAGGTTTGTCGCGGCTGGCGAAGCGCTTCACCGTTTCGACCCTGTCGAACGGCAATCGATCCCAGCAGGCGGCGCTGGTCCGATTCGCCGGATTACCCTTCCAGCGCTTGCTTTCAGCGGAGGACTTTCGCCACTACAAGCCGGACCCTGACGTTTACCTCGGGGCGGCGTCCGCCCTCGGGCTCGAAGCGGGCCAGGTGATGATGGTGGCCGCGCACAAGGGCGACCTGCGCGCCGCCCAGGCGGCGGGTTTGCGTGCGGCATTCGTGGAGCGGCCGCTGGAGAAGGGGCCGGGGGAGGCGCGGACT
>Ga0209377_1000652_pt1 | contig 23315 bp, 23 predicted proteins | sample GraSoiAngelo_141_FD_185898 | JGI IMG/M metagenome (GOLD analysis project Ga0209377, IMG submission 185898) | Grasslands soil microbial communities from the Angelo Coastal Reserve, California, USA - 14_0929_12_40cm (SPAdes) (version 2) | ecosystem: Environmental > Terrestrial > Soil > Grasslands ...
CACCGTCGTGATGTAGTTCAACGATCCCATCACCGACGAGAGTCCCAGCACCACGATCGAAACGCACCAAAGCATCTGCCCGACCGTGACGCCCGACAGATCGGGCCGCGCCGCCAGCGGCGCGTAGTTCGTCCACCCCGAGCGGATCGGGCCGTTCGGCACGAAGAAGCTCGTGGTCATGATCAGTCCCGCGAGCAGCGCCAGCCAGAACGAGGCCATGTTGATGCGCGGGAACGCCATGTCGTGCGCGCCGAGCTTCAGTGGAATCAGGAAATTGGCGTACACGCCGACGAGCAGCGGCATGATGGCGAAGAACACCATGAATGTGCCGTGCATCGATACCAGCTGGACGTAGTACTCGGGCAAAATCACGCCACCGGCCGCCATCGACTCGGGCAGGATCCCGCCTCCCGGCATGGGCTTGCCCGGGAAGCCGAGCTGCCAGCGGATCTGCATCGCCAGGAGCCCGCCCACGAGCAGGAAAAACAGACTGACGAACAGGAACTGAATGCCGATGATCTTGTGATCGGTCGAGAAGATGTATTTGCGCCAGAAGCTCATGGGCGCATGATGGGCGTCGTGAGTCTCTGCGGTCTTATGCGCGACTGAGGTCATTCGGAGCCCCCCCCCCCCGCGCCCTGTGCGGCGGCTTGTTGTGTCAACCAGGCCTTGAACTCCTCGGGCGTATGGACGAACACCCGCGCCCGCATTTTGTAGTGCCCCATCCCGCACAGCTCGGCGCAGCCGAGCTCGAACTCGCCGGTCTTGGTCGCCTGGAACCAGGCGATGATGTGCATGCCCGGGACAGCATCCTGTTTCAAGCGCCACTCGGGCACGAAGAACGAGTGGATCACGTCTTCGGAGCTCAGCTCGGCCGCCACCGGCTCATTCACCGGCACGTGCAGCTGATTGCGGACTGTGAAGTCGTCCGACGTTCCGAGCTTCCCATCCGGTCCCGGGTAGGTGATCTGCCACTCGAACTGCTTGGCGTGCACGCCGATGTGATAGGCGTTCGGGGGCACGCTCTTCTTGTCCTTGATCAACACCCAGTAGTGATTGCTGACCAGTCCGAGCGCGACCATCGTGACGGCGGGGATCGCCGTCCAGATGACTTCGGCGCGCGTCGAGCCGTGGGTGTAGAACGCTTTCCGTCCCGGCCGGGCGCGGTAGCGAATGACGAACGTCACCACTCCGACCTCCACGAGCACGAGCGCGATTCCCGTAAGGATGAGAATCGCCAGAAACATCGTGTCGATCGGACCGGCGAACGTCGATCCAGCGTCGGGCAGCCACCAACGCATCGAGTCCCTCCCCCTCTCCGCGCGGCTTAGTGCGCGGCGAAAGTAAAGTTGGCCGTTTTGCTCTCGGTTCCCGCGATCGTCACCGTCGCGGTCTGGGTGCCGAACCTCTCGTGCCACGCTTCGACGGTGTACGTCCCCGGCGGCAGGCCCTTGATCGAGAAGCTGCCGTCCGCACCGCTCACGGCGAAGAAGGGATCAGGCCGCACACCGGCGTAGGCATGCATCCAGCCGTGCACGTTGCACTCGAGATTGACCATCACCTCCGGCGCCGAGAAGGTCACGTCGCGCGTCATGCCGGCGTTGGGCTGGCTGACATTGAAGCCGCGATTCTTCTTCGCGATTGCTTTGATGTTGTGCAGGAGGGGATCGGAGTTTTTGATCTCGAGGTTCTGTCCCACCATGATCCCCAACACGTGGGGATGATAGCGGCAGCCGTTCTGATCGAGCACGACGGCTGTGGACGGCGCCTGATACTTCGCGTTGGCGGGCAGCCCGGCGCTCACGTACACGAACACATTCGCCAGGGCGTTGGCGGCACCCGCCACGACGACCTCCTCGGTCGGCGGTGACGGATACTTCGCCTTGCACGCTGCCTCTTCACTCATGTCGATCGTGGGATTCTTCGCCGCAGTGCCCGTGAATTTGATCTTGCCCGTAATGGTCCCACCATCAGCTGACGGGTCGCTCGTCGCCGGAGCGGCTGGCGCGGGTGGAGCGGCAGGCGCTGCCGCGGCGTTTCCCTGATCTCCCTTGCTGCACACGGTGAGCAGAAACATTCCGCCCACCACGCTCAAGATTCTGCCGTTCATTGCTGCCTCCGGTATGAAGTCTTCTGCTGCGCCCGCCATACGACCAGCATGCCCAACCCGAGCGTCAGGAGCATGGCGAGCACCGGCGAGATGAACACCCGGGCCGGCACCGGTTCGTCGAGGGCGAGGAAATACCACGTGCTGACGGCCATGCGCGTACCGTGCTCTCCGTTAGACCCATCCAACGCGAAGAATGCCACGGGGATTGCCCGGCCGCTCCGGAACGGAAGCTGGCTCGCCGTGTCGAGCGAAGCAAGTGCGCGTGTGAAGACGACGCGCCACTGCCCGTGGTCGTAGACCGCCCGAGCTCCTACCCCGCCGCGCGGCAACGAATCGAACCGCTCGATGCCCCGCGCCAGCCCTGCCACCGCGGCACTGCGTGATGCGCTGGTCCAGCGCCATTGATAAACGGGGCCGCTGGAACTGCCCATCAGGAAGTACGGGCGTTCCATCCCGGTAGGAATCGTCACGGGAAACTCTACCACCATCTGATCAGGCCAGAGCGCCGGCTGCTCACGAGTGGAGTCATCGCTCTGCACGGTGGCGAGGACGCGTCCCAGGTGTCCGAGCCAGGCAGAGTCCGGACTCGCCGAACGATCGTCCCACGTCACGCGCAGGGCGATCGAGTCCCTGGTGTGCACGGCCTTCACCCACACGCCGGTGACGGCAGGCGCGAACCACCGGTTCTTGTGAATCACCTGGCCGACGAGCGGGAACCAGTAGGTATCGACGGCATTCCAGGCGGAATCATCCGGAGCCCTCGGCAGCACTCGCGTGACGAGCGGCGCGTGAATCACGTCACGCACCACCGGCGGCTCGCCGGGCGAGAGGCTGCGGACATACTCGGCCAAGCGCCACAGCTCCGTTTCGGTGAGGAACTTCTGATCGATCAGATCGCTGAATGACGGCATCGGCGTGCCGTCGAGGCCGGTGCGGAGCCGGTGATAGATGTCGGTCGTCGTCGGACCGCCGTTGAAGCGCCAGTTCTCGTGCAGGTTCGCGGCGAAAATGGGATGGCCGGCGTCGTCTTTGAGGGTTGGCGCTGATGGTCCGTCGCCCCGGCCCTGATCGCCGTGGCATTTGCGACAGCCGATGGAGTCGTAGAACTGCCGCCCCACCCGCAATGCCTCCGCACCCGTACCGCCGCCCGGCTCCTTGCCGAATTCGAGCACCTGCGGGCGCTGCGTCGTATCGGCGAAGAACGTCGAGAACGTCTTGATGTACGCCAGTACATCGCGCCGCTGCCGATCGGACAGCCTGTTTTTCCATCCCGGCATGGCCGTGCCCGGCAGCCCTTCATCTATAGAGCGAAGGAGATCGGCGTCGGTCGGGAGTTGGCCGTTCGCGGTCGAGCGAATCTGATAGACGGCGCCCGTGAAATCACGCGGGGGCGGAATCATGTGCCGGGCGGCCGGCCCGTCGCCGGCGCCGTTATCGCCGTGGCAGCCGGCGCACCACTTCGTGTAGACCTGTTTGCCAGCCGACGTATCCTGGGTGGCGACCAGCGCCATCAGAAGAAGTGCGTGGATCACTTGCTTCCCCCCGCACTCACTTCCCACGTCCTCGGCTTCCAACCAGTCTGTTCATACAGAAACAGCACCACCGACCAGATTTCGTCTTCCGTCAGGAAGTCTTCCCACGCCGGCATGGCCGAGTTCCACGGCGTCCCTTCGCGCGGCAGCCCCGGGCCGCCCTTCGCGACGCGCCAAAACACGAAGCTCTCCGTGAGCTGCGCGATCGTGCCGTTGTCCTGGAAGTTGGCCGGCAGCGGATTCAAGCCGGACGCGTAATGGCCCTGGCCGTCGAGATGATCGCCGTGGCAGGGCACACAATTCTCATAGTAGATCCGGTGGCCGACGGCGAGGTGCGCCGCCATGTCACCAGAGCGGCGGAGCGGGTTGTCGAGTCCGACCAGCGTGATCGTCTTGCCGCGGAACGTGATCTGTGACGGCGGCGCGGGATGGATCGAGCGGAGGTTGGGCGGCGCCGCGACGCTGGCCTTCACCTGGCCGTAGGTGATGCAGCCGACCATCAGGGTCACAGCCGCGAGCACGGCAGTGCGGATCACCTTGAGCCGCGGCTGCACGAGCACATCGTGCAGGGGCTCCTTGAACGTGGTCCAGCGCGCCTCGTCGTCGCTCACCCAGATCAACACGCCGACCAGCACAGTCGCCATGTATTGCAGGACGACGCTCTTGGGTACGACGGCGCTGCCGGGCAGCGCCGGGATGATGAACACAATGAGGATGTACGCGATCACCATCAGCCCGACGGCCTGCCAGAACGGGTGGCGCAGGTACGATCTCATTTGTGACTCGACAGGAATTCGACGAGCGACTCGAGCTGCGCGGCGGTCAGCTGATTGCCGAACGTCTTGGGCATCACGCCTTTGAACTTCTCGTAGCCTTTCGCCGTCTTGGCGTCGGGCAGCAGGATCGACTCGCGAATCAGGTTGGTCGATAACCGCGAGCCGACGTGCGTCAGGTCGGGCCCGATGGCGCCGCCCTCGCCGTTGATCTTGTGACAAGCGGTGCAGCCGGCGCCGCGGATGATGGTCATGGGATCGGTCGATCCGCCAGCAATCCCTGGCGCTCCCCCCGCGCCACCACCGGCGGCAGGGGCGGCAGAGCCGGATGCTGGCGGGATGTCCGAGGCGGTTACGTCGACCGTTCCACCGTTCGACTCGAGAAACGCAACGAGCGCCCAGATCTGTTGCGGCGAGAGAATGCGCGCCATCTCGGGCATGATCGGCTCATAGCCGGACACGACGAAGGCGCGGGGGCTGGTGAGCGACTCGTACAGATAGGCCTTGCAGTCTTTGCCGGGCTCGCGCTTGCCGCAGCGCGCACCGACGGGTCCCTGCCCCTTTTCGTCGGTGAGCAGGTTGGGCGCGCGCGTGCCGAGACCGTGGCACGCGGTGCAACCGCCAGCCCCGTGATACAGCTGGTCGCCGGCACCGACGAGTTGCTCCGGCGTGACGTTCGCGCCGAGGGTCAGGGCATGCGGTACCTCGGACTGCACCTGCGGGATCTTGTTCGCGATCAGCGTATACAGCGCGAGCGTGCCGACCACGATGCCGATGATTCGCAGGTTAGTGGCCCACATGCGGCGCCTCCACCGTGGACGGGACGAACGTCGATTTCTCGGCGAGCCCGCCAAGCCAGAAGATGAAGCCCACGAGCGACAGGAAGATCAACACGCAGGTGCTGATCATGATCGCGGCATAGCCCAGGGCCGGCGTCGCGGCGTACGGCGTCGTATCCTGCATGACCTGCCACACATGCCAGTGCTGGCGGATTCCGCTGCGCGCGAATCCCATCAGGCCCATCAGCCATGTGAACGTGACGGCGAGAATGAACAGCGCGTACTGCGAGCGTGGCGGCATCTTGCCCCACTGGATCGCGCCGAGCGACTGGGCGCCGCGTGCCATGAGCACGTCGATCGCCGTGACGAACACGATACAGGCGAGCACCGCGCCGACTTGGTAGACCGAGTAGCCGATGCGAACGATGGCCTCGACGAAATAGCCGCGGATGCCGAAGAACAGTACGATCGCCGCCGCAATCACGAACATGGCGGCCTGTATGCGCGTACCGGTCTTTGCCCACGGCACGACCGGACGGATGTTCGCGCGCCGGTACAGCAAAAAGGAAAGAAACGTGGCCAGGATCATGAGGTTGACGGCGGTGTTTTTCGCGCTCATGACGCCGAGCGCGCCGAGCAGCGGGTGATGCGACCCGCCCATCGCCGCCAGCTCGCGCGAATCAGCGATCATGGTGTGCGGCGTCCCCCACACGAGCGCGCCCAGCACAAGAATGAGAAGCAGCCACTTCGTGTACGGCTGGTAGCGTTCCGCACCCGGAATGCGACCCATTCCGATCCAGAGATAGTAGTTCCCCGTGAGGAAGAGAACGGCGATGAGAAACGCCTGGATCACCCACAACCAGCTCATGAAGCCGCCCATCATCGTGATGCCCATCGACTGGTCGTACTGATAGATCTCGCGGCCCAACCAGTAGCCGGCGAACGGCAGGACGATCAGCGCGGAAATCGCGATGAAGTTGCCGACGTAGCCCATCCAGTCGTAGTGCGCACGCTCCTCGTCGGTCTTCGACGCGAGGAAGCGATAGCTGGCGTACGCGCCGACGATCGCACCGCCGAACACCACGTTGCCGATGAGCCGGTGAATGTTGATCGGCATCCAGGTGTGGTTCAGGATCGCGTGCCACAGTTTGATGCTGGTGGGTGACGTCTCGGGGGTGATGTCGCGCGGCGGCGTCATCATGTAGGTGAGCCACGAGTCGGCGATGAACATCACCGTCGTGCCCCAGATGTTCAGCAGAATTCCCAGCCCGAGGTGGACGATCTTGGAGCGCCCGTATTTCCAGCGGTCCCAGCCGTAGTAATACAGGTACAGCGTGAAGGACTCGAGGAAGAAGATCGAGACGTACACCCACATCGATGTCCCGAAGATCGCCGTCAGGTAGGCCCAGAACCGGGGATAGAGCGTCGAGAGCAGGAAGACGAGGACAGCGCCCCAGATCGCCGTCGCGCTGTAGGCGATCAGCAGGAGTCGCGTGAACTCCTTCGCGAGCCGGTCGTAGCGCTGGTCCTTGCCGAAAATGCCGATCGCCTCGGCGACCACCGCGAAGATCGGCACGCCGAGGACGAAGGCCGCGAACATAAGGTGGATCTCCGCGGCGATCCAGACCGCGGCACGGCTGCCGATGACCGGGAAGTCGCGGTAGGCGCCGGCCGTATCCGCCGCGGCCTGGAGGAGCGGCAGCGCCTCAGTCATCAGACTGGGACACGAAGAATGGTTTCCGCTTGGAGAAGTCGATGGGCATGGCGTCGCGGATTTCGCGGAGCAGCTCAGGTGTGATCTCGCGCAAGCCGCGCTCGCGCGCCCAATCCTCGACCCGCTTCGCCACGACCCCGCGTACGAATGACGGAATCCCGTCGAGCCGCGCCCGCGCCGGCGCCGACCATGTGAGCGCTGGCGTGAACTCGCTTCCGTAGCTGACGCTCGCGGGCTCGATCACCTCGGCTCCTCGAGGCTCATACGTGCACGACGGATCGGCGGCGAGCACATCTCCCTCGAGCGCGAATGCGCGCGCGCGACAGCCCCCGCACAGCTTCTGGTATTCGCACCGCCCGCATTTCCCTCCCAGGGCTCCTTCGCGGATCTGGCGGAACAGCGGCGACGACCGCCAGATCTCGCCGAAGCTTTGCGTGCGCAAATCGCCGGCGACCTCCGGCAGATACGGGCACGGCGTGAGCTTGCCGTCCGGGGTGATGCGGCAGTACTGCGTGCCGCAAGGACAGCGTGTCTGATAGTTGAGAATGGGAGATTGGGGGTCCGCGGCATGCACGTGCCGCATGAAGTGCGGCGCGCACTTCGCGCGAATCATCATCCGGCCGCGGTACTCCCGCTGCCACCGCGCCAGATCGGCCAACACGGCCTCGTATTCGGGGGGCGCCAGATCGGAGAGTCCGGCGCCGCGCCCGGTCGCGACCAGGAAATAGCAGTTGAATGCGACCGCGCCCTGCTCAGCCGACCACTGCGCCAGGCGCTCGAGCTCGGAGCGGTTCCCCTTGGTTGCCGTGGTCTGGACGATGAAGTCGAGCCGCTCCGCCCGCAGCCGGCCCAGCGCGGCGACTGTGTCATCGAGCGAGCCCGGCCCGTGGCGGAAGCGGTCGTGGTAGCTGGGTCGCAACGAATCGATCGAGACCGCCACGCCACGAACGCCCGCCGCCTTGAGGCCGGCGATTCGCTCGTCCGTGAGCAGTGTCCCATTCGTGCCGACGACCACCGTCGCCCCACGCTGCGCCGCGTACGCGGCGATCTGCGTCAGATCATGCCGCAGCAGGGGCTCGCCACCCGACAGAATGAGCAGCGGCGCCGGATTGACGGCGAGCAGCTGATCCACGACGCGCAGGCACTCATCCGTCTCCAGCTCCGACGTGGCGCTTTCGCGGGGACCCGCCGAGATGTAGCAATGGGCGCATTCGAGGTTGCAGCGCCGGGTGAGATTCCAAGCGACGACGTGAGGAACGTAGCTCACTGCAGCAGCTTCTCGACCGCGCGTTTCGCTTCCTCGGGCGTCACCGTCTTCATGTCGACCGGGCACTTCTGCATCTTGTCTTCGATATCGCGGATGGGACACCGGGTGACGCCTTGCGCCTTGGCTTCTTCGATGAACGCTCGCATCTCGGGTGACAGCGCGTCCTTGCCTTCCGCCTCCGCGCGGATCTGCTTGGCGCGCAGCTCGGTGAACATCACCATCATCGTATCGACGTCGAACTCGTCGGCTTCGATCATCGCCTGCTTGTTGTCGTCCATCACGTGAGTCGTCACGCGCCAAATACCGTGATTGCGCGCGAACCGCTCGACGGTATTGCGGGCGAGCGGGCGGGCGATGAGCGGGACCAGCTGTAGTCGTTGCCACCCCTCCTCGGTCCAGACGATGGGGTCGGTGGCAAGCCGGAGGCGCTTGGAGATGGCGCCCGTAACGGGGCATTTCGTCTCGACTTCCGGGGCCAGCGGCTCCGGGTCCGCGTCGTGCCCCTGCACCTTCGTCGCCTTCATCTGCTCGGTCGCCTTCACCTCGGCCAGCGCGATCTCCTCGGCGCTCCCGATGCCCATGATCAGCTGCATGTGCGTCGGCAGCAGCTTTTGGATCGCTTCATCGAGCCACTTGTTGGTGACGGTGGGAGGAGGTCCGGCGCCGCCCACCTTCTCGAGCACATACTCCTCGACCGCCCGGCGCGCGATGCCCTGCGCGAATGGCGGCACGCGCAGGATCCGGACTTCGGCCTCGGGGGCCCAGGGGAGGCCGGCCTGGCCGTCTTCCTCGATCCAGGGAATGTCTTCGGGGCGAACGCCGACGACACCTGTCAGGAGCACCGAGCACGGCGCAAGTCGCACCAGATTCTCGGACTGAGAGCCGAGTTCCGTGTCCTCGATGCGGTGCGCTCCATGGCGACCGATCACGAGCAGGCTCGGTTTGATCTCCTCGGCCCACTGCATGATCACCTGGAACGGCTTGCCGATGAGGATCTGCGTCTTGAGCGGCACGTCGGGGAACTGCTGCGCCATCACCTCGGCGCGCTTGAGATTCGCCTGGCAGAGCTTGAGCAGTCCCTTGTCGATGATGTTGTTGTGCAGCTCCTCCTGCTCTTCGAACTTGAACACCTTCGACGCCTGATACGACAGCACGTCCTTGATGTTATGGAACACGACGTGGTGATACTCGACGTCGAACGCGCTGCAGACGTACAGCGACCCGCCGAACTGGTTTGCCAGCTCGAGCGCCGACTTCATCGCCTTGTAGCTGTACGACGAGCCGTCCACACAGACCAGGAAGCGCCCGCCGGTGAGCGGCTGCTGATCGCGCACGATCAGCACGTCTTTTTCGACGCCGCGTAACACGCGAGCCGCTACACCACCGAGCTGCGAAAACTGCTGCCGCCCAAGGCCGTGCGCGCCGATGGCGAGCAGGTCGTATTGGCGGCCGGACGAGCCGACCAGCCGGGCGGCGGAATCTTCTTCTTCCGCCACGAGCCGTCCGTTCTCGCCGAGCTTCACGTCGCTGCGAACTTTGTCCCCGCCGTCATAGCCGGCGGCGCGATTTGGATCGAACCCGATGAGTCCCGGCAGCCGGCCGGCGCCGCGATTCACCTCGTTGACGATCTCTTCGTAGTTGATGCCCTCGAGCAGCTGGCGGGTCAGCGGCACCCCCGCGGCCTCGCAGCGCTTGCCGAGCAGATCGAGGAAGCTGTCGGCGATCAGCTGCAGGCCCTTCTCGATCAGCTTGTCGTGGATTTTGCGCTGTCTCTTGATCTCGTCGGGGGTCTGGAACTGCGCAGGAAGGCCGGTTTCGAGCTGGCGGAAGCGGACATCATGCAGGCGGGCGGCGTAGACGTGATTGCCGGTGATTCGCCCCGAAGACCTGCGGCACATCTCGATGGCGCGATCGACGGCCCAATCGGAGTGCTGCGAGTTGTCGACCGGAACGAATATCTCGCGGTACACCACTACCTCCCCGAGTGACGCCGCTCGAGCGGGTTGTGAACTTTAGATGTCGGTGTGGATGCCGTCAGAGTCAAGGGATATGCAGGCGCCTCCCGGTGCTGTCAAGGAACTTGTTCACAAGCCGCGGGGACGATTTGGGTGCCCTTTTCGTTCCAGACCGTAATGGCATCGACCGGACACGCGTCGCACGCGCGCAACAATCGCTCGCGCTCCACGGCGTCAGGATTCACGAATACCGCGGTGCCGGTATCATCGAGGACGAAGGCCTCAGGCGCTTCGGTGACGCAGTCGCCGAAGCCGACGCACAGGGTGCGGTCGATCCGGACCCGGAGCTCCCCGACACTGCGTTCTTCGAAGTCGCTCACATCCCTTCGAGCCCCAGCTCGGCGCGCGCGGTGTCCATGACGGCGGGGGTGATCTCGGTAATGCCCCGCTCCTTCGCGTAGTCACCGTAGATCTTCTTGACCATGCCGCGCACGAAGCTCGGAACGCGGGAGAGTCGTTCCTGGGCGTCGCTCGACCACGCGGGCCCGCCCGTGACCACCGCCTTGCTGATCGTCTCGAATGGCTCGGCTGGCACCGTGCGTCCGCCGATCTCGACGCCCAGCGACGAAACGAGCTGCGTCTCCATCGGGTTCGTCAGCATCGCGATCACGCGACCGCACGTGGGACACTTGAACGTGGCCGCGAGCGTCCCGTCGCCCGGGATCTCACGTTCGGCAAACGCCATCTGCTGGTCACACTCAACGCAAAGGAATTTCATCCCAGACGCTTGGCGAGGGGTTGAAGGGTATGCGCGCAATCACCGGCGCATTGAACTCTCGCGCGAGGTCATCACCAGCCGTCCCCGGGAATTGCGGTCCCACCATGTTTTCGACGATGCCGAGCAGGTCCGAACCCCGCTCGACTGCGGCGCGCATGGCACGGCGGACGGCATCGCGCGATTCCGCAGTAGGAATGGTCACGGTGAGCACCGCCGGCGGAGCGCCGAGGATATCACACAGTGCGAGGTAGCGCTCCATTCCGGGCGGCAAATCGAGCACCAGGAAGTCGAGAGGGCCCCACTTCACATCGCCCAGAAACTCCCGCAGAGCCGCGGCCTCCATGGCACCGCGCCACACGAAGCCTTCGGCGGGTGGCCCGGTGAAAGAGAGGGGAGCACCATCGGTCAGAAAGTGTCCCATGGACACGCATTTCACGCCGTCGAGGCCGATGGCGGGAGCGGCGGCCTCCGGCGGCGTCTGCAGCAGAGCGGGAATCGTGGGCCCATTGAAGTCGGCATCCAGCACACCAACCGCCCGCCCGCTCCGCGCCAGGGACCGCGCAAGATGCGCCGTGACATAGCTTTTTCCCACGCCACCCTTGCCGCTCATGACGGCCACGATGCGCTGGACCCCGGCCAACTGTTCGGCGACGCGCCGGCGCTGGGCACCGATCTGGTCGGCCAGGCCGGAGCGATCGGGATCGGTCAGCTGATGGTAGGTTCGCACGCGCTAAAAGCTAGCCGAGGAGGCCGGTGGTCGGTTAGTATCCCACCATGATTGAAGGGCTGAAACAGAAACTCCAGGAGGAGGTCGAACGCCTGAATCACGAGATCTCTTTCGTGCTACCCAAAGAGATCGAAAAGGCGCGCGCGCATGGCGATTTGCGCGAGAACTCCGAGTTCAAGGCGGCGCTGGAGCGCCAGCAGTTCGCGCAGGCGCGCGTGCATCACCTGCGGCTGCGGTTGTCGAAGTTGTCCGATGTCCGTGAACAGGATATTCCTCGCGACCGCGTGGGTTTCGGGTCGCGGGTCACCGTTGAAGATCTCGACACGAAGACGAAGGAAGTCTACGCGCTGACACTCGGGGAATTCATCGAAGGGGAAGACGGCAAGGTAGAGATGCCGGTATCCATGGCATCGCCGCTCGGGAAAGCGTTGCTCGGCGGGAAAGTCGGGCAGAAGGTCGAAATCACGCTTCCCATGGGCAAGCGCAAACTCAAGATCGTGAGCTTGGATACAGTGCACGACCTGGCGGAGCGGCATGGATAAGCGAAACCAGCCCTTGACTAAAACCTTTTGATGATGTCACTTAGACCGCGGAAGCAATGCCCATCCCTCAGGAGAACCGGACGCTGATTCGTTTTGTGACCGCTACGGCGGTCTTTCTGCTTTTCGCCCCTGCCGCGCGACTCGCCGCGCAGGGCGATCCCGACCGCACGGTCGCTGGCGGCGGCACCTTCCCGGCAGGTTGGCACGTGCGGACGGAGACGAATCGTCAGACCGGCCAGCCCGCGCCGCTCGAAAACGTCAAGTTCGCCGCCATGGGTGACGGCCTGCACACGACCGTCGGGCCCGCGGCGATCTACTGGCGCGATCGCGACACCATCTCCGGCAACTACCATGTCGTCGCCAAGATGACACAAATGACGAATCCCGCTCACCCGGAAGCATTCGGCATTCTCATCGGCGGTAAGAACCTGGCTGACTCGGGTCAGACCTACACCTACTTCCTCGTGCGGCCCATCGACGGCAAGTATTCGATCCGCCGCCGCTCGAGCTACGCCGCGCGGCCCACCGCCGTGGTGGAATGGACTGCGAGCGACGCGGTGACCAAGTCCGACACGAGCGGCAAGGCGACGAACGAGCTGAGTATTCAGGTGCAGGGCGGTAAAGCCAAATTCATGGTCAACGGGAAAGAAGTGTACACCGGCGACGCCGCGACTCTCGACGTCACTGGAGTCGTGGGCTATCGCGTCAACCACAACCTCGATGTTCACCTCGGCCCACTGGGGATTCATAAGCTGTGACCGCCCTGAATCCGGCGGCGGAAGACGACCGCTTCTCGTTCACGCCGTTCACGCGGCATCCGTTCTTCACGCACGTCAATCGTTGGATTCTGGAGCGAGTGATCTGTCCGGGCCGTCAGGTCATTGTCGACCTCGGGTGCGGTCCGGGCGCCGTCACTCAGCTCATCCTGGAGCGCGTGGGCGGCGCGCAGCCGCCGCCGCGCGTCATCGGGATCGATCCCTCGCCGACCGCCATCGAAAAGGCGCGCGCCGCGATCTCCTCCAAGTTCGCCGAGTTCGTGCAAGGCAGCGCCGAGTGGCTGTCGAAGCTCGTGAAGTCAGCCGACACGGTCGTTTTCCTCAACGCGATTCACTTGACGCGGGACAAGACCAGCGTGCTGCGGGAGATTCGCCGCGTGCTGAAGCCGGGTGGTCTCCTGGCGTTCAACAGCACGTTCTTCAACGGCGCCTACGTCGAGGGCACGAGTGGATTCTGGCGCCGCTGGATCGTGCGCTCCGTGCAGGCGCTGCGTGAGAAGGGGATCGACGTCCAGCATAACGGCCATGCCGCCGCGATGGAGTGGCTTACGGCCGAGCAGTACGGCGAAGCGTGCAAGGCGGCCGGCCTGCAGCCGACCACGATCGAGCTGTTGCGCATCAACATGACGGCGCAGAGTCTCGCCGATATCGGCCGCTTCTCGTTGTTCATCGAGGGTGCGCTGCCCGGTGTGCCGCTGGAGGAGGGATCTGAGGCGCTGCAGACCGGGCTCGCTCGCACGCTCGACGAGCTTAAGATGAACGAAGTCCCTCGTTATTGGCTCGAGGTCGTGGCTGAGGCAGTGTAGCAGCCCAGATCGTCAGACCAAGCACCAGCAGCGCCCCCACCGTTATCACATTCAGCGATTCGAGCACTGACCGCACCCGGGTGCCAACGAGCGCGGGTGCGCTCAGCGTGAGGCATACGAACGACGCCCACCACAGGATCCACACCGGTCGTGGCTTGCCGGGGCTGAGGCGCCAGATCAGCCAGTAGCCCACCAGCAGTGTCACGAAGTGCGGCTTCCACGCGAGCGGCGAAATGAGCGGCATGAGAACAAGGATGATCGCCAGCTCCCCGACGGTCCGCGGACTCGCGAGATCAGGCGGATTGCGGAGAAACAGGAGTGCCAGCGCCACGGCGGCGAGCGCGATCGACCCGTAGAGCAGGTGCACGACGCGCTGCGTGGGCCAGTCGGCGACTGCGGTATGTACGGGATCACGAGCGCTGCCTTCACTGGTGAGGAGTCGCTTGAGTGCCGCCAGCAGCGACTGATTCGAATAACCGGGCGTTGGGTCCGCCGTTTCCGCCGTGGCGACCGCGCGCCACGAGTGCCACCGCTCCAGCGCCCGCTTCGGCCCGAAGGTCGCCACGGGAAGGAAGAAGTTGATGACGACGAGAAACCCTGCCGTCCAGGCGGCCGCGCGCCACGCCCGTTTGTAGAGCAGATAGGGCAGGAAAAGTATTGGCACCGCGCGCAGACTCGCCGCCGCGGCCAACGCGAGCCCGCCCAGACCATGGTGCCGCTGCTGGAACAGATGGAACGCCAGCAGTATCAGGAACAGGACATAGAGATTGACTTGCGTGTGTTGCAAGTGCTCCTGCAGCAGCCGGGCGGTCATGAGCACCGGCACGAGCACGGCGGTCGACGTGAGCGGCGCCGGTTCGTCCCCTGCCAGGCGGGGCATCAGGCGTAGCGTTCCCCACAGCGCAGACACGCTGCCGATCTGCCACAGCAGTAACGCGCCGGCGAGTGAAATGCGCGCGAGCAGCGCCAAGCCTGCGGCGATGAAGAGGAAGAACGGTGGCCAGGTGTTGATCCGGAGCCCGTACGGATCCCCGCCCTGCAGGACGACTTCGCCGACCTGCGTATAGCCCGTGAAAATGACGCCGTCGAGCCGGCCGAGGCTGCGAACGACCTCCGCGGCGGCCAGGAGGATCAACAGGGCAGCGACCGCCTGCCGCCACCTCATTCGAGCACGAACGTCAGTCGCCGGTGTGCCTCTCGCAGCGCGGTCTCGACCACATCCGGCGTTTCGCCGCGCGCAAAAATGAAGCCGGGATAGCGGGAGCCCTCGGGAAACGGAATGAGCCGCTCTCCGGGGTGTGCGGTGATCTGCACGTCCTCGACGAGCGGAACGGTCTTCGCCTCGGCGAGGCCGCGCACGTCCCTCATTGTTCCCTCGCCGGGAATCGGAATCATCATCACGCCGGCAGCGAGCCGTTCGCGCTGCATCGAGGGAATCGACATGCCGAGCGCGTGCCGCAGGATGAGTTCCTCGAGAGAGACGCCGTGGTCGCCGAAGCGGAGGACGGCAGAGCAGCGACCGCCGATGGGCCGCGCGGCGAGCTCGATGAGCCAGGGACCGCGCTCGTTGTAGCGGAGCTCGGCGTGAACGGGGCCGTCCGTGATTCCCACCGCGCGCACTGCACGATCGGCGCAGTCCTTGATCGCCGCCTGCAAACCGGCGGGCACCCTCGACGGCGTCACGTAGATCGTCTCTTCAAAGAATGGCCCATCGAGCGGGTCGGGTTTGTCGAACAACGTCAGGACGTGCAGCCGGCGATCGACGACGAGCCCTTCGAGCGCGACTTCGTAGCCTGGCACGAACTCCTCGACCAGATACTGGCGCGCCCTGTCGCCGCATGCCGCCGCGGTTTCCGGATCGGCGAGGATAGCGCGCAGCCTACGATGAGCCGTCACGAACGATTGCGGACTGTCGGCGCGCATGACTCCCCGCGACGCGGACAGACGCACCGGTTTCAGTACACAGGGATAGGGGATGGATTTTGCGATGGCGGTGGGATCTTCCTCGAGACTTCGCAACTCGAAGCGCGGAATCGGCACGGCCGCCTCGGCCAGCAGCTCTCGCTGCAGGTACTTATCGCTCGCGGCGATCGCCGCATGAACGGGATTGCCCTTCAGCTTCAGCCGGGTGGCGACAGCAGCAGCGACCACCGCCGTTGTATCGTCGACTCCCACGACCCCGTTGATCGGGTACTGCGCGGAGAACACCCGCACCGCGTCTGCTGCTCGCTCCGGTTGCTCGAAATCGAGCGTGAGGAGGCCGGCCGGGTTCACGGCTTCGAGCGTGCTAGGCTCTTCCGACGCGACTGTCAGCTCGACGCCCATCTGCCGCGCGGCCTCCACGAACGCCGCGGTGCGGTAGGTCGTGGTCGGCAGCAGCAGCAGAAGTCGCGGGGCTATTTTTTGGAGGCCTGGAAGTAGGGGTTCGCGCCCGAGGTGTGGTCGGTGATGTCGACGATGCCGCGGACCTGCGGAACGAACTGGGCCAGCATTCCCTCGATGCCCTGCCGCAGCGTGACGTCCGCCATGCCGCAGCCCTGGCAGCCGCCGCCCATGCGGAGCATCACGACCGCTTCCTGCACGTCGATGAGCTCGACGTGCCCGCCATGGCGCGCCACCATCGGGTTCACCTGCTCGTCGAACACCCGCGCGACCTGCTCGTACAGCGTGTCATCGCTGACCGCGCTCGGCGACTTCGGGCTGGCGACGACGGGCGCCGCGTCCGCCGTCAACGCTGAGCGAATCGCGGCACCTACTGCCTTACCCACCGCCTGCCAGGGGGAGGACGACTGCTTGACCACGGTGACGATGTTGCCCGACACGATGAGCTCGTTGACACCAACGCCCGGAATGGCGAAGATCGCTTCGGCCAAGGGAGAGCCCTTCGCCTCGCCGGCATCGGTAAAGCGGCGCACGCCCTCCGCAAGCACCGGCACGTTCACCACGAACTTGCAGCGCTGGTCGTCGATCGGCTCGGCGGTGATCCGGATCTCAGCTGCTTCCATTGCGCATCTCTTTCGCCGCCGCGACCATGTTTTTCAGCGCGGCCAGCGTCTCTTCCCAGCCACGGGTCTTGAGCCCGCAGTCGGGATTCACCCAGATCTGCGCGTCGTCCAGCACCCGCCGCATACTCTTTAGTGCGGTGGTGATCTCGGCGGTCGCCGGCACGCGCGGCGAATGGATGTCGTAGACGCCGGGTCCGATCTCGTTCGGATACTTGTACTCCTCGAACCCCTGCAGCAGCTCGGAGCCCGAACGCGCGTTCTCGATCGAGATGACATCGGCGTCCATGCGCTCGATGACCTGCAGCACGTCGTTGAACTCGCTGTAGCACATGTGGGTGTGGATCTGCGTGCTGTTGTGCACGCCGGCGGTCGCGAGGCGGAACACGTCGACCGCCCATTGCAGATAGCCTGACCACTCGGCCCGCCGCAGCGGCAGACCCTCGCGCAGCGCCGGCTCGTCGATCTGAATAACGCGGATGCCGGCGGCCTCGAGATCGAGCACCTCATCGCGAATCGCAAGCGCGAGCTGCTTGGCCGTTTCGGCGCGCGGCTGGTCGTCGCGCACAAACGACCATTGCAGAATCGTCACCGGCCCGGTGAGCATCCCCTTCACCGGCTGTTGGGTGAGTGACTGCGCGTAGCGGCTCCACCGCACGGTCATCGCGCTCGGCCGCGAAACGTCGCCGAAAATGATGGGCGGCTTCACGTAGCGCGTGCCAAACGACTGGACCCAGCCGTGCTCCGTGAACGTGAACCCTGCGAGTTGCTCCCCGAAGTACTCGACCATGTCGTTGCGTTCGAACTCGCCGTGCACCAACACGTCGAGCCCGATCTCTTCCTGCAGACGGATGGTCTTCCCGATTTGTGCCTCGATGAAGCGCTCGTAGTCCTCTGCGGTCAGCTGCTTGTCGTTCAGCTTGCGTCGCGCTGCCCGGACCTCGCTCGTCTGCGGGAACGACCCGATGGTCGTCGTGGGATAGCGCGGCAGATCGACCTGCGCTTTCCGGCGCGCGGCGTACGGTGCCCCGCGCACGCGGTCCTTGTCCGTGACCGCGGCCGCGCGGCGCTGCACCGCGGCGTTGTTGATCCGCTGTGACGCGCGGCGCGATTTCACCGCCGTGCTGCTCTCCTGGATGGCGCGTTGATCGCCCTTCGCCAACGCGACGACTTCCTCCAGCTTCTGCTTGGCAAACGCCAGCCAGCTCTTGAGCTCGGGATCGAGCTTCGTCTCAAGATCGAGGTCGAGCGGCGTATGCAGCAGTGAGCACGAGGGAGCGACCCACAAATGCTCCCTTCCCACCTTCGCGGCTGCCCTGTCCAGCAGCTCGCGCTGCTTCGCGAGGTCGGCGCGCCAGACGTTGCGCCCATTGATCACGCCCGCCGAGAGCACGCGTCCCTTGGGCCAGGCCGTGAGCAGCTTGTCGAGCTGCTGGGGAGCGCGCACCAGATCGACATGCAGGCCTTGCACGGGCAGCGCGAGCGCGGTGGACACGGTGTCGTCGAGCCCCGCGAAATACGTCGCCACGAGCAGCCGCGCCTTCCCGGCGCGCTTGGACAACTGGCCGTACGCGTGCAGGAACGCGGCGCGTTCGGCCTCGTTGCGATCGAGGGCAAGCGTCGGCTCGTCGAGTTGGATCCAGGTTGCGCCGGCCTGCGCCAGCTCGCTCAGGACCTCGGCGTACACCGGGAGCAGCGAGTCGAGCAGCGAGAGGCGATCGAATACATCGCCCTTCGCCTTCGCGAGCAACAAGAACGTGACCGGACCGATGAGTACGGGCGTCGCGTTGATGCCGAGGGCCTTCGCTTCCTGAAACTCCACGATCGGCTTGTGCGACGAGAGCTGGAACGACTGACCCTGCTCGAGCTCCGGGACGATGTAGTGGTAATTCGTGTCGAACCACTTCGTCATTTCCATCGCGGTGACGTCGCGGCCTTTGCGCTGGCTGCCGCGCGCCATCGCGAAGTACGTATCGAGGTCGACTTCTTTGCCTCTCCACCCGTAGCGCGGCGGCACAGCGCCAACCAGCGCGCAGGTGTCGAGCATGCGGTCGTAAAAGGAGAAGTCGTTGACGGGGATGCGGTCGATGCCGACGTCGCGCTGCAGCGCCCAGTGGCGGCGTCGCAGCTCGGCGCCCGTCTCCAGTAACTGATCGAGAGCGACCTTGCCGCTCCAGTAGCCTTCGGTCGCGCGCTTCAATTCGCGCGCAGCGCCGAGGGGGGGGAAACCCAAATTCGAGGCGATAGTCATATGAAGAGGGGGAATTTAACTCGCTCTCCGACGGATTCGTACGGGTACGTTCGTCCGCTCGGCAATTGGCCCGCTTACTGCGCACCCGGCCCCGCAGGGGAACCGTGAACTCGCACCGATGCAGGGGTCCAGCGTGCGTTGGGACCTGTCGTCATCTGCTGGCGGGGGGGGGCTCTGATGCTGCTCGCGGGTCTTCTCGTAAACGGTTGCCGTATCAGCAGGTTACTGAGCCAGTCCAGCGAGGCAACCGGTCTGCCGCTCGTCGCCGGTGGCTTACGCGCGGATTAGGGATGCGGAGGAGCGGGAGGGTGCGGCGGCGGACCAGGGTGGGGCGGCGGGCCGTGACGCGCCTGCGCGGCTGCGGCACGCGCCAGGCCCGCCGCCGCCTGCGCCGGCGTCGCGCCCCGCGCCATCTCGGACTGCACACGGCCTGGTAACGCAAGCAAGTCGCCCGGAGCCTGCCCCGCGCGTAGCGACGCGCTCACGAGTGTAACGGCTTCAGTCGGCGGCACACCCAGCGCGGCGAGGGTCCCGGCCACGCGCAATCCAACAGTGACGGCAGCGGCCGGCCTACCGGTGCGCGCCAGCTCCGCGATGTCGCGGCCCCCCAGGCCCGCCGTGATGGCGAATCCACCCGCGGCAACTTGCACGGTGTCGGGAGGGCTATTTAGGCCGGCGCTCCGCAGCGCGGCGGCGGCCGTGTCGAGTTGAGCGTAGACAAGGCGCACCGCAGTCGCCACTCGCTCTGACGGCACACCCTTGGCATTTCCTTCGATCGCCTTTTGGATCAGCGGGTCGACCGGCAAGCCACGGCTGGCCGCCGAGCTGCCGAGATCCTGAACCAGGGTCACGATTTCGGGGGACGCGCGCCCTGATAACCGCGCGGCGATCGACTGCTGCGCAGCGAGCGCGGTCGTTGCGCCCGCGACGAGTCCAAGCACCAACAGACCAAGGCGTCTCATAGCGTGAGCACGCTGTTCCGACGCCCGAAGCCGTCGTCGATCGCGGGCGCAGTCGGGTCCGGTACCCAGCGCACGCCGTCCACGACGAAGGCGTACTGGTGTTGACCGGGAGGCAGGGAAAGCGTGGCGACCCACACGTCGGCGCTGCCGGAGCGAACCAGCGGCGTGGCCGACGGATCCCAGCGATTGAAGGTCCCCGCGACGCTGACCTGATGCGCTCCGGGAGCGACGAGCACGAACCGCACGGTGACCATCGCGCTCGAAGCGGCTGCCGGCGGATTCGCGGGCCGGCCGAACCACAGAACGAGGGCGGCCGCGGCCGCGAGCGCGGGCGCGAGCAGCCAAGTCAGGCGCCGCTGCCGTCTACGCTCGAGCGTGGCCATGACGCGCCAGGTTACGGCCGGAAGCGATAGCGGCTCGCGATCGACCGCGGCGAGCAGGCGCAGCGCTTCTTCGCCTTCCTGGCGCAGTTCGGCCGGCAGGTCGGCGAGCGTCAGCTCGCCGTCCAGCAGCTGCTTCACCTGCGGATCAAACTCGCTCTTCGTCATGCGTGGTCTCTCAGTTGTTCGCGCAGCTTATCGTACGCCCGGTGCATCCGCATCTTGAGCGACGGGACCGACGTATTCAAGCGTTCCGCGATCTGTATGTACGACAGTCCTTCCACGTGCTTCAAGACAAACACTTCACGCTGCTCCGCCGTCAGCCCCATCAGCGCCTCCTGCAACGCGCGCCGCCTTTCCGCCGTCTCGGTTCCGGCATCCGACCGATCCCCCGTCGGCACCGAGCTCGCCGCCTCAAGAGATACGTGCGACCGGCTCTTGCGCTGTTCGGCGAAACAGCGATTGCGCAGGATGAGAAAGAACCACCCGACGAACTTGTTCGGGTCCTGGCACTGAGCCAGCTGGTCGTACGCCCTCACGAACGCGTCCTGCACTGCGTCCTCGGCTGCGTCGCTCGACCCCAGCATGCGTGCCGCGTACCGCGCGTAGCGGTCGCGATAGCGCTCCACCAGGACGGCATAGCGCTCGCGGTCGCCCGCAAGCACCGCTCGCACGACTTCGCCGTCGGAGGGGGCCCCCCTCCGGGGGTCTCCCGTCTCAGCGTGCAACCGTTTTCCTCCGGTAAAGAGTGTCAGCACGGACACATAGTAACGTTACCTCCGCACCCCGCGGGCAATCTTTACCACGCTATGACCGCTATGCCAGAGCAGGAATCACCCGTTCTCCCCGATGCGCTGCTGCTGGAGCGCCTCGTCCAGCGCGACTCCACGGCATTGATCGAGTTGGAGCGCCGCCATCACGGCTCCCTGTACGCTCAAGTCTATGGGATGCTGGTAGACGCCTCAGTGGCGGAGCGGGTCGTGCGCGAGACCTTCGCGCACCTCTGGTATGCGGCCGCACGGTTTGTTGGAACGCGCAGCGCATCGAGCTGGCTGCGGGAAACCGCGCGGGAGCTCGCGCGGGCCGAGCGGGCGCTGCGCGATCGTATGTGCACCACGTCAGATTGGAGGAAAGATGAAGAGGATTCTGGTGTTCTTTCCAGCGATGCTGCTGCCGGCGCTGCTCGCCGCGCAAGCGCCCGCGCCGAACGATCACGCGTCGGATATAGCGAAGGCGAAAGTAGCGGCAGCGAGGGCCCGCCACGCGACGCATGTGCGTGGTGAGCCGGTAGGCCTCGACAACCGGCCTGTCACACCGGCCACGCCAGCCACCCGCGCCACGCGGGCCACGCCGGCGGTGCCGAATCCCGATGGTGGCCCCGCGACGCGCGCTATTCCGGCGCATCCAGCGACACCGGCAACACCGGCGTCGCCGTCAAACCGTCCCGATCATGCCGGTGGAGGCAATCCACACCGGCCGTAAGTAACGACTTTCCTTAGTCTGTATCTTACCGGTCCCATGAACCTGGGACCGGTTCTCATTTTCCCCGCACTCACGATGGTCCCGCTCGCGCTGTGCGCGCAGAATCAGGCGTCGCTCGGCGTGGGCGCCGGCGTCGTCCGTTATGCCGGTGGCTCGAGCTTCAGCCCCTTCACGCTGTCTCCCGCCGGGCAACTCCTCTCCCCTGCTTTTTTTCTCGGAGCGGCCGGCGGCGTGTCGCTGCTCGACAGCGGCGCTCGAGCCGCGCAGGGCCGGGCGGATCTCTGGGCCGCATTCCCACGTCGCACCAGCGGGTTTCGGGGAGCAGCGACCGTTACTATCGCCGGCAGCACCCGATCCGACGGTGTCGGCTCCGCGTCCGGGACGGCGGTGCTCGAGGCGTTGTGGAATAAGGTGGGACAGCACGGGTCCGGTGGCGTGGCGCTCGGCGCCGGATGGGCCACGGGGGTCATTGAAGGATTCTCGGGTGTGGGCGCGTTGCGTCTGCGCGCGCGAAGCTGGTGGCAGCCGGACCAGTCACCTAGTCAGTTCACGTTCAATGTCGACGGCACGCGCTTCGACAGCGCGTGGTATACCGACTTCGTGGGCGGCTGGACGCTCGATCAGCCGCGGCTCACGGCATCACTCTGGGCGAGCGCGCGCGTGAGCAGCGTCTACCCGTCGAGCGGAGCGGCCAGCGCCGCCGTCCAGTATTTCATCAAGCCAGCGATCGCCATCGAAGCGTCAGGCGGCAACTACCTCGCCGACCCGTTTCAGGGACTGCCCCGCGCCAGCTTCGTCTCCGGCGGGGTTCGCATCTATACGGGACGACATCCGACCGCCACACGCGGGTTGTCACAGGCTACGCCCGCACTCCAGCCGCTGATCGCGCAACACCGCGGCGATACCGTCGTGGTGCGGTTTCGCATGCCGGGCGCCACCGCCGTCGCGATCGCGGGCAGTTGGAACGAGTGGACGCCGGTCGCACTGCGGGGGCTTGGTGCTGATATCTGGGAGGCAGCCCTGCTGCTTCGAGCGGGAACGTACTATTTCAATCTGGTGGTCGATCGGAAGGAATGGGTGGTTCCAAGCGGAGTCGCCGTCGTGCCCGATGGAATGGGGGGCATGATGGCGGTCCTGACCGTGCTGTGACTTGCGGATTCCCGGCCGGTTCCCTACGATGGCGGCGGCGTTTCCACGCTCGCTTCTCTCTCGAGGGGGTGCCGATGGGGAAGATCAACATGCAGAAGGTGGTGATCGGCGGGCTGATCGCCGGTGTCGTCCTCAACGTGGTTGACGGTCTACTGTTCGGAGCTGTTCTCAAGACGCAGATGGCCGCGGCGATGCAGGCGCTCGGAAAACCTCCGATGACCAGCGCGCAAATGCCGTGGTTCATATTCCTCGATTTTGTTGCCGGAATAGGACTCGTTTGGCTCTACGCAGCGATGCGACCCCGCTATGGGGCGGGCCCGGGGACAGCAG
>Ga0209377_1000653_pt1 | contig 23315 bp, 20 predicted proteins | sample GraSoiAngelo_141_FD_185898 | JGI IMG/M metagenome (GOLD analysis project Ga0209377, IMG submission 185898) | Grasslands soil microbial communities from the Angelo Coastal Reserve, California, USA - 14_0929_12_40cm (SPAdes) (version 2) | ecosystem: Environmental > Terrestrial > Soil > Grasslands ...
CCCAGAGCGCGAGCGAGTCCTTACCGCCTGACACCGCCACCAGTACGGTCTCGTCCCGCGTGAACATGCGGTGCTTGCGGATCGCCTCGCGGACCTGATTACGGAAGAACTCGAGGAAGTCCGGCGCGCAGAAGGCCGCGTTGTGACGCCGCAGCTCGATGACGGCCGCGTCACCGCACTTGCGGCACTTCATCGCGAGCTCGCGCTGCCGCCCGACATCACCGGGCGCAGCTCGATCGTGTCGCCGTCACGCACGACCTGGTCCGCCGTGATGAGATCGTCTCCGCAGATCACCAGCACGGTCTCGGGAATGATGTCCAGCTCGCGCAGGATGTCCTTCACGCGCCGGTTGCCGGCCACGTCGACCTCGCGACGAGGATTTCTCAGGATGACCTTCACGCCCGCCCGGCCGTCACGCGCGCGGAAATCCCGGCGCGCCCTTGATCTCGCGGATCTGCACGAGGTGGATGCCGTCGTGGTGGGCCTGGAGCTGCCACCACTGGGAGAGATCGAGCTCGCCGAAGCGGAAGTGCTTGAATTTCAGCGGACGCGGGTCGAGCGACCCGAGCTTCTCGATCGACTGTCGGCTTCGCTCGCGCGTGGCCCGCATCGTCGAGAGCAGCTCGCCGATCGGCTTGCCCCGCTCGGGCCAGACGACCTCGGGAGCGTCCGCCGCACCGGGCGGCGGCGCCGCAAACGGCTTGAAGGCCGTGAGGTCCGCGGGAAAGCCGCCGGAGGCGCCCGCGGCCTCCGCCGCGCGCGTGAGCTTTGTGGTCAGCTTCCCCGTCGCGACCTCCGCGAGGGTCAGGTGATGCATCACCTCGCCGACCGACCAGTCCTTCTCGCTCGGCCGCCAGTCGGCTTGACCCTGTGAAAGCCCTTCGGCCTCCTCGAGAATTTCGGCGCGCACCGCCTGAAGCTCGGCCCACAGCACGTCGACGGGCTTGGGAAGCGGCATGGCGACGAGTATACCTCCGTTCCTCGCGCCGACCGCGCGTGCTACAGTCCAGCTGCCGCTCGGCGGCGGGAGGTCATCGCGTCGTGACGGATCGTCGGCAGCTTGCACGTATACCGTGGCGAAGGCTCAGCACCCGGCCGGTCTACGAGAATGGCTGGATCCGCGTGCGTGAAGACCAGGTGGCGATGCCGGACGGCGAGACCTCGATCTACGGCGTCGTCGAGTGCGGCGGCTGCGTCGGGGTGCTGCCGTTTCTCAACACCGATACGGTCGTGATGGTCGGCCAGTACCGCTACGTCGCCGGCGACTTCTACTGGGAGATGCCGACGGGAGGCATGCAGCCCGGTGAGAGCGAGGCAGCGGCCGTGCAGCGCGAGCTGGCGGAGGAAGCGGGCTACGAGGCGGACCGGCTCGTGAAGCTCTGCGCCTACCACACGTCGAAGAGCGTGGTCGAAGAGACCGCGAATATCTACGTGGCCGAAGGGCTACGACCGGTCCAGCGCCCGGCCGATCCGACGGAGTTCATCGAGGTGCGCGCCTTCCCGTTCGACGAAGTCGTGAGGATGGTCGAGCGCGACCAGATCAAGGACTCGATGACGATCATCGCGGTCCTCCACGCGTTGCACCGGCGGGGACACTAGGCAGCTCGGCGGGTACGGGACTCCGTCCAACGAGGCGAATGAGCACGGGCAAGACCACGAGCGCCGCGACCAGGCTGGCCACGCTGCCACACGTCAGGAGCAACCCCAGACTCCAGATGCCTCGGTGGTGCGCGACCAGGAGGCTGCCGAACCCGGTGATCGTGCTGAGGCCGTTGAAGGCGACCGCCATGACCGTGCTTCGTGGCAGCGACGGACCACCGTATGCTCCGGCTTCCATGACGCGCGTGACGATATTCAGACCGTACTCGGCCGACGCGCCGATGATCAGCGGGACGCCCCACACGTTGGCCAGGTTCAGCTGGAAACCAAACAGGTTCATGATGCCGAGCGCCCACAGCGGGCCCAGCACGAGCGGTGTGAGCGCGAGCGCGGTCTCGCGAAGCCGCCGGATCATCACGCCGCTGATCAGGCTCACGAGCACCAGCGCGTAGATCGTCCCTCGGCGATAGGCGTCTTCCATCCGCCGAATGGACTCGTAGCTGATGATCGGCGTGCCGGTGACGTCGGCGCTCACCGATCGAAGCTCCTCCACGAACCGGGTCGAGCCCTCGCGATCCCACACGTCGACCTTCGGATTGATCCGGATGAGCAATCGGCCGCTCGCGCTGACGAACTTCCGCCGGAGCTCGGTCGGGACCTCCGCGAGCGTCATGAGCCGCGGCTCCAGATTTTTCTGAAGGACCCGCAGCTTCTCGCCAAAGTCACGCGCAAGGTGTGTCTGGTAGAGCTCGAGTCGCGCCTGAGTCTCTACGGGATCGGCCGTCCGCAAGGCGGTGAGGACGTCGGCGAGCTGCGCTCGCAGCTCGCCCAGCGAGGAGGCCCCGTCCCCACCCGCCTCGGTCGAGGCGATCCCGACGCGGTGCTCGAGCCGTACCAGCTCGTCCGTGAGTCCACGGACGCTGAGCCGGGGCACCGGGCCGAGCCGCAGCGGCGCCATGAGCGGCGCGATGTCGCGAATGATCTTCAGCTTCTCCGGCTGATCATCGGGAAGGAACAACAGGGCGCTGTCGACACTGGACACCGACGAGAGCTTCGTGAAGGCCGCGTGCTTCCGCTCGAGCTCGGGCAGCGACGTCGCGCTGTCCAGTCCGGCGAAGCTCGATCGGCTCTGGCTCTCGATGATCCGACGCTCCCACACCACCGATTCGGTGTCGTTGGCCTGCAGGTGAAGGAGGTTGTAGTCGAAGCCGAGCGTCCGCACGGACCAGAGCGAGCATGCCGTCAGAACTCCGGCTCCCACCAGAATGGCCGTCGGATGCCGGGTGAGGAGCTCGATGGACGGCACAGTGCCACTGCCCCGGGGGGCGACCTGGTCGTCGCGCCTCGGTGGTTCGGCCAACCGCCGGCGTTGCAGCAATGTCAATAAGGCCGGAAACACGGTGAGCATGGCCACGAACGACGCGATGAGCGCCGAGCCCGCGATGAAGCCAAGCTCCTGCACGCCGTGAAAGTCGGTGGCGATCAGCGCGTAGAAGGTCGCGGTGGCCGTGAGAGCGCCCAGCAGGATCCCCGGCCCTGTGCGCACGGCCATCACCTCCAGCGCTGCGATCGGGGCGGCGCCGCGCGCCAGCTCCTCGTCCCAGCGAAAGAGCACGTAGATGCCATAGTCGATGCCGAGCCCGATGACGATCGAGATGAACATCACCGAGAAGACGGTCAGATGCCCGACGGTCAACGCGATCAGGCCGAGCGACCACACCAGGCTCAGCGCCAGAACCGCCAGCATGACCAGCGGCTCGCGGAGCCTTCGAAAGGCCACCAGCAGCAAGCCCAGAGTGAGCGCGAAGGCGAGTGCCGTCGCGAGCCGACTGTCCTCGAAGGCGGTCAGCATCTCGTCGTTCGAGAGCGCGGGCCCTCCGGTGACGCCCGCCTCGACTCCGGGGAACTCGGCGCGCAGTCCCGCGATCCTCGCTCGGATCTCCTGGATCGCCGCGCGATCGTTCGTGAAGCCGCCGCTGCCGCCCACCGGGTCGGCGAGGAGAAACAGGAGCCGTCCGTCGTCGGACAGGAAATACCCAGCTTCCGTATCCGCGTCCGCGATCGGCAGCATCGCCGACCACGGCGTCTCGGTAGTCCTCGATCGAGTGATGGCCGCGCGCAGCTGCGTCACCAGGGTCGTCATGAAGCGAAGATCGGTCTTCGTGCCGTCCTGAAGCCCGAGGTCGAAGAAGTGCCCGACCAGGGCGTTCGCGAACTGCCGGTTCGTGCCCTCCAGCAGGCTCACCAGCCCCGGGGAGGCGACGAACGACTCCATGAAATCCTGGTGATCGAAGATTTGCTCGCGGAGCTCCCGGAGCTCCGACGCCGACAGATAGAGCAGCGCCCGTCCCTCCAGGCCTTCTCCGCTCACGCGGTATGCCAGGTGGTTGAAGGCGATCGGCCCGGCCCTGAGGTCGGCGGCGAGCCGTGCCGCGAACGCCTTCGACTCCTCCAGGGTCCGGCCTCGCACGGCGACGATGATCTCGTCGAGCTCGCCGAAGTCCTGCGAGTAGGCGCGATAGCGGGCCACGTACTGTTGGGCGCGAGGCAGCAGATGAAGCTGCGATGTCTCGAAGCCGAGTTGTGTCCACGCCGCCCACGCACTGACGACGGCGAGACCGATGCCGATGGCGATGGTCAGCCGCGGATGTCGGCTACACGAACCGACCAGACTCCGTAGAGCCCGGCCGACGAGGGTCAAGCTCACGGCGCCGCCGGCGTGCCGGCGCTGCCGATCAGCTCCCGGGTCGACGAGACGCGGCGACGAATCGCCACGCCGTAGAGCAAGATCCCCGCGGCCGCCCAGATCAATTCCCGGACGTGGCGGACGACACCAAAGGCGAAGCCGAAGCTGCTCGGGAGTCCCAGGGCGGCGAACGCGACGACCTTGCCGCCCTCCTGGGTGCCGATCTTGGCCGGCACCAGGAACAGAAGGCCATCGATGGTGATCGACAGCACTTCGATGGCGAACGCCGTGATGGGCGATACGGGGTGACGCAAGAGGCGGCAGATCCAGTAGGCCTCGAAGGCTCCCCACGCGTAGGCCAGGGCGAACAGGAGGGTGGAGAGGGCGACCCGTTCGGGATGGCTGCGGACGAAGCCCAGGAGCCCGGTTCCGACGACGCGTCGCCATGCTGCCGCCATGCCACCGCCTCGGCCCCGCAGGCCCCGGGTAACGAGAATCACCGATACGAGACCCACGCTGGCCGCGGCGAGGACCCAGCGAGCCGAGGCCATCCCGACCCATTCCTGCGCGGCGAAGATGAGGCCGGCGGTGATGAAGAACGCCTGCGCCAGGGTCTGAGTCGCCTTAGCGGTGACGACCGATACGGCACCGGCTTCAACGCCCCGCGCGTCACTCAGTAACATCGTCCGTGCGACTTCACCGCCGAGGGTGGCCGTGGGGGTCAGGTAGTTGATCGCGTCACCGGCCACTCGTAGTCGGATGAGCTCGCCGAGCGAGATGCGCCGGGCGGACTCCGGCGTGAACGCGAAGCGCCACGCCCACGCGTTGAGCGCGTGCGCGACGATCTCCTGGCTCAGCACGAGCGCCATGCCCCATCCGACGTGGAGCAACGACAGCTTCACGGCGTCCAGGTCGATTCGCCACAACAGCACGACCAGACCGAGCACTCCGAGCGAAGCCAGGAGCTTCGAGCGAAGTGTCATGTCGAACGGGTCGCCCGAGCCCAGCACCACAGGCTGAGCCAGTAGAGGTTGGCGCCCGTGGCCCCCACCCACAGGAACCATTCCAGGCGCGACGCAGCGGTGAGGACCATGACGAGATAGACGTAGTCGCGGCTCGCCAGGCGCTCGTAGACACGCTTGAATCCGAGCCGCCGCTCGGATGGGAGACGGTTGATCAGCCACCACACCGACACCATGCTGACCATGATGCCAAAGAGGAGCGAGACGGCCGGACCGGCGAGACTCAGATCCGGCCGCGCGCGGTGCACGTGGAGGACGATGGCGCCGAAGGTCGCCAGATGGACGGCGTCGTCGGAGGCCACGTCGAAGCGCGCGCCGAAGGGCGACGTGAGGAGACTGAGCCGGGCCACCTCACCGTCGCAGCCGTCGAAAATCGCGCTGGCCCAGAGCAGGAGCGAGCCGACCGCGGCTACCCACAAGGTCGTGTTCGCGAGCATCGCCGCGCCGGCGAGACCGACGAGGAGACTCATCGCCGTGATGACGTTCGGGGTGATGGGGGTCCGCATCAGGCCCCGCGACAGCGCGACGGACAACACGCGATCGAAGCGGGCCAGATAGCCGTCGCTCGGCCGTCGCAACGAGCTGAGAAGTCGGCGCTCGGCAGCGCGGGCACCGGCGGTGTCGCGTGTATCGTTCCAGCGGTCCGATGGCACGTCGATACGCGGTGTTCCGGCGCCCACTGGCGTCTGAAGCGGAATCACACCGGACCCTCGCTCCACCTGTGCGAGAAGCATCAGCGCCTCAGAGTAATACGTCGCCACCGGGACTCCGCGCCAGATCCAGGCGGTCGACGGCTGTTCGGCGACCGATCGGGCGAGCAGGTCGCGAAGTCCGTGCGGCTCGGGTACGGTATCCGGCGCGACCACGAGCACGGGCGATCCGGGTTCGAGCGCTTTGGCGAGTGAGGTCGATCCGCCGGACGCCGCCACGTGCGCCCACGGCCGGGATAAGCTGGCCAGATACCGGCGCCAGGACTTCGGCAGCTCTCCCGATTCGGTCCAGAAGACGACTCGCTCGACGTCTCCGAGCTGGGCCAGGATCGTCGCGGCGCGGACCGCGGCCGGTACGGACACGATCGCGGCCGGCTCTCGAGGAACCGGAACAACGACTTGAAGACGCGCGGGTCGCCCGTCGACCGCCTTGGCGGCAGGCCGTGCCTCCTCGCGTCGGTGGACCGTCAAGAATCGCAGGAACTCTCGACCCTCGCGCAGGCGTCGCTGCATGACGCGAGGGTCGACGATCATCTCTTTTGCGATGGTGACGATCTTCCGAGGCCGGAAGTAGAACCGCCGATAGAACTCCTCGGTGCTTCGGAAGATCTCGCTGCTGAGGAGGTGGGGATACGACAATGCGCTCACCTGAGCGCCGCGCTCGTCCACCAGCGCCTCGCCGGAGAGCCATCCGTTCGCGGTCGCCTGACGAAACAGCTCCGTCCCCGGGTACGGAGCTGCGATGGACACCTGGATCGTGTGGGGATCGATGTCACCGGCAAATCGGATGGTCTCCTGGATCGTGTCGCGGGTCTCTCCAGGCAGCCCCAGGATGAACGTGCCGTGGATCTTGATACCGAGCGTTTTCGCGTCGCGGGTGAAGCGCCGAGCCGTATCGAGCCGGATACCTTTCCGGACGTTGTTCAGGATCGTCTGGTTCCCCGACTCGTAGCCGACGAGCAGCAGGCGCAGTCCGTTGTCCTTCAACACTTTCAGCGTGTCGTACGGCACGTTCGCCTTGGCATTGCACGACCACGTCACGCCCAGCTTGCCGAGGCGGCGGGCGAGCGCTTCGATCCGTGGTAGATCGTCGGTGAGCGTGTCGTCGTCGAAGAAGTATTCTCGCACCTGTGGGAAGTAGCGGATCGCCCGGGTGATCTCCGCGGTCACGTGCTCGATACTCCGCGTGCGATAGCGATGGCCGCCCACCGTCTGCGGCCACAGGCAGAAGGTGCACTTCGAGCGGCACCCCCGTCCGGTGTAGAGGGACACGTACGGATGGAGGAGATATCCGATCGCGTAGCGCTCGATGGCGAGGTCGCGCTTGTAGACGTCCACCACGAACGGCAGCGTATCCATGTCCTCGAGCACGGGACGGTCCGGCGTGTGCCGGATCCCACCCGGTGATCGGTAGCTGAGGCCGAGGACCGTCTCGAGGCGCCCGCCCCGCGCGACGTCCGCGATCGTGAAGTCGAACTCGTTCCGCGCCACGAAGTCGATCGCGTTCGAGGCGGAGAGCGCGCGCTCGGGGTTGACCGCGACGTGCGCGCCGACGAAGCCGATTCGCAGCTCCGGATTCTTCTCCTTCAGCGCCTCCGCCACGCGGACGTCATGGGCGAACGATGGCGTGCTGGTGTGCAGCACCGCCAGCTCGTATTCCGCGGCGAGGGGGCGGATGTCCTCGAGCGTGAGGTCGGCGGGCGGCGCGTCGACCAGGCGTGAGCCCGGCACCAGCGCGGCCGGCTGCGCGAGCCAGGTCGGATACCAGAACGACCGGATCTCGCGCCGCGCCTGATAGCGCGAGCCCGCGCCGCCGTCGAAGCCCTCGTACGAGGGCGGGTGCAAGAAGAGCGTGCGCAGGTATGGACCGTGGCCGCTGGTCATGCCGATTCCTCCCAGTCGGACGCGAGGGATGGCACCTCGGCCGATTCCGCGAATCGCGTTCGCTCGGCGAAGTCCGGCCGGCGCTCGAGCCGACCGTCGCGATGAACGTGAAACGGCTCGTCGTTCCAGCGAACCGTGCGACCGAAGAAGCTCAGGACGCCGAGGACGAACGACATGAGGTCGCGGATCGGGACCAGCCACGTGCCGGACCACGGCGCGGGTTGTCCGAGCACGCGGTAGATCCCCAGACGCCCGACGACCCGCAGACCGAGGTGCAGAGCGGCGGCCATCCTGGCGGGACCGCTCGCCCCGCTGGCGGCAAGCCAGATAAGCGAGAGCGGAAAACCGTAGGTCAGCAGCGAGCAGAAATAGGGCACCGGCCGCAAGGTCCGGAACGTCCTCGCCCACCGCAACTCGTGCGTGAAGAGGCCCCGTACGCTTCGCTCGGTCACGACGTTGTCGACGACGTACGGAACAAGAACCACACGAAGACCGAGGGCGCTCACGAGCCATCCCAGCATGTAATCGTCGGCGAGCTGATCGGCGAGGGCTTCGAATCCGCCGACGGCGCGCAGGGTGGCGCGACGGCACGCGATGGTCGCACCAAATCCATGACGCAGGCGCTCGAGGTGCGTGCCGACGAGCGCGGCCGGCAAGAACCACTCGTTGATGAACATCGCCCCGAGTCGTGAGGCCACGCCGCGCGGTGCGACGCCACGATATAGACACGTCACGAGTCCCACGCGCCGGTCCTCGAGGGGCCCGACCACGGCACGGATATAGCCGGGGCCCACGCGCATGTCGCTGTCGGCCACGATGAGTGTGTCGTGCTTGGCGTGACGGACGAGATTGGCCAGGTTGCTGACCTTCAGATTCGTGCCGATCGTGCGGCTATCGGCGGCGAGCTTCAGCTCGAGCCCAGGGAATTCGCGTTTGAGGCGCTCGACGACCGCCACCGCGGGATCGTGGAGGTGGCGGACTCCGAAGACGATCTCGAAATTCTGATAGTCCTGGAGGCAAAAGCTGCGGAGATTCTCGTAGAGCTCGCCGTCGTCGCCCCGCAACGGCTTGAGGATCGTGACGGGTGATGCGAGATCCGGAGCCGAGGGCCGAGCCTGCCGATATCGCGCGACCGCGACAAGCGCCGCGAGCCAGTAGGCGGCCGAAAGGACCACGAGGCCGCAGAAGACGTAGTCGATCATCGGCATGTGACGGCCTCACCCGCGTGCGCGGCGGGCGTGGCGGGAACGATGCCGACACGGCGGCGGACGATTGGACCCGGACCGTTCATAGTTATCCCCCATGGGCGCGCAGCGTTGACCTCGGTCGTAGCCGGCCGGAAGCATGCGAGCGCGGAACACCGTCGAGGCGTTCCGAACGAGCTGCTGCCGGGCGCTAGTTGAGGATCAGGAGACCGAGAGAGGCTCTACTGGAGGGGCACGCGGGGATGCGGCGGCGCGAGCTGACACCTGGACGAACCGAAGCGGCAGGAGTTCGACGCCGACGACGATCGTCCACAGGGGTCCCGAATCGATGAGCAGTGGTGCTTCGACGGCGCACGTCTTGACGATGAGAATGACGACGTTGTCGAAGTCGTCGTCATCCCAATAGCCGGCGAGCCACGTCGGGTCGGGCGGGTCGGCGTACGCGGCCGGCACCAATGCAAGGAGGGCGGCAACGAGCACGAAGACGCAAGCCTTGCGAAGCACACCGGTATGATTGCCCCGGGGCACATGATGGTCAAGTGTTCTTCGAATTTCGTGCCACCCTACTTCGCCGAAGCCAGCACCATCGGGCCCTCCGGCTGCTGCACGCCCGCCTCGACCTCGAGCGTGACGGCGAAGACCTTGACCGGCGTACCGCCCTGCACCGGAGCGATGCGATGGGCGGCCCGGCCGGAGGCATCGACCTGGAACAGACCGGCGGGCTGTGGCGCCGCATCGCCGATCGTCCACAGCTCATAGGCCTTGCCCGGCGGAGCCGATGGCAGATGCGCCACGAACACGTACCCGCCGTGGGCGGGATGCCAGATGACCCGTCCCGTCGCCGCGGGGCTCGGCCCGAGGCCGCGCAGGTTGACCACCCGCGCCTGGGGATCGCGCAGCAGATCGACAGCACTCCGGGAGACGGCGAGCTGCTCGCGCAGCGCGGCCTCTTCGCGCTGGACCCGCGCGTGCAGCGCCGCGGTCTCGCGCGCCATCTGACCCAGCCGCGCTTCGTACCGCGTCGCGACGAACGCACCGGTGAACGCCGCCACGGCGATCGTGGCCACGACCGTCCCCACCACCCAGACGAGCGGGCGCGGACGCGAGGCGCCTCGCCGTGGAGTCACTCGCCGGCCAGATGGCGCTCGAATTCCACGCGGTCCTGGCCGTCCAGCGCGCCGACCGCGTACGTCGCCGCGAGCGTGTCGTACGGTTCGTGATTCATGAGCTCGTCTTCACCACCTCGCGGAGACGCTCGAGGCCGAGTTGGATCCGGGTCTTCACGGTGCCGAGCGGTTGCTTGAGGCGCTCGGCGATCTCCGACTGGGTGAGCCCGGTGTAATACGCGAGCTCGATGACCTCGCGCTGTGCCTCGGGCAGCCGATCGAGCGCGGCGATGCCCTCGTCCAGGGGCGCCACGAACGTCTCGCTCCACCGGCCTGTCGATCGGATGCGATTGATGGCACGCGAACGCGCGCGCGTGACCATCCAGGCTTCGGGGCTGCCCCGGGCCGAGTTGTAGGCCGGGGCGTCCCGCCAGGCCTCCCAGAACACCTCCTGGAGGACGTCGCTCGCGTCGGCGCGCTCGCGGACGATCCGGAGGATGAGCGGGAATACCACGGGCGCATAGTGGTCGTAGAAGACGGCGAAGGCATCCCGGTCACCGGCAGCCATCTGCCTGACGAGATCCGCGCCGATCGTCGCCATCCTCGCCTCTCACTACCATGACTACGGTCGACAGCCAACTCTGGATCGCCTATTCTGGGCGGCGTGAAATGGGTGCCTGAAAAGAAGGCATTCGACGAAGCCTTCGACAAGACCGGGACCGCGCGCCAGCACTACCGGCCCCTCGTCTCGATCCTGGAATCGTTCACCCAGGGCGAGATCGAGCGGCGCGAGCGCCTGCAGAAGCTCTCGCTGATGGACCAGGGCATCACGTTCACGGTGTACGGCGAGAAGGAGGGCACGGAGCGGATCTTCCCGTTCGACTTCGTGCCCCGCGTGATCCCCGCGCGCGAGTGGGAGCGCCTGCAGGCGGGGTTGGTCCAGCGGGTCACGGCCTTGAACCTCTTCATCCTCGACGTCTATCAGGGCCAGAAGTGCCTCAAGGACCGTATCATCCCGCCCGAGATCGTCCTCTCGCGCAAGGAGTACAAGCGCGAGCTCCTGAACGTCATTCCGCCGCGGCAGATCTTCACGCACGTGGTCGGCACCGACATCATCCGGAACGGAGCCGGCGAATACCTCGTGCTCGAGGACAACTGCCGCTGCCCTTCCGGCGTGTCCTACGTGCTCGAGAACCGCAACACCCTGAATCGCGTCTTCCCGGAGTTCTTCAAGTACTACCCGGTCAGGCCGATCAAGGACTACCCCACCCTGCTGCTCGACACCCTGCTGCACGCTGCGCCGCGCTTCAGCGAGAAGCCGGTCGTGGTGATCCTCACGCCCGGCATGGCGAACTCCGCGTACTTCGAGCACTCGTTTCTGGCCCGTGAGATGGGCGTGGTGCTCGTCGAGGGCCGCGACCTGATCGTCGAGGACAACTACGTCTTCATGCGCACGACGCAGGGCAAGCAGAAGGTCGACGTGATCTATCGCCGGGTCGACGACGACTTCATCGATCCGCTGACGTTCCGGCGCGACAGCCTCCTGGGCGTCCCGGGGCTCATGAACGTCTATCGCGAGGGCAACGTGGGGCTCGCCAACGCCCCCGGCGCCGGCGTCGCCGACGACAAGTCGGTCTACGCGTTCATGCCGGAGCTGATTCGCTACTACCTCGGCGAGGACGCGCTCTTAGCCCAGGTGCCGACCTACCTCGGCGCCCGCGCGCCGGACCTCGGCTACATCCAGGACCACGCGCGCGAGCTCGTGATCAAGACCACCGGCGACTCCGGCGGTTACGGCATGCTGATGGGGCCGTTCGCGGCCAAGAAGGAGATCGAGGCCTATCTCGCGCAGGTGAAGAAGAATCCCGGCAACTACATCGCCCAGCCGCTCGTCGAGCTGTCGGCGCACCCGACCTACATCGACGGAAAGTTCGAGGGCCGCCGCATCGATCTGCGGCCGTTCATCCTCTACGGCGCCTCCGTCCGCGTCCTTCCCGGCGGCCTGACGCGCGTGGCGCTGAGGCCGGGCTCGTACGTGGTCAACTCCTCCCAGGGCGGCGGCAGCAAGGACACCTGGGTCCTCGCTGATAAAAACGCCTGATGCTCTCCCGCGTTGCCGACTCGCTGTATTGGATGGGGCGGTACCTGGAGCGAGCAGAAAACATCACCCGGCTTCTGCTCGTGACTGAAGACTTCTCGACCGAGACCCAGGGGCTCGCGGAAGATCTGGCACAGACCGCGTGGAAGGACATGCTCGAGATCTTCCCCTCGGCGCAGCTCACGCGTGCGATCACCCCGTTCGCGCCGCTGTCGGTGCCCTACCTCTCCACGTTCTTCACCGACCAGGCCAACGCCTACTCGATCAACTTCTCGATCCGGAAGGCGCGCGAGAACGCGCGGTCTGTTCGCGAAGCACTGACCCTCGAGGTCTTCCTGGCGCTCAACGAGGTGTTCCGCTCGGTGGAGGCGTACGAGCGCAAGGGTATGCCGGATCTCCCCGCGTTCCGCGACGCGCTCGGCGCGATCCACAAGGGGATCTTCACGGTCGTGGGCGCGATCGAGCACACCTCGACCCACGACGAGGGCTGGCGCTTCCTCAAGCTCGGCGAGTCGCTCGAGCGTAGCTATCGCTCGGCGCTCGTGCTGCGCACCCGGCTGCCGGCGCTGCTGGCCGCCGAGGCGCGGGGCGACGCACCGCTCTACTACACGCAGTGGCGGATGCTCCTGCGCGGTCTGTCGTCGCTGGAAAACTACCGGCGGGTCTACGGCGCCCGACTCGAGCCCAATCTGGTGATCGGCTTCCTGCTGTTCGACGCGGATTCGCCGCGCTCGCTGCGCTACGGCGCCGCGGCCGTCCGCGACTACCTGGCGGCGATCTCCGGGCCCGCCGAGCTCACCACGCCGGCGCGCATCATCGGCCGGCTCCACGCCGACCTCCGCTACGACGACGAGGCTCAGATGCGCCGGGGGGATTTCGTCGGGTTGCTCGACCGCGTGGTCGGCGAGCTCGCCAAAACCCACGACGCGATCGCGACCCAGTACTTCGTGACCTGATGCATCTCCAGGTGGAGCACCGCTTCGCGTTCGAGTACGACACGTTCATCAGCGAGTCGTTCCTCGAGCTTCGCGTGCAGCCGAAGACGACCCCGCAGCAGGCGGTTGCGTCGTTCGAGCTGGCGGTCGGTCCGCCGACCAGTGTGCACCGCTATCGCGACTGGAACGACAACCTCACCCATCACTTCACGATCACGAAATTCCACGACCGGATCGAGGTGTCGACGCGCTCGCTCGTCGAGACCCGCCTGCCGAGCGTGGCCATCGGCTCGCTCACCGAGCGGCCCGCCGCCGACGCGCCGTCGTATGCCTTGCGCGACTTCCTCGCGTTCGGCGGTCCGGTGAAGCTCACGCCGACGTTACGCGCGGCGCATCGTGCGATCGGCCTGACCTCGACGGCGCCGATCGGCGAGCAGGTGGTCGCGCTCGGCACCTACATCCGCGAGCGCTTCGAGTACCGGAAGAACGTCACCGCCTATGACTCGACGACCGAGGACTTCCTCAAGATCGGCGGCGGCGTGTGCCAGGATTTCGCCCACCTGATGCTCGGCCTGCTCCGGCTGCGCGAGATTCCCTGCCGCTACGTCAGCGGCTACCTGCACGTCGAGCGCAAGAAGCGCGAGCCTTCGCAGAGCCACGCATGGGTCGAGTTCCACTCACCGACGGCCGGCTGGGTGCCCTTCGATCCGACCCACAACCGCCCGGTGGACGAGCGCTACGTCGTCGTGGGTCACGGCCGCCACTACGACGACGTGCCGCCGAACAAGGGGATCTACCGCGGGATCGCCAAGGAGAGCTTGAAGGCCGAGGTCGTCACCGAAGTCGTGCCGGGGAAGATCGTCTCGACGCTCCGCGAAGAGATCAGCCACATCGATCTCCCGGTGTTTCGCGAGATCCCGGCGCGCCCACCCGATCGTATCGTCACCAACGTCGCCGACGTCGGCACCCAGCAACAGCAGCAACAGCAGATGGGCCCTTTTCAACAGCCCGCTACGCGACCTGGCCCTGGATGCGGCGGCGCAGCTCCAGAGGCTCGCGCACCCGGTGGAAGATCTCCCGCACGCCGCCGGTGCCCGTGAGCGTGATCGAGCCGTAGTCCAGGAGCCGGCCGCTCAGGCTCTGGTCGACCGAGAGCGCCTCGACTTGCCGCAGGAGGAGCTCGAGCGTGCGGCGCCGGATGAAGCCGACCTTGACGATCATGCGCTTGTTGGTCACGCCGAGCTCCGTGGTCTTGTACGCGATCAATGGCGGGACCAGCATCAGCGCGCCGAGGAGCACGACGACGAGGCCGGCGACCGGCACCTGGGGAAATGCGATGAGGACCGCGATTCCCACGATCAGCACGAAGATGGCCCGCGCGAAGATGATCCAGTGCAGCGCGGTCCGATAGACGACGTGCTCGTCGGCGAGCAGGGTCTCGTCGATGTAGCTCACGGCTCGGGTGTCGGCACGCCCACAGCCCGCCGATCGCGGGCGGCCGGCATCCAGGGATCGCCGGTCCGCTGCTTCAACGCGGCCCGCCCGGCCGTGCGAACATCGACCGGCCGGCCGTCTGCTGCCGCGGCTGCTTCACGGTCATGGTCAGCTCGTAGGTCACGACCTCGACGGGGTCGGCGTTGAACACCGCGACCCACACGCCGAAGCTGTCGCGGCCGAGGTTCGGGATCGTCACCCCCGCGGTCGGGATCAGCTTGGGATCAGAGCGTCCGCTGAGGCTATCCCGCACGCTCAGATACCAGGCCCGGTCCGAGGGCGCGTCGGCCGACGTCAGCCTGATATCGACTTCGCGCGGAGTCTTCAGTTTGCCGCTCTTGGCATAGAAGAAGCGGGTGGTCATCGGCTCCAGGGTCACCAGGAAGCGCCGCTCCGCCCCGCGATCCTGAGGCTCGGTCAGCTGAACCAGGTCCTCCTGCGCGTCGCCGACGGCCCGCGTCGAGTGTGTCACCAGGGTGGTGGAATCGTCGTGCTCGACGATGCCGGCGTCGGCCCACATCCCCGGCGTCGGAACGGCCACCTGGATCACGTCGCGCACGAAGGACGCGTAGGTCTCGCGCAACCGGCCGTCGTCCACCAGAAGCTCATAGAGCTTGCGCCCGAGCGGCCCGGGGTCAACTCCGACGTCGGCGACCGCGCGGTCGAAGACCGTGCGCATGAACCCGGGGCAAACGTTTTCGACGTGCTCGAGCAGCAGGAAGTAGCCCCCCGCCAGCTGTCCCTCGTCGTGGTCCTCGGCGGTCCGGATGTGAACGCTCAAGAGGTACGGGAACCGCCCGATCTCCGCGCGCAGCGCGTGAGCCCAGGCGAGCCCCGACGGCTTCCACTGGCTCCACGCCGCATACCCGGCGGCCCACCAGCGAACGTTGATTGCGCGCTCGTCGAGCGGCGGGGGAGCCAGCGCGTTGGGGACGGAGCTTCGCGCGGTCACGGCGGGGGCGGGCTCCAGCTCTTTCGGCCGCTCTTTGGTGGACTCCGACGGGGACGGCGCCGCTGCCGGCTTCTCGGCCATGGTGATCGACAGCCGGCCGCGCGCCGCGGAGTTCATGAGAGTCCGTCCGAACACGCGGACGACCGCGGCGTCGAGCTGCGCCCAGCGCTCGTCGGTCAACGTGTCGCGCTCGTGCATGAGGGTCAGCAGATCCTCGTACGGTTGGATCTCCTCCAGCACGTTCTGCGCTGCGAGGCCGCGCCCTTCGATGCCGGCGCGGGAGAACCTCACGCGAAGCTGGCTGGCCTTCTCCTGACACTCGAGGAGCGATGGAAACCCGGGATCGTCCATGTGAGTGATGGCGAGCACACGCGTCAGCACGCCGATCGCTCGCTGCACCGCCGCCTTGAGGGCGGCGATCTGCGTCTCGTCGGCCGAGGGCAACGCAGGGTCGGTTGCGAGTTGCTCGCCAGGGGTCGGATGCCAGGTCACCTCGAAGAGGCGCTTGGGCTCGGGGAAACCCTTCAGCGGGTGGAGACCCCGATCTACGTATTCCACGACACCGCCGCCGTCCGATCTCCGGAGCTCGATCCGACCGGCGACGTAGCGGGTGGACTCCGCGACGAGGATCTGGCCGGGCCCGGCAGCGGCACAGATGCGCGCGGCCAGGTTCACGGTGCCGCCGATGTAGTCGCCGTCCTTCTGACGGATCGGCTCGCCGGTGTTGATCCCGATGCCGATCGCGATCCTGGGGCCCGCCTGGTTACTGTTCTTCTCGGCCACGGACTTCTGGATCCCGATCGCGCACAAGATGGCGCCGCGGGTGGCCTTGAAGGCGACCATGAAGCTGTCGCCCTGGGTCTTGACGACGTCGCCGCCGTAGGCTTCGATGTGGCTGCGGACGATGAAGTCCTGCTCGCGCACGAGCTCGTTGGCAACCTCGTCGCCCAGCTCCTCGGTGGTGTCCGTGAATCCCCGGATATCACTGAAGAAAATGGTGATGGTGTCGGCCATCGACACTTCAGGCGTAGCCCGGGGACCACTACTTTCGCCGTGCGCGTTTTCGTTCATTCCGGCGGCGCTTCAGGTGGCACTAAAAATAGTAGCCGATGCGTGGAGAAAACGAGGCGCCTTTCAAAACTGACGTTTGACGACACTATTTTCGAACAACGCGGCGCGCCTTGAGATCGAAGCGGGGCAGGCTGCGGACGGGCACCGCGGCGACCTCCAATCGGATCCCGAGGCTCGCCCGAAGCGCTTCACGCACGCGCGGCACGCCGGAAGCGTCGTCGAGCTCGACCAGGACCCGAACCTCGTCGAGCTCGCTGTCCTTGAAGACCTCGATCTGGAACTCCTCGATCGTGGCGAAGCGCCTCACGACCCCCTCGATGGCCGCCGGGAAGATGTTGACGCCCCGGACGATGAGCATGTCGTCCAGACGGCCGAGAATGCCGCCCGGAAGGCGCCGGAAGGTCCGACCGCACGGGCAGTTACCGTCGGTCAGCCGCACCCGATCCCCCGTCCGGTAGCGGATGACCGGTGAGCCCACCCGGCCGAGGTTTGTCAGGACCAGCTCGCCGTCGGTCGCCGGCTCGGCCGTCACCGGATCGACCACCTCCAGGATGAACTCCGACTCGTTGACGTGAAGACCGGCCTGCTCGGAACACTCGTAGCCATAGGCGCCCATCTCGGTCATGCCGCCGTGGTCGAACGTGCGGGCGTTCCAGCCGGCCTCGATGCGACTCCGGACTGCCGGGATCCCGGCTCCGGGCTCCCCGGCGTGGACGGTGGTCCTGATGGAAAGCTTCGCCAGGTCGATGCCGCGCTCACGCGCGACCTCGACGAGATGAAGGGCGTAGGAGGGCGTGCACACGAGCACCGTCGCGCCGAGGGCCTCCATCCACGCCAGGCGCGTCGGTGAGTCCTGGCCGCCGCCGGGGATCGCGAGCGCGCCGAGCGCCCGGGCGCCCTCGAAGCCCGCCCAGAAGCCGATGAACAGGCCGAACGAGAACGGGAAGAAGATGCGATCGTCCGGGCCGACGCCCGCGCCGCGCAACACGAATCCCCAGCATCGCGCCCACCACTCCCACGACTCCTGCGTGTCGAGCCAGCGCAGGGGCATGCCGCTCGTCCCGGACGTCTGATGAACGCGCACGTAGCGCTCGAGCGCATACGTGAGATTGGTGCCGAACGGCGGATGCGCGGCTTGATCGGCGACGAGCTCCGATTTGCTCGTGAGGGGAAGCCGCCAGTAGTCGTCCCAGCCGCGGAGATCGTCGGCCGACTCGAGGCCGACCGCGCGCCACTTCTTGGCGACGAACTGATTGGTCGCGAAGAGCTCACCGGCCATCGCGCGAAAGCGGCGCCACTGGTGCTCGCGGAGTCGATCGGACCCGAGCGTCTCGAGCGTGCGGTCGAACACCGTCGGGGAGCGGGCCTCAGGCCCGGAGCTTGAACCGCTGGATCTTGCCGGTCGCCGTCTTCGGGAGGTCGGTCACGAACTCGATCCAGCGCGGATACTTGTAGGGCGCGATCTTGTCCTTCACGAAGGCCTTGAGCTCGTCGGCGAGCTCGTCGCCGGCGGTCGCGGGATCCTTCAGGACGACGTACGCGTGAGGCTTGACGAGCCGATCGGTGTCCTCCCGGCCGACCACGGCCGCCTCGAGCACCGCGGCGTGCCGCACCAGGGTCCCCTCGACCTCGACCGGCGAGACCCAGATCCCACCGACCTTCAGCATGTCGTCGGAGCGACCGCAGTACCAGTAGTAGCCGTCCTCGTCCTGGTAGTACTTGTCGCCGGTCTGGATCCACGGACCGAAGAGCGTCTCCTTGGTCTTCTCGTGCTTGTTCCAGTAGTACGCCATCGTGGAGTCGCCCTTGACGCGGATGTTGCCGATCTCGCCCCGCGGCACCGGACGGCCGTCGTCGTCCACGATGGCGAGCTCGTAGCCCGGCACCGCCACGCCGGTCGAGCCCGGGCGCGTGTGGCCGGGCCGGTTCGAGATGAAGATGTAGCCGATCTCCGTGGTCCCGATGCCGTCGACGATCTCGACGCCGAAGCGCTCGCGCCAGCGGTTGTAGAGCTCCTCGGGCAGCGCCTCGCCCGCCGAGACGCACAGGCGAAGCGAGGAGGCGTCGAACCGCTTCTCCGCGTCCTTCACCGCGAGCATCGCGGCGAAGAGCGTCGGAATGCCGAAGAAGAGCGTCGGGCGATAGCGCGTGATGGCCTCGAAGACCCCTTCGGGCGTCGGGCGCTGCGGATAGAGCATCGCCTGCGCCCCGACGCTCATCGGGAGGAAGCCGGTGGCGCCGAGCCCGTAGGCGAAGAAGAGCTTCGCCGCGGAGAAGACGCGATCGGTCGGCTTGATCCCGAGCACTTGCTTGCCGTAGGTCTCGCAGCACATCACCATGTCGTGCTGCAGGTGCACCGCGCCCTTGGGAAAGCCCGTCGACCCCGACGAGTACTGCCAGTACGCCGGGTCGTCGCGCGAGGTCACGGCGGCGGTGAGCGTCGCGGACGCCTTCGCGATCCGCTCCTCGTAGGGCGCGTAGGGTCCGGGCGATCCACCCGCGACGAGCACGTGCTTGAGGTACTTCGCCTCGGCGAGCGCCGGCCCGATCTCGGCGAGGAGCGGGGCCGAGACGACGGCGGCCTTGGCGCGGCTGTCGTTGAGGAAGTACAGGTAGTCGGCCGTGCGCATCAACGTGTTCGTCGGGATCGGGACCGCGCCGATCTTGATGGCTCCCCAGAAGGTCCCGATGAACTCCGGCGTGTCCAGACAGGCCATGAGCACGCGCTGCTCGGCCTCCAGCCCGAGGTCGAGCAGCGCGTTGCCCGTCCGGTTGACCAGGTCCTGGACGTCGGCGTACGTGAGCGTCCGGTTTTCGTAGCGGAACGCCGGCGCCGCGCCGTGGCCCTCGGCGACGTTGCGGTCGACGAACCACGTCGCGACGTTGAACTGCGCAGGCAGCAGCTCGGAGGCGTTCATGGCCTAGGCCAGGCGCACGTACTCGAAGTCGATCGGCCGGCCATTGACGCCGCGGGCCGGCGGCGCGATCCAGTTGGCGAAACGGCCGATCTGGGTGACCGGCTGCATCAGGCTCAGGATGTACTGCTCGTCGGCCTCGGTCGGCAGCCACTCGTGCTTCCGGGCGTCCCACTCGGACTCGCTGAGAACGCGGCCGTCGGGCGACACCTTCAGCTCGGCGCAGAGGCCGATCGCCCGGTGGAAGCCCCGGTGGGGCAATCGCAGCTCCTGGTCGATCTCGTGCTTCTTGATGATCTGATTCCAGCGGTCCAGGCCGCGCTGGCAGTCGGCGATGTAGTCGTCGCGCAGACGCTCGTTGAGCGAGGGCAGCGCCGGCGCTTCACGCGTCGTGATCCGATCGCGGTCGAGCTCGTTCACCGGGTAGGTAGCGTCCTTGAGCCGGTGGTCGTCGCGCTTCTTGCCCTCTTCGAAGCGTCCCTTGAGCCCCATCGTGTAGAAGTTCGCGGCGTTGGTCGAGATCTCGGATCCGAAGAGGTCGAGCGAGACCGAGTAGTGGAAGTTGATGTACCGCTGCAGAGTCGCGAGGTCGATGCCGCCGAGCCGGCGGACGTCGTCCGTCTTGCTCTCGCGCATCAGCTCACAGGTGCGCTGCACCACGCGTCCGATGCCCGTCTCGCCGACGAAGAGGTGGTGCGCTTCCTCGGTGAGCATGAAGCGGCACGTGCGGGACAGAGGATCGAACCCGCTCTCGGCGAGGCTCGCGAGCTGGTACTTGCCGTCGCGGTCGGTGAAGTACGTGAACATCAGGTACGAGAGCCAGTCCGGAGTCTTCTCGTTGAAGGCCCCGAGGATCCGCGGCTTGTCGCGATCCCCCGATCGACGCTGCAAGAGCGCCTCCGACTCCTCGCGGCCGTCGCGACCAAAGTAGGCATCGAGCAGATAGACCATCGCCCAGAGATGACGGCCTTCCTCGACGTTGATCTGGAACAGGTTGCGCAGGTCGTAGAGCGACGGGCAGGTGCGACCGAGATGGCGCTGCTGCTCGACCGAGGCCGGCTCGGTGTCGCCCTGGGTGACGATGAGGCGGCGCAGCACGCCGCGATACTCGCCGGGCACGTCCTGCCACGCGGGCGCGCCCATGTGGTCGCCGAAGCCAAGCGTACGGCCCGGCTCGGGCTCGGCCAGGAACAGCCCCCAGCGATAGTCGGGCATCTTCACGTAGTCGAACTGCGCCCACCCCTGGGCGTCAACGCTCACGGCGGTGCGGAGATACGTTTGCTTCGCCTGGAAGCCGTCCGGGCCCATCTGCATCCACCAGTCGAGGAACTTCGGCTGCCAGTCCTCGAGCGCGCGCTGGAGCCGACGATTGTCACTCAGGCCGACGTTGTTGGGGATGCGCTCGCTGTAATCGATGGACGCCATCACACTCTCCTGCGGTCGAACTCGCTGCGCCGCCCCGTGCCGTACACCTCCAGCGCGCCCTTGGGCCCGACGGCGTTGCCGCGCTGGAAGATCCAGTTCTGCCAGGCCGAGAGCCGGCCGAAGATCTTGCTCTCGAGCGTCTCGGGCCCGCCGAACCGGATCGACGCCTCCATGCCGGTGAGCGCGTCGGGTGAGAAAGCCGCGCGCTCCTCGATCGCGATGCGGACTTCGTCGTCCCAGTCGATGTCGTCGGGCGTGAACGTGACGAGACCGGCTTCGGCCGCGGCCGCCGCGTCCAGGTCCTCGCCGATCCGCGCGCGGAGCTTGTCGGTTCGTCCGGGCTCCGCGAGGAAGCGGCTGGCCAGACGCGTGAGGCCATTGACCATCGGATAGGCGGCGAAGTTCATCTGGGTCAGCCGGATCGTCGCCAGCGGCTTCGGATCACCCGGCCGCCCCCCGTCGAGCATGTAGGAGCGGTCGGCCGCGAGTACGAGCTCCAGCAGGGTGCCGACGAAGCACGAGCCCGGCTCGACGAGGGCGAAGACCGACCGCGACGAGACCTCGACGCGCTTGAACGTGCGCTTGAGGTAGAGACGGATCTCGCGCACCAGCCAGTCGTCGCGGTGCGCCGCGAGCACGCGGTCGTAGGCCTCGACGAGGTCGCCGCGGCCCGATGTCTTGAAGACCCACAGGCCGATCTCGTCCTCGTTCGTGCGCAGGTGCAGGATCAGATCGTCGAGCTCGCGGGCGAGCGCCAGCGGCCAGAACGCGACGCCGGCCTCGCGGATGGCGGCGGCGTCCGCCGGCGGCGGCCCGCTCGGCCCGCTCGCCGTGATCTCGGCGAGGCCGCGCGCCCGATCGATGGCGCACGCGACGTGGCCGTAGCGGATCCGATCTCCGTCGATCGAGCGCTCGAGCGGGGAGAGCGCGATACCGCGAGCTCCGGCGGGCCGGTCGGTGCGAGCCGCGAACTCGGCGGCGCGACGCTGCACGAGCGCGTCGAGCTTCGAGCGCGGCGCGACCTCGTCGACCAGGCCCCATTCAACGGCGCGGGCGCCCTTGATTCCTTCCTCCACCGTACAGAAGAAGTCGGCGCGGTCGCGGCGAACCCGACGCTTGTCCACCAGTCGCGTGAGCCCGCCGGTACCCGGGAGCACCGCGAGCAACGGCACCTCGGGCAGCGACACAGCCGTGTTGCCGTCGTCGGCCATCACGATCCAGTCCGTCGCCAGCGCGAGCTCGTAGCCGCCGCCCGCGCAGGGTCCGTTCACCGAGCAGAGGTAGAACTGACGCGACTCGCCCGTCGCCTCCTCGATCGCGTTGCGGGTCTCGTTGGTGAACTTGCAGAAGTTCACCTTCCAGCCGTGAGCCGACTGTGAGAGCATCCGGATGTTGGCGCCGGCGCAGAACACGCGCTCCTTGGCGGACGTCACTATCACCGCGCCCACTTCCGGATGCTCGAAGCGCAGGCGCTGGATCGCGTCGTAGAGCTCCACGTCCACGCCGAGGTCGTAGGAGTTGAGCTTCAGCTCGTAGCCCGGCCGCAACCCGCCGTCTTCCTTGACGTCCATGGCGAGCGTGGCCACCGGGCCGTTGAAAGCGAGCTTCCAGTGCCGGTACTTCGAGGGCTCCGTCCTGAAGTCCACCTGCACGCGCTCGCCGGTGTCGGCCATGACTCCCCTAGCCCAGGATGACCCAGAGCGCCTGGGCCTGTTTGCCACCGAGATTCTCCCACCCGTGGGCCACGCCGCCGTCGAGGAGCGCGCTGTCGCCCGCCTCGAGCAGGTGGCGGTCGCCGTCGTAGTGGAGCGCAACCTTGCCCTCCAGGACGTAGAAGAGCTTCAGCTGGCCCGGCTTGATGATGACCTTCTCGGTCGTGAAGCCGCGAGACTTCGGACCGAGCGTCGAGACCACCGCGCGGATCTTGCCCTGAAAGAGGCCGGCGCCGAGTACGGCCCACCGCTCCGACGACCCATCGAACGACACCACCGGGTAGTCGCGCTTGTGCGAGATGACGATGCTGCCGGCCGGCTTGCCGTCGAAGAGCGCGGCGATCGGCACGCCGAAGGCCGAGGCGATCTTGCCGAGGGTGTGGAGCGAGGGCGAGAGCCGGCCCGATTCGATCTGCGAGACCATGCTGGGCGTCAGGCCCGCCTTCTCCGCGAGCTGGCGCTGCTGCAGCTCGCGCTCGCCGCGCAGCCGCTTGATGCGCT
>Ga0209377_1000662_pt1 | contig 23171 bp, 17 predicted proteins | sample GraSoiAngelo_141_FD_185898 | JGI IMG/M metagenome (GOLD analysis project Ga0209377, IMG submission 185898) | Grasslands soil microbial communities from the Angelo Coastal Reserve, California, USA - 14_0929_12_40cm (SPAdes) (version 2) | ecosystem: Environmental > Terrestrial > Soil > Grasslands ...
TGCGCGAGGGTGCTGGAGCCGCTCCGGATCTTCCGGAGCTCGCGCTCGCACTGTGGACGCACGCGCTCCCAGAGGTCGGACGCCTCGGAAGCCTTCTCCACTTCGTCCGCGATGAGCGAGGCCAGAGGGTGCAGCGAGGCAGGCGCAGCGGTCTGGAAGATCCCCAGAATCGAGGAGCGGAAGTAGTGGAGGGCTCTCTCGCGACGGGTCACACAGGGAATTATAGGGCCACCGCGCCCGCAACGGAAGCGCCGTGCGTATTCAATCAATCTGTCATGCTTGTGGCGGCGACCGCGAGCCTCACGGCATCCCGCCGCCCCCCATATTGGAGTCGAACAGGCGGTACCGGATGGCCGGAGAGATGAACAGCAGCGCCCCTTCTTTCTTGGTGTGGTAGTAGCTGAGGGTGACCTCGGTCTTCTCTCCAAGCCATTCGACTTGAGTGAATTGCACCCGGCGTTCGGGCGGCGTCAGCTTTCCATAATGTTCCTCGACCCACTGCAGCAACTTGTCCCGGCTCTCACGCCCTTCGTAGGAAAGCGCGATGCTCTCCAACTGGCCGTCCACGAAGCGGTAGCGGATTCTGTTCAACGTCACGCCGTTCAACGTGAGGACCTCACCAGGCTTCTCATAGACGTTGATTCGCTCGCCGCCTTCAGCCCTTCCCAGCTCCCGTGTCTGCTGCAAGGCAGGAAAGCTGGCCAGGGGTGCGCCCCAGGTGTATTCATTGAACCCGTTCGGCTCGTTCGTAATCCGGACGGCGTGAGCCAGGTCGTTCGCGAGGATGCTCGGCAGAACACTGAGCGCCAGCAGACCCTTGACGAAGGCACTGACAAGGCGACTCGATTGCATAAGGATCAAGGGTTTTTACAGCAGCGGCCCAGGAACTTCTCGGCGTTGATGCGCATGCTGCCGTGTTGGGTCTCGCAGTCGGACTTGCCCAGCAGGTAATAGCGGGTATCCTGCTGGGTATCATCCTGCAGGATGTCAAATCCGGCGGTCCATTCCCATTCGCCCTTCATGTTTTTCAACTGGAGCCTGCCGGCCGCCGCCTGCTCGCAGGCCCGCTTCCATTCGTAGAGCATGCAGAGCCGCTTGCCGGAGATCGCGCAGGACAGCTCGGCCTTGCGAAAATCCCCGCTGAACGACCGGTCCACCTCAATGCAGAAGCCGCCTCCCTCCGACGCTACTCCCACCATACCCGGCGGACAGGACACCGGGGCCTTCGTCGAGATAGCCCCTGCCCCTTCGTCGGCGCCGTAGCCCATACCCGGATGCGTGATGACGTCCTTGACCGGCGGACTGCCCCCGCCGCCGATCTGCACGTCCGTGATCGTGAACTTGGCCGTCGTCGAGCCGATGGGCGTCGTGACCTCGATGGTGACCTCGCCCGGCGGCTGGCTCAAGGGCACCGTGACGGGCACGTCCAGCCGCTTGGGCTTGCCCGCATAGCCACCAACTTCGATCGTGGGCGGATTGAGCTTCACCCTCGCCCCGACCAGGTTCTTGCCCTCCAGCTTCAGGACGGTGTAGGTGCCGGCCGCGACCGTATTGGGCGTGACCTCGATGATCCGGGGCTGCATCTGCTCACGGGTCCCGCGCGTCACCGACAGGGTGATATCGGTGCCGGGACCGTTCTCGAACATCGAGACGATGCCGTTCTCGTCGATCGTGTAGAGAACTTCGCCCGCTTCATCCTTGAAGACCTGTTTGTCGGCAGCGATCACCGCGTTCGGCGCGCTGAGCAGGAAGGCGCAAACATAGAGCAGGAAAACCAACCAATTTAATCTGATGCGCATGAATCAAATCGTCTTACTTACAGCATCGGCCTGGATAGGGACCTGACCGCCACGAGGGATAGAGGTACTGGGTCTGGCAGTCGCTCTTGCCTAGCAGGACCGACTTCAGCTCGTCAGAAAGATCCCGCTCCCCGGTCTGCACCTGCACATCATATTTTGCGTACGAGCCTGTCCACTCCCACTCGCCGGTTATATTCTTCAAGCCAAGGCCGTTGGACTTCGCCTGCTCGCACGCGTGCTGCCATTCAACAGCCTGGCACAGACGCTTCCCGGCCATGGCGCAAGATTTCTCGGCCTTCCGCACGTCTCCACTGTAGGACCGGTCGATTTCAATGCAGAACCCCCCGGTTTCCGCGGCCACACCGACCATCCCCTCCGGACAGGAGGTCGGAGCGGTCGTGGAGATGGTCTGGTGTTTGCCTATCCCCTCCCGGCGCACTGGCGAGCCGCTGCCTATCTTCAACTCGGTCACCTTGAAGGTCCCCTGCGTCTTGCCGATGGGGGTGGACAGCTCCAGCACGACCTCCCCAGGGGGCACATTGGCCCCCACCCGAACGGGCAGATCCACCGATTTGGGCTTTGTCAAATAAGGGCTCACGTCAATACCCGGCACGCTGAATTTCACGGTCGCGCCGATCAGGTTCTTGCCTTGGATCTTCAGCGTTGTGGATGTGCCCGCCGCCACCTCCTGCGGCGTGATCTCGGTGATCTGGGGCTGCATTTGCTCACGGGTCCCGCGGGTCACAGAAAGGGTGATATCCGTACCTGGCCGACTCTCGAACATCGAGACAACCCCGTCGTCGTCAATCGTGTAGATGACCACCCCGGCCTCGTCGGTGAAGCGCTGGACGGCAGCGTCGGCTGGGGACGGTAGCGCCACACAGGCAGACATCATCAAGACCGCAGCAAGCGAAATATTCAATTTATAACGCATAAAGCCCCGTTGAATTGAAATGAGTGGTGTTCGGCTATCGTAGCCGCCGCCTTTCCCCTTCCGCAACCAGATGGCGCTACTTTTTTGAGTCGCAATAACACGAAGGGCGAGGCCCCCATCCCAGGAACCTCGCCCCTATTGAAGCGTAACTACCACACGCCATTGCTTTCAAAGGATGCGCTTAGCTCACTCTTGCGAAATCCCGCATCCTCGCCCGTTGCAGCATCGGCGGCATGTGCCTGATTCTATTCTGGGCAATCGTGGGATCTAAAACCTCCCCGCAGGTGAGACATCGCCATCCCGTAAAGTTCAACAGCCCGGTATCATCCTCTAGGTCTTCAAAGACCTCTTCCACCATGATTCCCTGACAGCGTCCACAGTCCACTGCATGCAGACTATCGAGAAGGGGGGCAGGGAGCCCCTACCGGGTTCCCTGCCCCTCAGTCAGACACGAGATGCTTTTAGAGCCACTGCACGCGTTCCGCCGGGCGGATGTAGATGGGCTCCTCGACCTGGATCCGCACCACCTCCTTGCCCGACTTGTTGAACGCCAGCACCGTGTCGTTGTACATCTCGAACTTCCGCCCGTGAATCTGGGTCTCAAACACCTTCGGCCCCGGAATCACGTCGTACCGGAAGATGATCTGCTGCGTCGTCCGCCACAACTGCAACACCGCCAGCAGCTCCCGGCTCGGCACAATGTACCGGTCAATCGCGTTGTCCACCCCCGGCCCAAACATCTGCCGGATGTAGCCCCGCGGCGCCCACCGCGGCGGGATGTAGAACCCGTTGGGCTCCGTCCCCCACTGCGGGTACAGCGGCAACGCCACCTGCTCCACCCGAATCGTGTAGTACAGCGGGTGCCACCGGTCCTCCGCCCACAGGCCGTCCTCGCCAATGCGATTCAGCCCCTGCAGCCGGATCTTGCCCACGCACGCCGCCATGCACCGCGTCTCCATCGGCTCGCCCCCCGTCAAGGGGTCCTTGCCTTCCACGCGGGGATAGCACGCAATGCACTTCTCGCTCACGCGCGTGGTGCCCCGATACATCGGCTTCTTGTACGGACACTGCTCCACGCACTTCTTGTACCCCCGGCACCGGTTCTGGTCGATCAGCACGATCCCGTCCTCCGGCCGCTTGTAGATGGCCTTCCGGGGACACGCCGCCAGGCAGCCCGGATACGTGCAGTGGTTGCAGATCCGCTGCAAGTAGAAGAAGAACGTCTCGTGCTCCGGCAACGACGAGCCCTGGCTCTTCCACGGCTCCGCCGCCGTGAACCCCGTCTTATCGTTGCCGTCCACCAGCGCCCGCATCGACGTCGCCGTGTCCTCGTAGATGTTCACGAACCGCCACTCCTGGTCCGTCGGGATATACCCGATCGCCGCCTGGCCGATCTTGGCCCCGGCGTCGAAGATCGTGAACCCCTCGAACACCCCGTACGGCGCATGGTGCTTGCGGCCCACCCGGGTGTTCCACACCTGCCCGCCCGGATTCACCTGCTCCACCAACTGCGCCACCTTCACGTCGTAGAACTGCGGGTACCCGCCGTAGGGCTTGGTCTCCACGTTGTTCCACCACATGTACTCCTGCCCCTTGCTGAACAGCCACGTCGACTTGTCCGCCATCGAACAGGTCTGGCAGGCAATACACCGGTTGATGTTGAACACAAACGTAAACTGCCACTTGGGATGCCGCTCCTCATAGGGATACAGCATCTTGCGGCCTAACTGCCAGTTATAGACTTCCGGCATGTTCCTTCCTCCTATCGCAACCTGGTTAGACCTTGATCTTGATGCTCTCCCCCTTGAGCCACTTGAGCATCCACTCGTTCTCCTGGGACGGCGTAAAGCCCGTGCGCACCGGCTCCCACGGCCCGCGCGCGCCAATCCCCCCGTCCTCCGCCTTCGACACACGGACCAACGTCGACTTCGGCGTCGTGTTCACCGCGTGGTTGTCCGGCTCGAACCCCCACTTGATTGCATGCACGTGTTTCTTCTTGCACGGCAGGCTATCCAACTGGTGCATCGGCATCAGCCAGCTCCGCGTGATGCTCTGCTGCGCCCCGTACCGGAAGTTGCTCTGATAGCCCGTGTCCGCCGCGATCGCCCGCCCGTCCGGCCGCGTCTCGTGGCCCTTTACCGACTTCGGCGTGGCCACAAACGGCGCGTGCTTCATCATCGTGACTGTGTACGGGAAGGCCGGGTTGTACTTGCAGCGGATCATCAGCCGGCTCACCTTGTAGAACGGATCGCTCGGCTTCCACCCCCGGTACGGCCGGTCCGCCGGGTTCGCATCGACGTAGATGTAGTCGCCGTCGTTGATCCCCCGGTCCTTCGCCGCCTGCGGGTTCACGTGCATCTGGTGCTCGCCGATCCCCGGCGTTCGCTTGTCCATCCGGTACGCGTCGCCGAAGTTCGACTCATACATCTGGATCCAGTCGTTGACCGACCACTGGCTGTGCACCCGGTGCCGGGTCTTCGGGGTCACGCAGTAGAACTGATACCCCTTCTCCCACAACGGGTTGATGTGCTTGCGCGCCTCAGTCCACGGCAGCTTGGTGTTGCGCACGTGCCGATCATCATGGTGCATGGCCGTGATCGGAATCCCGTAGTCATCGGGCCGCACGAACGGATTGCTGCTAACGATGACGTTGGGCAGGTACGGCGTGCCCTCGGGGTCCTCCCGGTGCACGATGAAGTTCTCCCCGTACTCGATCGCCTCCGGCTCGATCCGGTAGTTCTCGAACCGCCCCGTCCGCGTCCACATCGGCTTCGATTCGTTGACCGAATCCCAGAACGGCATCCGCGGGTAAGTCCGTGTCATCACGAACCAGCCCTTCTCCGCTTGGATCAGCGTCTTCGCGTTGTAACCATACAACGTCGCCGACGCGTCCTGAATGCGCTGCAGGTAGATGTCTACCCGATTCTCGTTCACGAACTTCCAGTGGTCGTTGAACCGCTTATCACCCGTCATCTCCGTCCACTTCGCGGAGACGATGGCGTAACAGTCCAGGTCGTTGCGGGTGTCGTACAAGGGCTTGATCCCGCCCTTCCACACCTGCCACCACGGATTCGACACGGTCGCCGTGACCTCTGGATAGGTGAACTCCATCCAGGAGTTGATGGCGAAGGCCGTGTCGGCGTAGTTCACGCCGGACGTCATCTCCAGGTCCTGGACCGTGATCATCTCCACGTTCGGGTCCACGTTCTTGACCATGTCGTAGTGGTACTTGGAGTTGTTGAGCAAGTTGACGTTGACCGTGTACTCGACCTTGGTCGGCGTGGGCATGTGGGTCTTGCCCGTGAACACCTTGCGCCCGTACTTCGGCGTGTTCACGATCAGCGCCCGGTCCCCATGGTTCCAGTACGCCGGCTCCTCGCCATAGGCGTAGTACTTGACCTTGACCTCCTTGCCGTGCGCATTCGGATCCAGGGTCTGGGCAAACGCGTCCTCCGCGCCCCAGGCCCCGATGCCAGCCCCGGACCACGGCGTCCCCTGCGGGATCCCCGTCTTGTAGTTGCCGGCCCAGGTGTGCTGCCCTGTCCCGAACTTGCCCATGTTGCCGGTGACGATCAGGATCATCGCCGCGCCGCGACCGTTCGCGGTGCAGTGGAACCAGTGGGCCACGCCCTCGCCGTTATGAATCGCCGCGGGCTTGATGGTCCCCGAGTCCCGCGCCCAGCGCACGATCAGGTCCTTCGGCGTATTGGAGATCTGGTGCGTCGCGTCGAGGTCGAAGTCCTGCACGTGGATCTTGTACATCTGGAACACTGGCATCACATCCACGCTCTTGCCGTCCAGCAAGGTCACCCGGTAGGTGCCTTCCAGCGCCGGATCAATGCCGGCCTTCACTTGATGGACGCCGACCTGCTCCCGATTCATCGGGATCGGCGCTTTCTTCGCCGGGTCCCACACCATGAAGTCGCCCATCCGCTCCCGGTCCGCATCCTTGATCGCCTGGACCTTCGCCGTGTAACCCTTCGACAGGTCCGCCAGCTTGTAGTCCTTGATCACATCCCGCGGATCCAGATACAGGAGCGTGTCCGTGCGGACCAGGATCGGCATGTCCGTGTACTGCTTGCAGAAGTCCGCGTCGTACAGGTTCTCGTCGAAGAGGATCTTGAGGGTCCCCAGGAAGAGCGCCCCATCCCCGCCCGGCCGGACCGGCAGCCAGTAGTCCGACTTCGTGGCCGGCGGGTTGTACTCCGGCGCGATGGTCACAATGCGGCCCCCCCGCTCCATGCACTCAATGAACCAGTGCGCTTCCGGCATCTTGTGCTCGACGAAGTTCTTGCCCCAGCTCGTGTGGATCTTGCTGAAGCGCTGGTCGCTCAGGTCAATATCCGACGTCTGCACGCCGCACCAGTACGGGTGCGCGGGGTTCTGATCCCCGTGCCACGTGTAGCTCGACCAGGTCCGGCCGCCCTGCGCCTTATCCGGCCCCACCTTGCGCACATAGGCATCCAGCAAGCCCAGCATCGTGGACATGCGCCCGGTGCCGATCTTGCCGATCAGGCCCAGGAGTGCCATGCCTGGCCGATACTTGAAGGTCTTCGTGCCTGCCCCCTTGCACATCTCGATCATCTCCGACGGATAGCCCTGCTCGCGCAGGCGCCGTGCGCCCGCCTCGCCCGAGTACCGCTCGGCGATCTTGATCTGCGCTTTCGCCATATACGTGGCGATCGTGTCCCAGGACACTCTCAGCATGTCGTCTTCGCCGCGGCTGTTGAACCGGTACTTGCTCTTGACATCAGGAGTCAGCTCCGGGCAGCCATCATCCACCCAGGCCTTCCATCCCTTGCGCAGCATCGGGCCCTTCAGCCGGTACGGCCCGTACACCCGCCGGTGGAACGTGTACCCCTTCAGACACATGCGCGGGTTATGCGCGAACGTGCCGCGGTTGCCGTACAGGTCCTCGTACGTCTGGTGGTCGTAGTTCTGCTCCACCCGCATCACCACGCCGTTACGCACAAACGCGCGCACGCGGCAGGCATGCGTGTCGTTCGGCGTGCAGACATAGGTGAACGACGAGTCGTACCGGTACTGGTCGTGATAGACGCGCTCCCAGGACCGGTCCGGATACTCCCCGAGGGGGTTGCCCACCTCGATGACCGGCTGCAGCGCGGTCAAGGCCAGGGCCTTATCCGCAATGGCCAGGGCCGTGATCGTCCCCGCGCTCGCCTTTAAAAATTGCCGTCTAGTTAAAAACATCACCTGTCCTCCTTCGTTGGATAACACACAGCTGCACCACACGCTGTCCGTGTCCACCGCAGTGAACACAGACCATCCCCTACCTCAAAACCGTCCCACCTCCTTTCAAATTTCTCGCTCTTTTTCAGTTGGTTGGATGACTTGGTTGGCTGAACACACGACATGACAGAACAGAAAGCAATGCAACCAGAAGACCATCTAGATCGTTTCATTCAAGGCGCTCATAACTCATTCATTTGTTTGAGCTTATCTTGTCCATCAAAGCAACTGCTAATAAGCACTTTGGGTAATTGTTACCCAATCGAGCTAACTCCAGTGTGTCGAAAGCATGCTAATATGTTGAAAATATTTATAAATAGTTGTTATCGAAGCCGCGGAGAGCAGAAGTCCAGATTGTTACTGCGGCGTAACAGACTGGAGCGGAAAATTTGAAGGGGAGAAAATGAATTTTTCAATTTCAAATCAATGACATTTAGAAACATGCGAAGGAGAAGGAAGGCTCAGTCGCAAAGTCGCTACAGATCCGCGTGTACTCCGCTACTCACAGGGTTCACGTCCGCATCATGGTCTTTTCACCGGCACATTATTTAAGGGTGACTATTGAGAGACATATTCCCTTCCCTTGACACTCAGACCATCCGCCCCCTACTGTCCAGGATATGCCTCTTCCACAGCCGATCGCCTCAATCCTGAAACGTCCTGATCTGTTTGCTTTCTCAGAGAACCGACCAAGCGCTGATGCCTTGGCCAGCCACATCGAACAGTGTGTGGCGTCCCCACATCCGATAGGCACGCTCTGGCATCCGCCGACGGCTTCACCCGGAGCGGGTCTTCGCGTCCTGCTGACGCAGACTGGCCATGCGATCCTCTATGGCTCTCATGGCCACCGAATCCTCTGTGTTGATCCGGGCGGCACTCCCTTGCACGAATGCGCCTGGGATGACACCGGCATGGGCCCCAAGCTGCTCTACGCGCGCCTGTATCTGGATTGGGGGCAATGGGTCGGCATCAAGCCAGAAGAACTGGTCAACGTCGGAAACTTGGATCTCTCCAAAAAGCCGGGTTGGCAGCGGCTCACGACCAAGGATCTGCAGATGATGGCCGCCCAGGCGCTGCGAGTAACACCGGAGGAGATCGCGTTTTTCTATGATGACCAGAGCATGACCCTGGATGCGCAGGGCCGCGTGACGATTCGCCATCGCAAAGACGCCCTGTACATCCTAGACGACGGGAGCTTTGCCAAGCCTCGCTTCATGGCCTGCATGGGTGCCATGCACTGGGGACACATCGACTTCCTTCCCGTCGTGGAACTATTCCAATCGCTGCTGCCAGGGACAGGCAGCGCCGTCTTCGAGCTGATTCGCGGGCTCTACGATGATCAGACAGTGGGCGAGGCAACACGGCCGCTCCGCTATCGTGGGATTCCAACCTACCCATCCCCCCAGGCCTTTCAGCTTTTCTCCGCCTATTTTGTTCCGGAGGCACCGGGCGGCGCGAACCCATTTCCGCTCTTTATGGATCCGAGCCGCTCCGGCGAGGTTATCTGGAAGCCACGGCCTGACACGCCCCGGCGATACCTGGATTTCGCGCAAGGGGTGTGCGTGACTGTCGTTGGCGGCGCGGTTCAGAAGGTCACGAAACTGAACGATCCCGTGGCCATTCCCTATACACGTCGGCGTAAAGACGGTGGGGCTCCAGGCGGCCGGATGGTCGGTACGACCCCAACGACCCTGCAGCTTCAGGATGGAGAGCGCTTGGAGGAGATTCCTCTTCGTCCGGAATGGGGCGTCACGCGGACGGACCCGCTTCCGGAACGACCACCCGCCTCGGTTCCGACTTGGCGGGTGCTCTTTCCGGAGGGAATTCCCCTGCTCGACACGAAGCGCGCCTATTGCGCCGTTCCCCTCTATCCCGATGACGAAACGATGGTGGATGAGGTGGCGACTCTCCCGCTGGTGGTGGAACACGCCCTGGAAAATCTCGACCGACTTGCTGCGGCAACGACGGGAGCAGCGGCCTTCAAATCTGTCCTTATTCACAACTGGGATGCTGTCTTGGCCGAATTCCTGGACTTGGCGCAGGATCGAAATTACACGGTGCTTTACACCCGCCCGGAATTCGCACAGCGCCAGGCCCAACGGGTCTGGGACCAGGCTGCAGCAACGGGCACTCTCGCCAATCTCCGTCGGATCGTCTTCCTGGACGCTGCTCTGCACCAAGGGGCAGCCTATGGCAAGTCGTATGGGCTGATCTACGGCTGTATCCCCTTCGAGCAGTACCGGCAACGGACTGACTGCGAGCGTCAGCTCAGCGCAGTGTCCAAGGCGCTGGCACCGCAAGGCGCATCCATCATGGTGGGCCCCCTATGGTTGGGCGAGGTCTGCCCCCGTGTCTCGCTTCGTGTGCGGGTCGCCGATCCAGTTGCAGAAACGCCTGGGTTCCGCATGCACCGGGCCATCCTTCCCAAGGCCCGGGTCAATCCGGACGCGACTCTGTTCCTCCTGGAGAAAATGTAGGGGCGGACCTGTGTGTCCGCCCGAATCAAACGATGCGATCACCCGGGGATGGGCGCACACATAGGTGCGCCCCTACGTCAATAATTCGGTCTTGACTGCGAAGAACGCCACCTTTACCCTCCCCTCATGGCCAACATCTGGAATAGCTGGGGCCCCGATCATTACCTGGGCCTGTACCCGTGGACGTGGACCCAGCTCGAAAGCGCGGAACTTCCTGGACCCTTTCCGTTCTTTGGCGGCGTGGATCCCGAAGTCATAGCCAGCCTCCAGGAAGCCCACCACCTCATGCAGAGCGCCATCGACACGGCCATCAGCGATGTATTCGCTCACCGGGGGCCGCTTGACGATCCCGAACGCCGGAGGCGTTTGGAAGACGCCTACGCTGAACTGGTCCAGTCGCGACCGCATTTGCGTGCCCACATCCGATGCGGGCGGCGACCGGACGGCACGTTCCAGTGGGAGTATCCCCTTGATCCGGGGAAGTCGGCGACGATGACCTACGTGGGGATCCATGGCTTCAATGCCGCGACCAAGCAGGTCTTCCCCCTCCGCTTCAACGGGGCCACCGCTTCGGCTATAGGGAAATTCCTCGGGCTGCTGGACGGAACCCACACAGTCGCGGAACTCCGGACCGCGGTCGAGAACGCAGGTCCTGGCAACGCTGGAGACCTCACGCACCTGCTCGAGAACCTCAAGGCCTATGACTGTCTGGGCATCGCCCAGCGCTCGTCGATCCACTCCCACTGGCTTGCCTCAACGCAAGACCGGGACATGATCCACCTCGGTCACGCGGCGTTACTGTACCGGCAGCAGGATCAGTTCTTCCTGTTTGACCCGTGGCTGCTGCCTTGGTTCGCCGAAGTTGCCATCCCGTCGTTATGGGGCTCGTTGCTCCCGCGCCCGGCCGCCCTCTTCCTGACGCACGACCATGACGACCATGTCGACCCGCGGACACTGCTGACCATGCCGAAGGACATCCCGGTCATCGTGCCGAGCCGCAAGGACCGCCGAAAGTTCTATTACGATTACCCGGCTGTGCTAAGGGAGCTGGGCTTCACCCGCGTGATCGAGCTGGCCCACGGCGAAACCTTCCCCTTCGAGGGCGGCTGCGTCGCTTCGGTTCCGTTTTTCGGCGAAGACCCGTGCGACATCGAGATGCCGCGAAATTGCTATCTGATCGCCGACCGAGGCCGCAACACGCTGGTGCATGTCGACAGTGGTCCGACCAACGCCGGTCGGTCCGCCCTCACGGAGGGCGTCATCGACGACCTCGTCAAGCGGTATGGGCCGATCTCGACCATCTTCGCTTCACAGCAACAGCTTCAGGAGTTGCGGACGTATGCCGTCCACGCCTGCCTGTCTCCTCCGGGACAGTGGCTGGAGGTCGGGGAAGACGGATTCCTCACCAACAGCTACTTGGCCCAGTTGGCCACTGCGGCGAAGGTCCGGCTCTTCGTGTCGTACGCGACCGGCGGGGCCGACTGGTACCCGGACCATCTCTCCTTCATGTTCAGCCGGCGGAATCCGGCCCGCACCGCCCTCTTGACCGCCAATTGGGAGCGGCCGGAAGCCCTGAAGGACAAGCTGGCCCCGGTTGGCTGCGGGTATCACTACACTCGCGCGCTCGACATCTTTCGCGCCACGCCAGACGTCGGCACGACGGTGGTCTCCGCCGGCGAGACGTTGTTCCCGCTGCAGCTCTATCGGCTCGACCACGGCGATCCGCCATTCATGAAGAAACGGTGAATGACTCTCTCGCCAAGGCCCTTGCGCTCTTCGAACTCACCGAGCACTTCACGCGGGAAGACTTAGACAAGAAGAACCGTGAACTACTCCTCACCTGGCATCCCCACCGCTACGCCATGGTCACCAACAACCCGCGCAAGTACATGCAGATGTACAAACAAGGCGAAGCTATGACCAAAGAAATAAACGCGGCGTACGAGTTGCTGCTGGCTCAGTTGGAGAAAAAAGAAGGACGCTGATTACGGGGCGGCGTGGGAGTGCATGCGTGCCATTGACTGCTCACTTTCCGCTTCGGCATCGCCGCGGGCGACGGGCCACGTGACCAGCCCGGAGACGCTGGCGCCGGCCGGCGCCGCCTTCGCGTAGATCTGCGGCAATCGGTTGGTGCCGAACTTGGAGATGTACAGAAAGACGTGCTCGCGGGCGTTGACCCGCACGGCCCACGGCGCGAAGTCATTCTGGTAGAACTCCTCGCAGAGCTGCATCGCCTCCAGACAAGTGACCCCACCGGGCTCGTTAAGCGTGTAGTAGTAGTCGAGCGGGAGATCGTATTCCTCCTGCTTGTGGATCGTGATGCCGAACTTCTCCGGGCTCCGCACCATGGGCGTGTGGCGGTAGGCCACGAAATAAAACAGCTCGACGGAATGGATGTGCTGCTTGTTGTCGAGGAGGAACTGCCGGGTCTCCTCCGCCTCTTCGCGGGTCTCTCCCGGAAAGCCGTAGAAAGCCATGACGTGGTTCCAGATACCGACCTTGGCAGCCTCGCGCAGGTTGTTGACGATCACGGATTGCTTGACGTGCTTGTCCATCAGGTTGAGCACGCGCTCGTTGGCCGACTCCATCCCGTAGTACAGCGTGCAGCAGCCGGACTGGGCCGCGATCTTCCATAGTTCCGAATCTTGAAGCGTCTCCTCGAACCGGATCAGGGTCGTCCATTTAATGCCGACGTTCTGCTCGACCAGCAATTGGGTCACCTTCTTGAACAGCGCGGGCGGGTAGGATTCGTCGGCGAAGAGGAAATGCTCGGCGTGGTATTTCTCCTTGAGCGCCTTGATCTGCCGGACCACCTCGTGCGCCGGCATACCTCGGTACTGGTCGAAATAGCCTTGCCCGTGATCGCAGAAGGTGCACCGGCCCCAGTAGCAGCCGCGCGTGGCGAGGTACGGCAGGATCCGGACCGGCACGAAATAGCTGTCCAGCGGGAAGCCGTCGAAATCCGGCAGAGGCAGCGCCGTAGTCTTCTCGGTGTAGACCTCGGTGTTGACGCGGACCCCAGTCTCATCACGATAGATGAGGTTGGGCACCTTGGGCAGCTCCCGCTCCCCGGCCAGCGCCTCCAGGAGCCACAACAGCGCATGCTCCCCTTCGTAAAGAATCGCGGAGTCGAACACGTCGGTGAAGAACCGCTCGTGCTTGGGGAACTCCTCCTGGAGCCGCGTGATGATATTCCCGCCTACCGTGATGTGAATGTGCGGGAACGCCTCCTTGATCATCTTGCAGAAGGTGAGGCCGGCGAGGAGCTGCATCTGCGTGCCGATCGACACGCCGACCACGTCCGGCGCCTCACGGCTCACCGCCGGCAGCACCAGCTGGCGACACACGTCCCGGTAGACATTGACCTGCTCGTCGTCCAGACAGGTGAAGACCTCCTTGGACACGCCCGGCCGGTATCCAAGGTTGCTCTCCATCGGGTAGAAGACGAGGGACGCCGGGTAATAGGCCGCGGAGATGTACTGCATGACTTCGCGGAAGGTGTTGAGCGCCCACTCCAGCTTGTCCGCGTCGTAGAAGTCCTCGCTGCGGGTGATGCGCTTGGCTTCCTGCGCCTGCTCGGCCAGGTCCAGCACGTCCACGCCGGCCGCGGCCTCGAGGCAGGCCTTCTGCGCCGCCTCCCGTTCCGTCAGCCCCTCGGTCAGCTCCTTGGCCTCCAGCGCACGCCGCTGCGTGGCCATGCGCGCCATGACCCAGATCAGGAAGGTGTCCGAGAAGAAGTAGTCGTACATCTCGATGTTGACGTCCTTCTGCACGACCTCGTGGCCGTGCTGACGCAATACCGCTGTCAAGCTGGGCAGCGCGAGGTAGGGCGCTGTCGGCACCCACTCCGGCGGGAACAGGAGCATCGCCTTCAGCTTCCGCCCGCGCGTGCTCGTCGAGAGAGTCGGCTTCTCGACCTGGATGATGCCGCTTGCCATCGGATTTCGCTTAGGCCCCCACGCCGCTCAGGTCGCCAGCACCCACCTCAGGCGGCCTGAACTGGAGGGCCGGCAGCTTGTTCGTCCCGAAACGGGCCACATAGAGGAAGACGTACTCGCGGATGAAGATCTTCAGGTCCCACCCCGGATAGTGGTTGCGCTCGAACTCCTCAAACACCCGCTCCGCCTCTTCGACGCTGAGCCCGTCCTTCACCGTGAAGTAGTAGTCCAGCGCCAGGTCCCACTCGGGGTTGATGTAAGGCGTGACCCCGAACTTTTCGGGATTCTTCGCCACGGGCGTGTGCTTGCTGAGATCGAACGTGCCGAACCCGATCGAATGCACGAGGTCCTTGTTCTCTTCGAGGAACCGCATGGAGGCGTAGGCGTCTTCGCGGGTCTCGCCGGGGAACCCGAAAAAGCCCATGACGTGGTTCCAGATGCCCACGTCCGCCGCCAGCTTTAGGCTCCGCTGGATCGCTTCCGTGGTGGTCGCCTTGTCCATGAGCTTGAGCACACGCTCGCTGCCGGACTCGTAGCCGTAATGGAGGAACTTGCACCCGGAGGTCCGCGCATCCTGCCAGACCGCCTCGTCCGACAGGCTCTTCTCAAACCGCATGTGGGTCGTCCACACGATGTCCATGTTGGTCTCGACGAGCCGGCGCGTCAGCTTGCGGAACAGGGCCGGCGGGTAGGACTCGTCGGTGAAGTGGAAATACCGGGTCCGGTATTTCGCCTTGAGGCCCCGGATCTCCTCGATGATCTGGTCGATCTTCTTGGTCCGGTAACCGGCCGTATAGCCCTCGCCGTGGTCACAGAACTCGCAGCGCCCCCAATAGCAGCCGCGGGTGGCCAGGTAGGGCAGGATACGGTCCGGGACGAAGTACTTCTCCAGCGGCAGTCCGTCGAAGTCGGGCGCAGGCAGCGCGGCCATGTCCTCGGCACAGCTCAGGGAGGAGGTGTGGATGCCCGACGCGTCGCGATACATGAGATTCGGAATCCCGGCGAGGTCGCGCCCGGCTCCGACCGCTTCGATCAATTGCAGGAAGGCGGTCTCGCCCTCGTAGATCACGGCGCTGTCGAACAGGGCGAAGAGATTGGGAGTCTTCGGGAGCACGTCGCGCAGGCGCGTCACCGTGTTGCCGCCGATGGTCACGTGGATGTTCGGAAATTGCTCCTTGATCAGCTTGCAGAAGGTCATCGTGGAGAAGATCTGCTGCTGCAGCACGATCGAAATCCCGATCACGTCCGGCCGCTCAGTGACGATCGCCGGCTTGAGGATGTGCTCGAAGACATCACGGTACACGTTGACCTGGGTGTCCTCGATCGCATCCAGCACTTCGGAGGAAACGAAGACCTTGTAGGAGAGGTCGGTCTCCATGGGCGGCATGCAGATGCGGGCCGGCGCATAGACCAGCGAGATCGTGTCCGTCACCTGGCGGAAGGTGTTGATCGCCCACTCCAGCTTGTCCGCCTGGTAGAACTCCGGGGTCCGAACGATGCGCTTCGCCCGCTCCGCCTTCTCCGTCAGCTCGGCCATGCGCCCACGCGTCAGCCCGGCCAGGGCGAGCTGCAACCCCTGCTCGGCCTCGGTCAGGCTCCGCAGCCGCGACAGTTTCCGCAGCCGGTCGAGTTGCTGGGGCACCCGCTTGAGGACAAGGCGGCACAGGAAGTCCTCGCTGAAGTACCAGTCATACATTTCGAGATTCACGTCCTTCTGAACGACGTCGTGGCCGGCGGCGCGGAGCACGCACGTCAGGCTGGGGAGGCTGAGGTAAGGCTCGGAGGGGTACCAGTCCGGGGGGAAGACCAGCATCACCTTCGTCTTCCGCCCGTTGGGGGCCCCCGCCTGGCGGGGGTTCAACTGGATGAGTTCGCCTTTCCCGTATTCGACTTTCATAGAGTAAACATAGATTTTAGGCCCGTCCCGAGATGGCGGTCAAGGGTTTTCCGGTGGCTTGACAATCAATTCAGGCGCGGCCACAATCCGTTATCCTCTTGGATTTTTCAAGGAAATCCGCTATGGACCAGCCGACGTCCCAGGGCGCTCAGACGATGAATCCGCAGGAGGCACGGGAGCATCTCCACTACCTGCTGTCGTTGTGCCTCCGCAAAGAAGAGGCCTTCGGCCCCTTGGCCCTCGAGTTCGCCCGGAATAACGACCTGGACAGGCTTGGCCTGCTCCCGGAAGAGCAATTCAACCTGTGGATGGCGCTGTCGGACGCCTTCGCGGAGGAGCCCAAGCGGTTCAAGTTCAAGCTGGAAGCCCTGCAGAAGGCCGTCGAGGTGCTGCATCGGTCCAAGTATGCCGACCAGGCCCTGTTGCGCGAGCTGCGACGGGCGATCCAGAAAACCGAGGCCGAACTCGCCATCTACAACGAGGCCTACCGCTCACAGAAGCCCGCGCCGGTCGAGAAGCACCAGATCATCGTGGAGACGGACCTGCCGGACTACTTCCTCACCACCGCGCAGAAGCGTGCCGCCGCCTACTACCAGCGGAAATTCAAGCTCACGACGGAGGCGCATACGGCCCAACAATTCAAGAATCTTGGCACCGAGCGTAAGTTTCAGCCCGACAACCTGGTCGTGCACAAGGAATTCCCTGGCGCCTGCGCGCCCTTCATGAACGCGCGGATGAACGCGTTCCACCTCATGCTGCCGTTCGACCTGAAGATCAGCCGCAAGCCGGACGACCCGCTGGCCGCCGGCGTGCGGATCTGGTACGCAAAAATGGGGTATTCGTACCCTTTGCGGTACGAGATGGGCAAGCTCTGCAGCTACTTCGGCGACGAGGTCCTGGACATCTCCCTGGACGATCCCAATCTCCTGTTCGTCTCCGCCTCGGAGGTCAAGGAGACCGAGCTGGGAACCGTGGAGCGCGCGCTGCCGCCGGATGCGCCCCCCGCGGTCAGCCTGCCGCGCGCCTTCCTGGAAGGCTCCAATACCTTGGGGCCGTACGTGCAGATCGTGTGCAACGTGAAGGTCTGGTTTGACGCGTCAAACGTGTCACTGCTCCTGCTGGGCGCGCCGGACCTGCCGGAGTACGGGCTCATGGGCGCCTCCGGTTTGGTAGTGCGCACCTACGGGACAGAAAAGGTGGCAGCCTACGCGGAGGCCACCAAGAAACCGTGGCAGGAGGGGCTCAGCTTCAACTACATCAACATGCACCTCGCGCTGCTGCCGGACACCGACACAGCCTTCGTCCCCGCCAGCACCCCCATCTTCTCCGTCTTTCCGGTCCTGAGCCGGCAGACGTACACGTTCCAAGACGTCAGGAGCCTCCGGTAGGGGCGCACCTGCGTGTGCGCCCGAACCTGTTGTCGCGGGCGAATCGGGACGGACACATAGGTCTGCCCCTACAACTCCATCAGGCAGGTCTTGCACACCACTTTGCAGTTCGCTTCGGTCGGCATGGCGTAGGGCACGACGCAGTGGACGTCCACGTCCTCCTTGGTGCCGCACTTGACGCATTGCCCTTCGTCGCGCTCCAAGACAGCGCTCCTGAGGTTCGCCGGGATCACGGGCTCCCCGGCGTTGGTCATCTCATCCAACCACCTAGGCATGACGTTTAATCCCCTCTCGAAGATCGTATCCGGTATTTTACTTGCCCCGGTGCTTCCCGCTCAATGCATTCGCTTCCGCCGCCTTCAGGTTCTCCCGGTACCGCTGGAAGATACCCTTGAGGTGCGGGATGAGCTTCTCCTTGAGACTCGCCGGCACCCGGTTGATACCGTCCACGGGCCATTCCTCTACACGGGTGATATCACGCCCTTCCTTCGCGAAATCCTCCCGGATTGCGTCCTCGTAGGCGTAGATCAACTCGCATTCGAAGGCCTGCGCGTTCAGGGCATTCATTTCCTCTTCGTCGCTCATGCCCTGCGCGAACCGGGTCTTGATGCGCTCGACCAGCGGTCCCCCGACCGCCTTGGCCTGCTCGGACAGCACGGGCTCCAGCGTGTGATACAGGATGACGATATCCTGTAGCTGAAAGCGGATGGCCATGGCGTCCAGACGCGGCGGCTTGGTGAGGGTCTGCTTGTCCAGCGTTTCCTTCGTCTGCTTGATCAGGCGGACGGTCTCGTAGAGATAGGCCTCTTCCCACTCGGCCGCATTGTAGCTGAAGAAGCAGCGGATGAAGTCGATCTTCTTGTTGGCGTCCCACATTTGGAGAGCAATGGTAGGGCGCAGCCTATGGCTATACGGGCTGCTCTCGCCCCATTCCACCTCGCCAAGGGCAATCCCATACGGCACGAAGGCATCGGCTAGGGCTTTGGAATATTGCCAGAACACGATGTTGTAATTGTCGGCGTCCTCCAGAGCTGAAATTTGGGGGACGCACACCAAGCTGTAGAGTCGACGAAAGCGCGCGCGCGTGTAGCCGCATTCGTCAGTGAAATACCAGGAGCCTCCCCAGAGGCCACCACTCATCGGAACCTCCGCACGGTAGCGGCGATAGAGTCTCGCCGAGGTCTCTTTGGCCACCGCATCAAAGAGTTCATTGAGGTAGAGCGAATTGACGCGGCCGTCTGGAGTAAACACCCGACCTGAAGCGGTGGGGATTTTATCCCGGATGACTTTTGTTCCCATCGCGTCCCTCAGCTCGTCGGCACCAAGGTCAGGAACCAGGGCGCCGCCTCCAGCTTCATCTGATCGAACAGGTACGCGGTCCTCCCCGCCGGCACCCCGGGAAACACCGCGCCGCGCCGGATCTCCACATATCGGAAGCCATACGTGTCGCCCCGCTTGCCCTCGTCGCCCAACACGTGCGGGATGTCCTGACGGACTTTCGCCAGGATCAGCTTCTGGCCGATGCCCAACTGCAGCAATTGACCATAGACCGATCCGAAGAACTGTCTCACGTTACTCTCCGTAAAAAACACGCCCTGAGGCCGCGCCGTGTCCTCGGGGAGGAGCTGGGAGAGGAGTTCCCAGAAAGCCTCCATGTCCACGGCGGACAGGACGCACAGCTTGCCCTTGCGGGACAGCAAATCCAGCAAGGCCAGCGGGCCATAGACATCAAACTTCCACGGCGGAAAGGTGAGCCGCTCGCCGCCATGCAGCACCTCGAGGACCTCGCGCCCCTTGCTCTTCACGCGCCGGAACTCGCCCTTGGTTTGGCGGAGATGGGCACGGATCGCGTCGTCCCCGAGCCGGGACGGCTCGTAGGCGAAGGTGGGCGTCGACGGGCTGTTGCACACGGCGATGGTATACCGGGCACAATCCCGCCGCCAACTCGCCAGGTCGAGCATGTCGCGGTGGCCGTCGTACCGGAAGCGCAGGGCCGGTGATGGATGGCGCCGCAGCCGCTGTAGACGGTCACGATCCGCCTGCACGAACGCACCGAACGGCGCCTGCGGGTCGAGTCGATCGAACGCATGCAGGGTGAAGGCCCGTTCCGCACGCTCGAGCGGGCCCAAGTACTGCTCGACCACCATCTCTTCAAAAGTCAGGTCCCCCGCGCCGCAGTCCACAACGGACGCCACGTCCGCCTCCAGCAAGACATCGAACGGGTTGTCTTTGCCCCGGACGGCCGCTTCGACTTTCTCCTGTGTCATCGAGGAGACAGGCCCCGCCTCGATGGCGCTTGCCCCGACGCCCAGCAATAGGCATAAGTTCCGCACCGCTTTGGTGGGATTGAGTCCCGTCAACTCGCGGAGTCCTTCCTGAGAAATAGCTTGCAGGCCGTCGCGGCCAGCCGGCGCCAGCACCCGCAGCAGCTCCTCGCGTATCCCTCGGTCGAGAGACGAGCCGGCGACCGCTTCATGTAGGCGCTGCAGGGTCTCGGCGGCGACGGACGGCGCGACCAGCCGGCGCGAGGCCGCCCAGACCTCGCGGTTGTTCTCCACCGCTTCCCGTAAGCGTCGACGAAAGTCAGCAATCACCTGTTGATTCAGCGGCATGGCCGTGTGCAGTCCAATCTCCGGAAGGATATAGCCTCCGCTTGCAAGGTGAGTCAAGAAGCCTCTATTCTACGCTCAATGCGCAATCACGCTCACCACACACAAGCCCTGGCTCACATCCTGGCGAGAAACTGGAACCGGGTGCTGGAACTCGGCCAAGCGTGGAGCCAGGCTGACCCCAACGACCCGATTGCCAGACTGCTCCTGGTGACCGGCTTACTTCTGAAAGGCGACTATCGCGAGGCGTATGTGCAGCATGACAGGCTGTTCAGGCTGCGGGACGAGGAAGAGGGTGACACGGCGGGCCAGCAGGACCCGCGGGCGGCGCTCCGTGCGTTCGCTGCCCAGCTTGCCGGGGAGCACTCGGACAACCCCGGGGCCCGCCTGTTTCTGGGGCTGACGCTCGCGCAGATCGGAGACCTAGAAGGAGCGATCCGGGAGTACAAAGAAAGCGCGCGGCTCGCGCCCGACGATCCCGTCCCCCACTACTTTCACGGACAGGCCCTGCAGACGCTGGATCGGCTCGACATGGCCATCCGCGAGTATCGCGAAGCGGTCACACTGGCCCCCCAGGACGTGCGCATGCGGCTCAACCTGGGTTCAGCCTACTACGAGCAGGGCATCTTCGAGTCCGCCATCGCGCAATATCGCGAGGCCCTGAAACTGAATCCAGACGATCCGTACATCCACTACAATCTGGGACTCGCCCTCGCCGACCAAGGGCGGTTCGAACCGGCGATCGCCGCGTACAAGGAGTCCGCGCGCCTGAACCCGAAGGACCCGCTGGTCCGCTACGCCCTGGGCATCGTGCACGAGACCAAGGGGCGGGTGAACGAGGCGATCAACGAGTTTGAGGCAGCCGTCCAACTGGCCCCGACGATGGCCTCGGCCTACGCCAAGCTGGGCTGGCTCTACTACAACAAGAACAAGGTGCCGCAGGCGCTCGAGAGCTTCGAGAAAGCCGCCCGGTATGACCCGGACGACGCCCAAACACTCCATGGGCTGGGGGTGGCCAAGCTGGCTTCGGGCAAGAAAGACGAAGGAATCCTTTCGTTGAAGCAGGCGTATCAGAAGGAAGAACGGGAGGATAAGAAACGCCTGATCCGAAGCGTGCTCGTCAAAGTGGGCGCCCTGTCCCACTGACGGCTACAAATCCCTGACCACCCCTTGCAGAATCGTCCCCTGCGTCACGGGGTCGCCGGTCTTCTTGAGCTCCTCGCGGATGCGCTCCTTCAGGTACTCCGAATAGCCGAGCTTGTCGATGAGCACTTCCAGGAAGCGTTCGCCCGGCAGCAGGGCACACGCCTTCAGCTCGCTCACGATGTTCTCCGTCACGGGCACGTAGCAATTCCCGACGTGAAACAGCACCGGGTAATGGTGCCCTTTGCCTGCCACTCGCTCAAAACGGACGCCATCCACAGTGTTGCCCCCGTATCAGCAGGCGGTATTGTAATGAACCGCGCGCCAGGTGACAAGGCAGGTATGGAATCCGCGAGCGGAATGGTATGATATCACCCGCACGGCACGATGCCTGATAAGATCCTCACCACAAAAGCCCTCACGGCAGCGCTCGACGCGCGACGCGCCCGCGGCGAGCGCATCGTCTTTACCAACGGCTGCTTCGACCTCCTGCACGTCGGCCACACGCGCTATCTGCAGGAGGCCAAAAAGCTGGGGGACTGCCTGGTCGTCGGGCTGAACAGCGACGCCTCAGTCCGCGCGATCAAGCCAAAGGGGCGACCCCTCGTGCCGCAGGCCCAGCGGGCCGAAGTGCTGGCCGCGTTGGCCTGCGTGGACCACGTCGTGATCTTCGACGAACCCGATCCCCGCAACCTGATCGCCTCGGTGCAACCAGACGTGCTGGTCAAGGGCGGGGACTGGCCGCTCGACCAGATCGTGGGCCGGGAGATCGTCCAGGCGCGAGGCGGGCAGGTCGTCACCGTCCCCCTGGTGCCTGACGTGTCCACCACGAGCCTCGTCCGCCGCATCAAATCGCTTCCCTGATGTCTGCCCCCACGATCCCCGCTGATTGGTCCGCCGTGGTGTCGCCGCTCCTCGACGCCATTGAGGAGCGACGGCGTTCGACGGCGCTGGTTGGACTTTTCGGTTCCGCCAAAGGGCTCGTGCTCTCGGCCCTGGCTGGGCGCCTCGCGGATCGGAAGACCCCCGTGCTGGTGGTAACCCCGACGGACGAAGCCGCGGAGCGCCTGCATGCCGATGTGGCGTTTTTCCATCGTCTGCAGGGCGCCGCGCGGGACGATGTCCTGTTGTTTCCGGATTGGGGCGTGCTGCCGTACGCCTCCACGCCCCCGGTAGAAGTGATCGGCCAGCGCATGCGCGTACTGGACCGGCTCCGCGGAGCGGACCGGGGGCTCGCGCTCATCGTGCCCGTGACGGCGTTCCTGCAAAGGCTCCTGCCGCGGAGCCTGTTCGCCGAGGCGTGTTTTTCGCTGAAGCAGGCGGATACGATCGAACGGGCTCGCCTCGTCACACGGCTTCTGCGTCTCGGCTACCGCCGGGTGTCGGTGGTGGAGAACTCCGGCGAGTTCGCCGTGCGGGGCGGGATCGTGGACCTGTTCTCGACGGCCCACGAAGAGCCACGCCGCCTCGAATTCCTGGGCGACGCCATTGAGACCATTCGCCTCTTCGATCACGCCACCCAGAAATCCTCCGGACGCGCTCCCTCCCTGCGTGTCCTCCCCGCGCGCGAGCTGATCCGCCCAGAACCTCCCGTTGGGAATGATGCCGCTGAGCCCTTCCCGCCGGATGCCGAGTGGCGCGGGCCGTACGTCTATCCCACCATGGACACCCTGCTCGACTACTTCGCCGCGCCGCCGGTGTTGATCGCCGACGAACCGGCGGACCTGCGCAAGCAC
>Ga0209377_1000665_pt1 | contig 23139 bp, 22 predicted proteins | sample GraSoiAngelo_141_FD_185898 | JGI IMG/M metagenome (GOLD analysis project Ga0209377, IMG submission 185898) | Grasslands soil microbial communities from the Angelo Coastal Reserve, California, USA - 14_0929_12_40cm (SPAdes) (version 2) | ecosystem: Environmental > Terrestrial > Soil > Grasslands ...
TGCCGGGAACTACACCTTCAACACCACCGCCTCGACCACGGCGGACATCACCGCCCGGCCCCTCACGGTGAGTGCGGCGGGGGCGAACAAGCTCTACGACGGCACCACCACGGCCACGGTGACCCTGGCGGATGACCGGGTGAGTGGGGACGTCTTCACCGACAGCTACACCGCGGCCAGCTTTGCCAATAAGACCGTGGGCACGGGGAAGCCGGTGAGTGTCTCCGGCATCAGCATCAGCGGCACGGATGCCGGGAACTACTCGTTCAACTATTCGGCGACCAGCACCGCCAACATCACCCCGTTGGGGATAACGGGCAGCATCACCGCCGCCAACAAGGTTTATGACGGAAACACCTCGGCGACGATCACCAGCCGGACGCTGAGTGGCCAGCTCAGCGGCGACGTGGTGAGCTATTCCGGCGGGACGGCAACCTTCACCGACAAGAACGTCGGTACGGCGAAGACCGTGACCGGGACGGGGCTTGGTCTCATAGGCACCGACGCAGGCAACTACACGGTCAACTCGACGGCGACGACGACGGCGGTCATCACGGCGAAGCCGATCACGGTAACGGCGACGGCGAACACGAAGACGTACGATGGCACCACGTCTGCGGCGGCGACGCCGACGATCGCGCCGGCCCTGATGAGCGGCGATACGCCGGGCTTCACGGAGACGTACGACAATCCGAACGTCGGGACGTATAAGTCACTGACGCCCGCGGGATCGGTGAACGACGGCAACAGCGGGAACAACTACACCGTGACGTTGGTGCCCAAGGCCACCGGTACTATCACAGTGGCGACGCCAGTCACTATCGTCACCGTATCGCCAGCATCGGTGCAGTACAGCGACCAGGTGACGTATTCGGCCACGGTGACCGGCGTGCCGAGTGGGACGACGCCGACGGGGAACGTGCAGTTCAAATTGAACGGCACGAACGTCGGTGGCCTGGTCCAGCTGTCCGCCGGGAGCGCTTCCCTTGGCCCGCTCCCAGAGCTGCTCTTTGGCCCTGGGGCGTATGACGTAACAGCGGTCTACGACGGCCAGGGGAACTACGCAGGAGCAACGGCCGCAAACAAGACGCTCGTAGTCACGCAGGAGGACGCGCGGGCCTACTACACCGGGGCGCTCTTCGCCTCGACCTCGGGCGCCAGCTCGAGCACGGCGACGGTGACGCTGGCCGCCACGATCAAGGACATCACGGCCGTCGATCCTTCAACCTCGCCGCCGAATCCGGACAACGTCCCTGGAGATATCCGGTACGCGAAGGTGACGTTCATAGACGCCGGGACGGGTGCCACGCTCTGCAGCAACCTGCTGCCGGTGGGCCTTGTCAGCCCGACCGACCTGACGATCGGCACGGCAACCTGCAACTGGAGCGCAAACATCGGCACGCAAAACTCGGTGACGTACACGATCGGGACAGTGGTAAACGGCTACTACACGCGGAACAGTCCGGATGACTACACCGACGTGACCGTCTCGAAGCCGCTCGACAACTTCATCACGGGCGGCGGCTCCCTGATCATGTCGAGCTCCAGCTCGGCGGGGCTCGCAGCCGGTACGCCGGGCACAAGGAACAACTTTGGCTTCAACGTGAAGTACAACAAACAGGGCACGAACCTTCAGGGCAATATCAACATCATCGTGCGGAGTCTGAATGTAGCCCCCACTTGCCTGGGTTCTGGTCCGCGCGTCTACCAGATCAAGGGCAACTCGATGACGTCGCTCGCGACAGATGTCACGCAAGTCCCCGCGACGGCGACGTTCAACGGGAAGGCGAGCATCCAGGACATCACGAATCCGCTCAGCGCCTGCTCCGTGGACGGCAATGCCACGCTGCAGGTCACGATGCACGACTACGGAGAACCCGGAAGCAGCGATTCGATCGGGATCACGGTCTGGAACAAGGCGGGCGGGGTGTGGTTCGCCAGCAACTGGAACGGCACGCAGACGGTGGAGCAGGTCCTGAACGGCGGCAACCTGGTCGTACACTAGCGCGGTCGCGGGATGTGAAGTCAGACCAGCTTATTCGACTGGGCGTGCAGCACGAGCTCCACGCGGTTCTGCACCTTCAGTTTCTTATAGATGTTGTGCAGGTGGATCTTGACCGTACCTTCGGTGACGCCGAGCCGCCGCGCCAGCTCCCGGTTGCGGAGGCCGCTCGCCACCATGCGCACGATCTCGATTTCTCTCGGGGTGAGGAGGCTACCCCCCGCGCGCCCACCGGCTTCCCGCCGCAGCAGCGTCTCGAGCACCCGGCTTGAGAGCTGCTTCTCGAGCCATTGTTCGCCCGCGTGCACTTTTCGGACGCATTCCACGAGCTGCTGGGGTGCGAGCTCCTTGAGCACCACCCCGCGGACTCCCAGCCGCAGCGCTTCGAGGATTTCGTCCTCCTCCAGCGCGCCTGCGAGCAGCACCACTTTGGTGGGGAGCTTTTCGCGGCGGAGCGTCCGCAGGATCTCCAATCCGTCACCCCGGGGCATGCGCAGATCGAGGATCAGGATGTCGGGGCGGTGCCGACGCACCGCGACAAGCGTCTCCTCGCCGTTGATACAGCGGGCCACGACCTGGAAATCCGGCTCCAGGCGAAACAGGCCTTCGAGACCGTCGAGCACGATGGGATGGTCGTCGGCCAGCGCGAGGTGCAGCGTCATGTCAGGCTCTCGACGGTACGATACGGCAGCGTGATCTCAAGGTGGGCGCCGTCGCTCGTCGAATCGATCTCGAGCATCCCGCCGAGCGACTCCACCCGCTGCTTGAGCAGCACCGGTCCCAGCTGGAGGGATGTCAGCGTCGAGTGGTCGTAATGCCCGTGGAAGGCGAACCCATGACCGTTGTCGGCCACGGTGATGCGGACCTGACCGTCTTCTCCCCTCACGGCGACGCGCACCTGCGACGCGCCGGCGTGGCGGGCCGCGTTGACCAGGGCTTCCTGGACGATGTGGCAGAGTTCGTACGCCAGGCCGTCGGCGATTCCCGCGCCCAGGTGCTCCAGCAGCAATTCGACCTGCAGCCCCCACACGCTCTCAAGACGGCGCACCAGCTCGCACAGGCGCTCGTCCAGGCTCATCTCTCCGGACGACGCGCCCAGGGGGCCGAGCTTCGAGTCGCGGATGAAGAGGCGGAGGTTACGCTGCTCTTCAGCGATCAGCCGCTGGATCTCCGACAGGCGCTCACGGGCCGCCTGCTCATGGGTCGGCCAGAGGCGCTGCACCGATTCGAGCTTGAGGGCCGTGCCGGTCAAGGACTGAAGGACGCCGTCGTGCAGGTCGCGCGACAGGCGGACGCGCTCTTCCGCTGCGGCGGCCTGCTCCAGTCGCCGCGACAGCAAGTAATAATCCAGGGAGGCGGCCACGTGGCCCGCGACGATCTCGCCCAATACCAGGTCATCCGCTGTGAGGGAGTGCTTATCGAGCGAGAAGAGATGCCCAGTGGCGCATTGCCCCTGCACGCGCGCACCCAACACGCCTTTCATACCGAACCGCGATCGCAGGTCGGGGTGAACCGGTGCGCCACGCCACTCCTGCGGTCCAGTGGCTGAGGCCCACAACACCGCCGCCTGCGGCTGGCTTGTGTCCGGGGAAAGAAAGCTGTCGCTCGCGAGCGGCTCGGCGACCGGTGGGTCGTACCGCTCCGGTGGCTCGCGCCACACGTGGAACTCGCCGTCGCCCGACCAAGCCGCGAGATACAGCCAGGGCTCGTCGATCTCTTCCCAGACGAGCAGTGCCCGAGGGGCGTTGAGGACGCGCGCCGCGCTATGGAGCAGCTTGCGCAGCAAGGTGCCCGGCTCTTCGAATAGCGGGCGGGGCCATGCGGCCAGGCTGGCTAGTTCGTGACGGCGCCGCTCCTCGTGCGCGCCCAGAGCCGCCAGCAGGCTGGCCAGAACGACCAGATAGGCGCTCCGCGTGAAGAACCGGTCGAGCTCGAAGTTGGGGTCGCGGATCACCTGCGCCGCGTAGAGCCCGACTGCATTGAACGCCACGACGGCCATGGCGGCGGTCCAGAGCGCCCCGCGAGACTGCCAGCGGAGCGTCGCAGCCACCAGGGCAAAAACAAAGTAGGTGAAAAACGGGCTCGCGGGGCCTTCGGTCAGGTACACGAATAGCGAAAACAGCGCCAGATCGAGTGCGTGCGTCAGCAGTCCGAATCGGACGAGTGAGGCGTGGGCGAACCACGCGACTATCGCGAGCACGAGCGCGTAGCCGAGGTAGGCCGCGAGGAGCAGAGTCGTGAGTCTGGCGTACCTTGGTGGGGTAGCGGAGGCGATCCAGACGGCTAGGAGGGAGAACGCTGCCAGGACGAGTCGGCCCGTCGCAATCAAGCGCTCGGCCCGAACGCGGGGCGCATAATTCGGGTCCGGGAGACGGCCCCGATGGGTCGTTCCTTCCTGGTCCAGTTCGGAGGCGGTCGCAGCTCGCATCGTGCCGGCAAATAGGGCGGTCCTGGTCGAGCGCGATCGACGGAGCACGACTGCACACCCCACCCAAGACTGGGGCCTCCCCGCTGCCCACGCCCGACGGGCACTTATCAGCGAACAACATATGGCCCGTGCGGTCGCGGGAATAGAGAGGCCGCGAGCAGGGACATGCCCTGAAGGTGAATGGAATCCTTACGCTATAGGCGTCATAACGTTATATGTATCACACACGCGATAGGTACCACGCGCGGCCCGCAGGTGATTCTGCGTGAACGAGATCGAGAGGAGACCGACCCGGAGCGTCCGGCGTCATGCCATTCGACTGCCGGTGCAGCTCGCGCGCGGATCCGGCCTCACCCGCGACGTGAGCGCCGGCGGCGTGTATTTCCTCACCGACCAAGCCTATCCGCTGGATTCCCAGCTCGACTTGACCCTCGTATTCGGCGCCACGCTACCGGAGTCACCGATTCAGGTGCAGTGCCGCGCGCGTGTGGTCCGGGTCGAGCCGCGTAGCGATGGTGTCGGCATCGCCGCCGCCATCACGTCTCTCAGCGTCGCGTAGTTCAAGCAACCAACTTCACTCTACCGAACGATAGAGGCCCTCTATCGCTGGTACGAGTGTGTAGTTGGCGTACTACACAACAGTACGCTTGCGAACGTTCTTCCTCCCTAGAGTGCCTGCCGAACGTTCTTTTCTCTTAGGTAGAACCGTTAGGTGGAACCGTGGTACGGCTGTTGCGCCAGCTCCACACCAGAAACGCGCGCGTGCGGACAATGCTTTGGCGTTCACGTCGGTGAACCCCGCGCCGCGTGGCTAGGGACGCCGTCACGTCCCGGGGTCCGCTCCAGCGAGGTCAGGAGCACCCTTGTCTTCACTCAGGCCGCGGGCCAGGGAGGAATCGATGAAGGACCTCTGGAAGGGGCTCTGGAGCAATGACTCCGGGCAAGGCATGGTCGAGTACGCGCTGATTATCGCGCTGGTGGCGATCGGTCTGATCGCGGTCCTGGTCTTCATGAGGAACCGCACCGGCGACGTGTACAACGCCGTCGCGGACTCGCTGCGGGCCGCGCCCACAACCCCGTACGTGCCGAAGTAGTAGCGCCCGTCCTCGAGGCGGAGCGACGCCAGCCAGGGGCCGGACTGTGCTTCCGGCCCCGGCTCCCCTCAGGGCCAGGGTGTCTGAGCACTGGACGAGGTCTGTGATCGCGAGTGCAGCGCTTACCACGCTGCTCGGTCTTGGCGTGTGGTTCGACCTCCGCTGCCGGCGGATCCCGAATGTGTTGACCGTTGCGGGGCTCGGGGCGGCGCTGGTATTGCGAGGGGTGCTCGGCGTCGGCGCGCTGGTGGACGGTGTTGAAGGCGCCGGGTTGGCACTGCTGCTTTCACTGCCGCCGTTTACGCTCGGCATGCTGGGTGGGGGTGACGTCAAGTTACTGGTTGCAGTAGGTGGCTTCATGGGGCCGGTGCGTTTGATCGGGGCATTTCTGATGATCGCCTTGGTTGGCGGTGCGCTGGCGCTGCTGGAGGCGTTGCGGCGCCGGGCACTCGGCGAGGTGGTGTCCCGCAGCTTCGCGATGGTGAAGTACCTGGCCTGTTTCGGCCGGTTCGGATATCGGCCGACCCTGGAGGCGCAGGGTGCGATGACCGTCCCGTATGGACTGGCCATTGGGGTGGGCTCAGTCGTGTGGTGGTTCGCCGCGGGGGGCCGCTTATGAACCGCCCTGCTCTCCTCGGTAGGTCTGCGCACGGGCAGGCGATCGTGGAGTTCGCGGTGGTGCTCGTGCTACTCCTGATGCTGGTGATCGGCGTATTCGAGTTCGGACGGGCCTGGAATATCTACCAGGTGATCACCGATGCCGCCCGCGGAGGCGCCCGCATGGCGGTGGTCGCCGACCCGGGTGTGTCGCAGGATTCGGTCTTCGCCACCGTACGGAACGCGCTCGGCCGGGCGGGGCTGAACCCGAGCGGCGCCACCGTCAGCATCACGGGATGGCGGTCCGGGACGGGGACACCTGCGACCGTAACGATTCAGTTCCCGTACAGGTTTGTGTTCCTGCGGCCGCTCATGGGTTGGACGTCACAGCGCGCGGCGATCACGCTCGCCACGGCCTTCACGATGAGGAACGAATAGCAGCGCTGGGGACGGAATAACGGCGCTCTACGACGAGCAGAGGCGCACGGTCATGAGACAGCACAGAATGTGGATTGTGTTCTTCCTGGCCATGACGTCGGGCGGCCTCGCGGCCTATCTCACGCTCAGGTACCTGCGCGATCAGAAGGCGCTCATCGCCGCGGAGCCCAAGGGTGCTTCCGTGATCGTCGCCGCCCGGGACCTCTCCGTCGGTACGATTGTGGGCGCCGCAGACGTGCGGGTGGTGCGATGGCCGGGGATCGCGACGCCGCCCGGCTACCTCGAAACGGTGGAAGCCGTCGCGGGGCGTGGCGTGATCACACCCGTTCGCGCCAACGAGCCCTTGCTCGAGGGCAAGCTGGCCGACAGGGCGGCGGGGGGCGGGTTGTCTGTCAGCATTCCCGAGGGCATGCGCGCTGTGAGCGTCAAAGTGGATGAGGTGATCGGCGTTGCCGGCTTCGTCCTGCCGGGGACCCGCGTGGACGTGGTGGTGACGCTCCCGCCGCGGGCCGGCGGCAACGAAGCCACCGCGCAGGTGATTCTCCAGAACATCCCGGCGCTCGCCGCGGGGGAGTCCACGCAGCCGGACGCCCAAGGTAAGCCACACGGGGTCACGGTGATCACGCTGCTCGTCACGCCCGAGCAAGCCGAGGCTCTGATTCTCGCTGCCAACGAGGGGCGCATCCAGCTCGCACTCCGCAACACTCTCGACCTTGCGATGGTGGAGACACCCGGGGCGCGGGCTGCCTCGCTGCTGCGCATGGCGCGGGGGGACTCGTCGCGTGGACGCCGGGCTGCGGCGACGCGCCGAAGCGCCGTGCCCGACCCGGCCATCGTGATCGAGGCGTACAAGGGTGGCGTGCGCACCCTGATCAAGTTCTAACCATGGGAGATTCCTTGAGCTCGCAACCATCCCGCAGCAACGTGTTCTGCCTGACGGCATACCGCTGGGTGCGGTGCCTGGGGTTCGTCGCCTTACTCGTGTCCGTTGTCGGCCGCCCGGCCCCTGCGCAGCAAATCGTTAGCGGGGCTCAGCAGGTCGTCACCGTGGCGATGGGCGAGTCAGCGCTGCTCAGGTACGAGGGCGCGCTGCAACGGTTCTCGATCGGTGACCCCGTGGTCGCTGACGCGGTAGCAGTGTCGCCGAGCGAGCTCCTGATCACCGGTAAGAAGCTTGGCACGACGAGCCTGCTGGTGTGGGATCCCAGCGGGCGTGTTCGGCTGTATTCCGTTCAGGTGACCGCAGACGCCCCGGGGCTCGAGCGGTACCTCAAGAGTCTGTTCCCGGACGCCGATATCGCCGTATCCGCCAGCGGGAACACGGTGACGCTGTCCGGACGGGTGGCGAGTGCCAGTAGTAGCCGGCAAGCGGTCGAAATCGCCAAGGGAACGGGGGCGACAGTGGTCGATAGACTCCAGGCGCCTCCCGCGAAGCAGGTGCTGCTGCAGGTGCGGTTCGCAGAAGTGAGCCGCAGTGCGGCGAAACAGATGTCCAGCCGCCTGGCGACCGTCAACCCACGGGGGCTGTACACCGTGGATTCGAGCGTCGTCGAATCGGTCTCGGATGGACTACTGCGGCTCTTCCTTATGCACGCCGACGCGGATTTCGAAGGGATCATTCACGTGCTCCAGTCTCGGGGGGAGTTCAAGAGTCTTGCGGAGCCGAACCTGCTTACCCTCCCGGGCCAGGAGGCGTCCTTTCTGGCTGGAGGGGAGTTCCCCTTCCCCGTCGTCCAAGGCGGACAGCTCGGTGCCGTCACGATCGTTTGGAAAGAGTTCGGAGTGCGTCTGAAGTTCACGCCGACGATTACCGAGGGCGGCAGCATCCGCCTTCACGTGGCGCCCGAGGTATCGTCGCTCGACTTCGCGAATGCCCTGACCCTTGGCGGGTTCCAAATTCCGAGCATTCTCACGCGGCGCGCGGAGACTGACGTGGAGCTCCGGGAGGGGCAGCATCTTGCTATCGCGGGCCTGTTGGACAACAACTGGCTCAACAACGTCACGAAGATCCCGATCCTCGGCGACCTCCCTATCCTGGGAGTCTTTTTTCGATCCCGGGACGCGAAGCAGAACCGCTCAGAACTGCTCGTGGTCGTGACACCGCTGCTGGTCGAAGCCAGCAACAAGTCACCCACCCTCCCGACCGGCGAGCCGGACCAATGGAAGTGGCAGGGGCCACTCCGCTACAAGCAACGCAGCCCGCCCCCCAGCCAGTGAAGCGAGGGACTATGATGCGAGCCTCGATACGAGTGGTCGAGAGCGAGACTGGATCGGTCATCGTGATGGTCGCCGTGACGCTCGTCGTGCTGCTGGGCTTTCTCGCGCTCGGCATCGATCTCGGGATGCTGTTCGCGGCGCGAACCGACGCCCAGCGGGCCGCGGACGCGGCCGCCCTGTCGGGCGCCAGCGCGTTCGTCGATAACCCGCCCGCGGCCGCCGTGGCACCTGCCAGAGCCCGGGCGACAGAGTACGCGCTGCGCAACACCTTCCGGAACGCGCCCATCGACTCGACCGACGTCACCATCACGGTCATCCCCGACAGCACCAAGGTCGGCGTGTTGGTGCATCGCGACAGTGTCCGCACGTGGTTCGGGTGGCTGTTCGGGATCCGGACGGTACGGGTCAGCGCGTATGCGGCTGCCGTGGCCATGTCGGCAAGTGCGGCACGATGCCTGAGACCGTTTGCCGTGCCTGACGCCTGGCAGGATCCCAAGGGCGATGCGAACGCCAACCACCTGTGGGACCCGAACGAAGTCTGGACGTTCGGCGATCCGGGCAACTTCTACAACAAGTACACCGGTCCCGGCGGGGCGTCCAATGAAACGGGCTACGGGAGCAGCTGGCGGAATCCCCCGCTGACGCCGCTGGTAGGCGACTACGGGCGTCAGATCCAGATCAAAGTCACGGACCCGAACAATTTTCAGCAGCTCCAGCCCGGGATGTTCTTCCCCTGGGACGTGCCGGCGGACAACAACACCTGCAAGTCGGGCGGGGGCGGTGCGTACCAGAACAACATTTGCAGCTGCAACTCCTCGGCGATCTCGCTGAATACCGACTACCCGCTTCTGCCGGGTGACCGTAAGGGACCGACCTTCAACGGCATCAAGGCCCTGATCAACGGGGATCCCGGAGCGTCCTGGGATCCCACCACCAACACGGTCAAGGGGTCCCAGTGGGGATCGAACTGGATGCAGAGCCCGCGGGTCGTGAATATCGCGCTTTTCGATCCGAACCAGCTGACGAAGCCCGGGAAGCAGACGATCAAGTTCAACAACTTCGGGCTGATGTTCATTGAGGCCCAGAACAAGAACAGCGACCCCGTGACCGGTCGGTTCCTCTACTACGTCTCGGGTAGCGGCACCCCTGGCACCAAGGGTGGGTCTCTGGTGAAGGGCGTGCAACTTGTCCGCTAGCGATCGACCTGGTGAGCTCGCATGAACACACACGTTGTTCACGGCGCGCTGATCTCCAGCGACGCGAGCTTCCGAGAATCCGTCAAGCAAGTGCTTGGCGGCGCGGAGCACGGGGTCGAGCTCAGCGTCGAGATCACGATTGCGTGTACCGAGATCAACGCGGCGCAGGTGGAGGAGCTGCGTCGTGTCACCCTGGATCTGGTTCTGCTGGACTTCGAGCGAGACCCCATGACGGGGATCAAGTTCGCGCACTTCCTCGCCGACTTGGATCCACACCGGCAGCTGGTCGCGACCGGTCCGCCGCTGTCGCCCGACCTCCTGCTCGAGGCGATGCGGGCGGGCATATCCGAGTACCTGCCGAAACCGGTTACCCCGGAAGCGCTCCGCACCGGGATCCACCGCGTGATGCGCAAGCTTGGCTGGACGCCCTCGGGGGGGCCGCAGCCAACCGGCCGGCTGTACGCGCTGTTCAGCCCGAAAGGTGGGTGCGGCTGCACGACGGCGGCGACGAATTTGGCCATCGTGCTGCACCGGCTCACCGGCAAGAAGACGCTGCTCGTGGACCTCGATCTCGACCTGGGCGAGACGGTGCTCTTATTGGGGGTGGAGCCGCGGTTCAGTCTTATCGACGTGGTTCGGAACTTTCATCGGATGGATGCGGGGCTGCTCGAATCCTTCGTCGAACGGCACGAATCGGGAATCCATTTGCTGTCGGCGTCCGGCCACGCGGATCGCGCCGAAGTGCCGGCGGAGGACCAGATTCGGACCATTCTGCATTTTGTCAAGCAGCATTACGCCTACGTGGTCGTCGATGCGTGCACCTCCCTTACACCGAGCGCCCTCGCTGCGTTTGCCGAGGCAGACCGGATCCTCGTCGTCACGACTCTCGATCTCCCGTCGTTGCGAAACCTGCAGCGGTGTCTTCCCCTCCTGGAACGAACGGCCGGCAAGGCCGTCCGGGACCGGGTCCGGATCGTCGTCAATCGCTACGTGGGTGACGATGTGATCTCGTTGGGCGACGTGCACCGCACCCTTGGCATGAAGGTGTCCTGGACGCTGAGCAACGACTACGTGGCGGTCAGCCGCTCGATCAATGCGGGCAAGCCCGTGGTATTGAATGGCAGGTCCCCCTACACCCGTGACCTCCAGGCGCTGGGCGCGGACCTCGTTGGTGCGCGACGTGGCTCGCGCGCTGGCGGCGGCACGCATGCTGGCTGGCGCGGGCTGGGCCGGCTGTGGCGGCGCCTCCGCCGGCAGCGCGAAGCAGCGGAGGCCTCGTGACCAGCGACGTCCGCAATGCGGTGGGCGCACCGCCGCTGGTCGCGAGCGGCGACGCCCAGCGTCGCTCGCTCCCGTGGGAGGCGCCGGTCGACCGCGACACCCAGGGACCGCAACTCGCCACGCTCCAGCAGATTAAGGGACGGATCCACCGCCAGCTGATCGAGCGCTTGAACCTGTCGAACCTCGACCGCCTCGAGCGGGAAGAGGTCGTCGCCGGGATCCGCAAGGTCGTGCAGGAACTCCTCACCCAAGAGAACGCTCCGCTCAACCTCGAGGAGCGGGAGCAGCTCTTGGCACAGGTGGTGGACGAGATCTTCGGGCTCGGGCCTCTCGAGCCGTTGCGGCAGGATCCCGAGGTCTCGGACATTCTCGTCAACACCTACAAACAGGTGTACGTCGAGCGCCACGGCAAGCTCGAGCCGACCGACGTGCGCTTCCAGAACGACAAGCACCTGCTGCAAGTCATCGATCGCATCGTCTCGGCCGTCGGGCGGCGGATCGACGATTCCTCGCCCATGGTCGACGCCCGCTTGCCAGACGGGTCCCGCGTCAACGCGATCATCCCCCCCCTCGCCATCGACGGGCCGCACCTCTCCATCCGGAAGTTCAAACGCGACGCGCTGTCTGGGGAGGACCTGCTGCGCATGAAGAGCCTGACACCGGCGATGTTGGAGCTGGTGCAGGGCGTCGTGCGCGCGCGATTGAACGTCCTGATCTCGGGGGGTACTGGCGCCGGGAAGACGACGCTGCTCAACATCCTGTCGTCGTTCATCCCGGCGGATGAACGCATCGTGACGATTGAGGACTCGGCCGAGCTACAGCTGCGGCAGCCGCATGTGGTACGCCTCGAGACACGCAGCGCCAACATCGAGGGTCAGGGGGAGGTGTCGCAACGCCAACTCCTGATCAACTCGCTGCGCATGCGGCCGGATCGCATCATCATCGGCGAGGTCCGGGGTCCAGAGGCGATCGACATGCTGCAGGCCATGAACACCGGTCATGACGGCTCGCTGACGACCCTGCACGCCAACGGTCCACGCGATGCCCTCGGTCGTCTGGAGACGATGGTTTCGATGGCGAATCTCCACCTGCCCGAAAAGGCGGTGCGGCAGCAGATTGCCGGCGCGATCGACGTCGTCATTCAGGTGAGCCGCCTCTCGGACGGGGCGCGCAAGGTGATAACCATCGCCGAGCTCGTGGGGATGGAGGGCGATGTCATCACGATGCAAGACATTTTCAGCTTCGAGCGCCGGGGCATCGACGCGGAAGGGCACGTGGTGGGGATGTTCCGCCCGACCGGAATTCGGCCGCGCTTCGCCGAACGGCTCCAGTCTTGGGGCATCGAGCTGCCGGCAGATCTCTTCTCGCCGCTGGCGGCGCTGCCCGGGGAAGAGGGTGGGCGATGGTAGCCCAATCGCTCGGAGCCTGGGCGCCCGCGATCGTGACCTTTGCCGCGGTCATGCTGGGCACCTTGGCGCTCGCGCTGCTGTGGCAGTGGTGGATCGAACGGGGGCGGCGGAGAGATGTGGTGGAGCAGCTGCGTTCGTTCGCGGCACGGAGCAGCGGCGACCAGGCGGCCTCGCGCACCCTGATTCGCGGTGTCAAGACCGTCGAGGCACGGTGGCTCCAGTCAGTCGCTGCCAGAGTGCCCCAGTTGCGCGATCTCGCCAATTTACTCGGGCAGGCAGGCACGCGGTGGAGCGCGCGGAGTTATCTCCTCATCACGCTCGGCGTCGCGGTAGGGCTGGGATTCGCGGCATTCATGGTTCTACGGCTGTGGGCGGCGGCGCTCGTCGCGGCGAGCGCCGGCGCCTGCTTGCCGTATCTGTATCTGCGCCGCAGAAAGATGCGCTTCATCCGAACCTTCGAGGAGCAGCTCCCCGAGGCGATCGACCTGCTGGGCCGGGCGATCCGGGCTGGACACCCACTGTCGGCGGGCCTCAAGATGGCGGCGGACGAGGCCACCGAGCCGGTCGCCGGCGCGTTCCGCCGCGTGTTCGAGGAGCAGCGATTCGGCATTCCGTTTGAGGACGTCCTGATGGGACTGGCAGACCGGATCGACTTGGTCGACGTCCGGATCCTGGTGACGGCCATCCTCATTCAGCGGGACGTCGGCGGCAACCTCGCCGAGGTGCTCGACAAGATCTCCCATACAACGCGCGCGCGCTTCACTATTCGGCGTCAGGTGCGGGTCCACACGGCCCAGGGGCGCTTCAGTGGTTACGTCCTGGCAGTGCTTCCCATCGCCGTGGGTTCGGCGATCTTCGCGATCAACCGCGAATACATGCTGATTCTCTTCCAGGATCCTCTGGGGCACTGGCTTCTCTGGAGCGGAGTGATGCTGCAGATCCTGGGCTACCTGTGGATCCGCCGCATCGTGAACATCGAGATCTAGGGGCCTCCGGTGATCTACCTCGCGACCGCTCTGCTCGCGACTTCCGTCGCGCTAATCGTCGCCCTGGCCGGACAGCTCGTGCCCGCCCGACCGCGCGCCGTGGCGCGTCGGTTATCCGAGCTCGAGCAGCGGGTGACCGAACAAGACGCGCTGCTCCACCGGCAGCGTCGCCAGGAGCGAGCCGAACGGCTCGGGGCTCTGCTCGAGCGGCTGGGGGGAGGCCTGGCGAAAGGTGACCGGACCGCGGCGCGCGACTTTCTGATCCACGCGGGATACCGGAACCCGAGCAGCCTCGCGATCTACTGCGGAGCTCGACTGGGTCTCATGGCCTCGCTCGGTGTCGGGGGGTTCCTCGTGACGCCGATTCTTGGTGGGGGCATGGTCGGAGCCATGCTTGCGGCGCTCTGGTGCGCTGTGCTGGGGTGGATGGCGCCGAGGCTCTACGTTGGGAGGCGGGCCAGGGCGCGCCAGAAGGAGATCCAGCGCGCCCTGCCGGATGCGCTCGACCTGCTCGTGGTCTGCGTCGAGGCGGGGCTGGCACTCAACCAGGCGCTGGTGCGCGTTTCCAACGAGATCAGACACGTCAGCCGGCTGACCAGCGAGGAGCTCATCGTGGTTAACCTGGAGATTCGCGCGGGAGTGCCGCGGGACGAAGCACTGCGCGGGTTGGGCGAGCGCACCGGGGTCCCAGATGTGCGGTCGCTCGTCGCGATGCTGATTCAGACCGATCGCTTCGGCACGTCCATCGCCCAGGCACTCCGGGTGCACTCCGACACGTTGCGGACCAAGCGACGCCAGCGGGCCGAGGAAGCCGCCGCCAAGACGACCATTAAGCTCCTGTTCCCGCTCGTGCTGTTCGTGTTGCCGGCCTTGTTCGTCGTGATCCTGGGCCCCGCGCTGATCAACATCTACCGGACCCTGGGCCAGTTTGCCCGATGAGCTATGCGTGGCTTACGAACCTCACGCGCGGCCGCGTCTTGGGGACGCGGATTGCCGTGGCGGACCGTTGGTGGCTACGGCTCCGAGGGCTGCTCGGCCGCCCACCCCTCGGCGCCGGGGGGGGTGTGCTGCTTACACCCTGCCGTGCCGTGCACACGTTTGGCCTGTCATACCCAGTGGACGTCGCGTTTCTGGATCGGCGCGGCGCCGTCGTGGCCCTGTATCATCGCCTTGCCCCCGGCCACGCTTCCCGCTGGCACAGGGCAGCCGTGTACGCCCTAGAGCTTCCGGTGGGCACGCTCGCCATGACCGACACGCGCCAAGGCGATACACTCGCCTGGCACGCTCTCGCCGGGTTGCCGGCCGGGCCGCAACGGGCCTCGATCGAGGCAGCGCGATGACGCGTCGACCGAATTTCCTACACCGGGTGTGCCGGTCCTACTTTCTCGACGCGCCCACGAGGCCGGAGGAGCAATGAGCGATAGTCACGAAGTACACGAGCGCATCCCTGAAGCCCTGCTGCGACGGCTCGAGCGGTTGGAGCAGGAATACCGTCGCCTTAAAGGAACGAACCGACTTCTGGTAGTCGGTGTGGCCGTCCTTCTGGGAACCGCGGCCGCGACCGTGGTCTCGTTGGCGCTGCGGCTCCCACGGCTGTCGGGAGACGTGGTGCAGGCCCGCAGCTTCGCGCTCCGAGACGCAAAGGGGCGCCTGCGCGGAGTGTTCGGCATGGCGACGGACGGGGCGTCGCAGTTGGTGCTTCAGGACGAGAGCGGCCACGCGCGGCTCCGGCTGATCGTACTAGGAGACGGGTCGCCGGGTTTTACCCTGATCGACCAGAAGGGACGCTCCCGCGCCGCGCTCGGACTGCTGCCGGACGAGACGATCACGCTCGCATTCGCCGATCGCCAAGGCATAAGCCGGGTCGCGCTGGGCCTCACGGCTCGTCAGGCGGCTAGCCTCGCGCTCGCCGATAGCGATGGCGTCACCCGGGCCGGGATGGGCGTCGCCGCCGACGGGAAGTCAACAGTAACGACTCTCAATGGCCCAGGGGGGTCCGCGACTGTGGTTCCGCAATGAGTACGGTCGGCTCCGCTTAGGCCGAACTCGAAGGACCTTGCCTCATTCACTAGTTTGTAGGGCATGTCCGTCGACTACGATGTGATTGTTGTTGGCGCCGGCCACGCCGGGACGGAAGCGTCCGTCATGGCGGCTCGGCTTGGTGCGAAGGTCCTCCTCCTTACCTCCAACCTCGACACCATCGGGCACATGTCCTGCAATCCCGCCATCGGCGGGATCGCGAAGGGCACGGTTGTGCGCGAGATCGATGCCCTCGGCGGCATCATGGGGCGGGCGACCGATCGCGCCACGATCCAGTTCCGGATGCTCAATCGGTCCAAGGGTCCCGCCGTCTGGGCGCCGCGAGCCCAGTGCGATCGCACGTTGTACCGGCGCGCCGTGCGGTCGCTGCTCGAGGGATTTTCGGGGCTGGAGCTCACGCAGGGAATGGTCACCCGCCTGCTCACGGACGGCGCGCGCGTCTCGGGCGTCGGGACGGCCGACGGGCGCAGCTTCCGCGCACGGGCCGTGGTGCTCACCGCCGGCACGTTCCTCCGCGGCCGCATCCACCTGGGCACCGACACGCAAATCCCGGCCGGTCGCGCCGGCGATCAGCCGGCCGTTGATATCGCACAACAAATTGAGACACTTGGACTTACCGTGTCGCGTTTCAAGACCGGTACGCCGCCGCGAGTGGATGGCCGCAGCGTCGATTGGTCCAGGGTCGAGCGCCAGGACGGAGACGGCACCGCCTACCGCTTCTCCTTCTATGATCACGTCGAGCTGCCGCCTCAGCTGCCATGCTGGATCACGTGGGCCGGGGAAGAAGTGAAGGAGATCATCCGCGCGCATCTCAAGGAATCGGCGCTGTACGGCGGGGCGATCAGCGGACGGGGACCGCGCTATTGTCCATCCGTCGAAGACAAGATCGTGAAGTTCCCCGACGCCAAGCGGCACCAGGTGTTCCTCGAACCCGAAGGGCTCGACACCCAGGAGCTGTACGTGAACGGGCTGTCCACTTCCCTGCCCGTCCCGGTCCAGCTCGAGTTCCTACGCGCCGTGCCGGGTCTCGAGCGGGCGAAGATGACCCGGCCAGGCTATGCCATCGAGTACGACTATTATCCCCCCACCCAGCTCACGCCGTGGCTCGAGACGAAGGCGGTCGAGCACCTGTTCTTTGCTGGGCAAATCAATGGAACGACGGGATATGAGGAAGCGGCCGGCCAGGGTGTCGTGGCCGGGATCAACGCGGTGCGCCGGATCCGCGGCGCGGAGCCGGTGATCCTGGGCCGCGACGATGCGTACATTGGCGTCCTCGTGGACGACCTCGTGACCCGTGGCGTGGACGAGCCGTACCGGCTGTTCACATCGCGCTCCGAGTTCCGGCTGCTGCTCCGGCAGGACAACGCGCTGCGGCGGCTGGCGCCGCTCGCCGAGCGCCTGGAGCTGCTCAGTACGGCGGAGCGGCGGGTGGCGGCGCGGCGGTTCGAGCAAGAGGAGGAGCTGCTGCGAGTGGCGCGGGCGACGACGATCACGCCGGGCGCCGCCGCGGCGGCGCTCGCGGACACGGGCACGAGCTTGGGCGAGCCCGAGCGGGTCGCGAGCGTGGCGCGGCGGCCGGGCGTATCGCTGCGCGCGCTGCTCGAAGCGGCGGGTGTGCCGGTGACGGCGGACGAGGCCGCCGTGGTGAGTGCCGGGATCGAGCTGAAATACGACGGATATCTGGCGCGCGAGCGGGAGGCAGCGGCGCGCCTGGCCGAGCTCGCGTCGTTTGCGCTCCCGGCGGACCTGCCCTACGTCGAGTTCAAGAGCCTCGCGACCGAAGCGCGGCAGAAGCTCGACCGGATTCGGCCGACCTCGCTCGCGCAGGCAGCGCGAATTCCCGGAGTGTCGCCGAGCGATCTGCACAATCTCGTTGTCGAAACGGCCCGCTGGCGCCGACGTGTCGCCTAGGTCCAGCAGCCCCCAACGCGGTGTTTCACGTCAAACTAGGCCGCGGTTTCACGTGAAACTCGCTCTTTACCTTGGGGGTACCAAGACCCTATATTGAGACCCTCGGAGTGCCGTGACAATATAACCTGTTTGCATATAATAACTTAGAGATGTCGCGCGTCATCGCAATCGCCAACCAGAAGGGCGGCGTCGGAAAGACGACGACGGCGGTGAACCTCGCCGCATCGCTCGCCACCGCGGAGCGTAAGACGCTGCTCGTCGACGCCGATCCCCAGGCGAACTCGACGAGCGGCGTCGGCATCGAGCGCGACCGCATCCGCCACTCGTTGTACGACGCGTTGCTCGATGGCCGTTCCCTCGCCGACGCCCGGTTCACCCACGTGCACTTCCCCTACCTCGACGTCATCCCGGCCACCCAGGACCTGGTCGGTGCCGAAGTCGAGCTCGTCAACAAGCAGGCGCGCGAGACGATGATGCGACGCGCGCTGCGCGATTTCCGCGAGCAGTATCAGTACGTGGTGATCGACTGTCCGCCCTCGCTCGGCCTCTTGACGCTCAACATGCTGACGGCCGCGGACAGCGTGCTGATTCCGATCCAGTGCGAGTACTACGCCCTCGAGGGTCTCTCGCAGCTCCTCAACACCGTCAAGCTGGTGCAGCGGAACTTCAATCCCGCGCTCGCGATCGACGGTGTGCTGCTGACGATGTACGACGCGCGGCTGAATCTCTCGAAGCAGGTGGCGGACGAGGCCAAGGAATACTTCGGCTCGCAGATGTTCGGCATGACGATCCCGCGCAACGTGCGCCTCGCCGAGGCACCCAGTTTCGGGAAGCCGATCCTGTTGTACGATGTGCAGTCGGTGGGCGCGAAGAGCTACCTGGCGGTGGCGCAGGAGCTGATCCGGCGCGTGGAGCACGGCGCCGTGGCCTCCCCCCCCCCTGCCCCGCCCGCCGCTGAACCGCTGCCGGAGGTGCCCGCATGACGGAAACCATCGCAGGTCGCCGTCGTCTCGGCCGGGGCCTCGAAGCCCTGCTGGGGCCCACGCGCGAGGAAGCCGAGCGCGAGGGGAGTCTCGTGGAGCTGGCGATCGCCGACATCCGCCCCAACCCCTACCAGCCGCGCCGCGACGTCGACCCCGCGGCGCTCGAAGAGCTCCAAGCCTCCATTCGTAAGGCCGGTCTGCTGCAGCCCGTCGTGGTGCGCCCCGTTCCCGGCGGCAACGGCGGCTTCGAGCTGATCGCCGGCGAGCGGCGGCTGCGGGCGTGCCAGGCGCTCGGCTGGGAAAAGATCCCCGCCGTGAAGCGCGAGGTGGACGATCGCACCGTGCTGACGCTCGCGCTGGTCGAGAACCTGCAACGTGACGACCTCTCGCCCGTGGACGAGGCGCGCGGCTACGAGCGCCTCCTCGCGGAATTCAGCCTGACCCAGCAGGACGTCGCGGACGCGGTGGGTCGCGACCGCTCCACGGTCGCCAATGCGCTCCGCCTGCTGAAGCTGCCGGTGGCCGTGCTCGCCCTGCTGCACGAAGGCGGGCTCTCGGTCGGCCACGCGCGCGCGCTGCTCGGGCTCGAGGACGCGCGGGTGGCGACGTCGCTCGCCACAGAGGCGGCGGACCTCGGGCTCTCGGTGCGCGAGGTGGAGGACCGGGTGCGCGGCGGCCGAGCGCCGGTCCGGCGCCCGCGCCTCAAGAAGGGATTGGGCCAGGCGCCCGAAGTGCGTCGCATCGAGGACGCGCTGCGCCGCCGCCTCGGCACCGACGTGCGTGTCACGCTCCGCGCCAAGGGTAAAGGTCAGATTCATCTCAACTTCTATTCAAACGACGATCTCGCGCGGCTCCTGGAGCTGATCCTCGGCGCGCCGTTCGACGGATGAAGCAGAGGCGAGATCGCCGCGTCACCATCGTCGTCCACACCGATGGAGACCTCGCCTCCCGACAATACCGCGTCCCGCTGTGGGCGTTCGAGGCAGGGAAGTGGGGCGCGCTCGTGGTCGGCTTGCTGGTCGTGCTGTTCTTCGCCTTCGCCGGGCCGATCGGTCGCGCAGCCCTCAGCGTGCCCGGGCTGGAGCGCAAGGTGGCGCGGCTCGAGGAGGAGAACAGTCGGGTGCAGCAGCTCGCTGCGGCGCTGAACCGAGCCGAGGCCAACTATCAGGAGCTGCGCACGATGCTGGGCGTGAGGGCGCCGCGGGAACGGGGGGCGGCCCCGACCGGGGACCTCGTGCGTGCGGTCGCGGTACGCGCCCGTCCTCCGTCGGCGCCGCTGCGCTACGAGCCGGGTCCTGCGGAGCCGACGCACTGGCCGCTCGACATCGCGGGCTTCGTCACCCGGGGTCAGGTCCGGCCGGGCGATGTCGCCGAATCGCATCCCGGCATCGACATCGCCGTGCCCGCCGGCACACCGGTGCGCGCAGCTGGTGGCGGTGTGGTCGAGGCGGCCGGCACCGACCCGGCGTACGGACTGTTCGTCCTCTTGCGGCACTCTAGTGGGTATGAGACCATGTACGGACACGCCTCGCGCCTCCTGGTGCGCGAGGCCGACTCGGTGCAGGCGGGGCAGGTGATCGCCCTCTCGGGCAACTCCGGGCGATCCACGGCGCCGCACCTCCACTTCGAAATCCGCCGCGAGGGCAAGTCGCTCGATCCCCTCACGGTCGTGAAACAGGAGAACTGACATGGCGATGTTCACCGAGAAGGCACAGGGGGCGCTCGAGTCGGAAGCCGGACTGTCCATCATCGGGACCGGCATGCGCGTCGTAGGGGACATCAGCGCGGACGGTGTCGTGAAAATCGAAGGCACCGTGGTGGGCACGGTGCGCGCCGGCCGGCAGGTGCTGGTGGGGAAGGGCGGCGAGGTGGAAGGAGACGTAATCTCGCGCGAGGCGATCATCGGGGGGGAAGTGCGCGGCAGTATCCGCGCTGACGAGCGCATCGAGATCCAGTCCACCAGCGTCGTACACGGCGATATCGCGGCGAAACGCCTGCTCGTTCAAGAAGGAGGCGAGATCAACGGCGTCGTGCGCATGGGCGAAGGCGCGCTCGAAGGCGAGACCGTCGAGAAGGCGGGGGCACAGCGGTCCTACTAGCCGGGCTAGATATCCACACGCTCGCACTTCCGCGTGTGGATTGTTTATCTCTATATGTCGTAGCGCTTTAGCTGACCCCGTGGTGCGGGAATCTCACGTCACTGTCGATAATCTGGTGAGATAATGTCTCCATACTGCCAGAGGTGACAGGCCCGATGGATCTTGCCGCGCTCGTCTCGTACCTGGATGGCTACCTCCACGTGGCCGAAATCCCGGACGCTCCCCATGCGGTCAACGGGCTGCAGGTCGCGAACACGGGAACGGTGAGCCGTGTTGCGGCGGCGGTCGATCTGTGCGAGGCGACCGTACGCATGGCGGCGGAGCAGGGGGCCGACTTGCTGCTCGTGCACCACGGCCTGTTCTGGCGTGGGCTCCAGCCGCTCACGGGGCGCACGCATCGGCGGGTGGCGGGGCTCATCGCGAAGAACATCGCGCTCTACAGTGCCCATCTTCCACTCGATCTGCATCCCGAGGTCGGCAACAACGCGGTGCTCGCGCGGCAGCTCGGCGTCTCACCGCGCGGCGAATTCGGCGAGGAATACGGCGTGCCGATCGGCCGTTGGGGAGAGGTCGACGTCCCTCGGGACGCGCTCGAGCGCCAGCTGGCGGCCCTCATGGGCCAGGCACCGCGCCTGATGGCGTTCGGCCCGGAGCGGGTGCGCCGCGTCGGGGTCGTGACGGGGGCGGCGGGCTCGATGATCGCGCAGGCCGCCGCCGCTGGCCTCGACACCTTCGTCACGGGCGAGGGTCCCCACCACACGTTCTTCGACGCCGAAGAGCTGCAGTTGAACGTCTTCTACGCGGGGCACTACGCCACCGAGACGGTGGGTGTCAAGGCACTGGCCGAGCACCTCCACGGCCGGTTCCATCTGCCTTGGACGTTTCTAGACCATCCGACCGGTCTGTGAGCCCACGCCGCGTGCTGGCCGTGCTCGCGGCGTCCGAGTTGTGCGGGATGGCACCGTGGTTTTCCGCCTCCGCCGTCGCACCCGCACTCTCGCGCGTGTGGCGGCTCGACGCGGCGGGCGGAGCGTGGCTCACGATCTCGGTGCAGCTCGGCTTCGTCGCGGGCGCGCTGGTGTCGGCGCTGCTCACGCTCTCCGACCGCTGGTCCGCCCGCCGGCTGGTCGCCGGCTGCGCGTGGCTCGCCGGTCTCGCCACCCTCGGTGTGGCGTTCGCGCCGGGCCCCGGAACGGGGATCGTGCTGCGGATGCTCACCGGTGCGGCGCTGGCCGGCGTGTATCCGCCCGGGATGAAGATCGTCGCCGGGTGGTATCGCGAAGGCCGAGGACTCGCGATCGGTGTCCTCGTGGGCGCATTGACGCTGGGCTCGGCGCTTCCCCATCTCGTTCGCTGGGCGGTCCCGGTCGAGTATTGGCGGCCCGTGCTCATGATCGCGGCGGCCGCGGCGCTCGTCGGCGGGTTCCTGGTCCTGCTCGTGCCGCACGACGGCCCGTTCGCCGCACCGGCCCCGGGGTTCAGCTGGCGGGCGGCGCCACGCCTCCTCGCGAACCGTGCCGTGTCGCTCGCGAACCTCGGTTACCTGGGCCACATGTGGGAGCTGTACGCGATGTGGACGTGGCTGGCCGCATTCGTCGCGGCGAGCGAACAGGCCCGCACCGGTGGCGATCCGATGGCGAGCGGCGCGCCGGCGCTGGTCACGTTCGCGGTGGTCGGGAGCGGCGCCCTCGGGTGCTGGCTGGGCGGGAAGTACGGTGATCGCTGGGGTCGCACGCTGATCACGAGCGTGGCGATGACGCTGTCGGGCGCGTGCGCGCTTGCGGCGGGCATCGCGTTCGCGCGCCCCCTCGCCGTACTGGTCCCGCTGCTGCTCGTTTGGGGCATCACCGTGGTCGCGGATTCGGCGCAGTTCTCGGCCGCCGTGAGCGAGCTGGCCCCGCGTGAGCTCGTGGGGACTGCGCTCACGCTCCAGACGAGCCTGGGGTTCCTCCTCACCTGTCTCACGATCTATCTCCTGCCGTGGGTGGCTGCCCGGACAGGCTGGCGCTGGAGCATGGGCCTCCTGGCGCTCGGGCCGGCGTGCGGGGTGTGGGCCATGCTGGCGCTGCGCAGGCGGCCCGAAGCCGCGGCACTCGCCGGCGGGCGGGGTTAAGGCACGGCGACGATCCCCACTTCGCCGCCGAACTCGTCTTCGGCGCGCGTCGTCCCCGCCGGTGCGGTCCACGTCCCACCGTCGATCCGCACGTTGATCCGGTGTACGCCGCTCGGAATGCGCAGCACGCGTTCCCACATGTCCTCGCCCGTGCGGCGGAGCGTGACCGGCTGCCAGTCGGTGAAATCGCCAGCCAGTTCCACGGTCGCCGCGGTGGGAGCGTGTACAACGACTCGGACGGTGCCGTCGGGCGCCGGCTGGATTTCAAGTCGTGCGATGAAACCTGCTCCACCGTCACCGTTGGCAGGCGCCCGACTGAGCGGCTTCGGATCGCGGATTGCGCGT
>Ga0209377_1000668_pt1 | contig 23097 bp, 18 predicted proteins | sample GraSoiAngelo_141_FD_185898 | JGI IMG/M metagenome (GOLD analysis project Ga0209377, IMG submission 185898) | Grasslands soil microbial communities from the Angelo Coastal Reserve, California, USA - 14_0929_12_40cm (SPAdes) (version 2) | ecosystem: Environmental > Terrestrial > Soil > Grasslands ...
GCGAACTGCCGCTCGAGCATAGGCAACACGGCCGGCGTAAAGCCCCAGAGATTCATGGAAACGAGCTCGTCTCCATGGAGCGAAACCGCCTGCCCAGCCGTGGCGTGACCGGTGAACGCGACGCCGCGCGAAACGATGTCACCCACCTCGGTGAGCCGCGATAAGTACCCACGTGCGTCCAGCTCCACAATCGCACGCGAAACGCCGCCATGCGCGGACATCGTCTCGCGCAGCGTGTAGCCGACCAGGGCATGTTCAGCGCCGCCCAGGAGGTGTTCGAACAACAATCGATATGCGTCCGCGCCGTAGAAGTCGTCCGCATTCATAACGGCAAACGGCCCCCGAGTCCCCCAAGCCGCGGCGAGGACGGCGTGCCCAGTCCCCCACGGCTTCGCGCGGCGCGGCGCAGACGGCTCGACGGCCTGGTGCGCAAACACCACCTCGATACCGGTGCCGATGACGTCCGCCACGTGGCGACGGAACAGCTCCTCGACTTCCTGGCGAATCACGAACATCACTCTGCGAAAGCCTGCACGCGCCGCGTCGTACACGCCGTAGTCGAGGAGCACCTCGCCATTGGGGCCTACCGGGGCAAGCTGTTTGAGCCCGCCGTAGCGCGAACCGAGGCCCGCCGCGAGGACGACGAGTGTGAGGCGAGGTGTGGTTATTGGGCTTGGCGGATTCGGTCGCGCAGGAACTTCAGGCCCCGGGCGAGTTGCGTCTCGACAGTCTTCTCGCTGATGGCCAGTCGGTGCGCGATCTCGGCGTAACTCAGACCATCGATCAACCGCAGTCTGCACACCGCGGATCGTTTGGGCGGGAGATCGGCGAGCGCGCGCTCCACTGCCGCGGCGAGCTCCGCCGCTTCCAGGTCGGGCTGGATGTCCGCTACCGTCACGAGTTGAGCGGTCCCGACCCTCCGCCGGCGCGCCACGGCGGCACGTTGGAGCCGGTCGAGTGCGGCGTTGCGGACGGCGAGATAGAGGTAGTTCCGCACGGCGCCGGCGGGCACCCAGTCGGCCCGGCCCCGCCAGATCCGGAAGAACACTTCCTGGACGGCGTCTTCGGCGTCCTGCTGCGAACGCAAGTAGCGAAATGCGAACGCGTAGAGGCGCTCCCAGTACCTGCGATAGAGCGCCTCGAACGCGTCCATATGCCCGGCGCGGATGCGATCCGCCCATGCACGCTCGACGGCGTTGGTGCTGACGTCGTCGGAGCCGGTCTCGGGAAGCGGCTCGCTGGCGAAATGGGTCTTGGGTAACGACATCGATAGTTACCGGGTGCGTCCGATAGCAATAGCGTGCGCGCAATTTCAACGCGCCGCAAGGTCCCTTAGATACCGGTGATGCGGCGACGCAACGGGCGCTCCTGCTCGAGCAGGGCAGCGAGCAGGGCCAATTGCGTACGACAACGGTCGAGATTATGCCCCGGACGGGCGATGCGATAGTACCGATCGCCTTCGAGATGGTCGATCAGGAAGCGGACCGCTTGCTCGAACACGATCACCTGCGCGGCTGGCACGAGCAGGTCCCGCTCGGGCGGCGTCAGGAGCTCTCGCATCGCGGCGACGTAGCCGCGCGCGATGCTCTCGAACAACTCGGGCTCGAGGCGGACGCGGCTCGTGTCGCGTTCATCTTCGGCCGCGCGAGTCGCCATCGACCGCACGAGATCGCCGAAGTCATAGAGCGCTAGCCCCGGCATGACGGTATCCAGATCTACCACGCAGAGTGGTTCGCCGGACGCCGCGTCGAACAGCACGTTGGCGAGCTTGGCGTCGTTATGCACCACTCGTTCCGGTACCGCACCAGCAGCCGCGGCCTGCACTAAAACCGCCGCGAGATCGCGATGAGCGCGAATCTCGGCGACTTCAGCACGCGCACCCGCTGCGCGGCCCGCCGCGTCGCGCTGCACGGCGCACTCGAACGATTCCAGCCGGCGCGGCGTGTCGTGAAAGTGCGGGATCGTCTCGTGCAGCCGCGGGCCCGGGAGATCCCCGAGCGCCCGCTGGAAGGCACCGAACGCGCGCGCGGCGTGCTCGGCGTCCGCAGCGGTGGCGATCGGCCGCGTCACCGCGCCTTCGATGAAATCGTACAGCCGCCACACGTCGCCGTGCTCGTCCTGCAGGCACGCGTCTCCGCCTCGCGTCGGCACGAGTCGCAGTGGTCCCCCGACGTGCTGCGTCACGCGTTTCACGTTCTCCATCAACTCGGCGAGACTGGGAAAGACGTGGGCATTGAGCCGCTGGAGGAAGAACCGGATCGGCCGATCACGCGGCGCCCGACCCGACACGATGTACGACGCGTTGATGTGACCGGCAGGTCCTGAGAACGGTTCGACCGTGGCGACGGCGGCACCGGTGGCGAACCGCGCAGCGACAGCGTGGAGGGACGCCGCTGCGGCGTCGAGACTCATACGCCCATTAGCGCAATGCCCATTGTAGCGAGGTGGCCGCCGAGACGTAGCGCCAACTCCCTGCGCTCGTCGCTGCCTCGTTCCCGGCGGCGTAGTCCTCGAGGCCAAGGTCGATTTTCAAATCGCATCCCGGTGCGAGCGGCAGCACGATCGATGAGTACAGGCTCAGGGCCCGCTGCCACGGCCCCAAACCAGCGCTGAACTTAGCGACGCGTTGCACTCCCGCGCCAACATCAAATGAGAAGAGAGCTCCATTGGGCGTCTCGAACTCGAGGTACGACCCCGCTTGCACGACCTGGGCGAGCCGCGGCGCGAAATAGCCCACCGTGTCCGGATGGTCGTAGCGGATCTGGTTGAACCGCGCCGACAGCTCCACGCTGGGCGCCGCGGCGAACGCGACGACGCCGGCGAGCGCCATCCTGTGATTCGTCTCGGTAGGATCGCTCAGCGACGCCGCGCGCGCGATGCCACGAAGCTTCACCACGCGGGCCACGGGCAACTCGAAGGTGCCGCGAAACTCGGTGCGCGCCGCGCGATTCGTCACGAGGCGCGGGGAAGCGTCCAGCACATTGCGCTGCAGGCGCAGGTCAAGAGCCGGTCCCAGCGGGAGCGGGCGCCAGCGCGCCCGCAACTGCCCCGTGGGCGTGCTGGTCGCGCGCGCGCCAGCGATCGCGTCCAGTGCCGTCACCCCCCCGGACGCCTCAACTTGCAGCACTGCCCGCGGTCGCCACGTCGCGCGCAGCCCGACGTCCGTGAGGGCAGTGGTCGTCACGCCATCGGCGACCCGCTCGTGACCCGCCGTCACTCCGAGCCGGAAGGGCGCTGACACAGTGAGTTCGGCGGCGCCGCCCAGCCGCAGTGTCGCGTTGCCGTCCGAGTCGTGGCTGCCGCTCACTTGCGGTCCGAGCGCGGGAGCCGCTGCGGCCTCAGCCAGCGCGAGCCGCCGGTCCGTCGTCTGATCGGGGACGATCGCTTGGGCACGTGCGAAGGCACGTGCCGCATCCGCCGGGCGGCCGGCGCGGGTCTGCTCACGGCCCAACTCGCGCCATGCCTCGACATCCGTGCCGTGCGCGTCGAGCCACTGTTCGTACGCCGCAATGGCGGCGTCGGTCCGCCGCGCACGCGCGAGGACGCGCGCCCTTCCGACGACTGCGTCGCGTTCGCCGGGCGCAAGGCGCACGGCCTGGTCGTAGCAGCGCAGTGCGTCACCGTACCGCCCCGGCCCCCAGCGCGCCAAGACGGCACCGACCGCTATGTACCCCCACGGGTCTTCCGGTTCGAGCGCCACATAGCGCTGAAACAATCGCAGCGCCTCGGCACGGTCCGCCGAGAGCTGGGCGAGGCGGTAAATGGCGTGGGTATTCTCGGGGTCGACCGCGAGCACGGCCGCGTAGTGCCGTGAGGCGATGCTCGTGCTGCCCGCGGTGAACGCGGAGTCCGCTCGCGCGAGGGCTACCGCGACGCGAGAGCGAACGGGGGGCCGATGTTGTGCCCGCGCGTTCCCGGGATGGCTCGCCGCTGCTGCTTCGAAGAGCAGCAGCGCGATGAGCGTCCGGGCCCGTCGCCGTTCACCGCCGGCGGCGGCCCGCGGCTCGATAGGCGCGGGCACGTCGCGCTCGCGCGGGGCGCGGGTGGACGCGCTGCCGCCCGAACCTGCCCGGCCGTGGATCCAGAACCGCAGCAGCTCCACCGCCGCCAGCACCGCGGCAAGCGTTCCGATCGAGAGGACGAGCGCGGCGATCCGGAGCACGTTGCTCGGAACCGAACCGAGGGCGAGTCGCGCCGGGTGTTGCGTGGCGTGGAGGGCAGCGCCGAGCAGGCGTCCCGTCAGGAACATTCCCACGATCATGCCGCCCGCGATCGCAAGTTGGCCGGCCACTATCCGCCAGCCGCCCGAGGCAAGGCCGCGTATCCGTCGGTACGCCTCCGACAGCGGCATCGCGAGCGCGCTCAGCAGGTAGAACATCCCGCCGATCCCGGTGCCCGGGAGCCCCACGGTCATCGTCAGTGTCCCTTCTCGTACACGTGCCAGGAGCGGCCGAGCACAAACTCCGCACACGCCGCTTGCAGAAAGAAGAGCGCGTTGACGGTGCGCAGTACGAAGAACGCGGGGACGCTTGCGAGCGCGCGCGGCACCTCCCGCCGCCGCGCCGCGCCCGCGAGTACCGGAACGAGCACGGCCGGCGCGTCGATCACGTAACCCAGCAAGATCCACGGACTCGCAAGCAGGACGGCCAGGATCGGCAGCAGCATCAGGTACACCACCGCCGCGATGGTCGCATCCCAGAGCGCTACTGCCACTGCCGAGCGCAGGTAGGGTACGCCGAGGAGACCGCGCCAGTGCAGCCGCACGTTCTGGAGGAAGCCGTGCGACCAGCGTCGCAGTTGCTTGCGCATGAGGGTGAAGGTGTGGGGCTCGATCGGGTAGCAGACTGCCTCAGGCACGAAGCGCACCTCGTTGCCTGTCTGGTAGAGGCTCCACGTCAGGTCCATGTCCTCGGCGAGGGTACGGTTGGACCAGCCGCCGTGATCTCGCAGGATCGCCGTGCGGTACATCGAGAAGCATCCCGAAGAAATGAGTGGCTTGCCGTAATACTCCTGCACTCGCTTGTAGAATGTGAACGCGAACAAGTACTCGATGTAGCGCCCCCGCTCCCACACGCTGCGCACGCGCTGGGGCAATACGAATCCGCACGCCGCTGCGATGCCCGGGCGCTCGAACGCCAGCAACAGCCGCTCGAGGGCGTCAGGCGCGAGTACGGTGTCGGCGTCGATCGCGACCGTGAGGGCCGTGCGGACGTGGCGCAGCGCGAACGTCTGGGCGCCTGCCTTGGAGCCCGTGTTCCGCGGGGGGCGAACGACGGTGACCCCCAACGCACGCGCCACGTCGCCCGTGCCATCGGTGGAGCAATCGTCCACGACGATGATTTCGGAGGGGCGCTCGGTCTGGACCTGGAGGCTCCGGATCGTGTCGGCCACGCTCGCCGCCTCGTTGTAAGCGGGGACGATGACCGTCACGTCGCGCCCGGCAAAGGCCGGGCGAAGGGGAGGGCGGGGACTGGCCGCAAGCTTGCGTCGCATTGCGTAAAGAGGCGGAGGGGTGCTGCGACGTAACGCGGTGGGGTCTCAGCATGTAACAAGGTTTTTGGTTCACCGCGCTACGGCTTGCTCCACTCGACCACGCGCCGCACGCCATCTCGCAGGGCCACGGTCGGTTTCCAGTCCCACGTTCGTCGCGCCACAGCCGGATCGAGGCAGCTGTGTGCGATGTCGCCCGGTCGGTCCGCTGCGTAGGTGGGTTCCTGTGTGTATCGCGTCGCGGCTGCGACTTCGCGAAACAGCTCCAGGTCCGAGACCTCGCGTCCCCATCCCAGATTCGCGATGACACCGGCGGGTCCCGACGCGGCCCGGATGATCGCCGCCACGACGTCGCCCACATAGATGTAGTCGCGCGTCTTGCTGCCGTCGCCGAAGATCGTCACCGGCTTACCCGCGAGCATCCGATCCGTGAAGATCGCGACGACACCGCCTTCGCCGTCGGACCGCTGCCGTGGTCCGTACACATTGGCGAATCGCAGCGCCGCGTATTCGATCAGCCCCCGCGCCTGGTATGCATGCAGGTAGTGCTCGAACGCGAGCTTGCTCGAGCCGTAATCGGAAATCGGTCGCGTCGGGTGGGTCTCGGGAACTGGCAGGCGGTCGGGGGTGCCGTAGACGGCCGCCGACGACGCGTACACGACACGCCGCGCCCCGGCGGCGTGCGCCGCGCGCAGGACGTTCAGGCCGCCGAGCACATTGACTCGGGCATCGTAGTCCGGCTCCCGAATGGACCTGCCCACGTCCGTCTGCGCCGCGGCGTGGAACACGACGTCGGGTTTGAACGAGGCGACGACGTCGCGAAGCGACGGCCAGTCGCAGATGTCGATGCGTTGGAAACGCGCCCCGGAAGGAACATTGCTCGCCGAGCCGGTCGAGAGATCGTCGAGGACGCAGACGGTGTGGCCATCCGATACGAGGCGGTCGACGAGATGGGAACCGATGAAGCCTGCCCCACCCGTCACGAGGGCGCGCAACGCCGCCAAGGGTTCGTCCCCTTTCCTTCGGTTTCCTCCGCTTCTACCTTCCTTAGCACCTTAAGCTAGTAGATGCGGGGCGTAGCGCAGTCCGGTTAGCGCGCCTGGTTCGGGACCAGGAGGTCGGTGGTTCAAATCCACTCGCCCCGACTAAGATTCACAACGACTTAGCCTTGCGCTGGTCAGCCTGTTGCACCTGGAGTGGTTCAAATCCGTTCGCCGCGACTTGTAGCTACAAGGACTTAGCCCTCCAGTGTTGGACTCCGCTGCCATTGCTGCTGCCAGTTCTCACGCCGCGCCGCTGGACTCAGTATGCCATCGCGCGTCAACCATCCGGTGGCCCAGTTCGAACCGGATAGCGCGACAGCTCAGCGACGTACATCGGTCCTCCCGGCCCGCCACGCCGCAGACCGGGCGCCCAAACGAGCCGCCCCGGCCCGGCGGTAGCTAGGCGACCTCGAGCTCCGGCGCGTCCCACTGCTGCGGTTGGAACGCTTCATCGAGCGGCGCGCCCGTCAGTGCGTGTGTGTAGTTGGCGAGCACCTTCAGGCCGACGTGGCCCACGACCTCGAGCAGCTGCGCCTTGCTGTATCCAGCGGCCAGGAACGCCGCGACCGCCGTCTCCGGGACGAAGCCCTTGTTGCGTACGACCGCGCGGGTGAACGTCACGAGGACGTCGATCTTCGCGTCCCCGACGGGGGCGCCCGTGCGCACCGCCGCCACGACTTCCGGCCGTGCCTTGAGCATCCGCGCGATCGTCGAGTGGGCCGCCACGCAGTACGTGCAGTGATTCTCCGTGCTCACCGCGATCTCCACGAGCTGCCGCTCCGTCGGGGAGAGGGCGCCCTTGTCGAGACTCCCGGACAGCGCGAGGTAGCCCTCGAGCACGGCGGGGGATTCGGCGAAGGTGGCATACAGGTTGGGGACGAAGCCGTAGGCCTTGTGCACGCGCGCGAGGAGCGGCTGCGAGAACTCGGGCGCATTAGCGATGGTGTACTGCGCGAAGCGGGACATGTGGTAATCTCCGTCGGAAAAGGTTGAGGGTCAGGAACCCGCCCGCCCGCGATCGGGCCTGGCGTTATAACCTGTAAATAAGTATTTTAATGGTTAAGTTCCCATGAGGTTCTTCTTCCTAGGCGAGCGGCTGGCCGTCGATCTCCTGAACACCGTGGTCGTCGTGCAGCACGGCCGGGTGCAGTATCTCCCCCAGGGCCCCAGGGATGTCGCGGCCTGGGCGGAAGCGGCGGGGGTACTGCCCCACGGGGCGCTGAGGGGCCGCGCCGCAGGCCGGGAGGCCGAGCGGTTGCGGGGGTTCCGGGAGACGTTGCGGCGGGGGCTCGTGGGCTGGGCGGTGGGCGGAACGCATCCTCGCGGGCTCATCGCGCTCCTGAACCGCCACTTGGGGCGCGACCCGGAGGTCAGCGAAGTGACGGCCAGTCGAGGCAAAGTGGTCACGCGGCGGCGGCCGACAGGCGCGCCGCTCGAGCGCCTCTACGGGGCCGTGGCGCGATCAGCGGCGGAACTGCTCGCGGGCGGCGATCCCCGCCGGCTCCGCAAGTGTGCCAACCCTAGCTGTCGGCTGATGTTCTACGACGTATCGAAAGCGGGACGGCGCCGCTGGTGCTCCATGCGAACCTGTGGGGGTCAGGCCAAAGCCCGCGCCTTCTACCGGCGGCGCCGGGATGGCGCCCGTCGTGGTACAGGCAGCCGGTAGACTCCCGTCGCTCAACGGAGACCGCGCGCAGCAGCCGGTCCGTTGGCCGACTTCGTCCGCTACTCGGCGAAGCGGCTCGCGGCGCTGCACGCCGCACCGGCTCGTGTGTAGGGTGCGGAAATCCGACACCGAGCCCCCGTCAGGAGTGTGGGACCCGCAAAGAGTCCGGCTAAGCGCTTGGTAATGCCACCCGCGAAACTTCGTTGGACGCGCGCACCGGACTCGCAGTCCGCTGCTCTCCCTCGCCGCAAGGAGGCGGCAGCTCCGCCCCCTTCATCTTTGCTCCACTTTCGGCAGCCGGGAGCCGTAACGCTGTCTGCGTCCGCGTTCGCGAACCTAACGGTTGTTAATCGTGCCGTGCAAGCGACCTCCCACGATTTGTCGCCCCACGTGGCCGCACCGGAGGCGCCGGATCACCGGCGGAGGTAACGGAGCGTGGTCCGTTGTCACAGTGTCACGCAGGAACGCCCGCATCGTTGCAAGCACACGGTTGGACATCGCCCCCCGGCGTGCGGCCTCGCACGCGGCTCGGTAGCGAAGAAGCGACGCTCGGAGCGAAGCCAACGTTTCCGGCTGGCGCGATGGCGTTCTTGGCCCAACCCGCGAATCGTGCGTACGCTGATGCTTTGGTTGCGCACCACTCTGTGTAGGCGCGTTCGAACGGCAGAGCGAGGCAGGACTACGTCGTTGGATCGAGCGCAGTCGGTAACGAACGGTGCCGCCAGGAGCCGTCGGCCATCATCCCAAAATCGGCGGGGCTCGACGACTCGCCAGAAGCCTTAGGATTTGCTCTCCGGAGGCGGCCTTGAGGAGTAGGGCCAGGATTCCCCTCGAAGGGGTTGCTCGTGTTGCCACTTCGGCTGCCACTTCGCTTGCGGACCGGCGTAAATTCATGGTCAGAGTACCCGAAAATCCGCCGCAGGGATGCCCGGTTTCCCTATTGGCTGCTAGTCGTTACAATCCTTGGGCGTCGAGGTCGGTGGTTCAAATCCACTCGCCCCGATTTGAAAAACAGGTGTCAGGTGTCAGGTGTCAGGTGTCAGAATCTCACATCGGCAACGGAGTCTGCTGACACCAGACACCTGAAACCAGACACCTGCCTCACGCGCCAGTAGCTCAGTTGGATAGAGCGTCGGCCTCCGGAGCCGAAGGTCCCGCGTTCGAATCGCGGCTGGCGCATGGAGTTACAACGCAGGCTTCCTCGTGGTAACAACCGTGGTAACAAACGCGTGGGCTCTACGCGCCGCCGCCAGCCGCTTGCCTAGCACCTTCGTGTGCTGGCTCACCCGGTACTCCCCCACCTTGACGCATGCCAGCGGGAAGTGGCGTGACTCTGAGCTTTTCAGTTTTGAGATGCGTCACACGCGCCAGTAGACGTTGATGCCGGAGTTACAGTGCAGCTACAGTTGAGAGGCTGAAACGAGAAGAGCCGGCCCGCGGGCTCTTTCTCACAGTACGTTGTACCGGAACTACTGTTTGACGAGGAGGAGCGTTTCTATACAGTCGGAGGGATGGGGAGCTGATCCGAGGCGCGCAAAGAGGGAGACGGCGCGGCCACATCCGATGGCGTCCGGGTCGGTCGCGGCAGGGTCGACCCGCGACTCCTCGAGCGAGATCTGCGTCGAGGAGATCGCCGCTGGCGGAGCAACGATCGGGTCCGGAGTGAGTCCGATGATCGAGTCTCGGCGCACGACGACGGTGTCTTGTACCAGCCCGGCACTGTTCGCATCGTAATTCGTGAGCCGCGCCGTGGAGTCGATGAGCGTGAAGTGTAGCGCGAACCCCTCGCTCATCGTATACGTGCCCGCCCCGAGCGTGGCGAGGACGACCGTGCCGCGGGCCACCACGGTGGCATAAACAACGTCGGTGTCCACTTGGCGCGCCGTCGCGGAATCAAGGAACGTCCACCTCCCACTCAGGTCGAGCGCACTCAGGTCGACAGGGGTCGACGAGTTGGAGCAGGCAACCAGCGCCGCGATACCAAGGAGTGCAAGTCGTTTTGTTGTCACCGTTATTGAAACCTAGAGCAAAATCTGAGTCAAAGCCACACGAGAGAAAGCGGGCGTCGTAGCGTCCCGACCCCGGAGCGCAAAGTGACAGGCCAGCTACAGGCCGCGCTGCTAGACCTATGACCCGGCTGGGGATCGAACCCAGGACCTACGGATCAAAAGTCCTCGGTCCCTGACAGTCCCCGCCGGCCGATATCCTCCAAAGACTAATCGACGGTTGCCCAACCTTCGTCATTATTTATTGCTAAAGACCGTATGCGGGATGACTGGGGGCCAAGGGAGCTGCGGGAGGCAGTATATGGCTGAGAATTCCAAGGACAACCCGAGCCAGGACTATGATGTGAGATCCTGCACTCCAAGCGATTTGTCCGAGGCGGAACTTGCGACGTGCGTCGCAGCTGGCCGACGCGCTCCTCGCGTAAGTGCCTCAAACATCAACGGCCAGCGCTAGTGGTCGCTGGCCGTCGCCGCCTCCGGAGCCGAAGGTCCCGCGTTCGAATCGCGGCTGGCGCATGGGATTCCGTGTGGGTTCAGCGGCCGCCGCGCGGCGTCTCCCCCAGGCCCGCGCCTCTACGCTCCTCAGCGGTTACTCGACGTCGATTTTCCTCATGAGCGCGCTAAAGCGCGGATCTGGGCGGAGGAGGTCGAACAAGGGTGCCGGCGTGAAGAACACGAGCCACTCGGAGCGCTCCTGGTAAGCCGTTTGCAGCCAGCGCAGCGCTTGGTCGTTGTTCCCCAGGCCTAGGTGGACGAGTGCGATGGCGAAAGCTCGGTTGCCGGGCGGGCGGCGCTCGAGCGCCGTGAGGATGTGCTGCGCCTCGGCGCGCTCGCCAGCGCGCCCGGCTACGTACCCTAAGATCCCCACGAAGTTGGGCGCGTCGCCAGCCAGAGCCGCCATCTTTCGAGCCTCCACCAGCGCCTCGGCGTAGCTCCCCTTCCCGGCGAGCGATAGGGCGAGGAGCATGTGGGCCTGGGCGAAGCCAGGCTCGAGGTCGAGCGACTTCTGCTGCCCGGCGATCGCTTCATCGTATCGTCGGGCGACATACAGGGCCCAGGGGAGCCCTGTGGCGACCTCCGGATTCAGGGGATCGAGCTCGTGCGCGCGCCTGGCCTCGGCGAGCGCCTCGTCCACGCGTCCGTGCGCCGCCAGGCAGTGCGAGTAGAAATAGTGGGCATTGGCAAGGCTGGGATTCAACTCGATGGCTCGCCGAAATTCGCGCTCCGCCGCAGACGCGTCCCAGTCGTAGACGCACAACTGATCGCCGAGCGATGCACGGGCGTCGGCGAGCGTGGGCTCGAGCGCGAGCGCTTTGAGGACGGCGGCTCTCGCCTTCGGCATGCCTTCCCGGGGGCCAAGATACGTCGAAGCCGTAAGGCTCTGGTACGCGTCGGCGAGGCCGGCGTACGCGAGAGCGTAATTTGAATCGTGCGCCAGGGCCTGTTGGAAGTACGCCAGCGCCTGTTGGACGGGTTCGAAGCCGCCCTCGTTGTAGAAGTAGCGTCCCTTGAGATACAGCTCGTACGCCTCGACGTCGCGGGTCGGGCGGCGCAAGAGCGTCAGGCTGTCCCCACTCACCAGGTGCACCTGTAGAGCCCTCATGATCGCGTGGGAGATCTCGTCCTCCACGGCGAAGACGTCTCCCATCTCACGGTCGTAGGTCTCCGACCAGAGGTTGTATCCGTTCCGGGCGTCGGTTAACTGCGCCGTCACGCGCAATCGGTTCGCGGCCCGGCGCACGCTCCCGCCGAGCACGGTCGCCACCTGCAACGCCTGACCGATCTGCCGCACATCCTCGTTCTTCCCCTTGAATGCGAACGACGACGGCCGCGCCACGACCTGGAGCTGCGGCAGCTTCGAGAGCGCGTTGATGAGCTCTTCGCTGATGCCGTCGCTCAGGTATTCCTCCTGTGGGGCGCCATTGACGTTCACGAACGGCAGCACGGCAATCGATTGGCCGGGACGCGCCGCTACAGGCGGTGTGCCGTGCGGCCGGGACAGTACGAAGAGCCCGGCCGCCGCTGCGAGCAGGGTTGCAGCGAGCCCGGCCCTGGCTGCGAGGCGGGACGTTCGGCGTCCCGTATCGCGCACGCGCTGCGCCGGCGCTGCGAGGGCCTCCGCGAACTCGGCGGCGGTGGCGACCCGGTCGGCGGGTGTCTTGGCGAGCGCCCGCACGATCGCTTCCTCAATCGCAGGCGGGACCGCCGCGCGCATCGCGCTGACGCGCGGCGGCGCCGCGGTGAGGTGCTGGCGCACGATGCTCTCCGCGCTCGGCCCCGTAAAGGGCGGCTCGCCCGCCAACATCTCGTACAGCACGCACCCGAGACTGTAGATGTCGCTCCGCTCGTCCACCCGGGCACTCGCCGCGCCCTGCTCGGGGCTCATGTAGCCCGGCGTGCCGATCGCGATCCCCGTCGCGGTGAGACTCCCGCCCGCCGCCGCCGTAATCGCCCGGGCAATTCCGAAATCGCTCACGACCGCGTGCGCTGCCTGGAACAGAATGTTCTCGGGTTTGATGTCCCGGTGCACCACGTCGTGACTGTGGGCGTAGCTCAGCGCGTCCGCTACTTCGCGCGTGATCCGCAGGGCGTCTTCGAGAGGGAGCTGCCGCTCCCGGTTGAGGCGATCCCGCAGCGTCTCGCCCTCGAGATACGGCATCACGTAATACAGTGACGTGGCCGCCTCTCCCGAATCGTAGAGTGGCAAGATGTGCGGGTGGTTGAGGCCGGCCGCGATCTCGATCTCGCGCAGAAAGCGCTCGGGACCGAGTGCTGCGGCAATCTCGGGCTCGAGCACCTTGATGGCTACTTTGCGATGGTGCTTCAGGTCCTGGGCAAGGTAGACCGTCGCCATCCCGCCGCGACCGAGCTCGCGCTCGAAGGTGTAGCGGTCGGCTAGTGCAGCTCGCAACTGCTGAAATGGATCCGCCAACGGCGGCTCCCGGGCTCAGTCGATTCACATCATAGGGTGCCGTCCGCAAGAGAGCCAGCCGCTGCTCGGCCTCCGGAGCCGAAGGTCCCGCGTTCGAATCGCGGCTGGCGCATTGGTTGCCTATCAGCAGTTCGCGTTCGTGACGTAGCACGCCTCAGCAGAGTCTTCACAATCGTCGCCCTACAACCGACTGCTCTCGAACAGGAGCAACCTGATGCGTGCCGTCCTTGCCGTCGGCGTTCCGCTCTTCGCTTTATTGGGGTTGGCCTGTGGAAGTTCTACGAGCCCTGCGAACTCGTGTGGCAGCAGCGGGGCCAGTGCGAACGTCAACACGTCCAGTTCGAATCAGTTCTCACCCAGCAGCGCGACGATTACACACGGACAGTCGGTCTGCTGGCAGAACAGCAGTGCAGTGGCTCACACCGTGACCGACGATGGTGGGGCGTTCGATACGGCCCTGCCGGTAGGACAGATCTTCGTCCACACCTACCCGACCGCGGGGACTTTCACCTACCACTGCAAGAATCACGCAGGAATGACGGGCAGCATTCACGTCAACTAGGGGATCGCACTCCTCAGAACGAGATCGCGAACCCGATGCGGCCGAGCGATTGCTGAATCGGCGCCCGCAACGGCCCGCTCCCATCATTCGTCGTCCGCGAAAACCGCTGGAATCCGTAATCGCCGGTCACGCGCACTCGGCCATGCAGTGCGTCGACGGTGAGGCCCAGACCCAGCTGCAGCGCGCCGAGACCCGACGTCGTGCCCCCACCCGAATACTTGGCGCCGAACATCAACCCGCCGCGCAACGCCATCCGTACGCCCGGTCCCAGCAGATACGCCATCTGTGCACCGGCCGTGACCGCACCGACGGACTGCGCCTCAAACTCGGGATCCGCCTTGCGGTTGATGAAACCGAGCTCGGCAGAAACCGGACCTGAGATGTAGTAATGCAACCGCACGTCGACTTCGGAGGCGTCGAACTGGGTCCCAATGACACTGCTGGTGGGTTTGTACTTCACTTTCGAGAGCGCAATATCGGCGGAGAACTTCTTCCACTCGAGCGTCGCCTTCGCACCGATTCCGCCACCGCGATAATGCAAATCCGACGAGACCTCACGGTAGTCGCCGAAGACGACCTGCGGGCCGATCGCGACGTGCTGAGCCGCCAGACCGCCCGGCACCACCAGGAGTAGCAGGCACCCGAGCGCTTTCATCGAGAGCTCCGCGGCAACGCCGCGACCGTCAACGCCACTTGCTGGCGCCGGCGCGTGTTCTCCTGCGCGATTTCGGCGTTGCGCCGCGTGATCTGATCCCGCAGCAGCTGGTTGTACAGGATGTTGCCGCGTGCGGGCTGCGGCGCCGGCTTCTTCAGGGTCATGATGAACCCCGCGAGCACGATGCCCGCGCCGATCGTGCCACCCTCCCGCAATGAGGCCGACCCGAGATCGCCGTTCGACAGCGCCGACGTGCCGGCAAGCGCAATGCCGGTGTACACGAGCGCCAGACCCATCGGACGCCAGCTCTTGGGGGGCACCTCGGTCTCGGGGAGGTAGGTATACCCTGGCAAGCTGGTGAGATGCGCCAAGGTGTCGACGCTCCCGTGCGAGACCCGGATCGGCTGCGACGTCGAGAAACTGTTTTGCCCCACGGTTGCGTCGACGACGATCGTGTAGTTGCCGGCAGGAACCGGATCGCCGTTCGGCAGGCGAGCAGGCCAGCGCAGGTTGACTTGCCCGTTCGCGACGGTCGAGTCGATGCGCAGGGACGTGGAGCCGCCGACGACGCGGGTGACCACGCGTGCCGGTTGTGTTACGGTATAGCGAAGCGGAACGACTCCCTGCCCACCGACGAACGTGACGCTGTCCACCACCAGCTGTCGTACGACGAGCACCTGGGTCAACGCCACCTGGAAAGCACTCAGCGCCTTCGGCGACGTCCGGTTCGGGTCGAGCGTGCGCTCGGGCTCCAGGAGCACCACCTGCTTGAAGGCATCCACGGCTTTCAGGATGGAGTCCATGCCGCTGTACGTGAAGCCAAGCAGCTCATAGGCTCGCGCGCGCTCGAACCCAGTGAGCCGCTCGCGCAATGCGGCCTGGCCGGCGCTGAGGGCCTGACGGTAATCGAGATTGTCGAACGCTTGCTGCGCGCGGCGCAGGGTGGGATTCTGAATTGTCTGCGCGCGGAGCGTAGCGACACCCCCCAACGCCATCACCGCAACCAGGACGACCCGAGCGTTCATAGTGTCACTCCGGAAGCAGCGTATACCGCTTGCGTACGGGATTGTTGGCGGACACCTGCACCGTCTCGTTCACCGTTTTGTAACCGGCGCGCTCGACCCGAATCGTGTGTCTTCCCACGTGCACGGAGTAGTCGACGACGGGCGTCTGACCGACATCGGTGCCGTCAATGAAGACTTGACCGTACGGGTCAGCGGCAACGGTGATCGTGCCTTCGGCCGCAGCGGGAGGAGCGGGCGGCGGTGCTGCCTGACGCCGGGTTTCGTTCCCGCGTCTCGGCGGTGGTGGAGGATTCGGGGCGACGCGCACTGTTTCGACGGCGGCCGGCGGCGGCGCTGGAGCCGGAGGCGCCTCAGTCTTTCTTCCCAGCGCGAGATAGCCGCCCACACCGGCGACGACGACGACGAGCGCACCCACCAGCATACCTACGCTCGAGCGTCTCTTCCTTTCCGCCGGGGGCTTCATACCCGCACGAGGGATTGGCGTGGTCGGCGCGCTGGTCACTTCCGTCGGCGCATCGGCCGTCGCCGTGCGGGTCCGTGGCGGCGGTCTCCGGGGGCTCTTCGATGCCCCCGCCCTGGGCACCGCGACCGGCTGCTCGGGCCATACCGCGGTCGCGAACTCTTCCATGGTCGGGAAGCGCTGACCAGGCTCCTTGGACAGCGCGCGTGAGATCGCCGCGGTCAGGAATGGCGGCGTGTCGCTGCGCTTGGCGCCGACACTCGGCACTTCTTCGAAGATGTGTTTATAGAGGATTGTGTGAACCGAGTCGCCGGTGTACGGCAGCTCGCCGGTGAGCATGCGGTAGCCGACCACCGCGAGCGAGTATTCGTCGGCGCGCCCGTCCACCGTGCCGCCCTTGGCCTGCTCCGGCGCCATATAGTGCGGCGTGCCGATGATCATCCCGGTGCCGGTGAAGCCGCTCGCCGCCTGCAGCGCTTTCGAGATTCCGAAGTCGGTCAGCATCACGCGCCCGTCGTGGTCGAACATGATGTTGGCCGGCTTCACGTCGCGATGCACGACGCCGCGCTGGTGCGCGTGGCCCAGCGCGCAGGCGGCTTCCCACAACACGCGCTGGATGTAGTCGATGGTCAGCGGCTGCTTCTGATCGAGCACGTCTTCGAGCGACGTGCCAGCGATGTACTTCATGACGAAATAGTTGAGGCCGCCCTCGCTCTCGACACGGTAGATCGGGATGATGTTGGTATGGTCGAGCTTCGCCGACATCTTGGCTTCCTGCTGGAAGCGTTTGACGATATGCTCGTCCATCGAGATGTCGGGCGGCAGTACTTTGATCGCGACTTCGCGCTCGAGCGTCAGGTCGTGGGCGAGAAAGACCGCGCCCATCCCCCCTTTGCCGAGCAAGCGCTCGATCTTGTACTTGCCCTCGACGAGCCGCTGCAGCCGCTGCATCAAGCCTTCGGTCGCGCTGGTACTCGCGCCCATCGTGCCGCCACCGGTGACGTCTGCCCCGCAGGCGTAGCAGAACTTGCTCCCGCTCGGCAGCGGGGTGTGGCACTTGAGACACTCCATCATGGAGCCCGCGGCGCCTCCCCCGCTCATAGCCGCCGACGACGGAAGAACGAGCCGCCCGTGCCCACGGTCGCGCCAACTGACGGCGCCGCTAGTGGCAGCCGCTTGGTGGATGCCCGAACCGGAGGACCGGGGAGGATGAGATTGCACGAACCCACGGTGAGCAGAGGGACTTCGCGAATGCACAGCGAGTAGCGCTCCGGCACGCCCGCAAAGTCGACGACTGCGAGATAGTAAGCGCCTGCCGCAAGATTCATCGTAAGATTTTCCGTGGATCCGGAGTTCACCGATGAGTCTACAACCGTCAGATTGCCGGTTGAGCCGGGCACCGAGAGAACGTAGATGTCGAGGTCAGAGGAGTCGTTCCCCGCAACGAAGGGTCGCCCCTGCAGCCGGATAACCACCGAATCACCCAGGTTGTGCGCGGGCACCTCGAGCCGGTACCAGTCGAGTTCGAATGCGTTATCGATGTTCATCGTATCGCTGAACCCGGTCGTCGTGACGTGGACTCGTGACCGGGGATTGGGCCGGCCTGGGATGCTGTCGGTGTCATGGCAGAACCGATTTGGCTCGAAGGCGTCGGCCCCGATCCGGGGATCGCCCGTGACGTACCCCTTGACGACGGCGAGCGAGTATCGCTGGGGGCTGGTGTAAAAGCTGATGAGGTGTATCGCGTGACTGGGCAAGGTTTTCAGGGCAACCGAGAATGAATCGCGAGCTGATTGATCAGGTTTGAACGGGAGTCCCTTGCAGCGATAGAAATCAGTGCCGATAAAGTCCGCCGAGTCACGGCGGAAGAACTTATTGCTGGGCGTGCCCGCCGTACCGGTAGCGTAGTACAAGGAATCGAGCAGGAACGTCCGCGCGGCGACCGTGTCGCTCAGAGAAGGGTACGAGAGGAAAAAGGTCAGCGACTGCGCAGTATCGGCGGTCTGGAAACGGTACCAGTCCTCGCCGACGCCGTTCACGCGATCCACCGCCTGGAACGCGAGCGCCGGATTAAAGAACAGGAAGGGAGCGAGAACTGTGCCGGGCCAGGGCCCGCCCAAATCGAGGTCGATGCGTGTCGCGACCGTGTCATTGGGATCGTAAATGTCTCGCTTCCCGACCTGGGTGAGCGCCGTGTCCTTCCCAAACACTCCCGCTCCCAGGTAAAACAGTGAATCGCTGCGCGCTGGTGGAGGGACCCAGTATGAGATGCGCCCGAGACCGGTGACCGGGTCTCGGGCACGCGAAAACGGATACTCAATGAGGTTGGTACCACCGAGGCTCGCCAAGAACAGCGAATCAACACCGACGCCGTACACCGTTGCAACCTGACCATACCTCACGACCTTCGGACGCACGCTGTCGATTTCGAGCGGGCTCGATACTCGCAGCGACAGATTCGCCTGTCGCGCTTTTTCGAAACTCACCGCCCGCGCGATAATGTCGACATTGCCGCTGTTCACCCCCGTGACGGTCGCATAGCCTTTCCCGGTGTTTTCGACGCGCGCGATCGTATTGCTTCCGCTGCTGAACGCGAAATCCACGTTGGTGATGGGCATCGTGTCGACCCCGACGACCTGCCACGCGCGCGCTTGGACGGACATCTCCTTGCCGCGCAGCACGATATGCGCAGGGGCCTGGAGAGTGACGAAAACCTGGTCGCTTTTGTCGGTTGGGAAGGCGCAGGTAACGCCGCTGAGCGCCGCCAGGATCACGATGGGGGTAGCTCGGTTCAGACCGCGCATCCAGGCCAATCCGGGAACGTGAGGACCGAACATACTATACGAGGCATGCTCGGGCCAGACAGTGACTTAGAGTGTGCCCCGGCGCTTGAGGTCGAGATACTTCGTGACCACCGCCTGCGCGGCGCGTTCCGGTGTGACGTCAATCACGATCACTCCCGCTCGCCGCATGCGCCCCAGCGCCTCCTCGCGCGCGTGGAGCAGCTCCTCGGCCGCCGCCTTGCGGAAGGCGTCACGCGACGTCGTGGGCCGTCCCGCGGCGGCGGCATCGAGCTCGGGATTGCGCAGCGTCACGGCGAGCGGCAGGTGCCGGGGTCGGAGCGTCGCCACATTCGCGACGAGCGCATCGGATGCAAACCGGTCGATGACATCCGTGAAGAGCACGGTCAGCGCGCGCTTCCGGTTGCGCGCGGCGAGATAGCGAAAGGCTCCCGGATAATCCGGCTCGACGAGCTTCGGCTGTACTTCCGCGAGCACATCCAACACGCGCCGCACGCCGCCACGGCCTCGCTCGGGGGCGACGAAATGCTGGACGCCGTCCGCGAAGGTCATGATGCCGACGTTGTCATCATGCTGCGCCGCGGCATACGCCAGCTCGAGCGCGGCCTGGACCGCGAAGTCCAGCCGCGCTACTCCACCGACTTCCGCCGTCATGAGCCGGCCCGTATCCAGCACCAGCAACACCTGCTGGCGCCGCTCCGCTTCGTACTGGCGCGTGATGACTTTGGCTCGCCGCGCAGTCGCCTTCCAATCGATGTGCCGCAGATCGTCGCCGGGGACCCACTCGCGCAAGGACTCGAACAGCCGTCCCTCGCCGAGGCGCCGGATCGGCTTGATCCCGGCATCGCGCCGCCGTAGCGCCTCGGCCACGGACGCGCGCAGCCGCACCGATACGAGCGGCGGATAAACCACCACATCCCACGGCAACGGTACGTGCACCCGATGCCGTCCGAGCCCGAGCGGCCCGATGCTGTCGAGCACGAAGCCACCCGCCCCGCCGGTCTCCCGGCCACGTCGCCGTGGAATCACCGGGACGCGCTCCGGGGTCACCGACCGTGGCGGAATGCGCACGGCGCGCGGCGGTTGCACCCCGCCCAGGATATCGGGACGCACCTCCCGGACCTGCAGCCGAGCCCGGCGCGCAGCAGGGTTGGTCCAGCGGTAGGTGACCTCGCCCGGATGCCCCACGGACAACGCGGCTAGCGGCTCGCGCGTGACGACCACGGTTTGGGCAAGCGTCGCGTCGAGCCAAATGAGGAGGAGCAACACGACGTCGGCGAGCAGCATCACATCGAGGCCCCCCCCCCACCCCCCCCACCCCCCCCACGGCGTCCAGAATCCGGCGACGCCGGCGAGCGACAGGAGTCCGCCAATCAGCAGGGCGCGCGGTGTCCACAGAATCCCCGCCACGCTGCCGAGCGCGTACCACAGCGCGACGAATGCCGCGATGGCCGCGCTGGGGAGCAGCAGCGGCTGCAGATTCACGCGGTCGGAGCCTCGATCCGGTCCAGAATCGCTTTGAGCGCCTGATCCGCCGTGACGCCCTCGAGCTCGAGCTCGGGCGCGACATTGACGCGATGCCGCAGGATCGCGGGCGCCAGCCGCTTCACGTCGTCCGGGATGACGTAATCGCGGCCGTCGAGCAACGCTGCGGCGCGTGCCGCCTTGAAGAGCGCGACGCCGGCCCGCGGGCTGGCGCCCAGGGTCAGCGACGCGGCTTCGCGCGTCGCGCGCACGATCGCCGTGATGTATCCCGTGATCCGGGGTTCGACCCGCACCGCATCCACCTGCCGGCGCAGTGACTCGAGGCCGTCTGCGTTGACGACCGGGCTCACGCCGTAGGTATCGGGGCGATCCGCTTCGAAGCCGTCGATGTAGCGGCTGAGGATTCCCTGCTCGACATCGGCCGACGGATATCCGACCAGCACCTTCGCCATGAACCTGTCCAACTCGGCCTCGGGCAATGGATAGGTGCCTTCGAACTCGATTGGGTTCTGTGTCGCGAACACCGTGAAGGTCGACGACAGGGGATGACTCTGACCGTCGATGGTGACGGTCCGCTCCTGCATCGCCTCGAGCAGCGCGGCCTGTGTTTTCGCGGGAGCGCGATTGATTTCATCCGCCAGGACGAGATCGGCGAATATCGGACCCGGTCGAAACGAGAATTGCTGGGCGCCCGTGAGCAACGTGATCCCGGTGATGTCGGCGGGCATCAGGTCCGGGGTGAACTGAATGCGCACGAACCGCACGTCGAGCGCCAGCGCGAGCGTACGCACGAGCAACGTCTTGGCCGTGCCGGGGACGCCCTCGAGCAGGATATGCCCGCGCGCGAGCAGGCAGACGAGCACCTCGAGCGTCGCCGCGTCTTGTCCCAGCACTACTTTGCGTAAGCCCTCTACGATGCGTTGCGCGTCGTGCGCGGGCCCAGTTCCTCCCACACATCCTCCACGGCTTGAGCGGTGTCAAGCACGCGCTGCGCATCGCGATCGCGTGCGGTGAGCAAATCATGTAACCGGCGAACGGCAGCGCGGCCCCGCGGCCCCCGCATCGCCAGTTCCAGGCTGTCGACCCACGGCAGCACATCGCCGTTGGCGGTGTGACCCGCACGGCTCAACCGGCGCCGCAATCCGAGCGCGAGCCGCTGCACGGCGGTGTTGGCATCGGCCGCGCTTTCGAGGCCGGCGCCAAGGGCTTCGAGGTGCTCGAGCGGCGAGCGGCGCCGCCGTTCGATCACGGAAAGCGCGGGACCGAAGCGCACGGCCGTCGTCGCGAGCCACACGAGGGCAATGGCGATGAGCTGCAGGATCGCCCAACCCGCCGGAGACTGTCGCAACCACCGCCAGGTTTGGCCGGTGAGCGATGGTCCCGTTTCTTCGCCGAATCCTTGATGGTACTCATCCCAGACGATCAATCCAGGATGCTCGCGCGCGGGGGAGAACAGCGCGAGAGCGATTACCGGCACGTCGGTATCACGCCACACCCGATTCGTGAACCATCCGGGATCGGCCGCGAGGGTAACGGTTCCTCCCCCGCGATAGCGGAGGCGCAGGATCACCGGCCGGTTGTTGACGGCTGCCACGATCGTGTCCACGGCGAAGGGCGCCAGGGTGTTGCAAATCCCCGGGGCGTCAACCTCGTCCCTGAGCTTGACCAGATTCTGGAGCTCGCTGCGACCGCTCGTGTCCCGTTGGAGTGGCGCCAGCACGCGCGCGGCGCGCGGCAGCCGGAGGCCGCCGGGTGCGCGCACCGCGATGCTGTCCGCGCGGAACTCCGGCTGGATCCTCCATCCCAGACACTCGGCGATTCCGCCGCCCCAGCCGCTCGCGACGACCGCTCCGCCGCCGCGGACGAAGCGCACCACCTGCTCGAGCTCCGTGTCGGTCATCGGGATGACGGGGTTCAGCACGGCGAGAATTGCCGGCCGGCGCGCGCGGGCTGTCGCAACGTTGTCGAGTTTCGTCCGACGTCGCTCCGTGCGCCGACCGAGCTGGGAGAGGACGTCGTACAGCGCCTTGCTCCCCCGAGGACCGGTGAGGAAGGTCGAGGAGCGGAAATCCAGCTCCCCGATTCGCGAGTGGCGACTGCCGGCCCACACCACCACGCCGAGCGCCAGCGCGAACAGCAGCGCCAGCCCGATCTCAAGCCGGTACGACATGCGGTCCTCGCGCCAGCTCCTGCGCGGCGTCGCCAAACGAGCGGTACTCGGTTTCATCGCAGGGGACGGCACCGAACAGATGGCGGTACAGCTGCGCGACGAGCGCCGCGAGCGCGGCGCGACCAGTCGCGTCGAGCCGCGCCTCGGACACGTACTCGGCCGGCGTTTTAGAAGCGTGAAAGCGGAGCGCTTTCCGCTTGTCGAGCTCCAATACCGCGGCCACGAACCGGTGCGCCTGCGCCTCGGCGTACCGCCCCTCCCGCGCGAGCTCCTCGGCCAGCGCGACGTGCGCCCGCGCGTCCATCACGACACCCACGCCCGGGGACGGCCGCGTTCCGGTCCGCGCCGCCGGCCGCACGATGCGCCACATGACGTAGCCGATGTGAACCAGGAGCGCCACCAACGCAATGACGAGGAGCGCGAGGAGCACGTTGAAGCCGAGCGGATGATTCTCAGACAGGCGATTGAGCCAGTCCTTCAGGTTCTGCCATTGGCGGGCGAACCACGAGAGCAGTCGCTGCTGCTCGACCCACTGATACTCGGGGCCGGCAAACACCCGGCTCAGCGCGCGCCGTAGCGAGTCGGCAACGGGGGGCGGCGGCAGTGTGGGAGCTTGCAGAAAAGCAAACCGACCCGTGATCAGCGTGTCCCCAATCGCTCGCTCAGAATCTCCAGGTCGAACGCCTCACGGCGGACGCGGAGATCGTAGTACAGGAGCGTGAGCGCGCAGGGCAGAATCGGCGCCAGCACAACGCCCAGGACGATAGTCCCCAGACTGAGGAAGGGTTGAACCGGTGATTCG
>Ga0209377_1000673_pt1 | contig 23038 bp, 19 predicted proteins | sample GraSoiAngelo_141_FD_185898 | JGI IMG/M metagenome (GOLD analysis project Ga0209377, IMG submission 185898) | Grasslands soil microbial communities from the Angelo Coastal Reserve, California, USA - 14_0929_12_40cm (SPAdes) (version 2) | ecosystem: Environmental > Terrestrial > Soil > Grasslands ...
AGCGATCTCGTTGCGAAAAGGCGATCCATCCTTCCGCAGCGACTAATCCGAGCACGACCGCGAAAATGGAAGGCAGCGGTTGAAAATATACCCGGTAAAGCGAGCAGACCCAGGATAGGCCGAGCAGTTCGATCAATAAGAGAACGACCAACAACCGAGTGCGATTTTGCGGGAGACTGTTTAAACTCAGCCACGCGACACCGAGCGCCAGTAACAAAACGAAAACGTACTGCCATTTCTCGCCGACGACTCTTGTCGCACTGCCGTAGTGAGACACAAGCGCCCCAAGAGCGGTCTCAAGGCCGACTATCGCCCTGGTTGCGTGCAACAGCCCGACGATGAGGGCGACAGCGACTCCGATTATCAGCGTGGTGATCAGCGAACGCTTCATGAACAATCAGGCTTTCTGTGCCGCTGCGACCGGATAATACGATCGGACGACCAGTTCGCTCAAAAATTTGTCCGGAGCGTCGACCGCCTCTGCATTAATCACAAACCTCGTTTGGCCGGTGTTCTTTTTGATCAGGCTCAGCCCGAATTGATAATCTTTGAACAGGTGAGCGCAAAGATCGCTCATCTTCATCCGTTCAGCCTGTGCGCGCTCAACCAAACGCGGCACTGCTGTCTCGTCGAAAATAATTTCCAATCCATGGTCGGCTCTGAATTTCTCGACGAATTGATGCAGGCTGGCTTCGAGCGTTTGCGCTTCCAGCTTGTGTCCCTCCACCATCAACCGGTCCAGCACGCGCCTCGGTTCGCGCACCAGCTCCGCCGTGACACGCAACTGGCTCAAACCCGAGCCAGCCAGATAATATTTGTAATCGCGGAATAATTTTTCAAATACCGTGAGCAATCCGCGCGCGCCGGTTTTTTCCTGCGCAGCCGCTTCCGCCAGCAGGCGCAGCGCTTCATCTTCGAAGCTGATCTCGATGCCATAGGCGCAAAACGCCCGTTCATATTGCCGGAGCAAGCTGCCCTCGGAATATTTCATGATCTTGAAGAGATCGTCCGCATCGAGATCTTCGCACACGACTCGCACCGGAAGTCGCCCGATGAACTCCGGCTCGAACCCGTACTCCACAAAATCCTGCGTGGTAACATGCTGGAAGAGCTCGTTGTCCATCACCTGAACCGGCTCGGCTCGGAATCCGATCTGCCCCTGCCGCACCCGACGCGCGACTTGCTCCTTCAACTTTTCGAACGCACCGCTTACTACAAAAAGAATGTGCCGCGTGTTGATTGTCTCGCGTTTCGCCTTCCCGCGGCGTTGAAACTCGAACGCCGCCTGGAGCTGCGCCTGAAGATCGTTCATGCTGCGCACGGGCACCTCGGTTTCCTCCATTAACTTCAGCAACGTCGTCTGCACGCCGCGCCCGCTCACATCGCGCCCAATCAAATTTCCTGCTGACGCGATCTTGTCGATCTCGTCGATGTAAATGATACCGAACTGCGCGAGGTTAACGTCGCCGTCGGCCTTATGCACCAGCTCGCGAACCAGGTCTTCGACGTCCCCGCCGACGTAGCCAGTCTCGCTGAACTTGGTCGCGTCGGCTTTTACAAACGGCACTTTGATAAGCTCGGCAATGTGCTTGATGAGATACGTTTTTCCGACACCGGTCGGCCCGACCAGGATTACGTTTTGCTTGATGTATTCGGTTTCTTCCGCGCGCCTCGGGTCTTCTTTCTCCAGCGCGCGCAGATACTTTGCGTGGTTGTAATGGTCGCAAACCGCAATCGAAAGGACTTTCTTCGCTTCTTCCTGCTTGATCACGAATCGGTCCAAATGCGCTTTGATGTCCCGCGGAAGAAGATTGAACTCGAATTCCCGACGCTCGATCTTCTCCGGTTTTTCTTCGTCAGCGGCAACGGGGGGCTCCGGTTCCGCAAAAGTCGTGACTGCAACCCGCTCGCCGAAGTTCTGTTTCATGAACTCCGTGATCTTGGCTTTCAGTTCTTCCGGTGAAGGAAATGGTGGCGGGCTTTGTTCCATGGGATGACGACGAAAATAGTCGCGCCGAAAAATCTACTATGGCTAAGGCGTGTGTAAATATGACTCTCGCGGACAAGTTTCGTTCACTCTGGCGCGGCGATGATGCGCCGCCCAGGTGGGTCGAGATTTCTCTTGGCACGCCGCAGCAACGCGAAGGCGGCGAACTCCACGCACTTGCTCGCCGAAGGTGCAGTAGTTTCGCTACTGATTTCGCAGGCGAGCAAACCATCGGCGCCGGCGCCCGCGAATTCGACCGACATTGTCGATGCCTTTCAGAGCGCGCTGCGCTCGCTCGAGCTGGGAAATTAATTCGTTGTAGGAAGAAAAACGCTGCACGGGATCCGGCGCGATCATGCGTTGAATGATGCTGACTGTCGCCTCAGATACTTCGGGCGCCACGGCGCGCAAATGGAGTGGCTGTTTCTTTAAATCAAGCAGTGCAGCGGCAGAATTTGTGTTGCCTTCGATAGGCGCCTTGCCCGCAACGGCGTGGAAAAGAGTTGCACCGAGACTGTAGATATCGCTGCAGAAATCTTCCGACCCGTTGCTCAATCGCTCCGGCGCGACGTAGTATGGCGTCCCCCAAATCTCAGCTCCGGCTTCGGACCCTTCCCCTGCCACGCCTGCCAGACCGAAGTCGCTGATCTTGGCGGTGTGTTCGTCAGCAAACAAGATGTTGGCCGGCTTTACATCGCGATGGATAAGACCTTGCTGGTGGGCCGCACGCAGCCCTCTTGCGACTTGAATCCCGCACTCAAGGACCTGCTGCTCTGGCAACTGTTTCCGTTTTTCGATGAGATCATCGAGGCTCCCATGATCGACCAGCTCCATCACCACATAAAATTGCCCGTGATCAGTTCCGGATGAGAAGACCCGTATGACGTTGGGATGATTGACCGAAGCGGCAATGCGCGCCTCATGTTGGAATCTCGAAGGATGGTCTTTTCCGCTGCTAAGATCTGTGCGCAAGAGCTTCAGCGCCACAAACCGATCGAGGAGCGTATCCCGCGCCTTGTAAACGCTGCCCATGCCGCCAACGCCCAGCGTCTCGACGACCTCGAACTGATCAAACGCTCTTTGCACCCGCGTTTTCTCGCCGCACTTGGGACAAATCACCCGCGCAAGCGGCTCATAGGTGCTCGTATCAATGGCCGTGCTGCAAGCCGGACAGGCTTGGGTCATGGCGAACTCTCCTCAATCGACATGGAAATGGACTGTAACATTGACGAATTTTAGAGCAAAGAGATGGCGAGCTTGAAACCCGCAAGCGACAAATCGGCAATGTCGAAATTCATTGTGCCAAAAGAGGATGCACGAGTCCGTCTCGATCGGTTTCTGGCAAGGGAACTTCCAGAACATTCTCGCTCCCGAATCCAGCAACTAATCCGCATCGGCTTCGTCCGCCTCAACGGCGCCACTACTCGGCCACGGCAACTTCTGCGAACCGGTGATAAGATCGAAGTCACCGAACCGCCGCCTGAAAAGATCGAGACCCGGCCGGAACCGATTCCGCTCGACGTTCTCTTCGAAGACAACGATCTCATCGTCATCAACAAACCGGCCGGGCTCGTCGTTCATCCCGGTGCCGGTCATCGCGAGCACACTTTGGTCAACGCATTGCTCAGCCATTGCCCGACGTTATCCGGGATCGGCGGAAAGGAACGACCTGGCATCGTGCATCGTCTCGATAAAGACACCAGCGGTTGTCTTGTCGTCGCGAAAAATGATGCGACGCATCGAGAATTGTCGAGACAGTTTGCCGAGCGCATAGTCGAAAAGATTTATCTCGTGCTCGTCGCCGGGAAGTTGTGCAAACAGACAGGCGTAATCGAAGAAAAAGTCGGGCGACACCCGGCACATCGACAACGCATGAGCGTCGCTTCGCCACGTGGTCGCGCAGCTAAAACTGAATACCGCGTCATTCGCACAGGGGACAAGGCGAGCCTGATCGAATGCCGATTGCATAGCGGACGCACGCATCAGGTTCGTGTGCATCTTCACCATCTCGGTCATCCGGTGCTGGGCGATAAAGTTTATGCGTCGCGCTTGGCAAAGGATTTCCCGCGACAAATGTTGCATGCGTGGAAATTGGGTTTTCGCCATCTAGGTAGCGGCGAATGGAAAAATTTTGAAGCACCATTGCCTGACGATTTCGCAACCGCGATGAAACTGACAATCGAATCTTAGCAAGCAATGAAGCAACGAAAACTTGGACGCGGCGGGCCGGTTGTCTCGGCCATCGGTCTCGGCTGCATGGGAATGTCGGATTTTTACGGTGAACGTGATGATCAGGAATCAATCGCGACGATCCATCGCGGGCTCGAGCTCGGTATCACATTTTTTGATACCGCCGACATGTACGGGCCGTACACCAATGAACAGTTGCTCGGCCGGGCATTGAGAGGATACCGCGAGCAGGTCATCATCGCGACAAAATTCGGAATTCTGCGTGACCCGGCCATGCCGGAGTATCGCGGAATCAGCGGTAAGCCAGATTACGTCAGCAAAGCTTGCGAGGGCAGTCTCCGCCGGCTTGGAGTGGACGTGATCGATCTTTATTACCAGCATCGGGTCGATCCGGACACACCAATTGAAGAGACCGTTGGTGCGATGGCGGAACTGGTTCAGAAAGGCAAAGTGCGCTTCCTCGGCCTTTCGGAAGCTGGCGCGGAAACGATCCGCCGCGCCCACGCGATTCATCCCATCACGGCACTGCAATCGGAATACTCACTCTGGACGCGCGACCCCGAGAAGGAAGTGGTCGGTGCGTGTCGTGAGCTTGGCATTGGTTTTGTGCCATACAGCCCGCTCGGTCGCGGATTTCTAACGGGGAAAATCAAGCGCTTCGAAGATCTGCCGGAGAACGATTACCGCCGCACCTCGCCACGATTTCAGGGCCAAAATTTCCAGCGCAATCTCGACCTGGTGAAACGCGGCGAAGAAATTGCGCGCGAGAAAAAATGCACGCCCGCGCAGCTTGCGCTCGCCTGGGTTCTCGCGCAAGGCGACGACATCGTCCCGATCCCTGGGACCAAACATCGCAAATATTTGCAGGAAAATATTGGTGCGCTCAATGTCGATCTTACCAGCGAAGACCTAGCGCGCATCGAGGAGGCCGCGCCACAGGAAGCCGTCGCGGGCGCGCGCTACCCCGATTGGGCAATGCAGATGGTCAACCGCTGAAGGCCGCGCGCCCTGGCACCATTGCGTTTGCGAACATGGTCTGCACAATTTCGCCGCGCTGATTTGTGGTCACGTTCCGCAGCCGAATGATTCCGTAACCCGGCTTCGAGCGCGACAGTCGAAGATCGACAATTTCTGTCTCCACTCTCAGTGCATCGTCTGGGCGCACCGGGTTCGGCCAGCGCAATTCATCGACACCCAGCCCGATCGCGCCTTCAACGAAGTTCAATGTTTGCACAAAAAGACGCATGGTGATTGCAGCCGTGTACCAACCACTCGCAATCAAACCCTTGAAAATACCTCGGGCCGCCTTCGTTGGATCGAGATGAAACGACTGCGGATCAAACCGGCGCGCAAACTCGATAATCTCGGCTTCCGTCACGACATAAACATCTGATTCGAATCGAGCGCCGACTTTTAGATCTTCGAAATAGCGATGAGTCATAGGAACAAACCTTTTGCCGTATTACCCGCTCTTCGGCAACGTGTATCATGCGGCGCGTTGTAAAGGCGGTCTGTCCCCAGCAGTTTTCGCCGAGGCGGATTCGTGGTTAGTTGGTTTTATCGATCATGAAGCCGCTAGTGCAACGCCATGCACGGGTCGCACCCACGAAATCCATGGTGTGGCGGAAGCCGGCACTCGTTGCGGCAATCATCATCGCCGTAGTGTTGGTTTACCTGCCGGCTCTTCGGGGAGATTTTGTGTGGGACGATTTTCTTCTAATAACCGGCAACCCGTTGCTGCAAAACTTTTCGGGCTTGGTAGAAATCTGGTCAGGTGGAAGAACGGCAGATTACTTCCCGGTTACCAATACCGTATTTTGGACCGAGCATCATCTTTTTGTTGGCAACGCAACCGGCTATCACGCCGTTAATGTTCTTCTGCAAGCTGCAAACGCGTTGCTTGTGTGGCGGTTGTTGGTGCGGCTGAACATTCCCGGTGCCTGGCTTGCCGGCCTCATCTTCGGGATCCATCCGGTTCATGTGGCATCAGTGGCGTGGATTTCCGAGTTGAAAAATCTCCTGTCGATGTTCTTCGCGTTGTTGTCGATCCTCTATTTTCTTGAGCTCGACGAGAAGCAGCTGCGTAACTCGGCGACTGCCTATGCCGCGTCTCTGGTTTTCTTCGCGTTAGCGCTGCTCTCAAAAACGCAAGTCGTGTTTTTGCCCGTCGTCCTGCTTCTCTGCGCCTGGTGGCGGGAGGAAAAATCGCCCGGAAGGCGGACCACTCAAAACCTTCGACGCGACATCGTACGATCCTGGCCATTTTTCTTGATCGGGATCGTTTTTGGCCTGGTCACAATGTGGTTTCAAAACCGCGGTATCGGTGAAGAAGAGATTGTTATCGGGTCGCTATCTCGCCGCTTGGTAAACGCCGCAATGGCAATGTGGTGGTACGCTGGGCATCTCTTCGCCCCTGTCCGATTGATGGCGATTTACCCAAACTGGCGATTCGATTCTCCGAGCGTTCTGGAATGGTTGCCTTTGATTGGCCTTATCGCCATCTTGGCTGGCCTCTGGCATTGGCGGAATCGTGGGACACGCGGCGCTCTTTTTGCGGTTGCCTGCTTCGTCGTCGCCCTTCTTCCGGCGCTCGGATTCGTTCGAATGGCCTACGTCCGCAGTGGCACGCTCGTCGCCGATCATCACCAGTATTTTGCGGACGTTTCCTTGCTTGCACTTTTCAGCGCGGGCGTAGCATACGTGTGGAACCAGCGACAACCAACTAAAATTGCCACTGCCGCCATTGTTACGTTGCTGGTTGGCGCAATGGGAACAGACGCCTTCAGCCGAGCGGAAATTTATCGCAATGAAGAGAGGCTTTGGCAGGATAATCTCTCCAAAAATCCCGATGCGTGGCAGGCTCACATTCAGATCGCACAACGCCGCTTCAAGCAGGAAAGGTACGCGGAGGCCGCTTACCATGCCGGTCGCGCGGCGGAACTGAAGCCGGAGCTGGCCGATATTCATAACCAGCTTGGCCTGGCTTATTGCCGGCTGGAGCGATTTGACGAAGGAATCGCCGAGTATCGCAAGGCGTTGCAGTTGAAAGAGGCGAAGCCGTCCGCCGCCCGGAGCGCCGGAGTCGCGAAAATCCGGACCAATCTCGCAAACGCATTGACAATCACCGCAAACCATTTGAGCGAATCGGCTTCCACAGTCCCTGAAGAAGCGATGCGTCGTTATGAGGAAGCGATCCGCGAATATGAGGAAGCGCTTGCGCTCGAACCGCAGCAGCCCGCAATCCATCGCAATCTCGGAATGCTTCTGGTTAAACTTGGCCGGTACGACGAAGCGATACCGCATCTGCGGGCGACATTGCAGATTGTGCCTAACGAACCCGTAGCCCGCGAAATGCTCGACGCGATTGAAGCGAATCGTCGCTAAACGTTACGATCTTGTCCAGGCCGTTGCCCACGATGGAGCAGCGTGTAAATGCGCGGCAATGAAATCTCCCTGAGTGCTGCGAACGCATTGACAGCCCTTTTCCAGTGCCTGACACTCCAACCCGAATCTACAAGGAAACGACGCAATGCCTGAAACAACCACGAGTGGAGAACAAATTCTGGAAGCAGTCGTCGCCGGGCCCGACGGAGCGAATCGACTGTTTACCGTTACCGGAGCAGCCAACGTCCAAATTCTCGCGAGTGGTGATCCCGATCCGGTCAACCCGACATGGACTTTCCTGGTGGGCCCGACCCTTACGCGCGGGCAGTTTTATCGGGCGATCGCTGCGGCTTCAGTGGCTTCCCAAGGCGTATCCAAACGAGGAGTGCCGTCGGATTACACGGTCCAAATCAATTCGGTTGAGGCTGACTGGGACGATGAATCTGAAAGGGTCGAAGTGCGCGTTGAACTCTTTCTTAGTTCGAGCCGCGCCACTGTGAACGTCAACCAACTTCGCTATTGGGTGACGATCCTGGCGCAAATCTGAGCGGAACAAGCTTACAAGCCGCGATCGCAATAAACGCCGAGTTGGCTCAATCAACGGCGCGCTGTGCCTATAGATGCAGGCCTTGCCGACAAACTCTGGCGCAACGCGATGGTGCCAACGACTAAATTATGCAGGAGACGTAATGTTGGCCCGGCTGGAAGAGCTTACGCCTTGCTTCACTATCGCTACTTCCACAGCTGGGACGTCCAGATCTTGAAGTGTATCCGATGCATCTGTTGGGTCAGGATAGGAGACACGATCGAAAAGCGAAAACTTTTCATCGCACCTCCTATTGAACCGCGAGAGAAAAAATAATGAATTCGGGGAAATTTCACTTAATTGGTCGAATTGGAGTTGAGGATAGCTTTAAGGTCCTTGTCGATCGTAAGATCCGCGAGCGGCGTCACGACGAGCGGCGACTCGCAGAGCATCGTACGACCAAGCATCAACTCCAGGCGAGAAACTCATGCGTTGCCGATGCGCGAAGCTACCGGATTGCGAGGCGACTGCCGGTGCCTGCCGCGCCACACTTCGATTGGAAAACACTAATTCCCTTGGAAGCGCTCAATAAGCTAAGGGGCGCGTGGCTAAAAAAATTTCACGTAGGCGCGTAGTATTGCGTAAGCCGGGTAAGCCCACCGCAGCGCCCGGACACAGTCAATAACGGTTTGCGACCCGGCAACGGCGTTTTACGCGGGCCCCAATGGAATTGAGACATTAACGGTCGCGGTCCGATGTTATGTGTTACTGTCGTGGTGACCATAGCGATACTCACAATGCACCGCCTCCGTACTACGGAAACACGGTCGGGCGCACTCCTTCTATTCGTGTTTGAAATATCGTGCGTGCCGCGTTCAGGTATTGCAGCGTGTCCTGCTTTTCCTGAGGGCTGTTGTAGTCGCTCCGCGCCGTTACGCCGGCGATCACGCGATCTAGCCAGCTCACAAAATAGGCAGCATCATCAGGCGAGCTCGGCGCTTGCCGATCAACCGTTACATAGATCGGGCTGGTGCTGGCATAAGGATAGATGTCTTGTATCCTTGGATCGGCGTGATCGTTCCAGGCGCGCAGCACCAGCCAGCCGCTGACAGGAATCTCAACGTTGCCACTGACATCCGCCTGCGTGCGCGCCCCGTCAAGCCGATGACTGGCGATCACCCGACCATTGAAGATCAGCTCAAAGTGATCGATTGGCACAATGGAACGAAAAGATGCCTGGTAAGGCAGCGTCGTCGGCTTGGCGAGTGTAATCGCGTCGCCCGGATGCTTGCCATCGATTTGCAAGCCCAGTAAGGGGCCGTTACTGACGAAAGTCCGACCCTCCTTTAAACCTGAGTGCAGCTTTTCCGGCGTGGTCTCGCCCACAATGGCGATGAATACCCGATTCATGCCTACCGGGCCACGCAACGAAGCGTAGTTCGCCATCGCATCGGTACCTGCGCCAGCTGGAACGCGAAAACCAAGATTGAGCAGGCGGTACCAGACGTCCGCTGTGGAGCGGTGATCAGAGAAACCCACCAGTTCGTAATAATCGGCGTTTCCCAGGGCAACATCGGCCGGGAGACTATTGCTGAGTTCGAAATCTTTGTCGGGATTAACCGGGCCATCGAACGGATGTGCATACCCGACCAAACCATGTTGCGCGTGTGCCAGGCTAGCGACCACGCCATTGTGCGGATACGGGCTGCTGAAGGCACTTTCCCGATAGGACGAAAAATCGGGGGTTAGAAAATGATCGTCCAAATCCAGCAGGCCCAGATGTCCCCAATAGCTGCTGTGAAATTCCTGTGCTTGCATCAGCAGCATGTTGTCTTTACGCAACGGCCGCGTAGTGAACTGCGCGATGTCCGGAATGCGCTCTTCCTTGTTGACGATCAGGTTGTAGATGGTGTCCAGGTGTTCGGCACGACCCTGTTCGACCAAATTCTGAGGCGTGTTTCGATAGTGCCCACCATAATTCATGTGCACATGCAGGTCGGCGCTGGCGAAGTGGCCGTATTGAGCCGGCAAGCGTAGTGGCTTGAGTGAGACCGTCCTCGTATTGTCTTCCGTCGTGATCGCGACGTGCTGCTCGGCAGTGGCGTAGTCCAAGCCATGAGACACCTCCAACCGCGCGTCACCAATCGGTAGCGTCAGCGTACATTCGCCCGGACAGTGGAAGTAGTGGTTTTCGAACGCCTGGACGGTGCGATCAAAGCCGTCATCGGCATGCATCCAGGCATTATCTGGTGCATAGGCGCGGCCGTCGGCAGCAAGTACGCTCACTCGCCCGGGCACTCTCTTGCCACGCTCATCTCGCACACTCAGCTTGAGGTGGCCGACCTCCCTTAAATAATGCCGTTGCGTGGCGTTGATGCGAATTCGCGCGCCGCCAACGACCTCCTCAACCCAGAGCGACGTATTGCCCTCTTCGTTGCTGATGTAGCCAACGTGGCTGCCATCGGGCGAAAATCGTGCTTGGGTACGATCGAACTCCCCAAAGGTCAACGGGAATGGCGAGGCACCCTGTATAGTGGTCAACCAGAGCTGTTGCCACTGGCGGCCATGATAACTGCTGAACAGAACCCGGCGGCCATCGGGTGCGACCTGTGGCTGCGCACGCCACTCGGTTTCTTCACTAAAGACTTTTTTCAAATCTTCGGGCGCGTTGATTGACACTGACCAAATGTCGCCAGTACCGTAGGCCACTTCGCGATTCGACACGAACAGCAGGCGCTGACCATCAGGCGTCCATGACGGGTTGATCGCGTGATCAGTGGGCGCGTAGTAGTAGCGATAGATGTTACTCGTGTGCTCGGGCAACAAGCGTCTCGGATTGATCAAGCGATCGCCAGCCACCTCTGCGACGTAGAGGTTGAAATGACCGCTGTCAGCGGTGGAAACGAGTGCGACGTGGCGGTCATCCGGCGAATATCGCGGCTCGACATTGACATCGCCGTGCGAGGTGAGCGCGGCTTCCTTGCCAGTTTGCAAGTCGATCTGCCACAACTCGAGAGCGTCGTTCTGGTAACGGGTGAATATAATGTGTCGGCCATCATGGGACCAGTCCGGCTGATAGTCGTAGCCTCCCGCGTGGGTGAGTTCCTGCGTCTGATCACTGCCGATGGTTTGTCGCCAAAGCGAACCACCCATACTGTAGACCACCTCCTTGCCATCAGGCGAAAACGTCAGCGCCGATGGGCCAGTCGTCAGCTGTGGCAAATACATCTCACGATAATAGTAATTGTGCGGCAGCTGAATTTGCTGCAACACCGGCTTCCGATCAGCCAGCACCGGCAACGGAGAGAGTAACACCAGCCCAGCCAGCAAAATCTTGTGCTGACGCATCGTTAATCAGCGAGTGCGTCGACCAAGGCGGCCTCCAGCAAAGTGATGGCCTCATCCACCTGCGCGATCGACACGGTCAGCGGCGGCATGAAGCGCACGGTGCTCTCCCCGCAGGGTAGCAAGAGCAGACCCCGATGAAATGCGCGTGTGATTACGGCATGACACGACTTTTGGCACGGTGCGCGACTAGCTCGATCACTGACTAGCTCCATGCCGATCATTAGCCCCTTGCCACGGACATCGCCGATTACCGAATGCCGCGATTGCAATTCGCGCAGCTGTTTCATAAAATGTGCGCCGACTTTCTCGGCATTGGCGGCGTATTCGCGTTCGATCAGGTCGAGTGTGACCAGTGCTGCCGCGCAGCATAGCGGATTACCGCCGAAAGTGTTCGCGTGCGCACCGGGCTTCCACTGTTGCATGATGCTTTTTTTCGCCACGACCAAGCCGATCGGCAGGCCGGAGCCCAAACCCTTGGCCAAGGTCATGATGTCGGGCTGCACATTCCAGTGCTGACAGGCGAACATCTTACCGCTGCGTCCCAGTCCAGACTGTACTTCATCGAGAATCAACAGAATGCCGTGGCGATCGCATAGCCGGCGCAAGCCGGCTAGAAATCCATCGGGCGGCACGACGTAGCCGCTCTCGCACTGAATCGGCTCGACCAGGACGGCAGCAACTTCGTTTGGCGGCACGTTGCTGACGAATAAAACGTTCTCAATGTAATTAAGGACGGCCCAACCTTGATCGTCGCCTGCGAACAGCGGCCGGTAAGGATTCGGATATGGCACATGCGTGACGCCCGGCATGGTCGAGAAAAAACCTTGTTGCTGCGTACACTTGCTGGCGGTGAAAGCCAGGGAACCCATCGTGCGCCCGTGAAAACCACCCAGAAAGCCGATGAAGCGCGAGCGTCCAGTGACATAACGCGCCAGCTTCAGTGCGCCTTCCACCGCTTCGGTGCCCGACTGACAGAAAAAACTAAGCACCGGCTCGCCCATCGGCGACAGTGCGTTGATTTTTTCGCCGAGTGCGACTTGCCTCTCATGGCAAAAATCAGGCGAAATGTGCAGGAACTCATCGGCTGCGTCCTTGATAGCCTGAACGACCTGTGGGTGTGAATGGCCAGTGCTGCAGACTGCAATGCCGGCAGCAAAATCCAGAAACCGATTACCGTCAACGTCCCAGACTTCGACACCGCGCCCACGCGACATCACGAATGGGTACTCGCGCGGATACGAGGGCGACACTACCTTGGCATCGCGCGCCAGGATTGCCCGCGCTTTGGGTCCGGGCAACTCGGTTCGGATGGCGGGATTGCGATCGGAACTCTTGTTCATAGGTTAACTTGGCCTGCTGCTGCCCGTGGGATTTTTCTTGATCGACGCGCATCGCCGGCATGGGCGATTGCCGTTCGCTTATGCAGGTCGCGAAGGACGCGCAACTCCTCCGCCGTCGGCGCGGCGACAACGTCAATTGTATCGGCAACAGCCAAGGGCCAGCCTGTGGCCGCGCGGATCCTGTCCACACTGACATTCTCATAGCGGGCGACCAGGGTGAGCTCCTGCGACCGAGTCGCCGGCTTGAGAATGCCCATGTCAGTGATCACCACCTGCGGCCCCGCACCGGGGAGGCCACGCTGTGCTCGCTCGCCATTTCCATTCAGAAACCCCGCACTAGTGCAAAAATCCAGCTTCCCGACAAAGCTTCGCGGCGATTGCTTCAGCACCACAAAGATTTGCTTGGCGTGGAGGGCAATTTCCGGCGCACCACCGGCACCTGGCAGCCGGGTCTTCGGTTTGCTGTAGCCGCCGATCACCGTGGTATTAAGATTACCAAAGCGATCAATCTGCGCCGCGCCAAGAAAACCGACATCGATACGACCAGCCTGTAGCCAATAGGAAAAAATTTCTGGTAACGAAACCACGGCGGTCGCGGTCTCAGCCAGTTCGCCATCGCCGATGGACAACGGCAATACCCGGGGGTGAGTGCCAATGCCGCCGGATTCGTAGATCAGTACCATGTCAGGGGCGTGAGTCAGCCGCGCAAGATTCGCTGCCGCGGAAGGCACGCCGATGCCGACGAAGCAAACACAACCTGGCCATATCAAGCGCGCGGCCGCGATCGTCATCATTTCGTCCGGCGTATATGTATTTGCTGAGGAATGGACACTCATGCCGCCTCCGCCAAGCTGTCTAGGAATTCCGCGTGATTGTGGCTACAAAGCACGTGACGAGTGATCCACTCCGTGAATCGCTCGCGATCGCGCGCGATCTCATCCCAAGCCCGGTAAAAAGCGTTGTCCCGTGCGTAGTAACCATGCGCATAAGAGGGGTAAGCACCCATAGGCACCTCGGCAATCGCCGTGACGACCCAGTGCGGCAAAACGATTGCATTCATTGGCGCTGCCAGGGACTCGACGATTTCTTCAACCGTGACGATAAGCGTGCTTGCCGCCAACGCCGCCTCTTTTTGGGCACCGACAATGCCGCGGATGAGAATGTTGCCCTGGCGATCAGCGGCCTGAGCGTGCAATACGGTGACATCTGGATTAATCGCCGGCACCGTAGCGATCGCCGTATTTGTGTATGGGCAACGTACTTCGCGCACTTGCGGGTTGACGCCTGGAAGATCGGTTCCGACGTAGCCGCGCAGCATTCCGAAGGGCAACCGGGCTGCCCCTGCGGTATAGGCCGCAGCCATCCCCGCGTGCGAATGTTCGTGGATCCGCAATGGTCGTGGCCAGTCATTCTCGACCGCGTCGCGCAGCCGGTGCAGCGAACCCACGCCGGGATTGCCACCCCAGGAAAACGTGAGGGCGCGCGCACAGCCGGCGCCAATCAATTGATCGTAGATAAGGTCTGGCGTCATCCGGATCAGATGGAGATCGTGTTTTTTTTGGCGCAAAATCTCGTGCCCAGCGGCGAACGGAATCAGATGGGTGAAGCCTTCCAGCGCCACGCTTTGACCGTTGTGGATGTACTGATGGATGACTTCTTGTAAGCTGCCGAACTGCATCGCCTACTCCACTTTTGTCTGCGATTGTTCGCGCTGGTATTGCGCGAGATAATAGAAAGAGGCGATGCCCTTGCCCGAGGAACCCGATCCTTTCCAGCCGCCGAAAGGCTGATAACCAGGCCACGCGCCGGTCGTGGCGCCCTGCGGACGATTAACGTAAGTGACTCCCGCCTCAATGTTGTCGAAGAAGTAGGCCGCATCTTCGTCATTGCCGTAGCAACCGGCAGTCAGTCCGAATCGGGAATCATTGGCCAACCGAACTGCCTCCGTGCGATCACGCACCCGACAAAGCATGGCGATAGGCACAAACATTTCCTCGGCAAACAACGGATGCGTTGCCGGCGCTTCCGCCAGAGTCGGCGCGACAAAATAGCCATGAGCCAGGCCACCATCGGTCAAACGCTGGCCGCCACAGACAATGCGGCCGCCGCTTTCGGTAAGTTGTTTACTGTAGCGCCGGTAGTTTTGCAGGGCGTTGGCGGTAGTCACCGGCCCAAGCCAGTTTTCCTGCCGCGAGGGATCGCCAATGGTAATTGCGGCGATTTTTTTCCGGAGCTTTTCGATCAACGCGTCAGCCACTTTGTCATCGACGTAGATTCGCGATACCGCCGAGCACTTTTGTCCGCTCAAGCCATACGCCGAACGCACGATCCCGTCGGCGGCGCGTTCGAGGTCAGCATTCGCGGTGACGATACAGGCGTTTTTGCCCCCCATCTCAGTGACGCAGGGCCGTGGATACTCGCCGTTGGCCATGCTGCGATAGATGTGCATGCCGACGTCAAACGATCCAGTGAACGTGATTCCAGCGGTGTTCGCATGCTGCAGCAGGGTCTCACCAACCACACTGCCGCCGCCATTGAGGTAATTGAAAACTCCGCGCGGAATGCCAGCATCACGTAAACAATCTGCGAGCAGGCGGCCCGACCACGGCGTATCGCTAGCTGTCTTAAGCACGACTGTGTTACCGGTGATCAAAGCGGCCGCCACGGGCCCGCCTGCGAGCGCAAACGGAAAGTTATACGGTGCGATGACCACCCAGACGCCATACGGCTTCATCACGCTGCGATTGTGCGAACGGAAACCCGGTAGCGGGTCATCGGGCAAAGCGTGATCGAAGCCGTTTTGTCGGACAAAATCATCAGCGTAGAGATTGAAAAAGTCCGCCGTCTCCTGCACCTCTCCGAGCGCTTCCATCCGGTTCTTACCCACTTCCAGCGTCAGAGCTGCAGCAATGTGATAAACGCGTTCTTCCATCAGCGTTGCGACCCGCTTGAGCAGGCGCACACGCTCGACCATCGGTATTGCGCGCCAGCTTGGAAAGGCAGCTTGCGCGGCCGCCATCGCATCGTTCGCATCAGTGACACTGGCGAGTGGGAAGTGGCCGAGGACCCGGCGCTGGTCAATCGGACTGCGCCGCGTGTCATGCCTGGCGCTGTCGCGGTCCTCGCCATTGATATAAAGGGCATGGGTGGCGCCCAAAGAGCGATTGACTTCAGCCAGCGCGGCGTCAAATCGCCTGTGCACGTCCGCCGGCGGGTTGAACATGGTTGCGTAAGTCAGTTTGAAACTCATGTGGACTCCAGTTCACTAAGCAGGCGATCGAGCAATGCCAGAGCGTCGGTCAGTTCGGGTTCTTCAATTACTAACGGCGGTGCCAGGATGATCAGGTTCCCGCGTACCGCAAAAGATACCCCGTGCGTGAGCGCCTTTTTCACAAGGACCGTCAGTTGCGGCGGCGTCTGTGGCCAGGGTGCCAGCGGTGCGCGAGTGATTGGGTCGCTGACCAGTTCAATGACAGCGAACAGACCATGACCACCCCGCACATCGCCGATCAAGCGATGTCGTTGATGTAGCCGCTTTAATTCACCGAACATCGCAGCGCCCAGACGGCGTGAGCGCTCGATCAATTTTTCGTCTTCGTAAGCGCGGATCGCAGCTATTCCGGCGGCGCAAGCGAGGGGATGGCCACAGTAAGTCAAGCCGGTGAACAGCATCTGGTTTTCTAAATGCCGGGCGACATTTTCGTTCACCACCACGGCCCCGAGCGGCAAATGTGCACCGGTCAGCCCTTTCGCGAGTGTCATCAGATCGGGTTTGCCGGCGTCGCCGTATCGTTGCCACGCGAACCACTCGCCGCAGCGACCAAAACCGCTCATCACTTCATCAGCAATAAGGAATACGCCCCGAGAACGTGTAAGCTCACGTAGACCCGGCCAGTAATTGTCCGGCGCGACGATGCCATTGGTCCCAGCATTGGGTTCCATGAGAACAGCCGCGACCGACTCCACGCCTTTGCGGTCGATCTCCTCAGCAACGGCGGCGACGGCACGCTGGCCGCACTCGATTTCGTTGGCGCTACCAAACGGGCAGCGATACACATATGGGGGCGGGACCCGCGCAACCGCGTAACGCTCCGGATTGACCTGATCACGAGTACGCGCGTCTCCGGACAGCGCCATGCAGGCATAGCTCGTGCCATGGTAAGACCGATCGCGAGTGATTACCCAACCTTGCGTAAGCCCCCGCGCTTGCCGCGCGAACTTGACTGCCTGTTCGTTCGCGTCGGCGCCGGTCACAGTGAAAAATACCCGACCGTGCCTGAAGCCCGCCTTTTCGAGCAACGCTTGCGCCAGTTCTGCACGCGGCTGCGCGCCCCAAGCGGAGGTAACAAAACATAAACGCTCAGCCTGCTCACGTATTGCTTCAACAACCGTGGGATGCTGGTGCCCCAAGTTGCTACATCCGGCTAGACTGCTCATGTCTAGATAATCATTGCCGTTTGCGTCCCAGAAGTGCGCGGCACGTCCACCGACAATGGTCGGTGCCTGCCATTGAGTCTGGACACACCAGCTGTGCAAAACGCTGTCGCGCTCGCTGATCACGGGAAAGTCATTCTGAGCTTGGCTTGGGTTCGATAATCGAACATTAATTCGCATTGCGCACAACATAAAATCCCATTACGGTTTCCCTGTCAATCAATCATTGAAATCCCGCCATGGTTTCCCGCGTTTCGTTCACCGAGAGCCCTGATTACATGCAATCGTTGGCCCGTGGTTTGCAAGTATTGTGCGCGTTCAACCGCGAACAACCCCGTTGCACCCTTTCTGAAATTGCAGCGCAGACCGGCTTGTCGCGCGCGGTTGCCCGGCGCAGTTTGTTGACCCTGCGACACCTTGGCTATGTAGCTGCGCAGGGCCGACACTTTTTTCTGACACCGCGAGTGCTTGAGCTGGGCCACAGCTACCTTTCTTCGCTGGACCTGACTGAATTGGCGCATGAAGCGATGGAACAGTTGTCGCAGCGGGTAGGCGAGTCGTGTTCAATGTCGGTGTTGGATGGCACTGAGATCGTTTATGTAGCTCGCGTGGCAGTCCGACGCCTGATGAGTGTCGCGCTCAGTGTGGGCGCGCGGTTGCCGGCATTTGCCACCTCGATGGGTCGCGTCCTGTTGGCGGACAAATCGGACAGCGAGCTCAGCGCTTGGTTGCGCGAAAATAGGTTCTACCCGATTACCGCGCACACCATGTATAAGATCCGCGCGCTCCAAGCCGAAATCCTCAAGGTGCGCCGCCAAGGCTACGCGTTCGTTTCCCAGGAACTGGAGTTGGGACTGTGCTCGATTGCCGTTCCGATTCGTTCCACCGGAGGACAGGCCGTGTGCGGTCTTAACGTCAGTATGCGTTACAGCGATGACGTGCAGGCGGTGGCGCGCAAAACAATGTTGCCTGCTTTGCACAGCGCGCGTCAGGCGATTGAACAGGCGATCGCCCGCGATGGTTGGCAGCCGCTGGTTTCCCGAAGTGCATATGGCTGATGTTTTCATTGCGGCAGCAACCCGAACACCGTTCGGCCGCTATGGTGGCCGACTGGCAGCGATGCGCTGCGACGATCTGGCTGCGGCGCCGCTGACGTCGTTGATTACCAAGTATCCCGGCGTCGACTGGGGCACTGTGGATGACGTTATCCTCGGTTGCGCCAATCAGGCCGGCGAAGACAATCGCAATGTGGCCCGCATGGCCGCGCTGCTGTCCGGCCTTCCGGAAACAGTGCCTGCGGTGACGGTGAATCGACTGTGCGCTTCCGGTTTAGAGGCGGTTTGTGTTGCAGCTCGAGCGATTGCCGGCGGCGACGCACAGCTGGTGATTGCTGGAGGGGTCGAAAGCATGTCGCGGGCACCGTTCATTATGCCCAAAGCCGATACTGCATTCAGCCGGGAGCAAAAGCTGGAGGACAGCACGCTTGGCTGGCGCTGCATTAATCCGGTGATGCAAGCGCGGTACGGCGTCGATTCCATGACGCAGACCGCGGATAATCTTGCGCGCGAGCATGGCATTGCCCGCGCATGCCAGGATGCGTATGCCTGGCGTAGCCAACAGCGCACTGCGCAGGCGCAGGCGAAAGGCTGGTTAGCCGAGGAGATAACGCCAGTGCAGGTGCGACAGGGCAGCGAATCTATCACTGTAAGTGAAGACGAACATCCGCGCCCCAACATCACGCCCGCGCATCTGGCCAAACTCAAGCCGCTGCTTGGCGGCGACAGCACCATAACCGCAGGCAATGCCTCCGGCTTGAATGATGGTGCCTGCGCGCTTTTGCTCGCGTCGGCAGCAGCCCTGGAGAGACACGGCTTACAGCCCCTGGCCCGGGTCATCAGCATGGCAGCCGTCGGGGTTGCTCCGAGGATTATGGGGATTGGACCCGTCCAAGCGATCCAAAAACTGCTAACCAAGATCGGCCTGCGGCTCGACGACTTCGACCGTATCGAAATCAATGAGGCCTTCGCCGCCCAGGTGCTGGCATGTACGCGTAGTCTTGAACTGCCTGACGACGCTGAGCATATCAACGCCAACGGTGGTGCTATCGCGCTCGGGCACCCGCTTGGCGCCACCGGGGCGCGTTTAGCGATGACTGCTGCCTACGCTTTGCGCAGGCAGCAACAGTCGCGCGCCTTGGTGAGCCTATGCGTCGGGGTTGGCCAAGGAGTTGCCTTGGCCCTTGAGCGGGCGTGAGCAATCCCGAATAACCATATCGGCGCTGTCCTGATTGATCAGCGGCATCACACCGATCAGATCGTCTTTGCCCACCACTCAAGACACCTGCTGAGATACCAGTGACAATAATTATTTTGAAGCAGGCAAAAATAGACTGTAGCTGTTTGCCTTCAGTCTCTTCGGGCGGTTAGCTCAGTGGTAGAGCGGCTGGTTTACACCCACTGCGAGGCAAATATGCCCATTTTTGCTCACGTGCTCTTGAGTGCTCTTTCATAGGTAAAATCGCCGTTGGGGACGCGCCTCAAGTGTTCTCAAATATGCTCAAAAAATATCATCGGTGTACCTGATACGCAGCCCCAACTCCAACCGGCTCGAATCGCGCTGAATTTATTTCAGCGTGATTTCGCGCATGAGTTTGGCGCCCATGATCTCGCGAACCTCGAGACGCTGGGTCGCGGTCTTCTCCTGCTCCTCGATGGAACCTACGACTTTCTTGGCGATCGGGTCGAACTTCTCACGCGCGTTGTCCAACGCGGCCATGTTTTTCGATTCCACCATCACCAGGATGTTGAAGTCCTGCGGAGTGGCGGCGTCGCCGAGCAGGATCTTATAGCTGATGATGAGGTTCTGTTTCTTCGCCTCATCGAGTGTGCCCTTGAGCGTCTTGGCGAGTCCTTTTAGATACTGATCGCCCAGCCCGGGTTTCGTTTTGACCATCGTGATGTTCCAGACCGTGCCTTCGGTGTAGGGTGCGTCACTTTGCGCGACGCAAAAACGCGCCCAAGCAGTGGAGAGCGCAACAACGGCTAGGATAACTAGGATTTTCTTCATATTGGTGTCTTTTTATTGTCGTTTGAGTATTCCTTTGTTGACCATCGAGGTCAATAAGATCCGTCGGCCATCGATTCGTAAATGACTCAGTAATCGTCCAACCGTGGCGTCGATCTAATCTCTAATGTGCTCCGTTTCGGTTCGCTGTGGTACGCCGAGGCAAAAGGCAATCGGCTACGCCAAGGTTTTCAGCCGCTCACATGATGCCGTGATCAATATGATCGAGACGCAGGAGCAAGTGGGAAATTTCAAAGGACCGTAAAGCTTCACGGGCTCAACGTCTTACGGAAGTTCTACTTCGTTGCTCGCGCCTGCACGGCCTGAAACGCCTGCCAAGCATTCCAAGCACGTTCCCAATTTTGTTTCTTGGCCCAACATTGCGCTTCCAGAAAATGAAAATAGGCCGGGGAGTTCGACCGTTCGCCAAAATGACGGACGGTGCGAAGCGCATCATCGACGCGACCGTTCTGCATCTGCGCGCGATAAAGTTCGTAACCAATGGCGTAGTTATTGGGAGCGGCGTGGAAGCGCTCTTCCAGATCTTGAAGAGAGAAATTCGTGGCGACTCGCGGAAGGAGAACCGGTTCGCCGTATCGCTGGGTTAACTCGTAGGCAGTGCGAAAATCACTTTGGCTGGCCTTGTATTTTGCGATGCCAAGCCAGGCATAATGAAGCCAGTCGGGACGCCTCTCAACGGCTCGGGAAATCTCCTCGGGGTCGCCGCGTTCGGACCACAATGCGAAGAGCGCGAGTTTTTCTGTTTCACTGAACGATTGTAAGTTTGGATCATTTCTTAACAATTGCGCGAGGGCACGGTTGAAAGAAACCTCGGAAACCCGGTTGAGATAAGGCAGGGCTAAATCGTGCTCGCTAAGTCCAATCGCCTCCAGAACGCGGCTGACTTCTGGACTTCTAAGTGAAGCGTCGCTCAGCATGCTTGCGTAAACTTCCGGTCGCAGGGAGCCGGCTCTGCGTAGCGCCTCACGCCACGCTGTCACAGTCAAAATGGGACGGTACGGCAGCCAGGCGTTTCCTTCAGCCAGCGGAACTTCATAAGAGATCGGCTCCAGAAAGCGTGCCCGCCGGAAATCATCGACTGCGTTTGTCGGCTGTTTGAGTTTAACCTCCGCGTCCGCACGCGCCAAGTAAAGTTGCCAATCGAGCGGCGCCCATCGAAGCGCGCGAGTTGTCAGTGCGATTGTTTCACCAAAATTGAGGTCGCGATCGGCTACCGCCGATAACTGCTTCGCGCTGGAAACACCGACTGAGCCGGGAAGGAGGTTCTCTCCGCACACCGCGACAACCAATGACAGGCCCAGCACAAGTAATATCAACCCAACAAAGCGAAATAAGATCGACATCCACTGGCTCGTTTTCAAAGAAAGCGGCCGATGCAGTGAGAGCCCAAGCAAAAATATTGCCGCAAACGCCGTGCCCACTCGATGTCCTGAAACATCGACAATCCCATGGATCGCGAACAGGAGCGCGGCGATAAGCGCGGCTAGCCGATAAAGCTGGTTAGTCCCCTCTCGTAGCGGGAAAACTCGACTAAAAAAGAGCGCGATCCCGATGAGGATGAGCACCACCGCCGGCCACCCCAGCTCTGCCCAAAGCCAAAGCCAGTCGCTTTCCGGATGCATGGCTCGCTGGTTGCTGAGCGAAGCGTCACGAAAAATTGCAAAGATCGATTCGAAATTTCCAAAACCAATCCCGCACCAAGGCGAATCACGAATGAGTCGAAACGTGTCGTGAGAAATCCGCCACCGGAAATCCGTCGAGATGCCGACACTGCTCAAATCCCGAAGATGAAATCTCTCGAATCTTTGCCCGCCGAAAAGCAGAAGGGCGGTGAGTAGCAGAAGAAGAAAAGAGACTCCAAGCGCGAGTCGCGAGGGGGAGCGTTGTCCGAACGCAAACGCGCCAAGCCAAAATACGCTGCCCACAACCAGGATCACGATTCCGGAACGCGAAGAATCCAAAATGATCGTTGCCACGATCAGCACCAGCGCGAGGATCCAGAGGATCCACCGTTTTCTTCCCTTGCGAAAATCGTCCTGACTGCAGGCAAGAATCATGATCGCGGTGAGCCCGAAAAGATTTCCGGTTTGATTCCGATTTGGAAATGGACCGAAATTTCCTCCGTTGCCCCAGAATGGAAGCGTCGTGTGTGCTGCGTAAAATACGATGCACGTTGCGGCAAGGAGCGCAATTCCGCTGGTAAACAAGCGTAGTTGAAAGCGCACCTCGCGCAGTTCTAGGTCTTGCGTGGAGACGACATACAGCCAGCTCAGTCCGGCAGCGAAGCTAACCAGATAGCTCAGCGTGATCCACGGCTGCGGAGAGAATGTCGATGGAAGCTCAATTCCGAAGTCATTTATAAATGCCGCACGCCACTCCGGTTGGAAGAACCAGCGGGCAGGCAGAAATGCGACTGCCCCCAAGATAAAGAGGATGAGAAGAACGAGGTTCGTGAGTGGGCCGAGCGAAAACCGAGGCGGGCGCACCAGCAGGCAGAGCGCGAGAAGCATTATGACAAGTCCCTCTTCCCATTTTTGAGTAGTGCCGCCCAGGAAACAGGCAAGGACGGGCAGCAACGCGACAGTCGCGTTGGCTATCCAACGAGTCGCGGCGACATTTTGGTTCTCACGCGCTCGAGATCGCTGCATAGAATTTTGCATCAACCAAGGCAAACGGTCATAATGTAGGAATCGGTTTTAGATTCGATAACCACCTCGGTGACAAAGAAAAGTATCATGTCCCCGA